>Ga0070745_1000438_pt1 | contig 25528 bp, 25 predicted proteins | sample VirMetDEL_Mar_4_FD_77438 | JGI IMG/M metagenome (GOLD analysis project Ga0070745, IMG submission 77438) | Aqueous microbial communities from the Delaware River and Bay under freshwater to marine salinity gradient to study organic matter... | ecosystem: Environmental > Aquatic > Marine > Coastal ...
CCTGATGTAGATTATCTTACTGGTAATCACTCTGCTCTTCCAGTTCGACAAGCACAAGAAGCGGGGCTTCCTCCTTCTATGGTCTTGTCACTAGCAGAGATCTTAGATTTACCAGATACTTGGAATGTGCTGCCTAGATATACTGATCTTATTATTGATGATGTAATCTATCGTCATGGTGATAAGGGTCGAAGCAACCAAACAAACGCAGCATTCCTTAATGCACAGAATGAATTCATGTCTGTTGTACAAGGACACATGCATTCCCAAGGTGGAGTTCTCTATGGTGCAAACCAATCAAAGAGATACTTCGGTATGCAGGTAGGGTGTGGAACTGACCCACGTTCTCCCTATCTAAATTACAGCAAGATCTACAGCAAGCGTCCTATGCTAGGATGCGGTGTTGTACTAGATGGTGAAAGAGCTATCTTCGAGCCTTTATTCCTCGAAGAGTGGCGTTGAATTATATTGGGAATGGTTCCCATAGCCAAGTTAAGTGTTAACAGAAAGGACAGACACAATGGCAAATCGTAACAATGAACTCTATTCTCCGGTCGTTGAGGTTGCATGGGCAAACCTTCGTAAGCCTGATGAGTTCCGTGGTAGCAAGAAGCATGACATTCAGGTTGTTGTCAACGATGACTTCAAGAAGCAGCTTGATTCTTTCAACATGCCTCTCAACGGTACTTACACCGGCAAGGAGAGCGGTGATACCATCGTCAAGGTTAAGACGACTGAGTTCACCAAGCAGAACAAGGATCAGTACGGTCGCATCGTCGATTCACGCGGCGTGAAGACCGACTACTTCCCCGCGAAGGGCGACAAGGTTCGCCTTAAGATCTGGGCACGTGAGTGGGAAGGCAAGATGAGCCTGTTCCTTAGCGGTGTGCAGGTCATCGAGGCCAACAACTCCAGCAGCAGTGGCTGGGAAGCCCACGACGATGGTTTCGTGGCAGAAGAGTCATCAGCTCCGGTAGTAGACAGCGAGACTACTCCCGATGTTAGCGATGACGATATCCCGTTCTGATGACGTTATTGTATGAAGCTACGTTTCCAATCAACCCCGTAGCAGCCAGCCGACCTAGAGTAACTACCAAAGGTCACTCGTATTACGCTGGTCCATACAAGAACTTTCGGAAAGATATTCAACCCCTCATTGAGGAGCTGGCCAAGGGCTTCGTGCCCTTGGTCGGCCCTCTTTCGGTGGATGTAGATATCTGGGTACAACGTCCTAAGTCTACTAAGTTGCTATCTCCCCGAGCCGATATTGATAATTATTTAAAGGCTATCTTTGATTCATTCAATGGAATCTTATGGGAAGATGACTCGCAAATCACAATCGTACATGCTATGAAAGCATGGACTGAAAGCAACGAAGTAGAGGGTTCATTCGACATCCGTATAGAAAAAGACTGGAACTTCGATGAGTGAAGACAGTTATGTTATTGCTAGAGAGCAATGTCCCAAGTGTGCATCTCAAGGCCACGATAACTCCGAGGACAACCTAGCAAAGTACAGCGATGGTCATGCATACTGTTATAGATGCAAGTATTATATGAAAGGTGATATGATTTCAACACCACGACAACCTATCGGCGATTGGAAGCCTTTGTACGGAGACTACTCCGATCTCCCAGACCGTCGTCTAAATGAAGAAACACTGCGGAAGTTTGGCTACCAACAGATTAACCATCCTGAGAAAGGATGCATCCACATTGCCAACTTCTATTCCAACGGTACTCTTGTAGCACAAAAGTATCGTGGTCCTGACAAGCAGTTCAGGTGGCGAGGCGAAGCTCGTAGTGCTGGTTTGTTTGGTCAGCATTTGTTCGATGGCAGTAACAGTCGTCGATTGGTCATCACCGAAGGTGAGATCGATGCTATGTCGGTTTACCAAGTCAACGGTGGCTGGCCTGTTGTATCACTCAATGGTGGTACTGGTAATGCAGAGAACAATATCAAGGATAACCTAGAGTGGATCTCTAAGTTCCCAGAAGTTGTTCTTATGTTTGACAGCGATGATGCAGGTCGAGAGGCAGCCGTTAAGTGTGCTCAACTTCTACCGCCTGGTCGTACTAAGATTGCATCACTTCCTAGAAAGGATGCTAATGAAATGCTCCTTTCAATGGATGGCAAGGGAATTGTCAATGCAATCTTCCAAGCCAAGCTCTATAGCCCAGATGAGATCTTACATGTCAAGGATATTGCAGATTCAGATAATGAAGACATGCAAGTCTATGCCTATCCTTGGGACAAGCTTAGCGAGTTCCTTCTAGGCCAACGCAGCGGTGAGGTTAATCTGTGGTGCTCGGGTACTGGTTCAGGTAAGTCAACAATCCTACGTGAGATTGCCCACCATCATCTTGAAGAAGGTCGATCGGTAGGTATGATCATGCTAGAAGAATCTCCTGAAGAAACCAGAGATGACATGATCTCCTTGCTTATCAACAAGCCGGTTAGAGCAATTCGTGCTAATCGTATTATGAATGATCTTCGTAAGAAGATGGGCAAGGATCCTATTAACATTGAGTTTTTTGATGATATGGATCATGAGGAATACTCAGCAGCAAGAGAGCATCTTGAGTCTACCAACCTGTACATCTATGACCATCTTGGTAACAGCGCAATGCAAAATATCATGGCTCGTATGGAGTACATGGCTATTTCATTGGGCGTAGATGTTATCATTCTTGATCACATTACTGCACTGGCTGCGGGATTGATGGGACAAGACAGTGACGAGAATCAGAGCGAGCGCATCCTGATTGATACTGTTATGAAGCAGCTTCGATCTTTGTCCGTTCGAACTGGTGTACATGTTGATATCGTGTCTCAGCTTAAGAAGACGGATAAAGCTTTTGAGGAAGGTACTAGAATTACCTTGCAGGATCTTCGTGGTTCTGGTAGCTTAGCGTCTGTGCCAAACACCATCATTGCACTTGAGCGAGATCGTCAAGCAACGTGTGAGTATGAAGCGAATACGACTGTCGTCAGAGTTCTAAAGAATAGACTCACTGGTCGAGCAGGCGTAGCGTCTTGTTTATATTATGACCGTAAGAAGGGTAGGCTCCAAGAGGTGCCTTTCCAAATCTCTGAAGGTCATGTCGTTTTAGATCCTAATAGTAAGTAGGAGAGCAGATCCCGTGCGACTGGTATTCGACATCGAGGCTGATAACCTGTACTGGAATGTCACGGAAGTATACTGTATTGTAGCTCACGATATTGATACGCGCCAAACATGGAAGTTTACACCTGAAAATATCAAAGAGGGTGTTAGATTTATCATGTCAGCGGATACCCTCATCGGACATAACATAGTTACTTTCGATATTCCCGTTTTAGAAAAACTATTCAACGTGGAGTACAAGGGCAAGGTACTAGATACGCTCGTCGTTTCTAGGCTTATGTATCCTGATGTAAGACAGCATCCATTTGGAGGCAATGGTCTTAAGCAGTGGGGTCAACACCTAGGTAACTATAAGATTGAGTTCAATGATTGGTCGCATTATACAGAGGAAATGCTTGAATACTGTGTCCAAGATGTGTTACTGAACTACGATATTCTTCAAGCTCAAAAAGACTTTATCAAGGAATATGAGAAGGTTGTAAAGTTTGAGATCTTAGTTGCTCAGATTTGTTTCAAACAACAACTGCATGGGTTTGGCTACGATCTTAGTAAAGGCATCGACCTTGAACAGATCTTGGCCATTGAACGGGCTGATCATCTAGACCAACTTCAATTGATCTTTCCTGACAAGGTAGAAGAACGATGGTCTCAAAAGACTGGTAAGCAACTGAAGTCTAAGATTACTCCGTTTAATCCACAGAGCAATATCCAAGTCTATGAACGTCTTATTGAAAAGTATCCACATGTTCGTAAGATTATTCCAGAAACTGAAAAGGGGAATCCTCAGGTTGATTCGTTGGTACTGGCTGAACTATCTAAGGCTGGGGTCACCGAGGCTGAGCAGATTCTAAAGTATCGAGATAATCTAAAGCTTGAAGGACAACTGAAAGATTGGAACGACAGAGCATCCAAATCTAAGGATGGTCGTATCCACGGTGAAGTAAACACCCAAGGTGCTGGAACAGGACGATGCACTCATGCTAATCCAAACGTGGCTCAAGTGGCCAAGGATAAACGAATGAGAGCGTTGTGGAATCCCGGCATCAAAGACTATGTACAAGTTGGTTGTGACTTGTCTGGTCTAGAACTGAGAATGCTAGCACATTATATGTATGAATACGACAACGGCGCTTATGCCGATGTTATCTTGAACGGAGATGTTCATACAATGAATCAGAAAGCTGCTGGTCTTGCTACAAGAGACCAAGCTAAGACCTTTATCTATGGCTTCTTGTATGGAGCTGGTGATGCAAAGATTGGCACCATTGTAGGTGGCAGTCGTAAGAAAGGTCAGGAACTAAAAGAAAAGTTCTTGGCTCAGTTACCAGCACTAAAGAAAGTCCTTGATGCCGTTCAATGGTCTTTTCTTGAACGAGGTGAGGTTCAACTTCCTGATGGGAGATGGGTCAAATGTAGATCCGAACATGCAGCTCTAAATACTATGCTCCAAGGCGCCGGTGCCATTGTATCCAAGTATTGGATGGTGGTAGCTAATGCTAGGCTTAAACATCTAGGCAACAAAGTAATTCAAATGGCATACGTTCATGACGAATTACAATTTGCTGTACATAAAGATGCAGCCGACAAGGTCTGTAAGATCTTAGAGGCAGCTAGCTTAGAAGCTGGTGAACGTCTTGGAATCAAGATGCCGATTCATTCTGAAGCGTGCATTGGTTCTAACTGGCAGGAAACACACTAATGCCTACTTGGTATTCAATTAGAAACAGACTGGAGGCTGGCGAAGTAAGAGCCAGAAACTCCTTTGAACGATTCTTAACGTCGTTCATCACTTCTTATGGATGCTTGGATGTATGGTATAGATCCGTCGCTTCAGACTCTTCGGAGCTGGAGTGTCGGATCTTTTACATCCAATCAGATGATTCCTATGTAGCTACAGAGACATGGGAACGTACGGGGGAACGCCCTGAGTTCTGGCTTCAGATGAAAGGCACTGCAGCCACAATCAGAGCCACTATTATTTCACTGTTACCTTACATTTCACAACTCCATTCAAAGAAACGACACGGCGAATGGAACTTCGGACCAATAGAACCATTCCTTGGTGAAGGGTCTATTACTGTTGATGTAGGAGGTAACACAATTATTACTGGTAGGTTTGGCGACATTGCTTTGTATAGCAATGGAGTTGAACTTGACTGGGAAGATATTGTATGGGACTTTGATGGATGCGCTACAACAGCAACCTGTCCACCAACAACTTCTGTATGCTTTTCAAACTTAGGCTATCCTATTGAAGATTGTACAGGTACAGTTGGAACATGTGTACGAGGTAGCTGTGGATCGTGGATTGCAACGTATCCTGAAAGCTTAGCTGAGTGCGATGGTACTTGGTATGTTGGGGAAGACCTAACTAGCAAGACTGGTGATTACTGGGATACTGTTTTCAGTTGCCCAGATCCAACAGGAACTTGTGTTACAGGTGATTGTACACTTGGGTTTACAGCATCCTATCCAGTAACAGAAGCAGCTTGTACTGGCGACTGGTTTAAGGGCGTAGATCTTTCTAGCGAAGGTCCAGCTTATTGGGATGAATACTACAACTGCGAAGATCCAATTGGATGCTGTGTAGTAGGAACAACTTGTGACTGGGATTCTATTTCTGTTACCACTGAAAGCGAATGTACTACATTAGGTGGCACATGGACTGAAGGAGTTAAGGGTAAAGAATGTACAATAGCACAATACGAAGAAGACAATAACTGTAACCCAGCTCCTCCGCAAAGTATTTCTTATGTAGTTACTTACTATGTAACTGATGCTCAGTTCTCAGCGCCTTTATTTCCCGGTATTGCAAGTCCTGCAGGACCTGTGTTTGATACTTCTGCATATGAAAACAATTGGTATACACATCCAGCTGTTACACCCGGTTCCCAAGTAACATGGCCTTTAGCACTACAAGCTTCGTCCCCAGATTTTTGTGCAGGCTATACGCTTAATAACTATAGCTATAATAAAACACAAGTAAGTGGTTCGTTAACTTTGATTTACAACTTTAGTTATCTTAGTGGTGATGAAGACGAAGCTGTATACGGTATTGATAGTATTGTAGGACACCCTGGTTTTAATTTAAATGACCAACTCGTAACGTTTAACACCGATGTTTGGTCGGATGATGCCTGTTGTTTTCCTTTTGATTGCTGCACAACAAATCCAACGTATTGCGAAGGTATACACTACTATCAGCACTTGGGTACAATGACTACAATCAACGCTACCTTAAATGGAACACTAACTCGTACTTATAACGCAATTACAGGCAATACTGATTACGCTGGTACAGTAACAGTACGGCCTCAGGATACTAGTCTAAGTAATACTACTATTGAATTTGGCTCTAATGTCTCATACTTTAGTACAGGAATCACAGATAGCCCTTCAAAATGGGTTTCAGCTGGTGCTGCTAGAGATGATTACCCAAAGAAAATTCACATCGGTTCTGTTACAATTCAAAATAATACTGATGTATCTTGGGGAGATAATCTTGTCCCTTATACTTATGAAGCAGGCGCAGACGGTTTATTCTTAGCTGGTGTACAAGCATACCGTCTTACTAATACAATTTTGGAAACAGCATAATGCAAGGACTAGGTGACTTACTTTATTACGTCTTTCATTACACAGGCATTCATTGGTTAGTGCATAAGTTTAGTTACTACACTGGCTTTGAATGTGGATGTAATGCTCGACGTAAGAAACTTAATAAGAGATTTCCTTTTAAATGAAACATAAAATAATTCTTCGTGGTTGGAGGGATATCAACAACGATTGGCGATCTAGATGGCTTCGGTATGGGACTGGCGATGAATTAACTCACTGTACCTTAAGTGTTGGTGACTTAACTCTCCATGTAAATTACAAAGGAAGTAACTGGTATCCGACTCATCGTTTGTTTAATACCTACGATAGCTACTTTGAATTACAAGATGCTATATACATAGGCGAAGTAAAACGACCCGTTTATATCAAACCAGATCCGGGCAGTACATGGCAGGTTATCAAATGGAGATATCTGTTTGGTCCTCGACCTAATTGCTGCACTACGGCGTGTATAGACGCGTTAAGACAAAACGGAGTCGATTGCCCTGAGCTTATAATGCCACATAAACTTATTGATTACTTTGATAATGATTATATTAGGCCTGAGCGGTAAAGCTCGGACAGGAAAATCAAGACTATGTAAAGAATTATACGATGCAGCTGAGCGTTTAGGTTGGGACATTGAAATCAAACCGTTTGCCGGTCCCCTAAAGAAACACGTTGTGGAAACACTAGGGTTTACTAAAGAAAGTAATCCTAGTATGTATCGCAAGTACTGCCAAAAGATTGGCGCTGAAGAACGCAAGAAAGATCCAGATCATTGGGTAAAGCTATGGCATAAAGATATGCTAGAAGAATTCAAGACTGAGATGGAAACAAGCGAGCGTCCTGTTCTGTATTTGGTAGACGATGTGCGATATGCCAACGAGATTAAGACTCTTAATAGACCAGATGTAAATGCAACTATCTTGTTTGTTAAGCACGGTAAACGACAGATTGAAGATCCTGACGGAGCATGGAGACAGCACGAATCAGAAAACTTAGCTAACACTTATGAAAAAAGTCCAGATGAATACTTAAAGAACGAGGTTGGTTATCACTTTGTAGTGCATAACGACAAACCAGAAGAAGAGATTCAAAAGTGGGCTACAAATTTCATTAGTTACTTAGCCGCATCTGATCCGTGCTTATGTGAAACATGTGTTGCAAATTATGAAATGCGAGAACCAAACATAGACAAAATAGATGAGGAGCTAAAAGAGTTTCTCAACGATCTTTTAGGAGAAGAAGATGAAGAAGACGGCGATGCCTGACGTTGCTATTCTAGATGCAGATATCATTGCGTATAAGGCAGCGTGCTGGGCTGAAGCTCATAGTTCTTCTTTGTCGGATATCAAAGATAGACTATCCTTTGATGTTAACTATTGGACTCCTCCGGGTTTGTCTAGACGTATGCTGGCATTTTCTTGTAGTAGGCAGGATAATTATCGTAAAGATTATTGGCCAAGCTACAAAGAGAATCGAACAGGTAAGCCAAGACCTAAGTTCTTAGAGGTCTGTCAAAGGATCCTTCAAGAAACAGAGCAGACCGTTGCCTTGCCTCGCCTTGAGGCAGACGATATTGTGGGCATCGGTATGAGTTCTGGGACTATGGTTGGAGTCAGCCTTGACAAAGATCTTAAGTCTTGCCCTGGTTGGTACTGGAATCCAGAAAAGCTGGACTTCCCTATTTATATTAACGAAATAACAGCTAATCTATGGTTTCATAAGCAATGGCTTATGGGCGATTCAACAGACCACATTCCGGGTATCCCTAAAGTTGGTCCTGTTAAGGCCCAAAAGTTATTGGACTCTGTAACCCACGTTAACTGGACTCCCCTAGTCTTACATGAATACGAAAAACGAGGCTTTGATCTGGACTATTGTCTGGCTCAGGCCCGTTGTGTCCGTATCCTTCGAGATGGAGAGTGGGACAAGGAGGCCAAGGTCCACGTGCCTTGGTCTCCTTGCTGGGGCGTTAACGCCTGAGTCTAAGAGAAACTAAGAACTAAGCTATACTAAGCAAAGGAGAGACACTTGAATAGCTATACTACTAATCATAATGAATATACAAATGAGTCTTCTGTAACAACCGAGAGCCAAGTATTCTACATGCCCTCGATTAAGATCTATACATATCCAGACGCTAAGATGCCAACGGTAAGCACCCAAGGTAGCGGTGGCTTGGATCTATTTGTATATGATTATAAGGTTGAAGATCATCAAACTACCGTCTTTACAGGCGCTCATGTGGAGATTCCCCTTGGGCACGTAGGCTTGGTAATACCTAGGTCTTCGACTGGAACCAAGGGATTCCGTCTCAAGAATACGGTTGGTGTCATTGATGCTGACTACCGAGGCGAGATCCGCCTTGTATGTGATAGATTTGAGAACGAGGAAGATGTAGTAGAGGTGGGAGTAAAGATTGCCCAGCTCGTTATTCTTCCTGTATGTCCATTCCCCGTGGAGCAGGTATCAAGTCTTGAGGATTTAAGTGAAACAGAAAGAGGGGCTAATGGATTCGGTTCAACAGGACTTTGATTATTCAGACGATTGGAGTGAGTTTAGTAAGTTCATCCATCTGAGTAAGTACTCAAGGTGGAATGAAGATAAGAAGCGGCGAGAGACTTGGGGCGAAACAGTAGACCGCTGGTGGGTTTGGCTCAATGAGCAGGCCGCCAAGAACGGCGTTACTGAAGTTCCGTCTTTCGTTAAGGATCTAGTCTATAAGCGAGAGGTCATGCCAAGTATGAGATCTCTAATGACTGCCGGTAAGGCAGCTAACAGAGACAATACTTGCATCTTTAATTGTTCATATCTGGAGTTGGACTCCCCAATTGCATTAGCGGAGCTGCTGTATATTCTTATGAATGGTACAGGAGTTGGCTACAGTGTGGAGAAGCGGGTCGTTGATAAGTGGCCTGCTATTCCAGAGAACATTGAACGCAACGAGGGCCACTACCTTGTAGCCGGAGATAACAAGGCAGGCTGGGCAGACATGGTTAAGCAGTTACTTAATTGTTTAATTAATGGAAAGCATCCTACATGGGAACTCCATAACATCCGCCCTGCTGGTGCCAGACTTAAGACCTTCGGAGGGCGCGCATCTGGTCCCGAACCCCTAGAAGATTGTCTTCGGTTTATTACCAAGACAATCTATGGGGCAAGGGGCCGTAAGCTGCGTCCTATTGAAATCCATGACATGGCTTGTGTCATCGCTAATTCAGTCATCGTTGGCGGCGTGAGACGCTCGGCTATGATTAGTCTATCAGATCTTGACGATCATGAGATGGCTAGAGCCAAGTCAGGGAACTGGTGGGAGAACCACTCCTACCGTTCCCTCGCCAATAACAGCGCAGTCTATGAAGAGAAGCCAGCAATGGATGTCTTCATGGAGGAGTGGCTAAATATTTACCGCAGTTATAGTGGTGAAAGAGGTATCTTTTCCCGGCAAGCTGCTCGGCATTGTGCTAATCAGATTAATCGAAACTCAGATCATTACTTTGGTACTAATCCTTGTGGTGAGATTACTCTACGGCCTATGCAGTTCTGTAACTTGTCTGAGGTTGTCTTGCGGCCTAAGGATGGCATCCGTGCGGTGTTTGATAAGGTAGAGGCAGCAACCATTATTGGGTGCATCCAAGCTACCTGCACGCACTTCCCCTATCTTCGAAAGAAGTGGCGGGACAATACCGAAGAGGAGGCGCTGCTTGGCGTCAGCCTTACCGGCATCTGTGACTACGAGCCGTCATACGGAGAGTTGCTTGACTACCGAGAAAAGGCTCACAACGTTGCTGCAGAGTGGAGCACAAAGCTCGGCATTAAGATGCCCGCTGCTATCACTACGGTGAAGCCCAGCGGTACTGTATCGTGCCTTGTTGACTCTAGTTCCGGCATCCATGAGCGATGGTCACAATACTACATCCGGCGTGTCCGCATGGACCGCAAGGATCCTATGTGCCAAATGATGATGGATCAAGGTATCCCCGGCGCTCCATGCGTCAACAATCCTGATAACACCTATGTCTTTGACTTTCCTATTGGAAGCCAAACACCAGTTAAGCATAAGTCGGCCAATGGTCAGCTTCGAACTTGGGGACTGGTAAAGGAAGGATACACTGATCACAATCCAAGTGTTACTATTACTTATCAACCACATGAGTATATGGAACTTGGAGCTGAGCTTTATGGTAATTACTGGGAGATTGCACAAGGACTTTCGTTCTTGCCTAAGTCTGAACACGTATACCAACAGGCTCCTTATGAATCCATTACAGCTGAAGAGTATGAGCAGCTAGCTAAGGCTATGCCTACGATGGACTGGTCTGCTCTCAGTAAATATGAAATGGAAGATAACACTAAGTCCAGTCAAGCATTCGCTTGCACTGGCGGTGCCTGCGAAATCGTAGACACTACAGAAGGTTAACCCCCGTCTGAGAGGGATCCGGCTAACGCTGGGTCTCTCTCTTTTTCTATTTTCGGAGAACACAATGTCATATTTAAACATGGAGGCAATCTTTCAACGCCTCCGGTCAGGTATCGTTATGCTGTCACAAGGTGAACAGCGTACAGTATTAAACTATCTTGTGGATCAAGTACATGAGCTTAGAGAACAAGTTGAAAGCCTTCGTCGATCCGAATCTACCGAAGGTCCTCAAGGAGAGGATAGCGAAGGTAGAGTACGTCGAGGACGAAAGCCCAAGTCTTACCAGGGAGAAACTGGCGAGACGGCAGGGGATGCTTGACACAATTGCCATCTTAGAAGCCATGGTACGTGATCAAGAAAGGAAGAAGTAATGCCTATCTTTATGAACGACCCTACCATGCGAGATGTACAATATCAAGTTGGTAGTTATCGAGATAGTTTTAGTTTAGCAGATTTATTTACTAATAGACTATCATCTCGTATGTCTCAATTTGGTGAAGCAGCTAAGACTAAAACTATGGAACTTACATCTGGGTTTCAAGATTTTGGTTTAAAGGATATTCGAGAAGAGCGTAGAGAAGCTGAAATCGGCAAAGCATCCGCTGAATCCGAAAAGGCTTTGGGCGCGCTTGCTCAAGCTAAACAAAGTCGAGGACCAATTACAAGTTTATCCAAGCTTGTACAAACTCGTCAACAAAAACTACAGAATTTACAACGTGCTCGTAAATCACTAGAACGTGCTAAAGACATGTACAAAATGACTGGCACTTCCTTTGAATATGATTTAACAGGGTACGATGTAAAAGCCCCAGAAGCTGCAGCATTTGAAACTCAGTTTGATCAGGCTGTTGAACAACGTAAACAACAATACGCTGAAATGTATGGCTTTGATTCGTTTGAAGACATGCCTGCAGATTATGCATCCGTTGGTGCTGTCGGGCCTCAAGGTCAATCACAAGAAAGTACAATTGGACAACGTGATATTATGGATATGATCATGTCTGATATGACAGGCATGGATTATTCCGATCTTGTTCGACTTAACACATGGACTCAAGAGGGCTATCAGCATTCAGGTGCTGGTTGGTATCAGCCTTACGCACAACAAGGTTTACAAGATTATACTGGCGATCAAATGGAAGCCCTAAAAGCTTTCTATGTTACATCTAATCTTCAGTCTTATGAAGCAGCAAGGAAAACTGCTGAACAAGAAGATCTGTTTAGACAGAAAGCAGCTAAGACTGCTAGAGAACAGACTATTGCTGGTGGCAAGGCTTTAGAGAAGTCAGCTACTAAAAGCCTTGGTCAATCTTTAGAAGATGTTCAATTACAAATTAGAGAGCTAGACACAGATTTTATGAATAAACTCGGAGCCTTTACCGAAGGACCTCGTAAGAAAAAAGTACGAAGCGTTTCTTTCGACGAAGGCAGACCACAATGATAGGAGATAACTATGGGTGGTGGTCCTACAATTGCAGGCGGTATGAGTGAAGAACAATACCGTAAACTACAAATGGAAGAACGAGCTTACATGGCGCAACAAGAAGAGCGTCAGATGAAGCTTATGGGTGAAATGGAAGATAAGCGTCTAGCTAGAGAGCAAGCTGAAATTCAAAAGCAAGAACGTGTTCGTGCTAGAGAAGAAGAAGCTCTCGGTGAACTTGAAGCCGGTATCGGTGAAGAGGTCACTGGCTTGAAGGCTGCAGAGGAAGAAGAAGATAAAGATATTGTCATGGACTTCTATGGTAGTTTAGCTAAGGGTCAAGACAATAAAGGGAGTAGACCGGAATGAATCTAGCAGGTGAACTTGAAAGCACCATTGCAGATCGTTTTTCGGAACTAGATATCAGACGAAGATCTAAACTAGATCGAGCACGTGAATGTGCTATTCTTACTGTACCAAGTTTAATGCCACCCGAGAACTGGTCTGAGGAGTTTGAACTTCCTCAACCTTATTCTTCTGTTGGATCAAGAGGAGTCACAGCCCTAGCATCTCGTATGCTATCAGCTTTGATTCCTCTTAACGATCTACCGTTCTTTACCTTTGCTCTTAAGAGTGGGGTAGAGCCTGAGGTAGAAGTCGGAACTCTCCTTGATTCTTTAGCAATGCAAGTCTACGATAAGATGAAGAGCAAGAACATCCGTGAGGCGTTCTTTCAAGCACTTCAAAGTCTTATTGTAGTTGGTGATATTGCTGTAAAGATCGAGGAAGACTTTACATTTAGGTGCATTAGGTTTGACCACTATGTTGCTATCCGTGACGTAGTAGGGGATCTAGTTGAGTTTATTCATTTAGAATTTATTCCCGATGAAACTCCACTCCCAGCTGACAGTCAAGAGACTTGGGGCTATGGATTGTGGAACCGCAATGGTTTTAAAACTATTTTCTGTCGTTATGTTTTAGACGAAGAAGGTAAATGGCATGGGCGTAAAGAAGACTTTGATGGTAACGTCATTGATGAAGGCGTCTACGAAGTCTTCCCTTATGCCGTGCTTCGATGGAACTCCGTGGTCAGTGAAAACTATGGGCGTTCTAAATGTGAAGAGATCTTTGGTGATCTAAAGACTCTTGAAGCTTATACAGAAAGTCTTATCAATGGAATGGCAGCCGCCTCTACATTCTTCATGTCTGTGTCTCCAACAGGAGTTACAGAACTTACCGATCTCGCAACAGCTCAAAATGGAGAATGGGTTGCTGCTAGACAAGAAGATGTCTATGTTATTTCGCCTGCTCAAACAATCAATCCGCAGATTCAACAGACACAGAACAGTGTAGAGATGATGCGTCGAGAGATTGGCGAAGCCTTCTTAATGAACCGAGGTTCAATTAGAAACGCAGAGCGTGTAACTGCAACAGAAGTACGTATGATTGGTCAGGAACTAGAACAGGTCTTAGGTGGAGCGTTTAGCTCCATCGCTAGAGATCTTCTGGTTCCTGTTATTAAACGTACTATTTACTTAATGGTAGAGGCTGGGGATATTGATCCTCGCCTATCACAAGACTTCTTTGATAGAGACGGTAGACTAACACTAGATATCGTCACTGGTCTACAAGCACTTAGCAGAGATACAGAACTTCAGAAGCTTATGCAGATGGGCGAAATGATTCGTAACCTTCCGCAACAAGCTGTTCAACATTTCCGATTTGATGAATACGGCAAGGCTCTTATTTCAGCTCTTGGGTTTGATCCACGTAATTGGATTAAGTCACAAGGAGATCTTGATGAAGAGCGAGCTAAGATGATGCAAGAGCAAACCCAAGCACAGGTAGCTGGCGCTGCGGGTCAAGGACTTGCTCAAGCTGCTGGTCAAGGTGTTGGCCAAGCGGCACAAGCCATGGCTCCGCAGATCATGGAACAGATCATGACTGGTGGAGGCGCTCCTGTACAAGGAGGGCCGATGGGATGACCTTAAGTAAATCCGCTAAGTACTATAGATCAAACCCTAAAGCGCGTAAAGTTAAAAGCGAATATGATACTAAGTACCATAAGTCTCCATCTCGTCGTAAGTATCGTTCTGAACTTAATCAAGAGAACAGAAAGCGTGGAACCTACGGCAATGGAGACGGTAAAGATGTATCTCATACGCGCAAAGGTACAACTGTATTAGAAACACAATCTAAAAATAGAGCCAGACAAGGATCTGGCGGCAAACGCAAAAGGAAATAATAATGGCAAAGTTTGATTATACTGGAGTTACTGCCGGTATTAGGGATAACGATTGGGAGACTTGGCTTGAAGCTGCTCCCCAAGATGTTGCTGACACTCTCGCTGGCATCGTTGGACTTACTGACGTAGGTACTGATGGCGATTGGGATGTTGTCAACGATTCTAACTATAATGAACTACTAACTCAAACACGTGGTTTTTATAAGAAGGTGAAGTGAAATGAGTGAAGAGAACACTGAACAAGTTACTAACGAGGTATCAGAGACTACTGCTGCTCCTCAGCCTGGTACTCCTGAGTATGATGCTACTATGGCTGCTCAGGGTACTGTAGCTACTGGTAAGGTTCCTGATAAGTTTAAGAACCCAGATGGTTCTGTAAACATGGATGCCCTTATTAAGTCTTATACATCACTTGAACAAAAGCTTCATCAACCTACAGAGGTCGAAGAGACAGAGCCTACAATTGAAGATGCTGGTCCCGATGCTGTAGTTGATGAGCTTAGAGTTCCAGATGTAGAAAAGGAAGCAGAAGAAACAGTCGAAGCCGCAGCAAAGGTCGGGCTTACACGCGAAGACCTTGGTCACATGACTAATGAGATCATGCGGTCTGGTACTATTTCAGATGAACAGCGAGCATCTCTCAACGATCGAGGGATTGATGATGCTGTTATCGACGCTGTTGTAGAAGGGCAACGTGCTCGTATGCGACAGCAATATTCTGCAGCTGCTGACATTGTTGGCGGCTCAGATCGTCTATCTAAGATTTTTGGATGGGCCGCTCATAATTTAGATGAAATGCAGCGTGCCCAAATCAATGCTGGCCTTGCCAGCAATGCAAGTGAAATCACATTACGTGGCTTAGCTTCTATGTATGATACTGCTGTAGCCAATAAGCCGAAGAGTCAGGAGATGCAAGCTGGGCCTCGTAAACCGGGTCAGTCACCTGCTGGTAGAGAAGTTGTGCAGGGCTTCTCAACAAAGGCAGAGTACTACAAGGCTTATGAGGATCTCACAAAGAATCCCCATGACCAGAAGCTTCGTAATACGATTGAAGAGCGTATGGTGAAAACTGATTGGACAACTATTAGGTGATGCTCTCTAAGGACAGCTAAACCCTAATAGAAGTCAACGGCCCGCAAGGATAACCGTAATTAGAATAAACTATATTAACTTCGCTTGCAAGTTCAAATTATTTTAACATTCAAAACAATTCAATAAGGATTAAAACAAATGGCCTATCCTGATATTACCTGGGATACTGGAAACATGTACGGTCGTACGACCGATCCCTCAACCGGCGCTACCACTGGTGGTGCTAGCGGTACTGATAAGCTTTGGCTTCCTATCTGGAGTGGCGAAGTCATTCGTGCCTACGACCACTACCGTATCTTTGAACCCATGGTTGAGAGCCGCTCTATTGCTAGTGGTCGCGCCATGGAGTTCCCAATCACTGGTACTGTTGCAATGAAGAGTGCATGGAACGCTGGTGAAGAGCTAGTTGGTAACATCGACGATCATGTCTCAAAGACTATCGCTGTTACCCTCGATGCTCGTCCCATCGCTTCACACTTTGAAATTGACAACATCGACCTTATGATCACCCAGTGGGAGTTCCGTTCTGAGCTAGCCCGTCAGGCTGGTCAGACCCTCTCCAACGCCCGTGACCTTCAGGTCGGTGCTTACTTAGTTCGCGCTGCTTGCGAGAACCAGATTGCTACCGATCCCCGTCTTAGTGGCGTAGGTACTTCTACCACTTGGAGAAACACTCTTAAAGAGTCACCCCTATTCCACGTCGGTGATGATGGCGCTGCTGGTACAGGCGTTGTTGGTAAGAGTGCTCTTGCAAACCTCGGTCTTGCAGGCGCAACTGCTGCTAACCGTGCAAGCGCAGCTCTTGCACTTCTTGAGTGCATTGAAGAGTTCATGGTCCACCTTCAGGAGATCAACGCTCCTACTGCCGGTGTTTACTGCGCAGTAACCCCACGTGTCTTCCAAGACATTCGTGCTCTAGGCGTTGCTCGTACTAGTGCTGACCTTGCTGGTGGCGCTGGTCGTCCATACTTTGGCGGTGTTGCTGAAGCTGGTGGCCTTGGTGCTGGTCTTTCCGATGGCATGGCTGCTCTTACTGACTCACTAGAGTACATGGGCTGCCGTATTGTTAAGACTAACCATCTCCCCAACTTTGATGCAGGTGCCACAGGCGCAGAGATTGGTGAAGCCCGTTACAACCTAAACTTTGCTAACGACGCTGGAACCTCTGCCGGTAACGGTATCGGTGTTGGTGCCGTTATTTGGCAATCAGGGGCCGTCGCTTCTATCCAGAAGACTGGCCTCAAGGTTGACACCGTTGATGACGTTCGTCGCAACACCGTCTTCACCGTTGCTAGCATCATGGCTGGTACTGGTGTACTTAAGCCAGAGTGTGCCTCAGTTGTTTGTGTCAAGGATCTTGGCACTGACACCAAGGCTCAAGCTCGTACCCTTCTCGGTATGACTGCTGAGTGGGCTGATCTTGCTGGTGGTTCAGGTTACTACGCCTGATAATTAATAGACTGAAAGGAACCTTTGTTATGGTTTTGGTCCTCTCCGAAAGGGGGTGATCCAGTCTCGCCAGCGGTAATCAATGGCGTTAAGTCCGCAATACTTGACCGGCTCTTGGGGGAAACCCCAAGGGTCGGCTTTTACATCTTATATAGGAGATTCGACATGGGAGCTTACACAAGACTCCAAGCTGTTAACGAGATGCTCCTCTTTTCTGGTGAAACTCCTGTTGCATCTTTAGATTCATCCTCAGGAGTCGATACCACAATTGCAGAGCAGATTCTAGAACAGAAAACAATTGATGCTCAAGCTAGAGGCATGGCAAATAACCTGACTATCAGGGACTTTACTGCCGATGCTGCTGGTTATGTGTTCCTTCCCTCTAATGTATTGTCAGCTGAAATGTTGACTATGGTCAATGCCGCTCATAAGGATGTTACTTATGCTCGCGTTGTGACCCGAGGATGGGAAACTGGTACACCGTTTTTTTATAATCTTACAGATAATACCCCTTTGTTTGAAGCGGGTAAGACATATACTGCTGAGCTTATCTTAAGCATTTCATGGGACAACATGGATACCGCTATCCAAAAAGATATCATGATGCAAGCAGCTCGTCAATATCAAATGCTTACCCAAGGTGATGGTGCTGTAGATAACTACATTGCTCAGCTAGAGCTTTATTATGGAGCTAAAGCTAAAGGAGCCGATGTACGCAGCAAGGGTTATAACTTATTTAACCTACACCGTACAGCACGCAATGCTGTATCAAGGTATGTACGAAACGATCCCAACCGTTTCAGACAATGGAATCTAGATTCATAAGGACTAAGGTATGCCTACTTTTGATAAACGAGCGCGTTATCTGGGTGGACAATCTAGAGTTGCAATACCTTCATTATCAGGCGGTGTTGGAAGACAAGCTCCAACTAAACGCGCTATCAATGAAGCGGAGAATCTAGACAACGTACTAGTTACTCTAGAGCGTTCTGTTGAAAAGAGATCCCCAACCAACTTTATCCAACGCTATGAAGACTCTATCTTAAGTACACTTGATACCACAGTTACAGATTCGTCTTTAAACTTAGCTGATCAGACTGCAAACGCTGATTACGGATTCTTTTGGTTCCAAGTTTCAGAAGAACAGAGGTATCTTATTGCTTTAAACTTTGCTAGTGCATCTTCAACAGATTACATGCAAGTATTTAAAGTAACTAAGGATGGGTTCTATGAGTGTACTTTTGAGTCAGGAGTACTTGCCGCTAACCACGCTTACTTTACTGAAGGCAACGGCGGCACAAAGAAATTTAAGGACAGCCTGAGTTCAATCACGGTTGGTCCTCAAATGCTAATTAATAACAATAATGTTTATGCCGGATACACTAGTATTCCTATTACCTTTAACGGTACTACCGATCAATTAGATCCAGATAATGGAGATCCTGTTTATACTCCAGCAGCTGATGAAGTTCATTGGTGCAAAGTAGGATTAGACGGTAACGTTATTAAATCCGGTAACATTTACACTGAAGATATTAAAGGAAGAAAACTTGTTTATTTCACAACTACTCCAGTTGATCCAGAAGGTCAAGCATCTATTTACGTGGACGGTAAGTTCTATATTCGCAACGATCAAGTTTTCGTGGAAGTCCCTGGCGGAACTGATCTGGAAGAATACCTCTACACAAAAATAGATAAAAGTGGAACGTTAAGATTTATTAGCGCAACTGATACAGGAGGCTCAGCTAACGTTGATACCTTTACTGTAGACGAAGAAAACATGCCTTTAGAATTGCTTTCATTCCATTTAATAGGAATAGAAGTATATGACCATCAGCATGGACCAACAGCAGATTGTACTATTACCTTAACGTTTGATGAATTAGAAGGGCGAAATCAGTTTGCTGAACTAACAAAGTTATATATAGCTGGTAAGCCTCTATCTATTAGCGATACCACGCTATCAGATAATGGGGTAGATGAATGGTATATTACATGGGATGAGTCTACTGCTGCTACTCCAACTGATATTGAGGACGCTACGTCAGAAGTGTATAGTGCTCATGCAGCCGCTTCAACAGTACCTTTTAATGTAACTTTTTCATTTTACGGTACATACCAAAGTACTGCTGATTTGCCCACAGATATCCAAGGTTTAGTAGATAATTATGCTGGTGGACTTTTTACCCTTACTAATGATACTGTGCTTATCTTTACCTGTTCTTCTGATGGAACAGCTGATGGAAGTATTCCAGCTCCCGCAACTGAAGCCGGAGAAGGAGATGCCGTCTTTAGTCTACGTACTGACAACGATGGCGGAGCCTTAGCTAAGTTTATCCCAGTAGAAGACTGGCGTTATCCTGACTCAACAAGACGGTATCTAGGTAATAAACTGTCCGACTTTTCTGAGTTTAAGTTTCCGCCAAGAGCTGGAGAACTTACCGCAGATAACGATGGGGCACCATCGGCTGATGCCGCTGACTTAAACCTGCCGCCTGTAGATATGGATGGTCTTGTAGGAGAAACTCTTGAAGAGCTGTACGATGATCTATCAGCCGGTGGAACAGGAAAGATCTACTACGTAGAAAACTCTTATGCTGGTGAAGTACCTGGTTATTACATTGTTAAGGACGTAGCCAATAGTCCTTATACTCGTCTAATTAGAACACCTATTGAGTACTCTGTATTAGATGCTGATAGGTTCCCAAAGATTCTTAAGATCAAACAGTTTAACGCTGGCATCGAAGAGTTTACAATTGAGAATATGAATTTAGAAGAACGTCGTTCGGGTAATCTTCAGACCAACCCCGGTCCAGAAGCATTCAAAGATGGCGTACAACGTCAGATTAAGAGCATGGCTTTCTTCCGAGATCGTCTATTCTTCTCTGCTGCTGATACCGTATTCTCATCTAGGACAGGAGACTTCTCTGATTTTTGGGTACAGAACCCCGGTATTGTAGCTGATACAGATCCTATTGATATTCGATTATCGACAAACAAGTACGCGGAAGTAGAGTCTATGACTCCGTTTTCTTCTAACTTGTTTATCAATACCGGATCAGATATTCAGTTTACACTTAAGGGATCTGAGAATAACATCACTCCGTTTACTGCTGAGATTAGCCCAACGGCTTTCTATTCAACATCTCCGTTAGTAGACCCCGTGCTGTTAGGATCTCAGATTTATTTCTTTGCTCCAAAACGAGCTTACATTTTCTTTAACGATAGTACGGTTTCTATTAACCAAGCTATCGAAGTAAGTCTAACTTGTCCTAATTATTTACCAACTAACTTTGGTGATATTACTGTTGTCCCTGGCTACGATACTTTGTGCATGATTGACAACGACAACAAGAAGTTTGTCTACATGTACACAAACAGATATCGTGGATCTGAAGTAGCTCAGAATGCTTTCTTTAGATACATATATGATTCGGATATTGTTACTCTTAATTCATATGATAATGATATCTATCTAGTATCAAGGCACTCCGACTACAAGCATTACCTAGAATATCAAAAGTTCTATGAAGAAGATCTATCTGTTCCAAGATTGGACCACCAGATTTCTATTTCAGAATCTAGTGGCGCAGGTGGGTCTATTACATACGACGGTGTAGACGACGAAACTACTATCGTTGTAGAGAACTACGGTAACCCGTTACCAGATACTCTATACATTGCTGTAGATCAACCGGAGGAAGAGCGAGCTGGTGAAATTATTTTATTAGCATCCGGTCAACGCGATGAAGAAGTAGTTAAGGGTGTGTCTAGTGCAAGCGGAACTTTAACCATTGTTCTTGCAGGTAACTACACAACAAACAGTAACTACCGTAAGTTTATTATTGGTACGTCATATACAATGACTATTCAATTATCTCCTCAGTTTATCCGCGACCAGAATCAGAATGTTATTGAAGGTGTATTCTCTATGAGAACCTTGCACCTTCAGCACCACAACTCTGGGTCGTATCGAACCGAGAAGAAGGTACGTGGACGTAGGAGTGTTATCCTAGAGTTCACACCAGAAGAGTTAGACGAAAGCCAAGTCTCTGATCCTGATGATCTCCCAATGCCTTTGTATGAAAAGCAAGGTGAGACTTTCTCTAAGATCCTAGGCTTTGCTGCCGAGACCGATGTGTACATTGTTTCTGATTATCCTAATCCAGTAAACATTGCACAGATCGAAATCAAAGGACGATTTACGAACAAAACCTCTGGATTTGTCCGTTAGTGTTCTCTCTTTTTTGCTCCCGGTTCCCCTTTGGGGAGTCGGGAGTTTTTACATTTTGGAGATATTATGGCTTATACAGATCAAATTGCGTATCGAGATGTAGACAGAGCCTATACAAGGGTTGCTAATCTAGGTAGCCTTAAGCTATGTTACATCAGATCCTTTGAGATTACCAAAGCATCTGACACTCAATTCGCATTAACCGTAAATAAGCATCAGCTTATTGGTAAGTATCCTACTATCAATGCTGCTTTTGGAGCGTTGGTTGGTTGCTTCCATTCGCTTGGTGTAAATGAAGAGTATGCCTTAGAGGCTATCTCAACAATGATTGCTGAAGGGACTGGTCAATATCCCAAGGCATATCAAAAACTAACAATGCTTTTTTCAGGTAGTGGTGTTCCTACAACAATTCTAACAGACAGTTCTACAACAGAAGATATCTTATCTTCAACTGCCACAACCCTTGAATGGATTAATGCAACAGACCCAACCAAGTTTCAACTTTGGTGGGGATCGTTCACAGGCAACACAACTACCGGCAGCGGTAGATATCCTTTTAAAGGTGCAGCACAAGCGGAACTATACTCTGCAAGATTTAAAGGAACGATTGTAGTTGATTCAATAAATCCAACTTACGATCAAACCATTACACTGGGAGCTACAGCAGACGATCCTATTGATGGCGTCGAAGCAACTGCTAATGTGGTTTTAACCAATGCAGCAAACGTTGACCTCAAATCTATTGGTAACTTTACAGCAACTATTACTGTAGAGGAAATCTAATGCCGTATAAAAGTAGTACAATTATTACAGAACTAGATAACATTAGTATCGCATCTGGACCTACATATGCGTACAGTGGATTATCTGGTATTGACAACAACAGATCACATTCGTCTCAGATCCAAGTATTGTTTTACTTTGATCAGTTTCAAAACGGAACAAACGTAAGTGATTATACTTGGGATAACTGGTATGATCCTTACTTACTGCCAGTAAAGACTGATGAAGGTACTACGATTCTTAATTATGATCAGTCTACTCAAACAGTAACCATTACAAACACAGAAGCAATTACTCGTACAGATGCTAATGGCACTGGAGGACTACAGCTTCCTACGTTTAACAATGGTACTTACATTAGAATCCTTAGATCTCAGAACGTTACTAATCCGTCCCATACCTTTGGGGCCGGAACTAGAGTAACGTCTACTGCTTTGAACAACTCATTTAGGCAGGTCTTTGATTCTATCCAAGAACTAGACGATCGTCTTATTAGAGTCGAGGGTTCTGCTTTTGAAGATGGCTTTGCTTTTTCTAATCTTACTGATGTAAATGTAAGCGGAAGCTCAACATGGGATGTTCTTAGATGGAACGGATCTAGTTGGGTCAACGACCAGATGGATGCATCTAGGATTTCAACTGGTACACTAAGCAATGATCGGCTTTCAAACGTTCCAGTATCAAAGCTTGCTGGTGTTCTAGCAGATTCTCAAGTAGCTCAAAGTAATGTAACTCAGTATGCAACTGACGTTGCTGCTGCCATTGAGCTAGACGATATTAGCAATGTTGCAGCTACATTGGTTACAGATAATTCATTTATTGTTTATGATTTTGGAACAAGTAACTGGACAGCCTTAAGTCCTGCTAATACGCAAATTGCATTGGGTTTAGAAACTGCGGTTCTTTCACCTCTAGTAGATCTAAGTACTCTACCAGATGTAAGTGCAGGAAGCGTTGGAAACATTGTTACACTTACTCAAGCTGAGTATGATGACATTGCATCACCAGATCCTGACACAATCTATGTAGTGTCTGGTGGAACTACTGTTGGTGCTTCAATTCAAGATTCGTATCTTATGCTTATTGAAGCTCCTCCTGATAGTACAACCCAAGCTTATACAATTGATGGTCGTGTTGCTGCAGGAAGAACTATTACAGCTTTTACTGCAAGAACCACATCCGGTACTATTAACGTTGCGTTGAAGAACTTAACAACAGGTAACACAATTACGTCATTATCCGGCGTAAGTTCATCTGGTTCAACCAATGTTGGTCCTTTTACTTATCAAGATGTTGCTGAGAATGCAAGACTTGCCATTGAAATCAGTAGCGGAAGCAGTGCTTCATTTCTTGAATTAGTCGTGGAGTACTTACAATGACGCCGCCTACCGTGCAGTTCATCCGGGCAGGCGGCCCGACGCTGATCATCCACGACGCGTTCGGTGGTTCTGGATCGGCGACCGGACGAACTCCCGATACCGTCGACAATGGAGAAGTTTGGCAGACCTCTAGAACTTGGGTGGTGGGATCCGGCTACCTAAACGCGACAAGCAGTAGCGGCGTTCAGTATTGCGCAATCGATCCGACGGCGTCTAATTTCACTGTCGAAGCCATCTCTCAGGGCGATGACAGCGTCGGCACAAACTATTTCAGGCATGGGTTTTACTGGCATTATGACACGAGTACCGGCGCTTTTAGCCGTCTAATTTTCGATGATGACAGCACACTCACGCACCAAGAGTACACCGGCTCGATTTTTACGGTGAACACAAACGTCGACACATTTGCGGCGGTTGCGAACAACACCGACATCGACTGGTCAATGACTTGTAATGCATCGTCGATTAATTGGACTATTTCCGTCGGTGGTTCGACGATTAGTTCCGGGTCTGTGACGCCGACATACTCACCATCTCTTATCGGATTTTGGCATCGATACGGCAACACCGCCAGATGCCTCGATTTCAAGGTCTACGCATGAACACCATCAAGCACTTCCACAACATCGCAGGCGGTTTCGACCGCATCACCGGCGATTATATTTTATCTTATACTTTAAGGATAACAAATGAATACCATTCATTACTATTCACAATTAGCTAAGCATCTTTCTTCAATGACTTCTGTTCTACAGGCCCTAGCTTCTCACTTTGAATCTGTAGAAGAACGAACTGAACTAGATGAACAATTTATTAACAACCTAGTTGCTTCGGCAACGTCTATGCTTACTGAAGCTTCTAATTTAAACACAATCATTTATAACCCTACTGATCCCCCAGCACCGGAGGTATGATATGCCAATTTATAAAGGCTCCTCCCAGATCAATGTAGGAGCCACTACGCATACACATACGCTTGCTGATATTACTGATGCTGGATCAGCTGCTGGGTCAGATACTACTGACTTTGCTGCTGCTTCCCATACGCATACCTTAAGTAATATTACAGATGCCGGTACAGCAGCTGCTTCGGATACAGGTGACTTTGAACCTAGTGGAGCAGTGTCTTCTCACTCAGCTACTACTAGTGGAGTTCACGGTATCTCAGCTTATGGCGCTACTCTTGTAGATGATGCTGATGCAGCTACGGCTCGTACAACTCTTGGTCTTGGGACGGCTGCTACAAGTAATACAGGTGATTTTGCACCTACGTTACATACGCATACACTGTCTCAGATTACTGACGCAGGTACTGCAGCTGCATCCAACACTGGAGACTTTGAGGCTTCAGGTGCAGTATCTACACACGCCGCTGTTACTAGCGGAGTACATGGTATCTCTGCTTTTGGAGCTACTCTTGTAGATGATGCAGATGCTTCTGCAGCTAGGACTACTCTAGGTCTAGGCACAGCAGCTACATCTAACACAGGTGACTTTGCTGCTGCTAGTCACACGCACGCACTCGGCGATCTTAGCGACGTTGATACAGGTGGAGCCACGACGGGGCAGGTGCTGGAGTTCGACGGAGCAGAGTGGGTCCCAGCGACTCCGTCTGCCGGTGCTGCCGCACTCGACGACCTCACCGATGTCAGCACCGCAGGTGCGACCACCGGCGATGTGATCGTCTACAACGGCAGCACTTGGGCACCGGCGGCTCAGTCTGGCGGTGGAGAGATCGTGTCGGACGCTGAGGGTGGCTACGGCGAGAACTCG
>Ga0070745_1000440_pt1 | contig 25419 bp, 36 predicted proteins | sample VirMetDEL_Mar_4_FD_77438 | JGI IMG/M metagenome (GOLD analysis project Ga0070745, IMG submission 77438) | Aqueous microbial communities from the Delaware River and Bay under freshwater to marine salinity gradient to study organic matter... | ecosystem: Environmental > Aquatic > Marine > Coastal ...
ATCTTGCGCTATGTTCTCAAACAAATTACCAACGCTCGTTATCGTTATATCACCGCTTGATTGGTAGTAAGTATTACTTGTGGTGATAAAGTTACCTGTTTTTACTTCACCAGACTGTAGATTTTTAAATCTTAATTTTTGATTAACAGGAATGCCAGCAACATTGGCGTTAGAGTCATTTATATTAAAAGTTAATACTTGCGATGTATCAACAGGTGCATTTGCGCTAAAACCGTAAGGATAAGCCGCATATACAGGGTACTGTTTATCGTTTTTGGATACTGTGACTATATGCCTGTCTCCACTGTCATCGGTCGGTAGCGAAACATAGCCAAGTCTTACCATGTTTTTAAGTCTGTTTAATATTTTCTCAAACATTTCCAGTCCCGTAAAATTTATTGCTAAGTATAGTGTCTTCAATCTGTAAAGTGTACGCGTTGCGATTGACTAACGTTATATCTAGCGTATTACCTGATTCATTCATTGAGTAAACAAGTGTCTCAATAAGCATTATCTCATCAATCCCGCATATTTGATCATTTACATTTATCAACTGGTTTATTTTTAACGGCTTAACCAGTGACGGCGTATCTAAAAAGCTATTGATATTTGTAGGCTCTAGCTTCTGCTCGAAAGTGTGACCGTTTAATGTCACGCTATACTTTCTAGCATTTGCTTGCGCTGTTTGCATTTTCCACGCTACGCGATCTTTTAGCTTTGCTAGCGTGTAAATTTCGTTATCAATATCAATATAAGTTCTTCCGACTCTGACACTATCATCAGCTTGTGACGTGTAAACAATAGTTGATTGCTCTGCTGATGTAGCTCCTTGGTCAAACACATCGACAAAATTAGGATTGCAGCGATATTGATATGTATTAAAAAGCTGTGATACGTTGTAATTTACAGTTGCTTTATAAATATTATTTTTAACATCAACACCTTTAAAGTTAATAATATCATATCCAGATATTTCACTGCCTGAGTTGGTCAAAACGATGTCACCATTTTCATCAGTCGTCAAAACAATAAATTGCTTTTGCGCGTATAAATTTAAAAAATCATAAAGACTTTGACCATCACCGCTTATCTGAAAATCTGTTCTAGAAAATGCGTTCGTTGCAGTTGTGCTATTGTCCACTACATTAATGACATTCGTTGACGGTATAGAGAACCCAGCAACTTTAAAAGCTTGTGTTATCAAATCAAGATACGTTTTTGTTTCAGTATTAACAAAGCTTGTTGATATTCTTGTATCTACAACATCGCACGTTTTCTCACGCCCTGAGATAACGACGCTATAACTATCTGCGCTATAACTAACATCTAACACTTCAACATATCCTGTCATGATCTTGACTTCATCAGCATAAATCTCAACTAAATCAAACAGTTTTATATCTTGAGTAATAAGCGTTATATTATCACCGCCGCTTGTTGAGAACTCAAAACTACCGCATAGTGCAGCCATTGTTTTAGTCGCTCTAGCTGTTGTAAAACCTGAGTAAACTGTGCCATTAATTCGTAGTTGCAGCATTAGTTAGCACCTTTATTGTTCCAGTTATGTTTGTTACATCTGTCGAGTTGTTTAAATCTCTCAAACTATCTTGCTGTGTTGAATCTTCATATAAACTATAAGCTAATAATGATAACGCTGTCCTTCCTTGAACTTCAAACTCAGATACACGCAAAGTGGTATCACGCTTTGACTCAAAAACTTGATTTGCAAGCTGTCTAAGCTCTGCAAAGTCATTATATACAGTGTCGCCAATGCTACCACGCAAAACATTGAATTGATCTTCTAAATCAATAATCGCTTGATCAAGATCATCAGTGTTTGCATAGTCAACTTGAACAGCTAGCTCATATTGCTTAGCCAGTGATGATTGCTTTACTGTGTCGCTTATTAAATCAGCATTGGTTTTAATTTCTGTTTCTTGTGCTGTGATTGGATTCTCTGGCACCCTCACGAAAGGGCTTAAATTTTCAATTGCAAAGCCACTTTTGTCGGTTGTTGGCACACCAGAACCAAAAGAGTTTAACGCATCGCCAAATTGGTTAAAACGCTTCAACCCTGCAATTGCTGTATTGATATTATTCGTAAATCCATCAATTCCTGTGATGTCGTCAATAATTGTACCGAATAGTGAACTTGGATTATTTAAAAGAGTATTAACTTGATCTATATCGTTTTCAACGTCTTTTACAAAATTAACAGCATCATTGACCTCATCAGCGATAGGTTTTACTACTTTTTGAATTTGATTCATTGTGTTTGTGTACATGTCTTTGGCAGACTGATACGCATCTTTAAACTTTTTCGTTAAGCTAAACTTACTAGCACTGTCATCTTTTAATTTACTTGTAACAACTGCTGATTGATCAGCTACAGTCTTAGGAGTTACTTTCTGATTTGTCTTGGGTAAAGGTTTATTGATTGACTCACTGACTTGTGTTGCTGTGAATGTAATCTCACCAATTCCAAGTTGGTTAATACTTTCTTTTATCGAGTAAATACCAGTAGTTACTTTGATTTCACCATAAAACGGATGTGTTAGCGTATGTTGTCCGTCACTTTCAAGTACTTTTAGCAATGCATCACGATTACTAAAGTAATTTTGATTCGTGTTCGGGTTGTTTTGAACATATCCAGTCACTTCAAATTTTCTAAGATAGCGACCCAAGTCCTGAACCTGTCGCCTGTTTGTTGAGATAAACTCAAACTCTGCCTGTCTGCGTCCGCCCTTGGTGCTTGAGTTTGAAACTAAAAACTTAACACCGTCTAGGCTTGCTTCGTATAGTTCTTGCGATAAATCCATCAGTATGCACCTCTAAACGTATTAAACCCAAGTGCGCTCATGTCAAAAAACGTATTTTTGCTATCGTCTTTTTGCTTGATTGCGTTTATTTTTGCGTCCTTGCCCTCAAATTCTATTTTTACGTGTGATTTGTTTATATTCTCAGCGTTAGCAAGTCCAGTTGATTGATTAACTAATGAACTAATAAAGCTTTGTGCTTTTAATGATGTTAAATCAGCGTTATTTGCAGATAGTAAGCCTTTAGCAATAGGCGTTTTATCAATCTGCTTTAGATTCCTTGTTGCGTCACCCGCAACATATGGAATGATTACCGATGCTGCTATGTCAACTAAAGGATTTGCCGCCGTTGCTGTAGCCAATGATGCACCAATTTTTCTACCAACACCTGAAGTAGCAACTTTTGAAGCAACTGGCTTTATGAATTCCTCAGCTTTTTTAGCTGCACCGAGTCCAAATGTCGCAGCAACTTTGACAATCTTAGTCATAAACCCAAATATCTTTCCAAGGAATTTCCATAATGTCTTGAATGGACTTACAAAAGCTTTTGCAGCATTTACTAGTATTTCCATTATAGTGCCTGTTCCCATGAAAACTCTGCCAATACCAACGGCTATCTGCTTAATTGCTCTTAGTTTTCCAATGAATAACGCACCAAATATTACAAGTGAGCTAATCCCGATCGTTGTCGGCATATTGTCTTTCATCCAACGCATACCTTTTGCAATACCTGATAGAACGAAAGACGTAAGTTTTAATGCTGGCAATAGCATATTACCGATAGACTCACCAATTGAAGATAGACTATCTTTAATTGATGACCAGCTTTTAGAAATTTCACCCATTGGTAAAGATGCTGCACGCTCTGCGAATCCAGTTACTTTGTCATGAGCCATTTTTGCTTGAAGTAATTCAAAAAATACTTTTTTTGTTACTTGACCAGATTCTATATAAGCGTCTAGAGCTTTTTGACCTCCTAGCGTTGAAATATCGAAATTCATCTTTTTAGCAAGTTCTTGTCTTAAATCTAAGTGCTTGTCTTTTAGAATCTGGAATGCTTCAGCACCCGCTCTACCTTTAAATTGAACATCGCCAAATATTCTAGCTAGTTCTTTTGTGTCACCGCCTGCGAAAGCTGCAATATCAGTTGTTTGCTTTAACCTCATCATCGCCTCAGGTGTTTTCATGCCAACATCTAAGAAACTATGCAAACCGCTTGATAGTCCTTCTACGCTTTGACCAGTTGCAATTGATGTTTCTCGCAACTGATTAACTACATCACGTGCTTTTTTAGCGCCACCCACAAAAGGCGCTAATCTCATTTGCTCTAGCTGAATATCTGAACCCTCTTTGACTGCATACCCTGCTGCTGCTGCTGCACCCATTCTAACGCCTAAGTCACCGTAACCCTTTGGCTTCATGTGAGAAAACATATTTCCGATCTTACCCGATGCAACCGATGCTGTGTTTCCGATATTCTGAAGCATACGATTAAATGCGCTTGGCTGACGTGTTTTTAAGCTTGATGACATCTTACCCATTGAAGCGCTTGCTTTATCTGCTTTTTTTCTTACGTCATTTAAACTTGAAGAAACGTTACGCGCTCCCTCGTTTGTGTTCTTAAAAACACCCCCTGACCCAGAGATTTTTTTATTTAAATCATCAAAGTTTTTTCTAATCTTTTTTAGTACGCCAGAAAATTTATCAATTGCAGTAATGTTGTATGAAATCTTAAAAGCCATTTTATTGTCCTTTTAAATGCACTGCTTAGATTTTAGCACAATATATAATTAATAGCCTTTTTGTATTTAATAGAAAAATTTGCCATGGCAAAATAGTGATAATAGTGAGTTATTTTTTTAGAATTTGCCATGGCAAAAAATTAAAACTTTGTCTGTTTGATCATCTCTTTAGCTATTCTGTTCGCATGATCAACAGCATTTGCAAGCTCATGTATCGGCATATTGCATGCCTCAGAATAGCTAATACCCCCCTTATAAAAATATATCGTATTAAATATAAGTTGATCTAGCTCGCTTTTTTCAACGAGCCAACGATAAAAACATTTATGTATTCTCCTAGAGCATTCTCAATGTCACCCATAGAAAGCTTATCATATAGCAATTGATTCATTTCTATGGTGTTATCAAATAACGCTGTCTTTGGTGTAAACAAAATGCCTTTAAATGCCTCAAAAATCTTGTCGGTGTCTATATCTGACATCATCAAAAGCATAATCACTTGTTCTGCTGTTATATCACTACTTGATTCGCTTTCGCTTGATTCTTTTTTATCGCTATCTTGTTCTGCTGTTATATCACTACTTGATTCGCTTTCGCTTGATTCTTTTTTATCGCTATCTTGTGATTGCTCAGACTTCATAAAAGATTTAATAATCGCAGATTTAAGCACAACGTAATGCTTTTGGTGTTTGCTTGTAGGTGCTTTTATTACTAACTCTCTGTAGTAATTCTCGCTACCTGAAACCGTCAAGCAAACTGGGTTTTCTAAGCTTACAATAATTTCATCTTGCATAATAATCTTTACCTTTACGTTGTTGTTATTTAATTAAAAAATTTGCCATGGCAAAATCGAGCAAAACATGAAGGAAAACAAAAATTTTGTCATGGCAAAAAGTGGCTGCGTATTATACAGCAGTTTGCCCTTTAAACTCTAAACTAACTTTACCATCGCTTGATAGCTCAACTTCATATTGATTAGTTAACGCACAACCAACAAAAGTCCTTGTGATTGACTTCCCAGTGATTGAGTCTTTACCAGTTAGTGTTATCGTATTTTTGTTAAAATTGTTTTTCCAACCCCTAATTGCTTCTACATTTTCAACAGTCGGTAGCATGTCAAAGCTAACCATGCTTATTTTTTGCTCGATATTGTCGCAGTAAACTTGGATGACATTTCCGCCACCAGTTGATTGTACTTTTAAATCCTGCTCGCCTAAACCCTCTTGGAATTTAACAGTATTTGCAGCAACAGGGATTGGGTTGTTATTAATGTTTATACTTGGGTTATTTATTATCGTTGCCATGCTTTAAGCTCCTTAGATGTCAAATTGTAACTGGAATGTGCTTACAATGTCGCGCAACTGTGTGACTATTGGCACGCGCTGCAACACTGTCGCTTTACCGTTTGCAAGGTCAACCGTAACACTTAGGTTTGCTTTATAATAAGCAAGTGCCGCTTCTCCTGCTTGTGTCAAAACGTACTCTTGACCGCTTAGCGTTGTGTAGTAACCGACAAACTTTGCACTTATAGACTCAGCATTATTAATGTTTCTAAATGGCACTAGATCGCCATCTGTTAAACGTGATTGCGCAAAGTCTGCTTTTGCATTGTTGAACATAAATTCACGTGCATTGCTTGAAGTGTCAACATAGTTTAAATATTTGAAGCTCACATCTGGATTGCCAGCATTATCTGTCTTGTAAGTTGTGACAACTTCACCAAGTATTACCTCATTATCAGAAACATTGTTACCAAACACTGTGATACCTGCATCATTCAACTGATCAATTTGTGTGGCTGTAAATCCAAGTGAACTATCAGCAACTAAAATATTTGTCATAGGCGTATTTGAGTAAGGCAAACTTGCCAACGCTGCACCGCCAAACACATCAAGTGCCCCACCTGAACCTATGACAATTCTTGAAATATCTGCATCTTCAGTTAAGCGCAACGATCTAACCGCTGCAACCATTGAAGACTTAATATAATCAGATTCGACAAATAATGAACCTTTTTGTAAATCGTTGCTTACTGAAGCATCTCCAATAATAACTAGTGATTGGCTATTGTGCGCATTCCCAAGCGTTTCTAAATTTGTTAAGTTATCAGTTGAAGCAACGAATGCAACCCCATCAAGTACGTTATTTGTAACATTGAAGCGTGGATCCAAAAAGTCTTTTAAATACGTTACACCGTACGCAAATGGGCTAACAATCGATTGATAACGAATATTCCCGACAACATTAAAAACAGTAGTGGTTGCAGGGTCAGTTGCACCGCCAGTAAATGCTGTCGTTGTCACTGTAACGCCCGCTACTGAACCATCAATTTTAGATGTAAAGCTATTTGCTTCTGTTCCGCCATTTTCTGCTGTTAGTGTTACAACACCAGTAACATTTGCGGCAGTAACAGGGATATTTGCATTTGCTGTAATTGCAGTTACTAGCTTATCGCCGATTGTTGTCGGTGTGTCTGTTGTAACAATAGCAATTGGAAAAGTGTAATCTTTCTCACTTACGATAGATACGTTAATAGTACCCGCTGCCGTTGGTGTTCCTGTAAAAGTGATCGTAGCTGTAGCTTTTACAGCTGAACCATCATCATCTAAAGCAATAGCGTCAAAAATAGTTACACCATTTTCTTTTCTAGCTGCACGAATCATACCAGCAAGCATTGATCTTGCGCCAAAAAGCGTATCCCAGCTATTATCATTTTGAATGTTTTTAATCAGTTGTCCTGCTGTTGCAGTACCGCCTGATAACTTTTGACCAACAAACAACACCCTTTGCGGTTTATTGCTGATTGTTGTCTGTGCTGGCACTATGCTTATTGATACCTTTGGTCTTGAAATTGTAGTCATTATTCACTCCTTGGCTTTTTAACTGTTGATAGTATAGCAACTAATCACATTAAAGCATAAAATTACAACGGCTCATCATCTAAATTTATTTGATCATTGGTTAGATTTTCACCAAAGATATTTAAAATTCTCATATCTAAGTCTCTAAATGCGCGTGTTGATCCAAAATAGCCAACGTCAAAATTAGTTATTTGAGAAACTTGCTGCCATTTGTACTGGTGTACATAATAAGCTTCACTATAAGCAGTTATACCATCACTTACTGGCACAACATTGCTCACTGGTGATGAACCCGCCAAACCATTATCAAACTTTGCATTGATCAATGTTTTGTAAAGTGCCGCGCGTAATACTTCTGCTTTGTCTCTAGCATCGCGCCCTGTGATCTTATCACTTGACGGTATAAAAACGTAAGTCGTAAATTCTGCTAACTGCTCCATATTCCATGCGTTTTGATTTCCTTGGTTTTGTAAGGCATCTAGTGGCGCACCTCGGCTTTTACCCATTGTTACGTCATCTAGCACAACAAATAGCCAAGGCTCAATTGGTGTCTGTGACTCGTAAGCATCCGTTAAACGCTCGATGTTCGTAGCACCTGATACGTTTATACCCGTGCTAACTGTCAAGTTACTAGCGTCAATATTGGTATATGGGTTGCCGGTAACTGTTACCCTTATTTCTGTCGTACTTAAAACTGTAATTGTATGAACGCCATTTATAGGATTATCCTCAATGTTCTCAAGCAAGTAAACAGTACCAAATGGCGTGGTCTGTGACCCAAGGGTGTAGCTATAGTGGAAAGTTCGCCTATTCGGTACTGTCAACAACATAAACGTGCCATTTACTGCACTTACGGTGCTGTTTGCAAGCGTTATTGTGTTTTGCCAATTCTCAGTTAAATCATGATCTGTTACTGTTGTCGCTGTCGCTGTGTTATTAGCATTAAAAGTTAGCGTGTCAATCTCAGTATTAACAAGCACATTGCTTATGGATATTTGATCACCGGTTGTTAAGTTATGCGCGGCAGTAAATGTAATATCAATATCATTACCTGCAATACTCACACTTTGAACAGCAAGTTGAGTGCTGAAAAGCGTTGAATAACGCGGCAAGAAAGTAGCAATGTGTTTTATTATATCTGAGCAAAGCATTCTATCGCCTTAAATAGTCTTTCAAAAAATCCTCAACATCTACATTATACATTATTTGGTCGAAAATAGCATTTCCTGCAATTGCACCATATTTTGCAAAACACATTTTCTTTAGCTTCGCAGAAAGTAACTGATTGCGCTTATTGAGTATTTGATTCTCATGGCTTGCAATTATGTAAAATAGCAAAAACTCGCTAATATGATTGTCACTGTACTTGTTGTCATCGTAATCGATCATTTTGCACACTCCGTTTTTTTTGAGTGTAGTAAATGTTTTCATATCTGCAACACAACCGTTTCAGCTAGCAAAGCTGTTTTTATATCAGCGTAAGATTCAGAAACAGCAAGTTGCTCATGGTCAAACTTTCTAACTCCGTCTTGCAAATAGCCGTAGCTCGGAGTCAAGTAAAGACACGTGCCGCCTGTTATTTCTTCGCAATAGACAATGCTCATCTTACTAACAACCATTTTGACACTGTCGCTTAGTCTTTTTACTTCTAAAAACATATTTCAAACCTGATTTTGTTTTTTATAATTATAACTCAAGCAACACCTATAATCGATTTTTTCAAGTTTTCAAAATGCTTTCTACTTGATTCGCTATGTATTTCTTTTGGCGCTGTGTTAGCTTGTATGTACTTGAAACGTTCCTTGCAATTCTCTCTGGCCTCAGCTTTCATTGCTTCGGATTTTTCATCTAAGTCATATTTAACTCTAGCGTTTTTGTGTATCATGTATTTGTTGTTTGCTAGTTGTGTTTCAATACAGCGCATGAATTTTGTGAAGTTGTAAAAACCTTTGAAGCAGGTTCTGTCCATCCATTCAGCTTGTATTGATTTAACTGTCTCGTGCTTGTTTGTGCATTTTGCTTCAAGCAAGTCAACTAGCGCAACAATAGCAGAACCTTGTGCTTTACTTGTCCGCCACTGTCTTTTTTGATCTGCTCGTGCTATTTTCATATCAACGCTTTGCTTTGTCTCGTTGTGAACTCGTACGTTTTTGGTTACTTGCGTTTTGAGCGCTGTTTCAGCGTCTTTTTTTGTTTCAGCGTGTGTTTGTGTGTTTTTGACATTATCGTTTCTTGATGGTGATTCTATGGCGCTAGAATTATCTAAAACAAAATCATCAAAAAGGTTAGCTGCAATATCTGAGATTTTTTTTGATTTAGTCTTTTCTTGTTCGGCTAAAAACTCTAAGTCTTTATATTCTTCTTCAGCTTGATAGTCATCTTCACAAAACTCAAAATTTGGGAAAGCTTCAAATTCTTCACAATCAGAAAAAGAAAAAGCAGAAAAAGAAGCCGAAGGCTCAGTAGCCATTTCACCTTCGCGAGCGCACGCGTTAGACAAGTCTTTAGAACTGCTAAGCTTTTCTTGATGATTTATATTGGTGGTTATACATGATGGTTTGGGGTCGTTTTCCGCCCTACCCCCTAGGTCGTTTTCCGCCCTACCCCCTAGGTCGTTTTCCGCCCTAGTGATTTTTTTACCTCCATCTGGCGGGTTGTCGTTTGTCATTCTAACATTAATCATGTAACAATTTTGAAACTTGAAGTATCTTGGCGCTATATGATCTTTATCTACTTTTGATATAAAGTTTTTCTCTATTAAAAATCTTATTGAATCTTTTATAGCAGTTCTTGAGCAAGAACATTTTCTCTCCAAAGTCGTAAAACTAGGATAAGCAACATTCTCATCGTTTGCATAATCTGCCAATGCAATCAAAACCAATTTTGCAGAACTCTTTTTTATTTCTTGATTAAAAGCCCAATTAATAGCGTTTATACTCATTCACCAATCTCCGATTGTTTTTTATTTTCTATGCATGAACAAGAAATATTGACATATTGCAAAAATAATTTAATATTTCACTTGTTCTTGAGCAGCGCAACGCTGCCGTTTGTCCCCCGCTTAAATTGAAACCTCAAGCGGGGGGTTTCCCAGTAGTTTAATCCCTTCTAAAACAAATTGCCAAGTGATTAGTCCGTTTTCAATGATCATTTTTTTTGATCATTAACCAATATTGATAAATTAAAATCATCATAAAAACTATTAACGATTAAAAATATTGATCATTAAATTTAAGTAATAATTTTTTTTCATCATTAAAAAATCTTATTAAAAAATATAAATCGATAAGTTTTTACTATCTATAGTGACCAGTTTAATTTCCTTTCGGCTTTTAACTTTTTGATACGCTCCTTAATCGAGTCAATAATGCTTTTGCTTAAATCAATTTGCGTCATTATTGATAGTTTTGATATATCGCTACTCTCACAATCTTTTAATTTTAATACTTTACTAATAGCTAATTGGATTACTCTTATTTCATGTGTGTACATGTCATAGCCAACAACATACCCGCCATTGACGCAATGCTTGCATACTGGGCAAATATTATTGTCACCATTGCAGCAGTAATTGCACTCTGTGAACTCGACTATGTTTAAACAATTATCGCACCTACATTTTTGCATCTAACACACGCTTGTTTTTTAAAATTGCATTTACAGCCTCTTCATGATCTATTGTTATAAATTTATTATCTTTTAAGTTGTCAAAATCAAAATCACTTATGATCTCTTTAACTATAGTTGACGATACTAGAACTTCTCCAGTACATCTTATTTTACGTTTAGTAACTAGCTTAAATTCATTATCGTAATAATTAACTTGATAAGCATCTATATATAAAGATGTTCTCAAATATGGAAAACCTGTTTCAGAAACATCATCAGGGTTATTTAATAATTTTTTGTATTCTTCGTCGTTCATTTTACAAACCTTGTTTTATATGATTAGTCTTTCTTTTTTATATTATTTTTGATACATTCTATTGACAGAACTAAGATTGTCAAGTAATATAGCAACTGTAGACAACAACGAGGATTTAAAGATGAAACTAAAAGAATTAAAAGACTTAATATCTAAAATTGAAAAAGAAAACGGCAACAATCTCGACGATTGCGAAGTGTTTATTTCAGACAGCGACCATACATTGATGGAATTAGAAAACGCCATTATTGGGCACCATCCCCTTAGTACTATAGAAAAACAAATATACTTAACAGTTGATTGATAATTATAAGGATTGATAAATGAGTAGTAATTTAACTAAAATTGATAAAAAGCAGTTGTTGCAAATATTGAAAAAGCATGAATTGTGGCTAAATAATGATGAAAACGGAGAAGAGGCTGATTTTGGTAATATTGATGTCGATGAGTCGTCAATTGGTGAAATGTACGGAAAATGTTTTAAATCTTTCGGTTGCAAAAGTTGCAGTGAATAAAATGAACAACTACTATAAAGGAATGATAACTATGAATATAGATAAAGAAAAACTACTAAGAGTAGCAACAATAATTTCATGCACTGCTATTGAGAATTTTATAAAAAAAACAGATTTAGATTCTTACACTGTGATAGTAAATAAATTGCCACACGAAAGAACTGATATTGTTTCTAATCATGCATTAGCAGTATATAAAGTGTTAAGCGAAAATGAAAAGGCGCTAGATAAACTTATAAACAACATAAACGAAAGTGCCGTATTTCATTAATTCAATATAGGAAAATAAAAGTGAACAATTGGATAAAAGTAAGCGATAGGCTTCCTGATATAGATGAAAAAGTTTTAACGTTGCATGGTGAGAGTATAGATATGTTACGTTATGACGGATACAAATGGCGTCAGGGTTATGATATATTCACTCCACCATCACATTGGCAGCCATTACCAGATTTACCTAATAGAAATTAACTAGAACTTACAATTAGTTTTGCTGATCTTAAGAAAAAATAAATTAAGTGGTTGTTTCCAAAATAAAAATAACCACTAACGATTAATCTGCGCCACTATCTGAGTTCTTACATAGTTTATCGTGTTCTTTGCATCGTTCTTGATAGCTTTAATTAAAAAAGGTCGTGGTGCCATTTTAACAGTGCCTAGCTCCAAGTATTTAGAATACTTAACTATGTTACCAAATTCTAAAATATTTGAACTGTGCGCTCTGAAATCAGTACCGTCGCGCAGCTTTCTTGTTATATTAGCTGGTGCTTCTCCTGCCGCTGATGCTTGGTGTAGACGCCTTTTTTTTAGACGTCTACCTTGTGAGCCTACATAAACCCAATACAATCGACCTGTCTTAGGGGGTGAGTTAATCAGCCTTTTTGCTTCTCTAACTAATGACTTGCCCGCTAAGTAAAAACCGTAGCGAATACCTTTATTATTCAATTTACCAAGGCGTTCAATTCTAGGCGCGTTCGAGTCAAACTTAGGGCTGATATAAATCATATAAAGTTTACCTCTTTAGTTGTGGTACCGCGCTCGCGTGATTCAATCTTTAAATAGCGGTTATAACCGTCCAATGCCTGGACTGTTTCTACTGTGAAATATTTGCTGTCAAACTCAATTAAAGTAGATTTTAATGCGTATGTTGTGAATCTTATATAAAAGTTATGCGTTATGACTTTTCTAATGTTTGTGCTGTCAATGTCCTCAATTCCTTGGGTTATCTCAAGCCCTGCTTTTACTGTCAAAGGATTGCTTAGCTTAACGCCAAAATCGCTTGCTGTAGGTGCTGTTAAGTCTCTCGTATGCAAAATAATAGTATGACGCAAGTCACCTGTGCAGATTTTAACCCTAGAATCAATTCTTATTGTTTTGCATTTGCCCATGACTTAACTCACTTTTTCTTTTCTTTTTTTGTGTCTTTTGATTCTTCTGTTTGGATAATTTTAGAACTAATAAGCTTAACAATTCCATTTTTTTCTAATCTGATAAATTGATTGTAGCATACTGGATCATCGTTATAAGTTGGCGCGTCTACTTCATCACCATTCTTATGCTCAATTTTAGAACCGAATCTATTTACAATTGAACAAGTAACGTTAAATTTAAAAGTATGTACTGTATTTTGCCAATCCTGCATTTTAAAGCCTCTCTATCCTGTTTTGTAATAGTATAGCACGCGCTGCTCCGCTAACATAACGACTTACTGTCTCAAAGTCACAGTTGCAGTCTCCACGATCTGCATATAACGCCCCAACAATATTCATAATTGCATAGATAATATTATTTGGTGCTGTAGCCGTGCCTGCTGTAAACGTGATTTTAATTGACTGCATGCGATTATCTTTATCTGTCGGGTATGTCTTACCATCAACTAATAAAATGCGGCTAAAGTCGTTACTCTTAACAAAGTAATAAACACTTGTATCAAGTGTGGTAAATACACCATTAACTAAATATTCGATACTAACTATCGAATTTACTGGCGCTTTAGTAATTAAAAAGTTTTCTGTGTCTTGTCTATCATAGCCATATTGATTGCTGTAATCCCAGTAGTCACGAAAAGTCTCATACGTACGCACTAGATAGTCACGTCTTGTGAAACTCTCAGCATAATTAGTAGCAGTATCAAGATAAATGCTTAATAGTGCATCATCATCGCTTGTCGTGATGTTCAAATGCTGCTTAATCGTAGCAAGTGAAACAATTTGACCAACAGGTGCAACTGTCTCATTATAGTAATACGGCTTTGAGTTTGCTGTTTCAGGATATAATATGCTTGTGCCGTATCTTAGTAAGTTGCTCATTTACTCACCTTTTTGGATGTTAAACGTGTTTTTTTTGGCTGTTTTACGTCTTTTGATTCTTTTTTTTCATCGTTTTTTAAAGTGGAATCACTTTTTTCATCATCAACGCGCTTTGCAAGTCCAAGATCAACAAGGCGATTGCATAAATTAATATCATAACCGTCTAAATTTTGATCTTTGTTAAAGTCAACAACAGTTATCCCATTTAACGCATATCTGCAATTTTGAACAATCATAAACTTCATATGCAACCACCTCTCTTTTTTTAGTTTTTATTAATCTTCTACAGCTTGCAGTTCTGCGATTTGCGTTGAAATAACGTGCAAATCAGCGCCAGTCGTTACACCTGTAGAAACAATGTTTAAACGAACGTAGCGCTTGTTTCCAAAAACACCAATGGTTTTAAGCTTAGCACCTGAAGCGCTGACTGCTGTTAGCTGCATATTAGCAAGCGTACCGATCAAATTATCACTTGATAAAGCTGCTGCATCAGATAAACCTGAATCATTGCCATGCTCGATAGTTACGTCATACGTTCCATCAGTGTAAGCCGATGACATTAACGTAAACATTAAACCAAGCTCAAAGTTAGCTGTATCTAAAATCGCACCATTGGTAGTTGTATTTGTAGTGATATTCGCACTTAAAGCTACGTTGCTCTGCGCGTGTGATCTAATATCTTTTACTGCCATTTTATTAACTCCTTTAAGGGCTTTCGCCCTTTTTTACTGTTTTAATGATTAAAATAATTAAGCTGATAGCTTCAATAGCTTCAATGCTTCGTAGTTAGTAACATCACCGCCTACACGCTTAGTAGTATAGAACTGCACGAATGGCTTAGATGTGTAAATGTCACGAATCACACGGAATCCTAGGCGATCAACAATCGTATAGCCTACGCTGAAATCACCGTACACCATAGATAGCGAATCAGCCGCGGCATCTGGCAAGTCATTCATAAACACTACTTGCTTGCCTAATAGCATTAACGTACGCGCTTCTTGTAAGAAGCGAGTATCGAAAATATAACGACCTTGGTTATCTTTTAAAGTAATGATCTGTTCAAAGTTCTTACGTCTAATTCCCCAAATTGCATTTGCTTGATAATCTTCTTTTAAAGAGTTTTGCAAATCTTTCAAGCCATCACCAGTGATATTGCCACTTGATCCAGAAACAATTTGCTCAATAGCTCCACGTCCATAAGCACCAAACGCATCAGCTTTTTGTGGTGCTGTGTAATCAGGATACGTCAAGAAGCCACGTGGTTTTTGTGAACCGTCACCCAAAACGAACGCTGTATTTTCATCACGTGAAATACGATCAACAACCTTGCGAGAAATCCAAGCTTCAATATCAAAACCTGCATCATCAAGCATTTTTTGAGTTGCTTTAGGGTTAGCGTATTGCTCATGCACTGGAATGGTTAGTTTACCAATTGTCGCATTATCAGTTGTTGGACGTGCTTCTAGTTCAGATACCCAACCGCCAGACGTGAACTGTCCATCATCAATGATGAACTCTAAACTATCTGTATTTGTTGAAACAACGTTAGCAAAGCTACGAATTGGGCTTGTCTCAAAAATACGGCTAATCATGGTACTAGCAAGCTGTGGGCGAATGAAATAACCCGCGCTTGGATCATTGCCCGCAAATAATGACTTACTAATTGCTTCTTTTTGATCTTTTGAAACACCGATCAATGAATCATTTACAATTGACTTGCACACGTTTTCGACTAAATCAGACTCGATAGCATGACCTTTGCGCAAGTATTTAGTCATTTGCTCGCGATATTCGGTTTCAAACTCTTCAGAAACTTCTGTTTTCACACCCTTTGCAAGCTGCTTTTCTAAAAACTTTGAACCCTCCTCAAGCGCTTTTAGCTTTTGCTCTTGATCTTGCAATTGCTGTGCAATTTTTGTTACTTCAGCCGCTGCATTTGCAGACGTTTCTTTTAATCCTTTTTCCAATGATTGTTGTGACGCTTCAATAGCGTGACCCAACTCATCTAATTTTTTATTCAATTCTTCAGACATTTTTCAAGTCTCCCGATTATGTTGTTGATTTTACTTACTAACTCTTTTTCGCAATCTTCGGCAAAATCAGCTTTGCTTGCAAGATACACGGCTGCTTTCTGAGAAACTCCCAAATCTCTTAAGAGTGACTCAAATTCTCTTTTATTTTTAATCTCTTTTGCGATCTGATAATCTATTGATTTAAACGATTGGACAACAGCACCCTTGTTAGCAGGGAATGTAACAAGTGAAACTTCTTTTAAGTCCATCTTATGAATGATTCTAGTATCAGATTTTAATTCAAAATCATCGCGCGTCATTGTTGCACCAATGGACATTTTACGCAGACTACCCACGCGCATTTGAGGGATCACTCTGCCGCGCACTAAATCATCGTCTTTTGGCAATTGTGCTTTTAAAAACAATCCGTCATTTGTCTCATGTGCTTCAATGGCAACGCCAATTGGTTGCTTTTGATCATGCTGAAACAAAATAACTGGTAGTTCTTTAGATATAGACTCTAAAAAAGCACCTTTTTGAATAATATCGTTATCAGTGTCTTTAGTAAATGTTGAAGCAAGCCCTGAGAACTCGAAAAAGTCGTTATTTTCTTCCTGCTTCTCAATCTTAAAATCAACAATAAACTGTTGTTTTTCCATCGCAATAATCCCTCTTGGTTATATGCCATACATTATAGCATGATATTTAAAAAGTGAACAAACCCGCTATAACACTAATGCAGCGACAGTTGATTGTTTGCGACAATGGCGCACCAAGTGAGCTATCAGCTGGATACATAAGCAAAGACTCACCGACTTCAAAAGGCTCGTTCATTTCTTTTATTTGCATATCAGCTGCTGCATGATCTGGGCGTGTTCTGTCGTCTAAAACAGCTATCCATTGTTTTTTTAGCGGTTTAGCATCAGGTAAATGCGTCTTGATGACGTTGTTTGACTCTGTAAATATACTGTCTTTCGTACTCTCAGATGCTTCTTGGACTGTCGTTGCCGCAATTGTGTCTATTCTTTTGTTGAATGTTTCTTTTAGTTTTTCTCTAAACTCAAAAACTGGCAAACCAAGTGACGCTATCGCAACTAATTGCTTTTGATTTGTAGCTGTTACTGATTCAGTTGCTTTATTTACCCATGTGTTCATGTGTGAAAGGTTTTTAGTATCAGCGCTAGATTTTATGCCATCTAATACATTAAAAGACGTTGTTCGTCCTGTCGTATCAATTCTTGCGATTTGATGCATTAGGCGCATAAATGATTTTGATTGTTTAAATATTCTAAACATTAAAACACTAAATGATTTTCTAGTTAAAAGCCATGCAAGAAAAGTTGTTGCTGCTATTGACTGATAATACTCGTCAAGATTTTTAGCTTGTTGTGTGTTTGCATAATGCTCTGTTGATTCTTTTATAATTTGTGTGTATATAGGAATCAATGCTCGTTGAAATTCTGATTCTTGTTTTAGCTTTAAAGCTACTTCTACTTGTTGCGTGCCAATAGCCATAATGCTTGTATTTCCTCATCTTTGAGATTATCGCTTTTCATCGTTGCATAAAATTTAGAATATGCAGATTTTTCTGCGTCATTTGGCTCATTATCACTTTGATCTTGATCTTCAAGCAAACTGCTCACGTCAACGCTGTTTTGTTGGCTTGTTAATTTATCACCGTCATCAATATGAACAAAACCAAGCTCAGTTCTTATCTCATTAATAGTATTAACGCCTGTTTGTGCCATGATTTGAGCATTTGCTAATGTTTCAGGTTTTAGACTTTCAATCTGAGTTATATCAATTGCAAATTCTAAGTTTTCGCTGTTCTTATAACGTGGCATTAAAAAGCGCGTTAGCTCTTTATTGATTCTATTAGCAAGCGGGATAACAGCGTCTTTATCTAAATGCAGCCTTGCCGTTTGCAAGTTGTTTAAAGTCATTGTGCTATCAAGTAATAAAGCTAAAGGCACGCCATACACGTTAGCAATTCGACTAATCATCGCGTCTTGCATCTCTTTAAATTGCATATCGCGGTTAGTTTGCCCAACCTCTTTGGCTTCAAAACCATCAGCTATAAATGTCTTTCCTGCGTTTTCGCTTCCTGAAAATCTTTCAGCTTCTGCTTTTGCCCTTTCGTATTGTGCCTCGGTTAACTCCTCGCCTCTGTTATTTTGAAAAATAGTAGACATCCTAGCGCCACGTTGAAGCAATGATATGTTGTTAACATTGGCTGAAACATACTGCTCAATCTCACGCAACAACGGATACACTTTAGACATTCCAAAAGAATTATTGTTGCCATATTGCGCGTTATATCTTTTGATGTGATAAAGCTCCATTATGTCGTCATTGTAAAATCGTATTCCGTCTATTACGTCTCGAGCTTTAAAAACAATAGAATCATTAAAGGCAGTATATAAATAACGACTGGGTGTGAAATTAAAGTTTGTTCTGCCCTCAATAATTGGATTAAAAAACCTTGCCGATGAATTATAAAGCTCAAGTGGCTCTCTGTTTATATTACCTGACGCTATCAAAAACGCATTACCTGTTATCAAAAATGACGTTGCTAAAGATTCTTTAAAGCTAAATTCTGACTCGTCACTATTTGGCTTTTCTAACAACTCTAAAACTGGGTGATTTTCGATGAATTCATCAGTATTTTTATCTTTAATTCTGAATGGTACGTTAATATATGCGCTAACAATTTTGTCAACAACCATAAAAAGTGGTGAACATTGTTCGTATAATTTCAATGCTGTCAAAACGCTTGCGTTATATTGACTCTCACCCGCAAAATATCCGTTATCATAAATGCTAAAAGATTTAATAGCGTTTAATTGATCAACTTGCTTTTTGAGCGTCTGCAATTCAGATCTTAAGTTTTTTCTATTTGAAAAAATGCCCATTTGTCACTCCATTTTTAAGCCTGTTGTTATTATAGCTTATAACATGTGGTTAAACTACAAACACCCTACGCTCGCGTACTTTATTTAAGCTTAGCTCAGTAACTGCCCAAACGACAGCATCTAATCTGTTGGGTGAGCGCATATTAGGATCGTGTGGCACCCAACTTGTCATTTCTTTTTCTAAATCAATAAGATTATAGCCAACGTGTATAACTTCGCCACTTGCATATAATAAACTGACTGGCTCAGCACGAACAGCTTTACCACGTGTTGCATTAACAAGCTTTGGCTTTATATCTGAGCGACCTAATAGCTTTGCCTGTGATCTTATAGTGCTTTCTACCATGTCTCCACCGTAGTTTTTTTCTGCGACAATGCAATCTGCTTGATAGTTATCGTAAAGACTAATAGCAATCTCAGCCCAACGCTCAGGCGTGTATTTTCCTGTCTCGTCTTGTAGTATATAGCACTTGTTGTTGTGATCAACTGCTGCAACAATGATCCCAGTGTCATCGCTGTTTTTGTTGTGAGTTCCGGCAGGGTCAATAGCGATAACTATCTTTTTAGCTTGTAAGTAGTCATATGAATTAATGCGGTATTTGTTTATATCTGACTGCTTAAATAAAGCAAGTGGATTGTCAACAACTGCCCAACTGCCATGTAGCAGTGCCTCAACATCTTGTGCGCTTAAATTCTCTAGCTTTTGTTTGTAGTTAGGTTCTTTTTTTAATAACTCTTGGTTATCTTCTAGCACAGCAGGGATAAACGTAAAACTTACTGGCTGTCTATTAAACTTTTCTATCAATTCTTGTTTTGTATCAGCCCATATAAATTCATTGTTCTCCATGATATACCAACGAATAAAACCAGACTTGCTAAAATCTGGCGTGTCATCGTCTTTTAGATACCAATCAATCATTTTACGAATAAAGCTATTAGGGTTAGGGTTACACGTCAATCGTATATAAGAATCAATGTTAGTCATTGAGCGCAAGCGAGAACTGATATAAAGAAATTCTCGCAATGTAAAACCAGTTGCAGCCTCGTCAATACTGATTAAATCAGCCTGAATACCTTGGAAATTGTCTTCTACTTCAGCCTCACGATTTGAATGTTTGAAAAGAACCTCAGCACCTGACGGAAAAACAAAACGCGGATTAGGTGTTTTAATACCATAAGCACCGAAGTTAGAATAAATCTTCTTAGCCTCATCCCAAAGCCCTCCTGCGCTGAATATCTGGCTGTAGCTTTTACGCACAATCAATCCACGATACTCTGGTATTTGAGTCCAACGCAAATGATCAACTAATAAAGAAAATGTCTTGCCGACACCTGCTCCCGAGCCAAAAACAAGCACATCAGCACTTGATTGTAAGAACTTTTCTTGTACGGGTTGAGGTTTAATTATCATTTGTAATTAACCATTTTTATCCTGCCAACCTTTCAACCACTATCACAGTTCCATTTGTGTCAAAATTAAAACCTGATTCTCCTGCTTGTGTTTTCAACGTAATTGTTTTTGCACTAGATGAAGTATTGACAAAAGCGACAGAGCTTATATCTAAAGCTTTGCTGCCCCCGTCAACTGCTAATGTTCCTGTGTGACCAATGAAACCTGCTCCATCATGAAAACCATAATCCGTTGCACCTGATGCTTGTGTATCAGGTTTAATAGTTGCGGATAGTTTAAACATACCACCTTGTGAAAGTGTGATCTGATTCGGGTTATTAATTGATATACCAGCAATTGTTCGGGTTTGTGATTCACTAAAAGCATTAAACTCATAATCGCTATTTACAGCAGGAATCGTTGACGAAGTAAATGATTCCACCATACCATATTCAAAATCGTTAGGGTTTGCACCAGAGCCACCTAAACCTTTTGATAAATTGCTCATTCTAGACTCCTACAGTACATTAGTTGAAACTTTGATATCAGTGGTACCTGTACCACCATCTGCAAAAATATTGTAGTGCGTATTAGCTGCTACAACTACTCGCCTTACATCGTCTGAAGTAATATTGAAGTCATCATCAGTAAGATTAACAATCTGGCTGTCTTGATGCCAAACTTGCATTTTTACAGATGCCCCGCCAAACGTACCGCTAACGATAACCTCAATTTCTCCACCTTTGTGTAATACGTCGCCCGTATCTGGGCTTGCCTGTGTCAATGTGTATAACGGCATTCTTTAAACTCCTTTTATACTGTTGCTGTGTTGAAATTTGCTAATGATATTCTTGTTGTACTTTCTAAAGTAAAATCAATGCTTGCGTTATTGTCTCCATATATTAGCGCTTCTAAAAAATATCCCTCACCATCAGGTATGGATGCGTTATCTGCAATAGTGATCAAGTCAATTGTTTCCACTCCTGCATCAGGTGTTCCGCTTATCTCTTCACTAAAATAAATTCTCTTTGATACTTTAAACCCACTTACTGGGTTTCTCAATCTAATAATAACTTGTACTTTTGAAGCAGTATTTCTACTATATGAAAAAATAAAACGCCATAAATTGGACTGTCCCAAGCTGTTGTTTTCTTTGAATTTTAAGTTTGTGTTATCCCATATGCTAGAATCATCTTTATTTTGATCCATTTCTGGAAATTGGTTTGTTGGAGAAGAAGAAAAAATTAAAGATGGACCATAATTAAATTGGAATGGACCAAATAATGTATTAGCTAAATTTGTTGTCAATGTTTGAGTTGGTTTTAAACTAGCACCATATCCGTTTACTTTAACTTGCCCACTTGTAGATATATATCTCAACAATCTATCTAATGCAGATTTAGACTCAGTATAAACTGGCGTATTAGATGGGCTATCGTACTGTATTTGAGATGCTTCATAATCACCTGCAACAGGAAAAACAGTGCCATCCCTGCCATTAAAACTATTTACAACACCAACATTTGGTATTTGCGCAGCTTTAAGCTTGGCACCACCGTCAAGTGTTGCTAAACCATTTGCAACACCTCCATATATATTTCCAACCGCTATCGAAATATTTCCAAGAGTTGCTTTAAAACTTGACCCACTTGGATCTTGCGTTTGGTCACTAGGATCAACAACATAAAACAGATCATCTTGCGTTATGTTTACTTCTGAAAGTTCTGTTAAATCAGTTAGTTTCTTCGTCGCCATCTTTCTTTAATCTCCCGTTATCTGGAATGTACGCAACTATTTTAGCAGCGTTATTGAATAGTGACTTATCTTTTAGCATTTTAATTTGATCTTCGCTTAGGCTGCCAATAATGTTGTTTACTTCATTTTCTGGCGCTCTAGGCTCGATAATATCGCATTGTGTTGCAAGATAGTGTTTAGTTGCACCCCAGTCTTTGCCGCTTGTTGCCATCTTGAAGTAGGTGTTTTTAACGTCCACTGAACCGAGCGCTTTACCTTTTTCCCATGCTTCTCGATAAAGTGCATTTGGTCTTAAAAGTGACTCATTTATCCCTAATATTTTAGCTATTTCGTCTACTCTAACGCATCGCGCAGCCATTTGTTCTATTTGACTTGCCATTTTCTGACTATATACAGGTTTAGGTTTTGGCATGTTGTTTTACCAATTAACAATCATACTTATTATTATAGCATAAACTCGAAAATGCATAAAATTGCTTGGATATCGATCTTATGTTTGGATTTTATAAACAATTTAGAGTGATTGTGTTTTGTTTTCAGTGATTAATCTAATAACTGTTTAGATTTTCTAAATAATAACTTATTTGTTTTAAGGCGTCATCTATTGAATAGCAACAAATTGCAAAATATCCATTACTTGATAATTTTCCAATCCATTCCTTTTGCTCTGATGTAAGCTTTCCTTTGCTTGTTTTTAGCTCAATAAACATGCCGTGATATTTTCCGCTAGGGATAGGTATAAAAAGATCAGGTACACCCGCTTTTAGTCCTGTTTTCTTGAGCTTTGTCATAGATATAGCTGCTTTTTTTCTGTCTAGAAAGCTAAGCTTTTGCGCGTTTGGGATAGCGAAAATAGGGATTTTCTTAATATCGCAATATTGAACTACTACTGCTTGCATGTCGTCTTCATAAAGTTTTTTAATAATCACCACCTATTCCATAAATTTTTTTTATCTAATATTAGATATACTCTGTGCAATATATCCATTGGTAATTTAATAAGATCAATATGCTTGACTTCTTTTTTAATGATTAGCTGCACTACTTTACGCGCTGTTTTCCATTCAGTTGCTTTTATCATTTTTAATCACCTTTAAATAAGTATTTAACAATTATAACTAGAACACCTATTATATTTGTACCTAGCAATCCTATTAGCGCTATAAGCACACTTGTATCTAAAAACTTAACTCCTTTACTAGCGCATATCGCAGTAACAAGCACTAAAGCCATAATCGCAGCAAAGCATGCGACAGTAAAAAATAAAATGTAATTTGCATAGTATTTACGCTCACGAAAATTGTATTTCTTAATATTGAAGTCTAATTCTTTATTAGCTGCTTCATAGTCTGTATCTTTAGGCTCTATGCTCAATATTTGTTGTTTTAGTTTGTTCATGTTTAATACCAATTAGTCCATGAATATATGACTAAACATCTCATAAGAAATGCTAAAGATATAGTTATCGACGTGAGTGATATCCAAATAAAAAGAATAACAAAAGAATCTTTTATTTGCTTAAATATGCCATACATGTCACCTCCAGTTAAACGTTGAAATAAAAAGCATATACCAAAAAGAAATATCAGAACCATAATAGTAGCAGTGATCATAAATTTAATTCCTTATCAAATATCTTTATCGAAGTTATTTTATTGTATAATTCATTCTCGTCATCATTTATCAAGCTCTTTAAAACAACATATCATCTAAAAACAATTTAAAAAAAATGACGATAACATGCCTATTGTTGGTGATAATGCTGCGATTATAATACTATACTGAATGTCTCTAGTCGAAAAAAATAGCCACGTCAGAGTTATTAAAAAAACTATTAAACACAATAACAACAAGTAAATAATTAGCGTACTCATTTTTTTTAATCCTCATCTGGCGGTTCTGGCAACGGCATCCAATGGGTTATTTCGTTTGTGACTGGTTGATGGACTACATCTGCCGCTTTTCCGCTTTGATATTGATAATCGTCAAAAGTTACAACTGCAAATTTATCATTTCCCATATACTTAGCCACCGCGCTAGTAAATCTGGTTAGTTCATTTGCTATATTTGCTCTTGGGTGAACTATCACCTCTTTTCGATAGCTTGGCAACCTATCTTTAACACTTATCCAATTGTTCATTTCTCAATCTCCTTAATAAATCTTTTAAATTCATTATTTCCATAGTTATTTTCAGTTAATTCAATAATCTCTTTTACAGTGTATTGATCTTTAATATTTTCTTGTGATTCTACAAAATATTTAACACCTTTTTCACAAGCTCCAGTAATAACTCGATAGCATTTAATTGCTTCTTCTTTTGTCAATACAGAATCTAAAGTTAAGTTTTCATATTCTGATTTATCTCTATTACCTATTTTATAAATTAAGCTTTCTCTGGCTTCTTTTATAGTATTACCATGAGAATAAATATCTCCATCTTTAATTAAATAACTTTCGTTTTCTTCTCCATAGTTTTTAACTTTATATACATTGCCTTTTTTGTCTAATACATACGACAATATATCATCTGCTACGACTACTTCTTGCATAGTTTCTGAACAAACCCCATTAATTGAATAACCTTTGATTTCATACGGGTATAATTGAGTTGTTTTACCACGTTCTAACTCAATTACTTGATAAATATCCCTACGTATAACTACGCTATTATTACCAGTATAAAAATTGCAACAAGGACCAGTATCAAAAGTGCAACCATGACAAGTATAAAAATTGCAACAAGAACCAGTCTTAAAAGTGGAATTATCACCAGTATCAAAAGTGCAACCATGACAAGTATAAAAATTGCAACAAGAACCAGTCTTAAAAGTGCAATAATAACCAGTATCAAAAGTGGAATTATCACCAGTCTTAAAAGTGGAATTATCACCAGTATAAAAATTGCAACAAGGACCAGTATCAAAAGTGCAACCATGACCAGTATAAAAATTGCAACAAGAACCAGTCTTAAAAGTGGAATTATCACCAGTATAAAAATTGCAACAAGAACCAGTCTTAAAAGTGGAATTACCTATCCCATTAAAATCTATAACTAAATTCTCTTCAATACTGCTAAATGTTTTAGTTTTTTCACACCAATTAAATTTATCTAATTCTAAAGGTTTTCCATTTTGTAAAACCCTTTTTTGTACTTCTTGTTTGTTCATTTCTCTAGCTC
>Ga0070745_1000449_pt1 | contig 25164 bp, 30 predicted proteins | sample VirMetDEL_Mar_4_FD_77438 | JGI IMG/M metagenome (GOLD analysis project Ga0070745, IMG submission 77438) | Aqueous microbial communities from the Delaware River and Bay under freshwater to marine salinity gradient to study organic matter... | ecosystem: Environmental > Aquatic > Marine > Coastal ...
CGGAGTCGGACGGCTGTTCGATGAGCCCGTCATCGCGTACAACCGTCACCCGATCACTCACTCCGTTGGCTTCCATAGTCGCTCGAGCTGACGCTACCGCAGCCGCGGACTGATCGCTAGCAATCACGCTCACGTTCGGGCGCGCTACGGCTATAGCCGCCGCGAGGATGCCCGAGCCGCAGCCAAGGTCGATGACAGTTGTGGCATCCGGCATGGCTTTGCGCAGCACGCCGAGCAATGCGCGTGTACCGATGTCGATGCCCGCACCCGCAAAAGTCGCGCCGTGGGCTGCGACGGTGAGCATGATGTCGGAGTGAGTCTCCATGACGGGGAAGCGGCTCTCTCCCGGAGTGTGAGCCTTCGGGGTGCGAGCAATCAACACTCGCGACTTTTGACGCGCGTGTGAGATGTCGAGCTTGTCGAAGTGAGACAGCAGAACAGGGTTCATTGTCGGGGTCAAGTGTTTGATGCGTCCACCCGCAACAACAACGACCTCGGGGTCAGCGAAAGTGGCTACGGCTTCGGCAATCTCATCGAGCTCATCAAGAGAGCGCGGCAGTTGCATGAGAACGAGCTTCGCACCTGTGAGCAGCGCGCTGTCGAGCTTGTGGTGAGCAAACTCCGCGGCGAAGCCTAGAGGTGCGGCATTCGCATCGAGAGCTCGCTCGCCCGTGAGCTCGTCTTGGTGAACTCGTACACCACGAGCACCAGCGGCGATCGCGCCGAGAGTAAGTGCCCCGTAGTTGTCGCCGATAACGGCGAGGGCCCCGGGCTCGAGCCCGTCGAGGAAGGGAGCAGCTTCGTCGAGAATGAGGCGGTCACTCGCATCCGAAGCAAAAAGGTTCTCTGCCTCAATGTCAGGCCATCGACGAAGCTCAGCAAAATCGATCTCAGTGAGCATGTGGTGGCCGCCAAACGACTAGTTGATTGGACTTGCGGCTGCGGGTTCCAGCGCGCAAGGAAATGACATCGCCCTCGGTGCCTGCAGCAAACACGCGGCGGCCGGGGCGGTTGAGAAGCTCGTCGGCGAGCGCTGTCTCGAGTTCCCGGACCCTGGCTGCGAGATAAGAGACCTGGTTTTCGAGTTCTACGACTCGCCTGATGCCCTCGAGGTTGACACCCTCAGCGCTCATCGCCGCGACCTCACGCAATTGAGCAATGTCACGCATCGAATATCGACGCGACTTGCCAGCAGTGCGCCCTGGCGACACGAGACCGATCTTGTCGTACTGGCGAAGAGTTTGCGGATGCAGGCCAGACAGCTCAGCCGCTATAGCTATAGCGAAAACTGGTGAAAACTCATCCATCTCTCTTCTCCTGTTCTTTCAGTCGTCTTTCGTGTGTGGGTGTGAAGCTGTGTGGGGCAAACTACTGGCGAGCTTTCGCAATGAGGTCGTCGCGCGGGTTCTCTTGCGGCAACGAAGCGGCAAAAGCCGCAAGATGACTTTGCGCTTCCGCGCTCAAGTGGTTGGGAACGGCCACGTGAACCGTTGCAAGCAAATCGCCCGTGCCCTTGGCCGTTTCGACTCCGCGCCCCTTGACGCGCAAAACACGGCCAGAGGGAGTTCCCGCAGCGACTCGCAGTTTCACAGGCTCGCCGCCAAGAGTCGGCACTTCGATGGTCGCACCGAGTGCGGCCTCTGAAAATGTCACGGGAACGTCAACTCGAAGGTTGAGCCCGTCTCGCTCGAACACGGGATGTTTGCGCACCGACACCGTGAGAACGAGGTCTCCCGACTCGCCGCCATCGGGGCTTTGCTCACCCTTGCCCTTGAGCCTGATCTTCTGGCCGTCACTCACGCCCGCCGGCACCTTAACGTTGATCGCCTTGCCTTGAGCAGGCTGCAACTTGATGGTGTCGCCGTGAATGGCAGTAATGAAGTCAAGCGCGGTCGTGGCAGTGAAGTCACGGCCCTTTGTCGGCCCCGCAGCACCGCGGAAGCCGCCAGAAGGCTGGCCAAAGCCGCCGCCACCGAACATGCCGCCGAGCAAATCTTCGAAACTGCCACCCTGGTAGTTTGCGCGTCCACCGCTGGAAGCACCGCCCTGACCGAACATGCCACCAAAGACATCTTCAAACCCACCCGGCTGGCCGGGCCTGCCGCCCGCACTAAAGCGGGCGCCAGAACCCATGGCCCGAACTTGGTCGTATTCGCGCCGCGACTCTGGATCACTCAACACGGAGTGTGCTTCGCTGATCTCCTTGAAGCGCGCTTCAGCCTTGGGATCCCCGGGGTTGGAGTCTGGGTGAAACTGCCGCGCGAGTTTGCGGTACGCCTTCTTCAAGTCTGCTTCCGAGATGTTTTTGGGAACACCAAGCACCTTGTAGAAGTCTTTATCGAACCAGTCTTGGCTTGCCATTACTTTTCTGCCTATTCGGGAACTGAAACAGCGACCTTGGCCGCACGAATGAGCCTCTCGCCGAGAACATAACCGGGTTCGAGAACATCAGCGACAGTGTTGACCTTGACGTCTGGCGACGGCAATTGCACGACGGCTTCGTGAACCTTTGGGTCGAAGACATCGCCCTTTTCGCCGACAACCGATAGTCCGTAACGCTCAAAGGTTGCCTGAATCTTCGTCGCAACGATTTCAAGCGGGCTGCCTTCGAGGTCACCGTGCTGCTTAGCGCGGTTGAGGTCGTCAAGCGCTGGAAGCAAAGCGCGAATAACTTCGGCGATAACAGCCTCGCGGTTCGCGACCCTGTCACGCTCGACCCTGGTGCGAAAGTTCACAAGCTCCGCTTGAGCGCGCAACATGTCGCTGCGCATTTCCGCTACGAGGTCGGTGGCCGCTTGGTCGAGCAGCGCGGCATCCTCATCCGTGAGTTCAAAGCCGTCAACAGGCTCATCCTCTGCTGCAGCCTGCTCGGCGTCCTCAGAGTGGTCAGAGTCTTCGGGCTTCGCAGTGTCCTCAGACGTCTCGTCGGCGGCTTCGGCCGCGGCATCCACAGTGTCTTCGTCGTTCTCGTGAGAGCTCAAGTCGTGCACAGTCGCTGCGTTGTTGTCTTCTGGGTGATTGTCGTGCTCCGAAGAGCCGGACGTTGTGTCGTCCGGCTCTTCTTCGCTGCGGTTCTTTTTCGGGGACATAATTACTTCTTGTCGCCCTCTGGCTCGTCTTCAACGACCTCAGCATCAACGATGTCTTCGTCACTTGCGGTCGCGCCTTCGGCAGGAGCCTCATCGGCTCCAGCAGTTGCGGTCTCGCTTTGTGCGTAGAGAGCTTCGCCAAGCTTCGACTGGCTTTCACCGAGAGTCTCGAAGGCAGTTTTCACTGCTGCTTCGTCGTCGCCGGCAAGGGCAGTCTTGAGAGCGTCAACGTCGGCCTGAACCGAGGTCTTGACGTCTTCTGGCAGCTTCTCTGCGTTGTCGGCGATGAGCTTCTCGGTGGAGTAGGCGAGCTGTTCTGCAGTGTTACGAGTCTCTGCGACCTCACGACGCGCCTTGTCTTCTGCAGCGTGCTCTTCGCCTTCGCGAACCATACGCTCGATATCTTCCTTCGAGAGGGATGAACCACCGGTAATGGTGATCGACTGCTCTTTACCGGTGCCCTTGTCCTTGGCGTGAACCTGAACGATACCGTTGGCGTCGATGTCGAAAGTCACCTCGATTTGCGGGATGCCGCGGGGGGCCGGTGCAATGCCCTGCAACTCGAAGGTTCCGAGGTTTTTGTTGTCGCGAGTAAAGTCACGCTCACCCTGGAAGACCTGGATGGCAACTGACGGCTGGTTGTCGTCTGCAGTTGTAAAGGTTTCACTGCGCTTGGTGGGGATGGCCGTGTTTCGCTCGATGAGCTTGGTCATGATTCCACCCTTGGTCTCGATTCCGAGGCTCAGCGGGGTGACGTCGATGAGGAGAACGTCTTTACGCTCTCCACGCAGAACACCAGCCTGGAGGGCGGCGCCAACGGCCACAACCTCGTCGGGGTTGACACCCTTGTTGGGCTCCTTGCCACCCGTGAGCTTCTTGACGAGCTCAACGATTGCGGGCATCCGAGTCGATCCACCAACGAGCACGACGTGTGCAACGTCCGCAACACTCACGCCGGCTTCCTTGATGACGTCGAGGAAGGGCTTCTTAGTGCGCTCGACGAGGTCTGCCGTGAGCTCTTCGAACTTGGCGCGTGTGAGCGTCTCGTCGAGGTTGGCTGGGCCGTTTTCGGTAAGCGAGAGGTAGGGGAGCTGGATGCTCGTGCTCGTTGAGCTCGAGAGTTCCTTCTTAGCCTGCTCTGCAGCTTCTTTGAGGCGCTGCTTAGCGATCTTATCGTTCGAGACATCGACGCCGGTCGAGGCCTTGAAGCGAGTGATCAGGTAGTCGACAACGCGCTGATCCCAGTCGTCTCCACCGAGGCGGTTGTCACCGGCGGTCGAGCGAACTTGAATGGTCGAGAAGTCGTCGTCCTTTCCAACTTCGAGAAGGGAAACGTCGAACGTTCCGCCACCGAGGTCGAAGACGAGGATGAGTTCGTCGGCCTTACCCTTGTCGAGGCCATAAGCGAGCGCCGCTGCCGTCGGCTCGTTGATGATGCGCAAAACCTTGAGGCCTGCGATTTCACCGGCGTCCTTGGTTGCTTGGCGCTCTGCGTCGTTGAAGTACGCGGGAACTGTGATGACCGCGTCAGTGACGGGCTCGCCGAGGTACTGCTCAGCGTCACGCTTGAGCTTGGCGAGGATTCGCGCGGAGATTTCCTGCGGCGTGAACATCTTGCCGTCGACGTCAGTCGTCCACGTTGTTCCCATGTGGCGCTTGACGCTTGCGATGGTGCGGTCAACGTTGGTGACTGCCTGACGCTTGGCGGTTTCACCAACGAGGATGTCGCCATCCTTGGTGAAGGCCACAACCGATGGGGTTGTGCGGAAGCCTTCTGCGTTTGCGATTACGGTTGGTTCGCCACCTTCAAGCACGGCTACAACCGAGTTGGTGGTTCCGAGGTCAATTCCTACTGCACGAGCCATGAGCTCTTTCTCCTTCTGAGGTCTAGATCCGCGGGGTATCGCAATCGATACTTGAGCCGCTCCCTATCAATGTTGCGCTCTTGATTTCGACAAGTCAAGTTGAAATCCAAAAACTTGAGTGGAATCGACTCAAGTTTACGTATTCCTTTTGTTTACCTGCTCCCACTAGCCTGTGAGGATGACTGAGAAATCACCCGACAACGACGTCGCTCGCCAGACATCCAAGAAGGTCCCCGTAACGGCCAACACCGGTGCGATCGCCGCGATTGGGCTTGATCTGCAGGAGGGAAAAGTTATTCCTCGCAGTAGAGTTTTTGCGTGGGCTTTGTGGGACTGGGCGACCCAGCCGTTCAACACCGTCATTCTCACGTTTGTGTGGGTTCCAAGCTTTCTCACCTCATACTTTTTCCTTGATCCCGATCTTGCAGCGAGCGGCCTCGGAGCAGACGGGGACTACATTGACTGCGACACCGCAGCGAATGCGGCGACAGCCTATTGCGGCGGCCTCGGCTCTCTAGCGATCCAACTCGGTTGGGGAATAACCGTCGCCGGAATTCTCATCGCCCTTCTCGCACCCGTCATGGGCCAGCGCGCGGATGCCGGTGGTCGCCAAAAGTTGCAGCTCGGAATCTTCACGGGCCTTTTGGTTCTCGCTCAGCTCGGCATGTTTTTTGTTGATGGCACTCCCGACTTCTTCTGGGTGGGTGTATCGCTCATCGCTATCGGCAGCGTCTTCGGTGAAATCGCCAACGTGAGCTACAACGCGCTCCTGGTGTCTGTCGCAACGCCAAAAAATATCGGCAAGGTCTCCGGGCTCGGTTGGGGCTTCGGCTACCTCGGCGGCATCATCGCCCTCACACTCGTTGTCGGACTCATTCTCGGCGGTGTCCTTGATGGCGCCGACCCCATGACGTTCCGCATCATCGGTCTCGGGGCGGCCATCTGGACGGTGATCTTCGTGATTCCGATCTTCCTTGCCGTGCCAGAGCCCACCAAGATGCGCGAAATCGCTCAAGTGAACTTCTTCAGGAGCTACGTCGAGTTGTTCCGCAGCATCCAGCGTCTGTGGCGCACAGCACGGCACACCTTCTGGTTCCTGCTTGCGAGTGCCGTCTATCGTGACGGTCTTGCCGCTGTGTTCACTTTTGGCGCAGTTATTGCCGGTCAGGTATTCGGGTTCGGGTTCACCGATCTCGTCATCTTCGGCATCGCCCTCAACCTTGTCGCTGGAGTCTCCACAATTCTCGCCGGTCGCCTCGACGACCGCTTCGGTCCGAAACCCGTCATTTTGTTTGCCATCGGCGGTCTCGTCGTGTGCTGTCTCGTCGTATTTTTCGGGGCTTCACTTGGCCAGCCGCTCTTCTGGGCAGCGGGAATCGTGCTCGCAGCGTTTGTTGGGCCGGCTCAAGCCGCTTCCCGTTCGTTCCTCGCTCGCGTGACGCCCGCGGGCTACGAAGGCGAGATCTTCGGCCTCTACGCAACAACGGGCCGTGCCGCAGGCTGGATGGCCTCGCTGTTGTGGGGAGTGTTCATCCTCGCCGCCGCAAATCAGACCATCTACGGCATCCTGGGGATTGCACTCATTCTCGCCGTCGGTTTCACTCTGTTGTGGTTTGTGAACCCTCCACCCATGAAGGCTCGCGAAACCGCGTAGTGCCGGGCATCCTGTTCCCATTAGTTTTTGTCGGCAGTAGTTGGCATGCTTAAGGCATGAAATCCACTGCCGACAAGGCTGAGTTGCTTCGCGCACTACACGTACCAGGAACACCCCTCATTGTCACGAATGTGTGGGATGCCATCACCGCGCGCACAGTCGCTGCAGCGCCCGGAGTGAAAGCACTCGCCACCGCGAGCCACGCCATCTCTTTCGCCCACGGCGTCGAAGACGGTGAAGGTCTTTCCGTCGAGCAAGCCCTCGCGGCCGCACAAATTGTCATTCGCGCGACCGAACTCCCGGTCTCGGTGGATTTCGAGCGCGGTTACGCGAGCGATCTTGGCCAACTCAAAGACAACATCACGGGCCTTATCTATGCGGGAGCTGCTGGCCTCAACTTCGAAGACTCCACGGGCAACCCCGACGCTCCCCTCACGGGCCTCGACGCTCAGGTTGAGAGAATCACCGCCATCCGCGAAGTTGCCGACGCGACAGAGGTTCCCCTCGTTCTCAACGCTCGCGTCGACGCTCTCGTGCGCGGCTCCGATTGGGCCGATACGGTAGCTCGAGCCAACGCGTACCTCGGTGCTGGCGCCGACGTCGTTTTTGTTCTGGGTCTCGGCACCGAAGATCTCGTGAAAAAAGCCCTCGATGAGATCGACGGCAAGATTTCTGTAGTCTCGAACCCGACATCCGTGCCACTCACTAGGCTCGCCGAACTCGGTGTCTCTCGAGTGAGCTTCGGACCGGGAACCCTCGGACTGACGCTCGCCCACTTGCAAGCGACCGCCACAACCTTGACGGCTCTCGGCGACTACCCCGCGGAGCTGGGCTTCTCCTACTAAGGCTGCGAGCTGGGGCTTTACGGTTTTGGGGCTTTAGCCCCTAGCCGGGCGGTCATTGCGAGCGTATCCTTCTGGCATGACCGAGCAACGACCGATCGGCTACTGGCTCAAGGTGGTCGACAGACTCTTAGAAGAACAATTCGCTTCAACCCTCGAAGAACACGGGGTGACGAGGCGGCAGTGGCAACTGCTCAACGTATTGGCTGAAGGCGAAGCGACGGTCGAGAAACTCGACCTCGCAATTGCGCCGTTTTTGGCCGCCGGCACACCCGCCACCGACGGAGTGCCAGGCGGCGCAGCCGAGTCGTCGATGGAGCACCTCGCAGAGCTTATCGAGAGTGAGTGGGTTGAATCGAGCGGAGGTGCCCTGCGGCTCACCGAGCGCGGCAGCGGTGCCATTGAACGACTGAGCCTCGTGGTTGCATCACAGCGCACAGCAATCACGAGTGGGGTCACCGAAGAGGAGTACCTGACAACACTGTCGGTGTTGCAGCGCGTGGCATCCAATATGGGATACCGCGAGCCCTAGACAACTTATGGACAAGTACGACGTCAAGAAGGCTCTCAAGAACCTGTATTCCGCACCGCCGACATTCACTATTGTCGACGTGCCGCCACTGAAGTACCTAGCCGTCGACGGTGCGGGCAATCCCAACACCGCTGCTTCCTACTCTGAAGCTCTCGAAGCGCTCTACTCGGTGTCGTACACACTGAAGTTTGCAAGCAAAGGCGAAGGGCGCGACTTCGTGGTCGGTCCTCTCGAAGGACTCTGGCGGGCAGAGAACCCTGAAGCCTTTGTGACGCGAGACAAAAACTCGTGGGAGTGGACGATGCTCATCAGCCAACCCGAGTGGATCACTCAAGAGAGTGTGGTCGCCGCGAAAGAATCAGCTGCCGCAAAGAAGCACCTGCCCGCACTGCCACTCGTGCGCTTCGTGACCCTTGCCGAGGGCACTGCGGTGCAGATCCTGCACGTCGGCGCCTACGACGATGAGGCGCCAACTCTTGCCGCGCTCCACAATGAGTACATGCCTGAGCACGGTCTCGATTTCGCGGGAGACCACCACGAGATCTATCTAAGCGACCCGAGAAAAACCGCCCCGGAGAAGCTCAGAACAATTTTGAGACAACCCGTTCGACCTAAGTGAGGGTCACCGTCGTGATCGTTGTTGCGAAGTAGAAGTAGATGAGAAGCATCGTCACAAAGAAACCCGTGACAAAGTTGAGCCACAAAAACCGCTTCCAGCCGCGATTAGCGCTTTCGGCGTTGTCGTCTGTGATGTTCCAATACACCGCGCAGCTGACCGCGTAGGGAACTGCGAGAATGGCCGCGAGTGGTGTCGGCCACTCGGCGACCAGAAGCAGCAGACCCGCGAGCACATACGCTCCAACCGAGAGTCGCGTTGTTAGTCGGGCGCCGATGACCGTGGCAATCGAGGAAATACCACCCTCGCGGTCGGCAACAACATCTTGAACGGCACCAAAAGCGTGCGAAGCGAGCCCCCACAAAAAGAAGGCACCCAGAATTGCCCAGAGCGAGGGGGTGAAGACCGCACCGGCAAGAACGAGCCCGTACACCGCCGGTGAGACAAAGTGAGTGCTTGAGGTGATCGAGTCGAGGAACGGACGCTCTTTGAAGCGCAAGTATTTGGCCGAATAAGCGATGACGGCAAAGACACTGATGGCCAGGACGAGCCACGAAAGTGGGCTGCCGACGACCACCAAGTAGATGAGGAAGGGAACGTTGGTCGCGATCGCCGCGATGATCGTTGGCCGGTGCATCCGCGGATCAAGGAGTGCTCCCTCGACACCTCCCTTGCGCGGGTTACGCAGATCGGACTCGTAGTCGAAGACGTCGTTAATTCCGTACATCGCGAGGTTGTAGGGAATCAGAAAGTAGATGGAGCCGATAATGAGCACGGCGTCGACCTCTCGCACGGTCATAAAGTAGGCAGCGGCAAACGGGAACGCCGTGTTGACCCAACTGAGTGGGCGAGAGGAAACAAACAGAGCTTTAAGCATCGGTGCCCACTGTATCGCCGGGATGAGCGCGGTTTGTAGCAGACCCGTCGATAGATGCTCGCCGACGGCCTAGGAGAGACCACAGCGTTGGCAACAGCACGACAGCGGCTATCGCGTAGGCGAAGTCTTCGAGCGGGGCGATTCCAATAAAAGCCCCGCTGATGAGCGAGGAGTCATAGCCGACGAGACCCACGCCAATCATGACGTTGTCGAAGACCGCTGTCATCACGAGCAAGAGCGCCATGGTGATTCCGACGGCCGACCAGCGCGGTTTTTTGCGAGCAACAATGCTCGCGAGAACAAGCAACGCCGTAGCGCCAAGAAAAAACGCGTTGAGCGCCCAATAGGTCACGGCCTGGCCCTCCACTGCTCGAGCGCACTGTAAGCGTTCATGGTGAGGTAACACAGAAGCGTGAGGAAAAAGATCTCCTCGATGGGCAACTCGGGCGCAACCTGCAGGCCCGTCATGAAGTCAGTCTCACCGCGAAAGAAGATTCCCAGCCCAATACCGAACAGATCCCACACGACAAAAAACAGCACGCCAACAACAAGCACGATGGATGCCCGGCGCGCGTCTCGCCAAAAAAACAGCCCGAACCTCCTATCGAGCATGACCATTCCCGTGAGGGCGATGGCGAGCGCGACGAGGTACAGAATGCCCATTGTTAGGCCGCAGCCTCGGAGCCTGGCTCGATACTCTCAAACATGGGCTGCAAAGGCTCTGCGAGTGGCTCGGTCGAGGTGTCCCCGCGAAGCGTCTTGATGAGCACTTCTGCACTGATAAGGCACATGGGCAAACCGATTCCGGGAATCGTTGACCCGCCAACGTAGTAGAGCCCCGTGACCTTTTTGCTGCGGTTGCCCGCGCGGAAGAACGCACTCTGCTTGAGGGTGTGTGCCGGGCCTAGAGCCGTGCCACGCCACGCGTTGAGGTCGTTCGCGAAGTCGCCGGGGCCGACGGTGCGACGCACGGTCACTCGAGATGCGAGATCGTCGATGCCCGTCCACGCACCGATTTGCGCGATAACTTTGTCGGCCATGGCTTCGATACGAGCATCGCCGTCGCCGTCCACATCACCGCGCCCGATCGTCGGGTCGGCCGGGATGGGCACGAGAACAAAGAGGTTTTCGAAACCCTCGGGGGCGACATCCGGGTCGACGCCACTGGGTTTGCAGACGTAGAGCGACGCGGGGTCAGGCACCGAGCTGTTCGCGCCAAAGATGGCGTCGAAGCCCTTCTCCCACTCCTTGGTGAACAAGAGTGTGTGGTGTTCGAGCTGCGGCAGAGTCCCTTCGACACCAAGGTAGAGCAGCAGGGCGCTCGGCCCGGGAACGTGTTCGTCCCAATATTTGGCCGGGTAGGTCTGCTGCTCGGGCTCAAGCAGAGTCGTTTCGGTGTGGTGGAGGTCGGCGGCAGAAACCACGATGTCTGCGGTGAGCGCAATGGTCTTGCCCGCAGCATCCCGGTATTCGACGCCCGTTGCTGCCCCGTTCTCAACGACGATGCGCGTAACGGCTGCTTCGGTGATAACGCTGACCCCTTCGGCAGTGGCGAGCCCCGCGATAGAGGAGATGACCTTCTGGAAACCACCCATCGGGTAGAGCACTCCGTCAGACAAATCGAGATGGCTCATGAGGTGGTACATGCTCGGTGTGATGAACGGGGATGAGCCGAGGAAGACCGCGGGGTAGCCCAGAATCTGACGGAGCCTGTTGTCTTTAAAACGGCGACCCACAAATGTCGACAGCGGAGTTGTCAGGAGTTTGAGGAGCTTACCCGTTTGAGCCAGCACTTTTCGGGTCATGATGGGTCGTAGATCGGCAAAGCTTGTGTACAAAAACTTGAGCTTGGCCATCTCGTAGGTGTCGCGCGCCGACTCGAGGTAGACCTCGAGCTTGGCACCCGCACCTGGCTCGATAGCTTCAAAGATCTCGAGGTTCTCTTCGCGGCTTGCCGAAATGTCGACGGGTTCGTTTTCACCCTCGAAATACACCCGGTAACCGGGATCGAGGGTTACAAGACTGAGTTGCTCGTCGGCGGATGTGCCAAGCAACTTGTAAAAGTGGTCGAACACTTCGGGCATGAGGTACCAGGAGGGTCCCGTGTCGTAGGTGAAACCATCGCGCTCCCACACTCCCGCGCGGCCACCGAGCTGATCACGACCCTCGAGCACGGTCACACTGTGACCCTCTTTGGCGAGAAGGGCGGCAGAGGCTAGACCACTGATGCCTCCGCCGATAACGATGATCCTGCTCATGAGCGAGGCTTCCTTCCAAGCGCAGCACCCGAAGCGATGCGCAGTTTGACGGGATTGGGCACACGAATGCGAGTCGTGCGCAAAGTATCTGCGGGAGTTTTGCGAAGTCTGACCGACAGCTCGGCAAACAGTCCGTGAGCGAGAGCCACGGCGCGGCTACTGCCAGAGGGCAATTGTGCCGCCGTCACTGCGGATACTCGCAAATCGTTGTCGATGTCGTCGAGTAAGCGGTTTTTATCGTCTTCTGTGAACGACTCGACACTCACTCCAGGGAAATAGCTGCGGCCGAGAGTGTCGAAGTCTGCCGAGAGATCACGCAGAAAATTGACCTTCTGGAACGCCGCGCCAAGAGCGCGAGCACCTGTCTCAAACTCTTCGCGCTTCTCGTCAGAAACCTCGGTGCCAAGAAGGAACGCTCGCAAACACATGAGGCCGACAACCTCCGCCGAGCCGTAGACGTAACGATCGAAGCTCTCTTTATCGTGCTCTTTAGCGCTCAAATCGACACGCATCGATTCGAAAAAGGGACTCGTTAGTTCCTGAGCGAAACCGACCGCACGAGCGGTCAGAGCGAAAGCGTGCACAACGAGGTTGCTGCTGAAACCGATCTCAACCGCGAGCTCCGTTTCGCGCTCGAGCTCGTTGAGGGCACGAGCGGCGCCTAGAGCGTCTACGCCCGACTCTTCGGCCGCGCCATCCACAATCTCATCGGCGACTCGCACAAGAGCGTAAATGTTTTCGACGTGCTGGCGCACGGAAGAGTCGAGAAGCGTCGAGGCCAGACCAAACGACGTCGAGTAGCGCTTGATGACGATGCTTGCGGTCTCTTGGGCGACTCGGTCATACAACTGCGCTCGGGTCACTTGGCTCTTCCTAGAACTGCGTCGGCTACGGGGAGGAGCTCAGTTCTGAGCGACTCGGGAATGTGGCTTTCGCCCAGACGTGCGACGGCCCGCGCGCCATAGTACTGGGCAAGGGATTCGGCAAAAGTTTTCGCACCACAATCGTCAAGCACCTGGCGCACAAACTCAGCTTCTTCGTCGGTCAGATCGGGCTTGCCGATGAGGCTCTCGATCGAGGGCCATTCTGGAGTGCTCGTCGCGTGGGAAATCATCACCGTGCGCTTGCCCTCCCGTAGATCGCCCAGAGTGGTTTTTCCGGTCTCGGCTTCTTGCCCGAAAACACCAAGAAGATCGTCAATGATTTGGTAGGCAATTCCGATTTCACGACCAAAATCACCCAAAGTCTGGATGACGTCTTCCGACGCCCCGGCCAGAATTGCCCCAGCCTGCAACGGGCACTCGAAGGAGTAGACCGCGGTTTTCAGTCGTTCCATGGTGAGAATGTCATCTACCGATGGCATCTGAATGCTCGAAGAAAAGTCTACGTCGATGAGCTCGCCCGCGGCGCTCGCGAATAGCGCTTCGTCCATAACCTCGAGGAGTCTCTCGCGCACGTCACCGGCAACGCCACTGCGGTCGATGAGTCGGTAGGAGTTGAAGAGAGCGAGGTCGCCGGCAATGACCGCCGCGGAGAGCCCGCTGTGTTCTGCGACCCTCGTCGAGCTGCCGCGGCCGAGGGCCGCACGCCGATAGCTTCCCGAAACGTTGGCCATTCCGCGCCGCACAAAGTCGTTGTCGATGACGTCGTCGTGAACGATGAGGGCCGTGTGCAGTAGCTCGAATGCCGCGCCAATATTCGCCGCCGCCTCGAGGTCTGTTCCGCCCAACGACTCGTAGGCAGAGAGCACCATGCGAGGTCTGAACCTCTTGCCGCCGATGGTGTTGTCTTCGAGGGTTTCCCACAAAGTGACGTATTGGGGACCCAGGGGTGTCGCGCGGTTTTTGGCTAGGCTGAAGAAACGTTCAAGCACCGCGTCGACGCGGGCCTGACGCTCCGAAGATACTGCTACTACGTCGCGTGGGCTCACCTAGCTAGGATATATCTTTCAATGAGTAACACAGTCGAAGAAGTAATCCTGCTCGATGCAGACGGCGCTCCAGCGGGGGTCGCCGATAAGGCGACCGTGCATTCGCACGACACTCCGTTGCACTTGGCGTTCTCGTGCCACCTTGTCAACGAGTCAGGTGAGGTGCTCGTCACTCGCCGCGCTTTGACCAAACTCACGTGGCCTGGGGTGTGGACGAACTCGTTTTGCGGGCATCCCGCACCCGGCGAGTCGATGGAAGATGCCATCGTGCGCCGTGCCCGGATCGAACTTGGCACAACGGTCGACCAGGTTGCCGTGGCGCTTCCCGACTTTCGATACAGAGCGGTGGATGCCTCGGGCATCGTCGAAAACGAAATCTGCCCCGTGTACACGGCGGTAGTTTCGAGCGAGCTTGCACCCAACCCCGCCGAACTCGCCGAGTGGGAGTGGGTCTCGCCGTCATCTCTTCGCGACGCTGCGAGTGCGACACCTTTCGCCTTCAGCCCATGGCTTGTGTGGCAACTCGAGCAATGGGGCGAGCGCTACATCACCCTAGGTTCTCGGTAGTTGTGAGCGCGCTGATGGCAACACTCAGCGCTGAAAATCGTGGTGCCAGAAAATGACCCGCATCGCCGCAATTGCTCCGGTGCTTCCGGAGTTTTCTTACTCTCAAGCGGAAATTCTCGACGTCGTTGCTCCCTTGCTTGCCAGCGAACCGTCCAGACGGCCGGTCATCGAGCGCATGTATGCATCGAGCACCGTCGAGCGTCGGCACACAGCCCTTCCCATCGAGCTCTACAGCAAACTCGGCTCGCTAACCGAGACCAATGCCGAGTGGTTTCGAGTGGCGGTCGACCTCGGCGTGAAGGCGGTCGCGACGGCTCTTTCTACTGCGGGGGTTGACGCTTCAGACGTCGACCTGTTGTTGTTCACGTCGGTTACGGGAGTGAGTGCGCCGTCGGTCGATGCCGCTGTCGCGCAGAAACTCGGAATGCGCGGCGACGTTCGACGCTGGCCGAGCTTCGGCCTCGGTTGTGTCGCCGGTGCCACGGGAATCGCGCGCGTTCACGACTACCTCGAAAGCCGGCCAACGGGAGTTGCCGTACTGCTCGCCGTCGAACTGTGCTCGCTGACCCTGCAGCGCCAGGACGCCTCGATGGCGAACTTCATCGCGAGCGGGCTGTTCGGCGACGGAGCTGCCGCCGTCGTGATGCTCGGCGACGAGCATCCTCAGGTTGCGGGGCCTCGCGTCGTCGCTACTCGAAGCGCACTCGTCGCCGATAGCGCGGATGCCCTCGGTTTTGTTCTCGGCACGACGGGGTTCGAGATCGTGCTCACTGCAGAAGTCTCCGAGATTCTCGAGCGCGCCGTCCCCGCCGAGATTGCGGCGATTCTAGATGGCCGCGCTCTCGACGGGCTTGCTCTCGTGGCGCACCCCGGCGGTCCTCGCATTCTTGAGGCTTTTGCTTCCGCCTTCGGTCTGCCTCGCGAGAGGTTCGCACGCAGTTGGGCCTCGCTCGCCGCCAAGGGAAACATGTCCTCGGTCTCGGTGCTTCACGTTCTCGCCGACACTCTTGCCGCGGGTGAGAACAATGCTCTGGTTTTTGCCGTCGGCCCCGGTGTGACAACCGAATTTGTTTTGCTCGAGGAGGTTCAATGATCTGGTACTTCGCCCTAGTTTTTGCCACAGGGATCGAGCGACTTGTCGAACTCGTCATCTCCAAACGCAATGCACAAAAAGCCTTTGCTCGAGGAGGAATCGAATACGGCAAGCGCCACTTCCCGGTCATGGTCGCCCTCCACACGGGGCTGCTCATCGCGTGTGTTGCCGAAGTGTTTTTTCTCGACAGGCCGTTCATCCCCGTGCTCGGCTGGAGCATGTTCGCTCTGGTAATCCTCAGCCAAGTCGGCCGCTACTGGGTTATCGCTTCCCTCGGTGAGCAATGGAACACTCGCGTCATCGTTGTCCCCGGTGCGGGTCGCGTCAACAGCCGTGGGCTCTACAGGTTCTTTAGTCACCCCAACTATGTGATCGTCGCCGTCGAAGGCATCGCCCTCCCCCTAGTGCACTCCGCGTGGATCACCGCTGTTGTCTTCACGGTGCTCAACGCGATTCTGCTTTTGCGCTTTCGCATCCCCGTCGAAAATGACGCCCTGAAAAAGCTCGAGGTCTAGGGATGGCTCGCGCTGAGTCTGTAGCTAGCGCCGCGTCTGCGGCTGGGGCTGCATCTTCGGCTCGCGCCGTGGACGTGGATGTTGTCGTTGTCGGCGGCGGACCGGTCGGGCTCGCGGCGGCAATCGAAGCGCGACTGGCCGGGCTGAGCGTCACGGTTATCGAACCTCGAGAAGGTTCCATCGATAAGGCCTGCGGCGAAGGCATCATGCCGGGGGCGATTCCTTTGCTCGATCGGCTGGGCGTGCATCCCAACGGGCACCCTCTCGTGGGAGTGCGCTACACCGACGGCACACACTCTGTTGAGCACCACTTCGCTACCGGTTTCGGGCTCGGCGTTCGGCGAACCACACTCCACGACGCGTTGCACTCGCGGGCCGAGGCCTTGGGAGCTGCCTTCGTTGGCGGGCGTGTGGCCGAGATCGAGCAGGGCGATGGATGGGTGGAGGCCGGCGGCATCCGCGCATCGTGGCTTCTTGCTGCCGACGGCCTGCATTCGACAGTGGCGAGAACCGTGGGTCTGTCGGTTACCGCCAAGCCCTCTCGCCGCCGCTTCGGCATGCGGCAGCATTTCGCGCAGGAACCGTGGAGCGACCTCATCGAGGTGCACTGGAACCGGCTCGGCGAGGTCTATGTGACTCCCACCGCGGAGGGCATCGTCGGTATCGCCGTGCTCGCGCGGCAGGGAACCGATTTCGAGGCTGCAGTTGAGGCATCCCCCGAACTTCACGACCGGCTCGGCGAGCCCGCGACACAGCTTCGAGGTGCCGGCCCGTTTGGTCAGCGCACCACAGCTCGCACCGCCGGTCGAGTGCTGTTGGTTGGGGATGCCTCGGGCTACGTCGACGCGATAACCGGCGAAGGGCTGCGCCTCGGTTTCGATCAGGCCCGCGCCGCGATCGCCGCAGTCATCGAAGATTCGCCCCGCGCCTACGAGCGCGAGTGGGTGCGCGTAACTCGCGACTTTCGAGTGCTCACGACGGGGCTTGCGCAAGCGGCATCCGGCCCGCTGCACGGTGCGATCGTTCCCCTCGCTCGCGCGCTGCCGTGGGCTTTTCGTGGCGCTGTGGAGCGACTCGCGCGCTAGAGGATGCTGCTCACGCGGGCCGGCTTGGTGCGCGCCGCGCGGCCGGGCGCTACTTGGGGTTGACGTCGGTGCGGTGGAAGTTCTTGAACGAACGGCTCGCCGTCGGCCCACGCTGACCCTGGTACCGGGAACCGTAAGGACCGGTGCCGTAGGGGTTCTCCACCGGGGAGCTCGTCTTAATGAAACACAACTGGCCGATCTTCATGCCTGGCCACAGTTTGATCGGCAAAGTCGCGACGTTGCTGAGCTCGAGAGTGACGTGGCCAGAGAAGCCAGGGTCAACAAAACCTGCCGTGGAGTGGGTGAGCAAACCGAGGCGGCCGAGCGAGCTTTTGCCCTCGAGGCGAGCCGCGATGTCGTCGGGGAGGGTCACAAGCTCAAACGTGGAGCCGAGTACAAACTCACCGGGGTGCAAAATGAAGGGCTGATCGGGGTCCACTTCGACAAGCCTCGTAAGGTCGGGCTGGTCTTCTGCCGGATCGATGAACGGGTACTTGTGGTTGTCGAACAACCGGAAAAACCGGTCGAGTCGCACATCGATACTCGAGGGTTGAATCATCTCGAGATCGAGAGGCTCAAGCCCCACTCGGCCCGAAGAAAGTTCCGCCTTGATGTCCCTGTCAGAAAGCAGCATCCTCACATCGTAGTTGGGCGAGCTACCTCGGCGCGAAGGCTGCGTGGAAGAGGGCTCTGGCTCTGCGGGCGACCTCGGGGCGGGCATCCACGTGTGTAGTTGTGAGCACTTCTGCGAGCATCGAGACGGCGAGCAAAACATCGTCGGTGTCGACGTGGGTTCCGATGCGACCGGCGGCGCGCTCAACCCGAAGTTCTTTGTCAATGATGGTGCGCACTCGTTCGCCGAGGTGCACCACCGTTGGGTCGTCTTGTTTGGTCGACATCAACTCAATGAGGCTTGTCGAGACGAGAGCTTGGTCTGCGATCAAGTCGAGTACATCGTCGAGCGTGGTGTCTGGTTGGGCTACGAGTGCGTCAATATCGTCGACGTTTTCTTCGAAGACCGCCACGGCGAGCGCCACCCGATCGGGGAAGTGGCGGTAGAGGCTGCCTTGGCCTACCCCTGCCTTTTTGGCGATTGAGCTGAGCGGTGCCGCATAACCGGAGGTGGCAAAAACTTCGCGAGCGGCAGCAATAATGGCGCGCCGATTTTCGGGGCCAGCGCTTGGCCCGCGATTCACTTTCTGTATTGCCGCCACGGGTGTAGCGTACTACCGGACAGTGTTGTCCGGTAACACCTGCTGTACCTCAGAAAGGAACACACCATGGCTACAACCCCAGCCCCCCTGAGCGGCGACTCTTCCGTCGGCGCCTGGCTCGACCACCCCGTCGGCGGCCCCATCCTTCGCGACCTGCTCGCCCAGTCCGGCCAGAATGCCGACGTCATGCGCCCCGTGCACCGCCTCGCCATCAAAAGGCTCGTGAAACTCTCGAAGGGTCAGTTTTCGAACGAGCTCATCGACGAACTCATTGCTCGCGTCGAAGCGGGCGACGTGCCAGAAGGCACTGCCGCAGCTGCCGACTCTGCTCCCTCGGAACCGGCCGAACCCGAAATTGAAAGTCCAGAGTGGGTTGAGCGTGTCGACGCCGGCCGCTTCTCGGGCAAAACCGTTATTGTCACGGGCGCAGGCTCGGGTATCGGTCGGGCTACGGCATCCCGCGTCGCTCGAGAAGGCGGCCGCGTTATTGCCGTCGACATTTCTCAAGAACGACTCGACGAGTTTGTGGCCGAACACAAGAAGGCGAAGATTGTCGCCGTTCAGGGTGACATCACGGATGACGCTGCCGTCGCTCGCATTGTTGAGGCTGCGGGCACCACGATCGACGCTCTCGCGAACGTCGCAGGAATCATGGATGACATGACTCCCGTCGGCGACGTCACCGACGCCGTCTGGAACCGCGTGTTCGCGATCAACGTCACGGGCACGATGAAGCTCATGCGGGCTGTTGTGCCGGTCATGCAAGCCGTCGCTCACGGTTCGATCGTCAACGTCGCATCCGAAGCGGCACTCCGCGGTTCGGCTGCGGGAGTCGCCTACACTGCCTCGAAGCACGCTGTTGTTGGCCTCACCAAAAGCAGCGCGTTTATGTACGGCCCGAGCGGCATCCGCGTGAACGCCGTTGCTCCCGGCCCCGTCATCACCAACATCGAAGCAAGCTTCGCGTCGCCCCTGGGCGAGAAGCGCATTCGCGAAGGCATGGCGATCATCACCGACTCAGTCGAGGCCGACGCTCTCGCCGCATCCATTACGTTTTTGCTGAGCGAAGACGCCGTCAACATCAACGGTGTCGTGCTCGCGAGCGACGGCGGATGGTCTGCCGCGTAAGCGCGCTGCTTGGCGTTGTTCCACGGTGCGCGCCGGAGGCCTCTTGCTAGTCTTGATAGGTGGCAGGGGTTCCGGTTGCCGCACGCGGATGTAGTTCAATGGCAGAACTTCAGCTTCCCAAGCTGATAGCGCGGGTTCGATTCCCGTCATCCGCTCTCCTGCGCTTTCTGCGCACCGCGTCTTTCCCTCGCACGCACGCGTCCGAGCTGTACCGTCTGTAGCGGGGGTGCACATGTGGTGGTCGTTTCGCTCGTGGTTGACGAATAGGTGGCGATCGAGGTTTCGGCTGGGTGGTGCCTTCAGATACGAACAGTCGAGCGTCAGAGCGCGAGCCCTGAACCAACTCTGGGATGAGAAGTGGCACGGTTTCATGCCCTACCTCCTGCACGGCAGGCCCGAACTTGAGCATCGGTGGGTGCGGTTTCACAGCCTTCCCGAGGGGAAACAGTTCGCGGAGGATGACGACGAATTGGCTGAGGTTCTGAGGCGTCACAAGGCTCTCCTCGCCGAACTAACCGCGCACTCGCGAACAGACTCGATCACCGTGATCGCTGTCGACTTCAGCGCCTACGACTCCGGGGGCTGGACTGAAGAGATCATTCCCGAGGCATGGCCGTGGACAACCTTCATCAACCAGGTGGGAGCCGCACCAAGTGATGAGGACGACATTGTGTGCTACTTCTGGGTAGCTGGCGCAAACCGAGTCGAGCATCTTGATTCGCTTTTGACCGCCGCAGCAGACGGCATCGGGTCTTTCGTCGTCGTGCCGCCCAGCCTCGACTGGATTTACGCCCCGTTTGACGGTGGAGCCGACGTCTACCTCCCCGACACGCGCACTCGCGACTGGCTTGAGTACACGTACCGCCCGTGGGCGGCTTAGGAGAGCTGCGCGGTTCCGTCGCTTTCTCAGACAAGTACCCGCGATCAGTCGGTGGGAGCAGCGCTCTTTTTCTCTAGGTAGTAGATGACTATCCCCGCGGTGAGCAACGAAGCTCCAAGAGGCGGCAGTGTGTCGCTCACAAACCACCTTGCGTATTCGACGATGAGCAAGAAGCTTTGATCGGCAGCCCGATTCCAGAGTGGGTATCCCAAAGCGGGCACAGCAACTTGCAGGAATGCCGACACAGCGATCAGCGCAGAACCAACAATGATCAGTCGTTTAGCCAAGTTCATTGAATGCGCTCACTTTCTGAGTATTAACCACGAAGTACGTGCCGTAGACGAATAGTTCCACACCTCGCACCCCGCGGCAACCTCCTCGGCTCATCGGTGGGTGTAGCTGCGTGCTGGTTTCCCTACGGTCCCTGTCGCGAGTTCCCCTGTTTCACTGAGGAAGGGCGCCATTGCGCGGCGGAAGCTGTCCCGCATCAGCGCCTCCCCAGCGACGTGCTCGTGCAAGTCGTGGAGTTGACGGATCGTGAACGGCTCGGCGATGAGGCGATACGGGTCAGGGCGTGTTCGGTAGTTGTTCCTAATTGTCGACAACGCCCGCTCCACGATCTCGTCGTGATCGAAAGCAAGTGTGCCCCTCTCCGCGACGGGTACAACGAGGGCACGTGAACTGATCGCTGCCCACGGTGCGACGGCGAGGTACGCCACGGACAACACCCAGCCGCGATCGTCACGCTGGGGCGCGTCGAAGACGTGCAATTGCTGCAGCTCGACGCCCTCGATGCCTGTCTTCGCAGCCAGCCCCCGACGTACGGCGTCGTCTAGCCGTTCACGCTCATGGACGAAGGTGCCCGGAAGCCTTCGCCCGGAAGCGTCCTCGATGAGGACAACCGAGAGGGGCCCGTCAGGGGGGACGGTCAGCACTGCGGCGTCCACAGCGACGGAGGGGCGCGGATAGGCCGTAAGATCCGACGAACTGGAAACACTCATGTCGTAATTGAAGCAGAAATGCGCTAACGTTGTGACAAATGGATTAGCGCAATAGTGCGCTAACCGCCCGGAAGAGCAAGGAGGCGTGATGAACCCGCGCGACGGAGCCGAGACCACTTCACGAGACAGCGTTGCGCTCGAGCATTTGGGTGTCGTGAACACCTACGGTCACGCCCCTGAAATCGTGGGTCTTTTCGAACCAGACTTCGAGGAATACATGCACTTCATGTATCTTCCGATCCGGATGCCTGAAGGCAACGGTGTCTGGGACGTGCGCGCTCCCCGCCGACTGGACTTCGCATCGGAAATGATCTCGCGCGCGATCGAGATCGAGGAGCAGCGAAACAACCGGTGGGACTACGTCTACCTCACCGCCCGACGCGGTTGGGCCACCCCCGGCAATCCGCTGAACCGACCGGGCTGGCACTCCGACGCTTTCGGCAAGCCCGACATCAACTATGTGTGGACTGACCGCTTCCCTACAGTGTTTGCCGAGGGTGCGTTCGAGCAGATCAGCGACGACCACATCCTCTCGACCCAACAATTTGAGGAACAGATCAGCAGCAGAGGCGACATCCGCCTAGTGACCTACGGTGACAAAATCATCATGCGCCTAGACTCGTCCGTCATTCACTCGTCGCCTGAGATTCCGCCGTCAGGCGGCAACCGTTCCTTCATCAAAGTGTCGTTCTCGAACGAGCGGTGGAACCTGGCAGGCAACAGTCACAACTACCTTTTCGATTACGAGTGGCCAATGTTCGACCGCGCCCCGATCCGCAACGATCCACTGCGAGCGAACGCCGACGCAGTCTGAAGGCCCTGCTCTTCGGTGAGGTGGTGGCCCCCTTCTGGCGCATCCGTGCCAAGCGCTACGCGCGGCCGCGAGCGCGAGCGGCGCGCACAAGCCCATCGACGGCATCCATGACCGAGAGCAAGACCACCACGACGATCACGATCGTTGTGACCACGCCGGCGCCCGCGGGCCAACCGATCGCGTCGAAGTAGTCGGGGTTGATGAGCCGGCCGCTTGCCGCGAGCCACACCGTCGGCACAACAAACAGCACGCCGAGCACGAGAGTGGCGATGGCGTTCGCAAACGACCAGCCGGTCGAATACGAGGCGATGTGGAAACTGATGCTCACCGCCGCGTAGAGCAGCGCTATGTAGAACGCTCCCGACTGCCAGAGCTCCAGCTGGATGGGGCCAATGAGGGTGGCGTCCGGGCCCTCGACTGCTCCCAAGGTTTGCGCGAAGATGAGGCCCGCCGCGATGAGCGCGGCAAACACGGTGCCACCGATGAGTTCGGCGAAATAGTTGCGTCTGTCGAGCACGGGCGGAAGCAAGCGGGGATCCCACGCAGCGCGAGCGCTGCCCGTGGCCGGGCGTGAACCCCGCTCACCCCACCTCTCGGCGAGCGCAAACACAAGCGTCACAAAAAAGATGAGCGACATGGCCGTCTCGAGAGCGCCCAACACCGCGGCGCCAATGGCCTCGGTGGCCGAAGCGCCGTCGGCAAACCGTGTGAGCCCCACAATGAGCAGCCACAGGGGAATGAGCGTTGACAGCAGAACCTGCAGCGCGCGCACATAGTCGAGGTAGAACCGCGGCCCGATGAGTGCGAGGCTGTGCCCCGAAAACTCGGCCGCGAGACGCACGGGCTCGCCCAACTCGGTGAGGGCCGCGAGCTCGGCTGCCGTGGCATCCATTCCCGACTCCAGGCCGCCGTCAACAGCATCGGCGATGGATGCCCGCAACTCCGCCTCGATGTCGGCCCGCTGTGCACGTGGCACACGGCGCACGGCTTCAGCGACAAAGCGATCGGTCAGGGTTGGGTGGGTAGGTGTGGAGGTCATGGCATGTCCTTGGGGGTTGGGGTCGGCAGTGTTGCTGCCGGAAGGTCGGTGAGTTTGGAGAAGGCTGAGACGAGTTCGAGCCAGTCTGCGCGGAGGGTTTCAGCGAGCGCCACACCCTCGACGCTCGTGACGTAAAACTTCCGGGGCCTGGACTCGTCGGTGTTCCACTCGCTATCGAGCAGCCCCTGTTTTTCGAGTCTGCGCAATAGGGGGTAGAGAGTGTTGGCATCGACGGCGAAACCTGCGGCCTCGAGCGACGTGAGGAGCGCGTAGCCGTAGTTCGCTGTGCTCAGCAGTTCGAGGCACGCAAGCACAACAGTTCCTCGGCGCAGCTCTTGCCGGTGGGTAGCTAGTTCTTCGTCATTCAGCACGGTCCTACTATAGTGTGTGTCACACACCATTGTGCAACCCACGCACTCGTCCACAAAGCGGAGAGACCATGACTACCCCAGAAACAACGAACTCGATCGAGATTCCGACGACAATGAATGCCGTCGTGCAGAGCGAATACGGCGGGCCAGAAACCCTCAGCATCGCCGAGGTACCCGTGCCCACTCCAGCAAAAAACGAAGTACTCCTGAGAGTGCATGGCGCCTCGGTCAATGCCGCCGACTGGCTGCTCATGCGCGGCGAGCCCCACCTCGTGCGCCTCGCCTTCGGGTTGCGCGCCCCCAAAAACCCCGTCAAGGGCCGCGACGTGAGCGGCGTGATCGTCGCTCTCGGGCCTGGCGTCACCGGCGTTGCCGTGGGCGACGAAGTTTATGCAGAAGTCGACGGCGGCAGCTTCGCCGAATACACGATCGCCCCGGTATCGAGACTCGCACTCAAACCCGCGAACCTCGACTTCACTCAAGCGGGCACAGTTCCGCTCTCAGGCACAACAGCGCTGCAAGCCGTGCACAAAGTCGGTCGCGTGAAAGCCGGAGACCGAGTACTCATCACTGGCGCTTCGGGCGGAGTGGGTTCGTACGCAGTGCAACTGGCCGCCGCGGCAGGCGCGGAAGTAACAGGGGTTTGCAGCGCCTCGAAAGCCGAGCTCGTCACCTCCCTCGGTGCTACCCACGTCATCGACTACAACCGCGAAAGTGCCGCGGTCGCGGGCGCTGGCGCTGGCGCTGGCTACGACGTCATCATCGACATCGCGGGCTCGCACTCGCTCAGCGAATGGCGCGCGGCACTTGCACCGAAAGGAACGCTCGTGCTGGCATCCGGTTCCGGCCATCGTGTCTTCGGGCCAATGGGTCGCATTCTCGCGGCGCTTGTTCGAAGCCCTTTCATCAGCCAGCGCTTTGCTCCCCTCGCCGCGACGGCAAACGGCAAAGATCTGGATGCCCTCCGCGAGCTCATCGAGGCCGGCACGATCACGCCCCTCGTCGAAAGCACCTACCCTCTCGCTGACACCATCGCGGCCGTCGCCCACTTCGGCGGGACGCGCGGCGCCGGCAAGATCGCGATCACTGTGTGAAGCAGCGGCACGATACGGTGGCACCATGACGAACCGCGTTCCCGTGCCATCCCCCGGTGTTCCCCTGTTTTTTGGCCAGCCAGGCGCACCGCTCGTTGTCATCGTTCACGATTGGTACGGGCGGTTGCCGTGGCTCGAACCGTATGCCGTGGCCATCGCGAGCAAAGGCTTTCGAGTCGTCGTTCCCGACCTCTACGGAGGCGTGTGCACCGTGGATGCCGCGACCGCCGAAGAGCTCATGGGTGAGCTCGACGTGAAGACTGCCCTCGGCATCATCGACGACATCATTGATGGTGAGCGAGCGAACGGTTCAGCAAAGGTCGGGCTCGTTGGGCTATCACTCGGCGGGTGGTTGGCGTTGTTGCACGCTCAAGCAGGTACTCCCGACGCTGTCGTGTCCTACTACTCGACCCTTGGCGAGGCAGAGCACGGCGTGATCCCGAGCCCCGTCCTGCTGCACTACGCAGAAACCGACGAGTGGGAGCCTGGAGCCGACGAGGAGTCGTTCGTCGCGAGGCTGAAGGAACACGGCACTCCCGTGACAACCCACCGCTACCTCGGCACCGTGCATGGTTTCGCCAACGCGAGCGTACCGGCGACGGCAGACACGAGGGCTGCGGCTCTCGCCTTCGCGCGCACCGTGGTGTTCCTCGAAAACCACCTCACCGACTAGCTTCATCACACACACGCGGGGCAATCA
>Ga0070745_1000451_pt1 | contig 25029 bp, 28 predicted proteins | sample VirMetDEL_Mar_4_FD_77438 | JGI IMG/M metagenome (GOLD analysis project Ga0070745, IMG submission 77438) | Aqueous microbial communities from the Delaware River and Bay under freshwater to marine salinity gradient to study organic matter... | ecosystem: Environmental > Aquatic > Marine > Coastal ...
GATTTAGCATTAAAATATAAAGAAAATAAATAAAATAGTAATGGCAAAGAAAAAAGAAGAACCTTATTTATTAAACGATGAAGAACATTTAAGTGAAGTAGATACACAAATTACTAAAACTTATAATGATAAAGATCAAGAATCAAATCCTGACGAAGTTTCTAAAGCTATTAAAAAGGCCAACCCTGAAGATGTATCATATAATGAAGATGGTAGTATTTCAGTTAAGGAAGGTGATGTAAATGAAGTTGAAAAAACACAAGTAATGAAATTCGATATTAAGAGTAGTTCTGATGTTAAAGCTTTACAACAAATGTTAGATAAGGGGGTAGATTCTAAAAAAATGGGTGTTGGTACAGATGGAACAATATCTGTATCTGAGAATAAAATTAATTTGACTAAAAAAGAAATAATGGGTATTATTAAGGAGAATAAAAATTTTGTATCAACAAAATCGGATTTATTAAAAACAATTAAAAACAGAATAATATCAGAATCAAGAATGAACGATAACGTAAGAAGGAAGTTTGAGGGTGGTGATAACGACTATAATGATATTTTGGGTCAAGATTTAACAAATCAATTGGCACAAGAATCTTTTAGAGAAATTGCTGACAATATTAGACAAAAAACAGGTAAGGAAAACCCATCTTTTATGGAAATCCAACAATTTTTGAGTAATTCTCTATTGGAGGCAGCAAAAGAAGAATATAGGTTAGGAACAGAAAACCTAGAAAGAAAGGCTGTTGCCATGATTAGAAGACAATTTAACATCCCTGAGGATGCTGTTGAATTTGATGCAAAAATTATGGGAATACCTCCAGCAATGTTGGGTTTACCTAGTTCAACACCACAAACACGATTAGACCAAATTGCTAGACAACAAGGGTTTAAGATTGGTGATATTAAACGTGAAGGATTAAAGTTTGATAAAGGTAATAAACCAAAACCTGAGGGTAGAACAGAAGAACAAATTAAACCAGCATTAAAAAGAAGGCGTTTAACGAACTCAATGATGCATGGGGCAGCAAGAAAATCACAAAATTTACACCATTTAGATGATGAATTAAGAGAAACCAACCCAACACTAGGAAGAAACTATTCTAACGTTATGGCAGCAAACGATGCAAACTATTTCTTAATGGATGATGATTCTATTAAACAACAAGGAATGGGTGGTATTCATGCAGGAAACGTTAAATTAGACATTTCTAATCCTGATAAACCAAAAATTATAGCACAAGGAATTATTTTCCCAATTCTTTTACACGAATTAGCTAAAGGTGTTGTAGAATTAATGTCTTTACAAGGTTTAAGTGATGATGTTGAAGTAAGAAAATATGTTTTAGATAAAACTGATAATTTGGAATCAGAAACTAATGATATTCGTTTGGGTACAAAAATTTGGGAGAAATTTGTTACACAAATACCAACTGAAAACCAAGAAGTTATTTCTTTAACATGGAGTATTTTACAAGAATTACCTGATAGTGAATTTAATTCTGTTATTGAGGGGTTAATTAAAGGTGATGGTAATGCACAACAAAAAGTTAGAGGATTTGCTAATGAAGCTTTAGAAGAATTAAGAAGTGAGGCAGCTGAAGATGTTTTAGATGGTAGTGATGATGAAGATACTTATCCAGCATTAGAAGATGAGGATGAATTAGAAGATGAGGATGAAATTCAAAAACTAATCAACCAACAATTATCTGATGATAGTGATGAGGTTGACTACGAATCTATGTCAAAAGTAGAATTACAAAATCTTATTGATGATGCTTTGGATGCTGGTGATATGGAATTAGTTAGACATTTAGGTTCAATATTGAATAAGAAATAAAGACATACGGATTAGGACCGTTATCAGTTACGACTGATTAAACCCACCAAGTTCGCTACTATGGTGGGTTTTTCGTTTTTGATTATATTTATATTATATGAAATCAATAAAACAAATAATTAGAGAAGAAATCAACGATTTTGATTGGACATCAGAGATTAAACCGATGAAACCTGAAATGGAATGGTTAAAATCTAATTTTGATAACCTTAAACCAATTGTTAAAGGTATTAGAACCTATTATGTTGATAACGAAAGAAAACCACTTTTTTATTATCAGAATGAAGAAAATGGGGATGTTTACATAAATTATGGTAGAATTTGGTCGGTTTTAAAAAAGGATTTTGGTCTTAATCGTACTGAAATTCAGGAACTTATAAAGAGGTGGTTGGAAGAGACCTATAATTTAATGGGACTTACACCGAACAAGTTAAAAATGCTCTTTCTTCCTTTGTTGTAAGAGACCTATAATTTAAGGGGACTAACACCCCACCATATCTGTATGGGTCACAAAATTAAAACTCATGATATTTATAAGTATGAGTTTATCAAAAGCACAAATGTTATATGAAATTGGGAAATGTTTATCAGACCCAGTTTATGCAATAGAATCTTATTTAGAAACAGAAGATAGGACACAAGGTGGTTATGTACCATTTAGATTATTCCCAAGACAAATAGAATTGGTTAATGATTATAAAAATCATGACCACAATATAGTAATGAAACCTCGTCAGGCAGGTATTTCAACAACAACGGCAGCATACTTCGCAGTTTTAACAGCTTTATCTTCAAATAAATCAACACAAAAGATATTGATTGCGGCCAACAAACAAGAAACGGCAAAAGAATTCTTGAAAAAAATTAAAGATTTTACCATGCAATTACCAGCATGGATGGATGTATATAGACCAGCAAATAGTGATTCATGGTTTAACCCCGAAAAAAACTCAAGTTCCCATTATAAATTATGGAATGGTTCAGAGGTTAAGGCCGTTGCTTCATCAAAAGATGCTTTAAGGGGTTATACACCATCATATATTGTTGTGGATGAGGCGGCCTTCATTGAGGGTAATAGAGGAGAAGAATTTTATACTGCAGCACAACCTTCATTATCAACAGGTGGTAAGTCGATACTTATTTCAACACCCAATGGATACGACCCACTTTACCATAAAGCATACGTTATGGCAGAAAAAGGTCGAAATAATTTTAATATTGTTTCGATGAAATGGTATGAAGATCCACGTTATAATGGTAGAAATGATGGTTCTGGTATGTCATGGATTTTACGTGACGATAAAACAGATGAAGTTGTTGAGGAGATAGTTGACCCTAAAAGTGGTAAAGGTCCTGATGCTGTTGTCTCTGAAGAAAAATGGGATGAGATGGTTGAAAAAGGTTATACACCTAGGTCTAAATGGTTTGATGATATGTGTGCTCAACTTAACCATAACCCAAGGTCGATTTCACAGGAGTTGTTGTGTTCATTTATTGGTTCAGGTGATAACGTAATCGATGATAAATATAAAAATAGACAAGAAAAAGAAAACGTAAAAGACCCAATCAGGAAAGAATGGATTGATGGTGGTATGTGGATATGGGAAGACCCTATTAAGGACCATCAATATATATTGGCAGCAGACCCTTCTTCAGGTTCTTCTGATGACTTCGCTGGTATATGTATATGGGATTATACAACAGGTAATCAGGTTGCTGAATACCATGGTAAGGTTGCACCAGACGTTTTGGGTGAAATATGTAAATATTATGGTGAATCATATGACGCATTTATTGTTGTCGATATTACAGGTGGTTGGGGTGCTTCAGTTGTGTTAAAATTGATTGAATTAGGATACCCAAAAAATCGTCTTTATTACGATGTTGCTGTTGGTATTGATTCTGTTGAAAACAATAAAGCATTACAGAAGTTTATGGATAAAGGTAAATTACCTGGACTAAACTTCCAAAAGAATAGGAATACCATTATTTCTGAGATGGAAAAAGGTATTAGGATGGATACTTTTAAGATTCGTTCTAAAAGGGTATTAAATGAAGTTAGTACCTTTGTTTATATTAACGGTAGACCAGACCATATGAAGGGTTATCACGATGACCTTTTAATGTGTATTGGTATGTGTTGTTTTGTTGGTATGACTTCTTTTAAGGATTTGGAAAAATCTAAGGGTCAGGCTAAAGCGATGATAAATAGTTGGTCTGTTGAAACAAATGATGTTAAAGATAATAGTGTTTTAGGTGAAGTTGTGGGTGGAGGGTTTTACTCAGACAAAAACACCAAAAATAACGTTACTGCTGAACAATTTAAAGAAAATATGTGGTTATTTAGTGGTATGAAAGGCTTTAAAAAATAATAAAATGAAAAAAGTTAATTCTAACAAACCGTTTAATAATAGATGTAATTTAAGGGCTGGTGCAGGACCCATTTATAATAAATTTTGTCCAACACCAAATAACCCCAATGGTTCAAAAACAAAGGGTGGTGATTATAAAGGTGTTAAATTACCATGTAGTGAATTATATGATAATTTAGTTAATTATGTTTGGGAAATAGACCTTTCAAACGGAGAACACTTATCTTATGTTGAATGTGATTATGTAGATTAATTATTTTTTAAATAATTTAATTTTTCTATTGTTTGTTGTGTCTTGGTCTTTTTCAATGACCTTGTTTGATTTATATTTTTCTAAAATATTTAAAACTACTTGTAATTCGTATTTTAATTCTTGGTTTTCAATCTCCAAGTTGTTAATTACCTGTAAAAGATGTTTATTTTTTTTGTTTAATTTATTTAAATCATTTTTATAATCATTTATTGTAACATCTTTTTTATTTAATTCCTGTTTAAGTTCCAAATAACGTTTGTTTAATTCATTTAAACAATTTTCAACAGAATCTAATTCATATTTACTAATAATTAAAGAAACGCCTTTTGTTTTTACTTTACGATCTAAACTATCCATTTTATGTTTTGATATGCTGTCCATATAAACAATGTCTTCAATCATTTTTTCAGCAACCTCAATCATATCATTTTGTTTAATTTTTAAACTATCAATTTCTTTATTTATTTTATCCGTATCAATATTTTTTCGTTCATCGTTATATATTGATACAACCGAAAAAGTTGTAAAAGATAAAATAACAACCAATACACCATATTTTATTAATCTTCTAATCATTTTTTTTATTTCTATTATTTAACTTTGTTATTGTTATAATGAATTTTTCATTTAATTCCTTATAATCATCTTTTAGTTGATTAACTTCTTTTTCTAATTTAACTATTTGTGTTGTTAGTGTTGATTTGTTATCTAAATATAAATAACCTATCGCTATTAAACACATAAATAGTAATGCCACTATTGGGTTTTTGGCGAACTCTTTAAACGATATGTTAGGTAAACTCATTATGTTTTTTATTATATAAATATACCCTTCACATTCATAATATAATAAATTATCTTTAAACATGATATTTATAAAAAAGAAATAAAAAAAAATGGCAGATAATAAGAATAATTTAACAGTTTATCAAAAACTATTTTATATGTTTGGTCAAGGTGGTGGTCCTAAAGCTAACCTAACCAACAATAAATATTCTTTAACGGATAACGATTTAATTGTAACAAAATCCAAAGAAGAGTTTAATAAAGAAAAATTACAACTACAACAACAAAAATATTTAGAAAGTCAATGGTCTAAAATAGATAGTGAATTATATCAAAAGGCTATATTTTATGAAACTTCTAGAGTCGCTTCTTATATGGATTATGAGGCAATGGAATTTACTCCGGAGATTGCGGTAGCTTTAGATATTATGTCAGAAGAGTCGTGTACGTTAAGTGAACAAGGTAAAATGTTAACGGTTTACTCTGATTCTAGTAGAATTAAAAAAGTATTAGAAGATTTGTTTTTTAATGTTTTAGACATCCACTCTAATTTACCAATGTGGACTAGAAATACATGTAAATATGGTGATAATTTTGTATTTTTAAAAATAGATTACAAAGATGGTATCATTGGTGGTACCCAATTAACTAATTTAGATATTGAAAGAAAAGAATTAAACGCAGTAGATTTTAAAAACAGCCAATTACAAGGTGAGAATGAAAATTCTCTTAATAAAAAGAATGTTAAGTTTATTTGGAAAGATAAAACTTTGGAGTTTAATGCTTGGGAGGTAGCTCATTTCCGTTTATTGGGTGATGATAGAAAACTACCTTATGGTACATCTGTTTTAGAAAAAGTTAGACGTATTTGGAAACAATTGCTTTTAGCCGAAGACGCGATGTTAGTTTATCGTGTAACAAGAGCACCTGAAAGAAGGGTATTTAAAGTTTATGTAGGTAACATTGATGATTCGGATGTTGAGGCATACGTACAAAAAGTAGCTAATAAATTTAAAAGAACACAAACAGCGGATAAACAAACAGGCCAAACAGATGTTAGATATAACACATTGGCAGTAGACCAAGATTATTTTGTTCCTGTTAGAGACCCTAACGCTTCAATGCCTATTGAAACTTTACCAGGTGCATCGAATTTAGATCAAATTGCAGATATTCAGTTTATCCAAAGAAAATTGGTTACAGCATTAAGAGTACCAAAAACTTTTTTAGGGTTCGAAGAACCTACAGGTGAAGGTAAAAATTTAGCTTTAATGGATATTAGATTTGCTAGAACTATTAACAGAATCCAACAAGCTATGATTCAAGAATTAAATAAAATAGCAATCATTCATTTATATATTTTAGGTTTCCATGATGAGTTAAATAATTTTAAATTAACACTTAATAACCCATCAACACAAGGTGAGGTATTAAAGGTTGAACAATGGAAGGAAAAAGTATTGTTATATAAAGATTTAACAGCTAGTGATGCTGGTATTGCCGCAACATCACATACGTGGGCTAAGAAAAATATCTTTAATTGGTCTTCTGATGAAATTTTGGAAGATTTGGAACAACAAAGATTGGAGAGAGCTGTTGCAGCTGAATTGGAAAAAACATCTGAGGTTATTAAAAACACAGGATTCTTTAAGAAGGTTGATAAGTTATATGGTGAGTTACCGTCAGAACAAGGTGCTGAAGGTGCTGAAGATACTGGTGGTGATGAAGGTGGATTTGGTGCTGACTCAGGAGGTGGTTTCGGAGGCGGAGGCTTCGGTGGAGGTGACTTCGGAGGTGGAGATACTGGAGGTGAAGATACTGGTGGTGATGAAGGTGGATTCGGAGAAAGTTTTAGAGGTGATAAAAACACAATAGACAAATTACTATTAGAAGGTAAAAAGAAAAATCAAGATATTTTTTATATGACTAAAGGTATAGATGAACTTTTAAATGAAGATATTTCTGATGAAGATGAATTATTATTCGATTAGGGCATATTTATATTTAAAATAGTACTATGAATTTTGGAACATTAAAAGATATTTTCCTTGAGGAATTAATTGAATCTTATACATCTGAAGATACTTTAGGCAAGGATTTATATAAAAAATTCTTAAAAATATTAAAAGAAAACGAAACTTTAAAAACTAGTTTTATTGTTTTTAAAAATATAGAAAACAAAACAATTACTAGTGAAGTTAAAGCCATAGAATACCTAAAAGAACACAAATCTTTATTCGATAAATTCCGTGGTGATAAGTCATTATCAAAAAATTTAGAAAAATTAACAACTTTGTTGGAGTCTTACGGAATTGATTATTCAAACAAGGAAGTTAAACCAATTCACAAATCTTTACAGGATTTTATATTAACACAAAAAAATATAAACACATTAGATTCTTTACAAGAAACACAAGATGTGTTGGTTAATTGGTTATTAACTGAAAAAGTTTTGGTTAAAGAAACAACTAACGATGAATATATTAAAAAAGGGATTAACCCTAAAAACTTTTTAGATATTGCTTCTAAAAAGTTTAATGAAAAATGGGGGAATACTTTAACAGAAGAAGAAAAGTCATTATTAAAGGTTTTAAGGGAAAGAAATGAAGAAAAAAATAAGGCCTTAGTAAAAGAATTAGTTAAAGAGAATATTTCTTTAGTGAATCAGCTTTTAGAAGAAAATGCTGAAAACATTACAATTAAGTCAAAACTACTAGAAACTAAGGATGCTATTTATAAAATGGCTGAAAATAACGACAGTTTCAGTAGAAACATACTGAAATTGTATGAACTAAAGAAAAACCTTAAAAATGATTAACAAACTACTACACCAAATCGTAAACAATTTTGGATTTAAATGTGTTTCTGATTTTGGAAACTCTATTGTACACTCAAAATTTTTGGCATTAACATTACCATTAGCAGCATTATCTTCTATGGTACAAACTCTTTTGGGTTTACACTTATTAACAATAATATCTTTTGTTGTTTTGGTTGTATTGGAATTAATAACGGGGTTATTGGCATCAAAAGTTAGGGGTGAAAAAATTGTTTCACGTAAGTTTAGTCGTTTTGGTTTAAAAGTATTTGTTTGGATACTTTTATTATACGTAACAAACGCTGTTAAGTTAGAATATAACACAGACCCAACAGCTTTTGGTAAAGTCGCTTCAACATTATTTACGTGGTTACATGGTACATTCTTTATTTATATTGTTTTGGAATATCTAATATCAGTTTTAGAAAACTTGGGTGTTATAACTGGTAATTCTAAACAAACGTTAATTGACGCTATAATCAAAAAAATAAACACATTTTTAGGTTTAGAAAAAGACAAAGATAAAAAATGAAAAAATTATTTCAACAAATATTAAAAGAAAAAGATGAATATTCACAAGGTAGGGTTTATTTACTTTGGTCTATTATTGCTTACTACATAACAATAACAATATTGTTAATTTCTGGTATTAAAAAAGAAGAGTTAAAAATGGAAAACTTTAAAATAATATTAGATGCTTTGGAATACGCAATGACCTTATTCGGTGGTTATGTATTCGGTGGTAAGTTTTTGGAAGTTGTTAAACATATTGGGGTTAACAGAGGTAAAAATACTGATAATAACGAAAAACAAATATTAAACGATTAAAAATTATGGCACAAACAAGAGTAGGGGTAAGACCCAGAATATCACCAAATTCAACATTATGGAATGATTTATTAGCTTATTACACAGCAGATAACACACCTAACGATGCTTTAGGGAATTATAACGGTACACTTGTAAATGGTGCTACTTATGGAACTGGAATTATTAATCAAGGTTTTTCGTTAGATGGAGTTAATGATTATGTTGACTTGGGAAACTCCTCAATTTGGGATTACGGAACGAATGACTTTACAATTTCAATTTGGTGTTATTGGACTACAAACACACTTAACGACCCTATATTAGGGGTTGCTGGATATAATACTACAAACGGAGGGTTCAGCCTCTACGCTACTACGTCTGAAAAATTAACTTTATGGTATAGAAATTCTGGTACATTCCAAATCGGAGGTACAGCTAATGGAACATTTACAATAAACAATTGGAATCATGTAGTTTTGAGAAGAACAACGAATACTATTGATTTATTCATTAACAATGTTAAACACAATCTTTCCACAACATTTACAGATTCATTAGGTAATTCAACAGCTAATACAAGAATAGGGAATAACGGTTACGGCTTGTATTTTATTGGGTCACTAGACGAGCTAGCTAATTTTAATCGTTCTTTATCAGATGTTCAAATAACAGAATTATACAACTCAGGAGCAGGAAAGCAATATCCAAACTAATAAAATAACATAAATTATATATAAAAGCCTCCACAGAAATATGGGGGCTTTTTTTTATGCAAAAAAGTTATTATAATTAAGAAAAAGTTTTTCAATGACAATAACAACAATTAGTGATACACACAACAAACACAATCTTATACCAAAGGAGTATTTAAGTGGAGGTGATGTTATTATACACGCAGGAGATATGTCCTCAAGAGGTATGGAATATGAAATAGATTCGTTCCTTAATTGGTATGAAACATTACCATATACACATAAAATATTAATTGCCGGAAACCACGATTTTTTCTTTGAGAATGCATCAAAATATATTATAGAAGATAAATTAAAAAAATACCCAAACATTACCTACTTAAACGATAGTGGTGTTGATATTGAAGGAATAAAGATATGGGGTAGTCCCGTACAACCTTATTTTCATGATTGGGCATTTAACAGAAAAGGTGAGGATATTAAAAAACACTGGGATTTAATACCAAGTGATATTGATATCTTAATTGTACATGGAGGACCAAAAGGTAAGGGTGATCTTAATTTAACTTTACGTGGTGAGGATGTTGGTTGTCCTTATTTAACAGAAACAATTGATAATAGATTAAATAACCTTAAATGTTTTATTCACGGACATATTCATGAAGGTTATGGGATGTATGAAGATGAAAATGGTGTATTATATATAAACACAAGTGTATTAGATGTTAGATATGTAATTAAAAATAAACCACAAATGTTTTATATGGATACAAATAACAAAAAAATAAATAAAAATTTTTATGAAAAAAGGTAAAGAAATAACCTTAAAAACAAATTACCAATACAACGTCAAATCAGGTACCGTTGATAATAAAAACCCAAAATCACTTTATTTACAGATATCTGCATGGGGCAAACCAAAAAGTGAATGGATTGAGGAATACGATGCAATAATTAGAAAAAAATCCAAACGTGTTAAGAAAAAATTATTTGAGGTTTTGGATGGTAATGATTTTTATAAGGACTTATCTATAATTGATTTTAATATGGCTTCTTCTGGAATTGATTATAATAAAAGAAGTTTTATGTCTGTTGAGATTACTTTATTTAAAAAACAACCTCTTTTTTCGATAAACTCAAATGAAATGATACCAGTTATGACAGAGTTATCAGAAAATTTAATAAAAGATGTTTTTGAATCGGATGAAGATTTTGAGTTTTTTAAAACTAAAAATTAATTTTATTTTAATATTGGCATATTTATAGATAAAAAATACTTATGAAAATATTAAAACCAGGTGAAGAAGGAACAGGTTTTTTGGTAGAATTTGATTCGGGATATATTACACCAGAATTAACTTGTCCTGATGGGGTTTGTTCTAATAGAAATTTAATTAGAGAATTTAAGTCAGGAACTAATTTAGGTGAGAATGGTGAAATACCTGAAAAAGTTGAGATATACGCTGTATTACAAAAATGGGGTGTTGAAAATAAGAATGGTCGGGTATACCCTGAAGAAATATTAAAAAGAGAAGCTAAAAGATATCAAGAATTTATTGATATGGGAACTTCGTTGGGTGAATTAAACCACCCTGAATCATCTATTATTGATGCCGACAGAGTATCACATAGAATCACCGAGATATGGTGGGAGGGACGAACTCTAATGGGTAAAATGGAATTAGATACAACACCAGGTTACCACAAAATGGGTGTCATATCATCTGTTGGTGATAAAGTTCTTAATATGATTAGAAAAGGTTGGACCGTTGGTATATCTTCAAGAGGTGTTGGTTCCCTTAAACAAGAAGGTGGTAAGAATATAGTACAAGATGATTTTGAACTTATTTGTTGGGATATAGTAACATCTCCTTCTACACCGGGGTCTTGGATTTCATCAGAAAAATCAGATTTAAAACCATATACAGAATCTACAGAAAAAAAATCTATTGAATTTGAGGAAGTTAAAAAAACTACATTAAATGAAAATAAGGTTATGGATGCCTTGAAAAAATTCTTAGATTAATTTATATTTAAGGATATATGTCCTTAAAAAGCCTTTTAGAAAATAAAAATTATAAAGCAATAGCTACGTTTCTCAAACATCACCCAGAGGAACGTAGTTTTTTATTGCAACAAACACAACATATACCCAATAATACTGAAATAAAGAATAACGAACTGGTTTATATTATTGTTAATAACCTAACAAATAAACCAAAATGTATTTGTGGTAAAGATTTGGTATATGTTAAACCTAATGTTGGATATAAAATCACTTGTGGTGATAAAGTGTGTATTGATACCATCGCTGTTGAAAAGAGGTCTAAAACAAACAAAAAACGATATGGTGGTAAAACACCCATGAGTTCACCAAAAGTAAGAGAAAAAGTAAAACAAACAATAAAAGAAAAGTATGGTGTTGATTCTGTTTTTGATATAGATGGTGTTAAAGAAAAAACCATCAAAACCAATATTGATAAATATGGCACAGAATGGTCCTCACAATCAGAAGTTATTAAAGAAAAATCTAAAAATAATTTATTAGATAAATGGGGTGTTGATTGCACCCAAAAATTAGATTTTGTTAAAAATAAAACAAAAAAAACTAATTTGGATAAATATGGTTCCGAAGAATTTTTTGGTGCCAAAATTAATAGGGAAAAGATTAAATCCACTTGGGATAACAAATATGGTGGCCATCCGTTAAGGTCTGATAAGGTTAAAAATAAAATCGTTAAAACAACTCTAGAAAAATGGGGTGTTACCCATGTATCCAAAACAAAATTAGTTAAAGATAAAATATCAAAAGCCTTAACCAAAAGATGGTTAGAATTTATGTCCATCGATGATAAGAATTTTATTAGAAAAGATGAGGATGGTTATTATATTTTATTTTGTGAAGAAACTGGTAAAGAATATAAAATTAACCCAGTTACATATAATAGAAGAAAAAGAAATGGTGAAGTAATATCTACTTACTTAAACCCTATAAATAAAAGTTATTCTAAAGGTGAAACAGAGTTGTTTGATTATATTAATTCAATATATGATGGTGAAATATTAAAAAATAATAGAGAAATCCTTGGTGGTTATGAATTAGATATTGTTATTCCTGAATTAAAATTAGCTTTTGAATATAATGGTATGTATTGGCACTCAGAAGAAAATAAACCAAAAAAGTATCATCAAAATAAATTCTTAAAATGTGAGGAAGTTGGTTATAGATTAATACAAATATGGGAAGATGAGTGGCAAAACGAAAATAAAAAAATAAAATCTTATATTAACCATATTATTGGTAAATCGGATAAAAAAATATATGCCAGAAAATGTGATGTTAAATTAATTGAACCAAAGGAATATAAAAAATTTTGTGAATTAAATCATTTACAGGGGTATGCTAGAGCCAAACATAAAATAGGGTTATATTATAAAGATGAGTTGGTTTCTGTAATGAGTTTTTGTACACCAAGGGTAAAATCTAAAGAAGTTATTGAATATGAGATGATTAGATTTTGTAATAAATTAGGTTATTCTGTTATTGGTTCGGCATCAAAAATATTTAAGTTTTTCTTAGATGAAATAAAACCAAAATGTATTATAACTTATTCTGATATGGATAAATTTAATTCAAATTTATATGTAAATTTAGGTTTTCAATTTGTTGGTTTTACTGAACCTAGTTATTTTTACTATTATAACGGAGAAAGGGTGAATAGATTCAAATTAAGGAGGTCCAATGTTATAAAAGAAAGTATAGACATTACCAAATATGTTAAAGTGTTTACGTCAGGAAATAAGAAATTTTTATGGCGCAGCATCTTTTAATTAAAATAATATATATTTATTAAAAAAATAATGCGCAAGCAAGCTTTGCAAAGCAAGCAGCAAGCAAAATAAAATAAAATAATATGAAAAAGAAGGTTATTAGATTAACAGAATCCGATTTGGAAAAATTGGTTAAAAGGGTTATTAAAGAAGAGTATGATAACCATATGGAACAACCATCAATTATTGGTGATATTGAAGGTGATTTAATGGAGATGTCAAATGACGAAGCATTAGAATATTTAGAAGATATTATTCAATATTGTATGGATAAAAAACAAGAGTTAAGTTCAGAATCAACAGAAGAAGAAATAGGTGAACATACCCAAGAAGAAATGAACGATGTTTGGCGTAAATTAAATGAGTGGAATAGTGAATCTGTTTTTGAGAGAATGGAAAGAACATTTAACGAAGAATCTATGAGTGTTGAATATTTTGTAGACTCCCTACCAACCCATTTTGGTTATGATGAAGATTACCTAATATCAGTATTAAAACAAATTAAAGAAGAAGGGATATAAATATGAAAAAGAAAGTTATTAGATTAACAGAATCCGATTTGGAAAAATTGGTTAAAAAAATAATCACAGAGGTTGGTGGTTATGATGACCCAAGTATTATGGGTACTCACACAGCTAAGTCAATGGAAAACTTAACAGGAGTATATGATGAGTTATCGAATATCTTACAAGGGTTGGCTAACGCTATTATGGATGATTTTTCTGTATCAGAATTAAGTGATTTCTTAAATGATGTTGTTAATGAAATAGAAATCCTAGTAGATACAATCCAAAAAACAATTAAAGATTTTACAGAGGATGATATGATTGCTACAGCAAAAAGATTTATAAAAGAATTAAAATCATTCCAAAGAAAAATTATTGTATTAATGAATTTTTCAGATTCTATGGGTAATGAATTAGAATTTAAGGAAAGATTAAAGAATATGGTCCAAGGTTTAATTCCAATGGTTAAAGAATATGGGAAAAAACTTAGAATAACAAATGATACATTTAGAGATAGATTCTCAAGTGGTATGGGTTTTAATTAAAAAAAATAATGAAAAAGAAAATTGTAAGATTAAACGAATCTGAATTTATAAGATTAGTTGAAAAGGTTGTTAGAAGAGTTAATAAAAAACCTTTAAGAGAATCTAGAAATAGAAAAAGAATGATTAGAGAAAATACTAGTGATATGTATACATTAGAATTTTATTACACGACAGGTGAGGAAGATTATGGTGATGAAGGTTATGATGATAGTGGTTATGTAGAAGGTCAATTTGTTGTAAACATACCTAAATCTATTTTTAGACAAATAACTGGTATAGATTCTATTACAGGTGATGAAGAATTTGAACCTTGTAATAGTGATGAAGGTGGGGAATTACTTGATTACATGTTAGATTCTTATTACAAAGGTGATTATGTGATTTCTAAAAATACTATAACAGGTAGAGATATGGAACCAGACATTGACTGTAGTTGGACACAAGGTGTGATTACAGTTAAATAACATTAAATTAGAAGGTCTGAGAAATCAGACCTTTTTTATTTACTTTATAACATATTTTATTTAATATTGAGTAAATAATTAATTAAATAGTTTTTAGATATGAATAATGATGTAGTAAATTTTTTCCTAGTTAAAGTTGAATTTGATTCAATTAACGAACAAACAGGAAAAGCAAAGAAAATTAAAACTCAATATTTGGTTGATGCAATGACTTGTACTGAGGCTGAAGCTAGAACTCACCAATACTTAAATGGTACGGTTTTAGATTATAATATTGTATCAGCAACAAAATCCCCTATTGAGGATGTTATTAAAGTTGGGGTTCCTGCTTAATAACTTTAATTAAACAAAAAAAAAGGTCTGAGAAATCAGACCTTTTTTTTAATCCCTATATTCTTCAGGTAATCCCATACCATCAGCTAATCTATCAAATAAACCTTCATGTTCCTTATCTTCAGGTAAATCAACACCAACAGCAGCATGTATTAACTCATGTGTTATAACCCATTTAAGATATTCCATATCATTTAATGCTTTTGGTTTAATTCCCATAACACCATTCTTACCATTTTTTGGGTGATTGAATCCAGCGATTTTACCATCAATAATCGAATCATCCAACTTAATATCTATTTTTGGTAAATTTAATTCTTTATTTGTTATATTAAAATAAACTTTTTTTAATTTATTTTCGATAGCAGATTTTAATGACTTAACTTTATCAGAATCATCTTTTTCCGTTAAAAAATAACGTTTTTTAACATCTTCAGTAATAACTTTTCTTATAATATTTTTAATTTTTCTTTCCATATAACCATAAATATCAAAAAAAATTAAATAAATCTTGTGCAAAAACCTATCTTTTTTGTTTTTAACGAATATTTATTTGAAAAAGTGTTTATTCGTGCATTTTTTTTTAAAAATAACAAATAAAAATAAAAAAACAAACAAAATGGCTGAAACAAGAAAGTCTATCATCGAAGAAGCTTTTATGGAAGCAGAAAAAATTGAACAAGCTTTCAAAGTCAACTCAAAAGAAATACTGGCTCATACAATGGGTTCAGATATTGAAGAAATGGTAAAGGAATCTTTAAAAGGTTCGAATGACTTAAACGAAGACGAAGATGAAGAGAATGCTGAATTAGAGTTGGATTTAGACTCTGATGAAGAAGCTAGCTTAGACGCTGGTGATGACCTTGACCTAGAAATTGGGGATGAGGAAGAGGGAGATGAAATCGAACTTGACTTGGATGACGAGTTAGAGGGAGATGAAGACCTTGAAGTGGTAGACCTTACGGGTGTGAGTGATCAAGAAGTTATTACGGTGTTCAAAAAAATGGCACCAGAAGACGAAATCGAAGTTACTCAAAAAGACGGGGGTGTAGAAATCAAGGATAACGAAACTGGTGCTGAGTATCATATTGAACTTGGTGGTTCTGAAATGGCTGATGAAGATGAAATCGAATTAGGTTCTGATGAAGATGAAGAGATGGAATTGGAATTAGGTGATATGGAAGACGAAGGAGGTGAAGAGATTGAATACCAAATTGAACTTGACGATGAAGAAGAGGAAGGTGAAGAAATGGAAGATGAAATGTCTGAGGCTTCTCGTACATTAGCAAGTGGTAGAGCATTTGGTAGAAAAGGATTAGATAAACCAAAAGCCGCTCCAAGACATTTAAGAGCTGAATCTAAAACACCAAGATCAAACAAATTGATTAACGAAAACAAAGTTCTAAAAAACGAATTAAATAATATTACGTCTGAAAACGAAACTTTAAAAGAAGATTACAACAAAATGGTTGATGCTCTTAAAGAATTCAGACAAAAATTAAATGAGGTGGCTGTTTTCAATAGTAACCTTACTTATACAGTTAGATTATTTACTGAACACTCAACTACTAAAGATGAAAAAGTTGATATCATTAAAAGATTTGATGATGTTAAAACTTTGAAAGAATCTAAAACTACTTACAAAAACTTAGTTAAAGAAATTTCAAAAACTAAAACACCAATCAAAGAATCAATTGATAACAAACTTAATGAAACTAAAAGTAGTGGTTCAGCAACTGAAATAACTGAATCAAATGTTTATGTAGACCCACAAATTGAAAAAATGAAAAAATTATGGGAATACCAATATAAACACTAATAAAATAACAAATAAAAAAATAAAAAACAAAAAAAAATGGGATATTTATTAAAATCTGGTGAAGTTGGAAATATCGGAACTAAACACCAAAAAGCAGTTCGTGAGGCAACTGTAAACAAATGGGAATCTTTAGGATTCTTAGAAGGATTAGAAGGACACGTTAGAGAAAACATCGCTTTGTTATATGAAAACCAAGCAACAACTTTAATTAACGAAACTTCAACTGAAGGTGGAGCATCTACTGGTTCTTTTGAAACTGTAGTTTTCCCTATCGTTAGAAGAGTATTCTCTAAATTATTAGCTAATGACATCGTATCAGTACAAGCTATGAACTTACCAATCGGTAAATTGTTCTACTTCGTACCTAAAATTTCTGATAGAGTTGATGGTAGCCACGGTGAACCAGTTGTTACAACTTGTTTAGATGCTGGATGTTCAGGAACTACTTACCAAAACGCTGTTAAGAGTTTATACGACCAATTCTATAACGATGGTTTATTTGACCAATCAAAAGGAAAAATCACTGTTAAATATTTAACTGGTTCTACTGTAGCATTTAATGCTGATAGTGAGTTAGTTTCTGGTGATAGTGCATTAGCTGGTGACGGTTCAAGAAGAAACCAAATCTTAATGTTACAAGGATTTGTTGGAACAGGAGCTGGTAGATTACAAGGACCAGACGGACACGAAATGGATACTGAATCTTTCTTAGCTTCATTAGCAATTTCTAGTACTTCAGATATAGAAGACCCTAACGCTGACGTTATTATTGCAGCAAACAATCCAATTCCTTTTAGAGTTGTTACTCAAAAATACGGAAAAGGTATTGTTGATTATGGAAGTGATATTTGTGATGCTGACGGTAAAATCTATATTGATTTAGATTTAACTCACCCAGTATGTGCTAACTGTGATAACGGAACTATCGATGGTTATATCGGAGCTTCTACAGGAGCAACATTAAATGGTTTAATCGCATCTTACCACTCTTACGATGACTTAGAATTAGAATCTCAAATGGGAGAAGTTTCTTTCGAATTAGATTCTGTTACAGTATCAGTTACTGAAAGAAAATTAAGAGCTACATGGACTCCTGAATTAGCTCAAGACGTATCAGCATTCCATAACATTGATGCTGAAGCTGAATTAACAGCTTTATTGTCTGAGCAAGTTGCAGCTGAAATTGACCGTGAGATTTTAAGAGATTTAAGAAAAGGTGCAGCATGGCAATTACGTTGGGATTACAACGGATGGAAGAGATTGTCTAACAACGCTTCTTATACACAAAAAGACTGGAATCAAACATTAATCACTGCGATTAACCAAATTTCAGCACAAATCCACAAATCTACATTAAGAGGTGGAGCTAACTTTATCGTAGTATCTTCTGAGGTATCAGCTATCTTTGATGATTTAGAATACTTCCACGTATCTAACGCTTCTCCTGAGCAAGATAACTACAACATGGGTATTGAAAGAATTGGTTCATTATCAGGAAGATATACAGTATACCGTGACCCTTACGCACCGGCTAGTTCAGTGTTAATCGGACACAAAGGTAAATCTTTATTAGATACTGGTTATATCTACGCACCATATGTTCCTTTACAATTAACACCAACAATGTATAACCCATTCAACTTCGTACCTGTTAAAGGTATCATGACACGTTACGCTAAGAAAATGGTTAACAACCGCTTCTACGGACAAGTTTCAGTTGATGGTTTACGTACATTCGATATCAGAGAGTTAAGATAAGAATAATTCTTAAATATATCAGGAAGAGGGGTTTTATACCCCTCTTTTTTTTTTATATAACAATCTCGTATTTATAATTACCACAATCCCAAACAACTAAATAACCAATTTCATTCATTATTTGTTTTTCGGTTTTATTAACATCATAACCCTTTTTGATTAAAATGTCTTTTCTAAAAGAATATCTATGATACCTTTTATTATCACCTTTAATATACCAATAATTAGGTTTTATTTCACCAACTAAGTTAAAACCTATTTTTGTATATAAATTATCATTATTTAAGGTCCATCTTTTATCAGCATAAGATATAATATTCTTAGGGTTATATTCTTTAATAAAGTATTTTAATAATCTAGGTGCAATACCCACAACATTATTAGATGCAAATCTAACCAACTCATAAGAACCTTCTTTATGTTTACTACCCAAAGAACCTCTTAATTTAGAGAAAGTCATTACAGCAACCAATTCTTCGTTATAATAAGCACCAATAAAATATTTAGATTTATCTGTTCCTTGTATATGTGTTTTATTTAAGAAATTATTTTTTTCGTCACTACTTATTTCTTTTATAACACATTTTCTTGCATATATTTTTTTATCATCAAAACCTAATAAATGTTTTATTTTTGATTTAACAATATCTTTTTTATTTAGCCATTCATCGGAGAATATATGAACCAATTTAATCCCTTTTTTGTTCGCTAATTTTGTTTTATTAGTATGGTAATGTTTATCTTTACCCATTTTTTCTGAGTGCCAAAATAAACCATTATATTCAAAACCGATTTGTTTATCCTCAACAAATATATCTATTTCAATCCCATCTAAACTTTTTTTATGATTCATTATTGGATTAACACCTAATGATTTTATATAATCAAAAATCTCTTGCTGGTCTTTGGAAATGAAATTATTTTTTATTAGTGGTCTACCATCATCTAAATAACCCTTAAATTCTTCTCTTATGTTTTTGGAATATAAGTTATCACCATATTCTTTAACATAATCATCTAATGTTATATTATGCGTCAATAAATGAGTGTTTGTTATACATCTAAATTTTTCGTTACATATTTTACATTCCACAAAATTGTTTGGGTCATCGTAGTTTATATTATCCTTTAATAACCACTTTTCTTTTGGGTAATCATTAATAAAATCATCTATTGTTAAATAATCGTGTGAAAAAATATGTTTGGTTATTGATCCTGCTTTATTTTCAATATCTATAGTTTCCCATTCACATATTGAGCAACACCATTTTTCTTCATTTATTTTATCTATTAATTCAAAATAATCTTCATACCATAATTTACCTGTTGTTTCACTAATTCTATTTCTTATATAAGTTGATGGCAACTCTATTTGATAGTTATTCCTTATATGAGTTGTTATTGAACCAGATTTATTTAACACATCACCAAAAATTTTACCTGTTTTAACACACTTTAATGATTTATTATCGTATCTATTGTAATCTATTGTTTTTTCGTTAAACTTTTTTTGAGCACCCCTTTTCTTAATTTCAATATTATTTTTATTTAATATATCTTTAACTTTTAACTTACCTATGTTAAATTTCTTACAAATAACGTTTATCCCAACATTTTCTTTTGTGTATAAATATATTATTTCCTTTTCCATATGATATAATTATACCAAAGTTAAGGGTTAAAGTAAATGGGTTGTATAAATCTGTATTAACAGATATTTATTAGTATGAATATAAAAGAAATGAATGATTTTGATTGGACATCAGATATTAAAGCTGGTGAAACTTTGGGTAATATAAAACAAAATAATTTTCGAGGATATAATGTTGGTGACAAAATAACGGTTACAGGTGGTATATATATTGAAGATTATGATGGTGATAGAGATGGTTGGATTTGGTTAAGTAATGAACCATTTATGATTAATGATATTATCCCAAATTTGGGTAGATTCGTTCTATTAGCACTTAATGAAAAATTAATTAACAACCCTGAAAATAAACATTTCTTATTAAATGATTGGAATGAATTATATATCGGAGATTATCACCAAGATAATGATTTATTAATTTCACGATATATTGAAAATCTAAAAGAAGATAATGATTTTGATTGGATAAATGATATTGATGATAGTAAACCACAAAAAGGAACTGCTTGGGCAATAACAGGTATTAAGAATGAGACTGACTCTATCCAATGTCAGAAATTCTTATTTAATCTTGGTTTTGGGTGGGTTAATGATGCAAAAGAAATTATTTACACCCCAGCAAAACAATTCGGTTCTATATTTCGTGGTGACATTAAACACAAGTTATTTGGTTTAAGTTCTAAACAGGGGATAGATAGTACCATAGAAATAGCCAAAGGAGAAAGTAGACAAGACAAACTATATCATTTTGAGTGGGTTAATGGTGAAACAAAATTAAAAGATATTATTTATTTAACTGATAACATAAACGAATCCAATGATTTTGATTGGGTTGAAGATGTTAAATACACATTAGGTCAATTAGTTGATTTAGGTGATTTATCTGTTGGGGATAAACTTATATTACGTGGTAATGTGTTTAATAATAAGACACACCAAAGAACATACGTTGATAACTTTGAAGTTGAAATCGTTAGTAAATCTAAATATAGAGAAGGTCTAGATGGGTATGGTATGAGTTTTAGTCCTGAACGTGGAGATGTGGTTGATGCTATGGGTGGTGTTATTAACACTGAAGATATATCATTTCTAAAACAAGATAGGGATTTAGAAGTTGTTCAACATATTAAATCTAATGATAGATTAAATGAAGATAATGATTTTGGTTGGGCTGGAAATGTATCATCTGAACCTGATTTTGATATATGGGAAAAGGTGACCAATATAATTGATAATGAGGTATCACAAGGACCTAATTATGATTCTTGGGTTGGTTCTAACTCTTACAATGAATTAGATAATATATTAAGTAGGTATGAAATAGATATTGATGATATGGGTGATTTTTTCACTTTCCCACCAAAAAATAAAAATGGGGTGGAGATTAACCATTACCAAATACAAGAAATATTAGATGATTTGTTATTTAATGGTTATGATGACCCAAATGATGATTATATGTTAGAATCTTATAACCCATTTGATTTTGGTTGGGCTGGAGGTGAAGTTCACTTAAAACCCGAATATGTTATTGGTAGAAGAATATGTTATAGAAAACAAAAAAATAACATTAGTTCATATAATCTGTTCAAATATAATAGATATGAACTAAAACTTAATGATGTTAGAGAAGTAGATTGTTGGGTTATAGACCATATAGATGGGGATAATGTTGTGATAGAGATGGAAGATACTGGTGAAGATATGGATTTCAGGTACGACAGAGTTGAACAATTACTAAATTTAGGTGTGTGGGCAATAATGAATGATGATGGTTCTATTGAAAATGATTTTGTAAACCCAAATATTAAAGAATCTATTAAATATATTAATAACGTTGTTAAAGAATTATCCATTTTAAGTGAGGATGGCAAAACCGAACCCGATATGGAATGGGATTTATCAGATAATATCAAAAAAGATTTAGACAGGTCAAAAAAATGGGTTAAAACTGGTGAAGACGTTAAAGAATATGTTAAGGTTTTAATGGATAAGATAAAATCTTTACCAAAAGCAACAAAGAAAAAGATTATTGGTTATGCTTTATTGGGTATGGTATCTGTTAACACAATAAATAATTACATTAGTGATGTTGAAAAAGAAAAACCTACCGATACTGAAATAATTAGGTCTAACATAAAAAAACCTGCAATAAGAAAACCAAGTTATGAATTAAAACAATTTATTAAAAGTGAAGAAAAGTTAAGATTAACAGCTTATGAAATAGGTGATGATATGGTTACAATAGGTTATGGACATGCTGAACCAACTACAAAAACAAAAATGATTCCTGGTAAAACAAAAATCACAAAAGAAAAAGCTGAAAAATTATTTGAAAAGGATATTGAGGAGGCGTCAAACGGGTTAAATAGGATATTAGATTCATGGGTAGACCAAGGTATTGATGTTGAAATAACTCAGGGTATGTACGACGCTATGACATCAATGATATTTAATATGGGTATTGGTAATTTTAGAATGTCTGATTTTATTCAAATGGTTAAACGTGGTAATTATCAACAAGCACAAGATACAATTAAAACAACCAATGTAACTTATCCTGGACATAAACCAAGAAGAGAAAAAGAATCAGAGATGTTCGGGGGATATTATAATATTTGATTCTTCACGTAACATTCTTGCTGCATCACCTTCCATTAATTCAGCTATATTAATACGGTTTTCGGTTGTTAACCCATCTAGTAAACCACTTTCTTGCCATCTTCTAATAATTTCTTCTCTATCGGTTGGGAAAGGTATTTCATACTGAATGACTGGACCACCTGATATAAAATCGTGTTTTTGTATTTTTTTTTTAATTAACATAAAAATATTGGTGGGGATTTGACCCCACCATTTTTTTTATTCTTTAATTCCACGTTCTTTGGCCATCTCTTTATTTGTAGGACCATTCTCCAAACGATTGTTAATGATTGTTGTGATTTCGTTACCCAACATTGAATAAACTTTCATGAAATTACCCACACCCAATTGTGAATCTTTAACATCCCATAAAGTAATCCCATCTTTTTTACTTCTATCGTTGTGGAAAGCTACTTTAGCAAAATCATTAGAACGATATTCAGTTTCTTTAACTGATTTGTCAATAACAAACACTAAACAACCATTCTCTATATATTGTTTATAGTATTTACCATAGTTATTATCTTCTGAAGATACACACCATTTAGTTCCTTTACCATAAACATTAGAACTTCTAACAGATAAAGGGTATAAAACTAACCATCTATCATCTTCGTATAAGATTTCAGTTTCTTTGTTTTTAACCTCAGAGATTGTAACCTTTTCTTTAGCGTTTTTAACTGTTTGAACAATATCTGGATTTGATGGGTATGAATAAATATCTTTATTCTCCAAAAGATTTCGTTCAGACAAGTCATGGAAATCCCTAATAACATCAAACATTTCCTTAAAAGTGTTCTCTTTTAATTCTTTTTCAATCCATTCAACCCAATCTGAAACAGATTTAATCATAAACGGTAAATACTTGTTTGTTTTAGATGGGTCCATTGCTGATAAAATATCAATGATACTGATATTGTAGTTTGGGTTTTGTTCTTTTAGTTCCTTAATTTTTGCCATATCTATTAATATTAATTCGGTTTTTAACTTTAACTCCAACAAATATATTAATTCTTTTTTAATTAAACAATATATAACCTAATTTTTTGGAAGTTAATGATATTTATAAGAAAAGAAATTATTATGAAAAAAATTATAAAATTAAAAGAATCTGATTTGGGAAGGCTGGTTAGAAGGGTTATTAAAGAAGAGGAAGAAGTTAAAAAAGAAAAATCTACTACTTTAACTAAACACCCTGCATACCCAGCAATAGATAGATTGGAGAGGGAGTTAGAAAACTTAAAAATGGAATTTAAGGATAGTATTGCTAATGCTGTATCGGGTGAAGATGGGTATCATAGTGAAATCGATAAATTCTCTGAAGATTTTGGTAAATTCATTACTAAAGTATCTAATTTGAAATCTAAAATAAATGATTATCAAATAGCTAATAAAGATAAGGAAATGGCTGAGGCTAGAAAACGTAAAGAAAAACAACGTCAATATCAACACCATATGAGAGAAAAGGCTAGAAAAGATGGTCGTAACTATTCTTATTAAAAACACAATGAGAAGGTTTGATAAAAAAAAGAATATTTTAGAGGCTAACTTGAGGTTGGAGGAGTCTTTTATTGGATCTAAAAAACTAATTTTAGAAGATCAAAACCCTGATACTAGTTCTGATACAAAAAATATTTGTGATATAATGACGGTTAATTCATGGGATGAAATTTTAGAATTATTAAACACTATGGATTCTGTTAAAGGTTCTGATAAAATAAAAAAAGATATAAAAAATTTGTATCAAAAAAGTAAAGAAGAATTGTCTACATTAAGTAATGATGAGGATATTATGAATACTTATTTAAGAAAGATACAAAATGAATTGTGTAAATAAAATAAAACAAAATGAAAAACTTAAAACAAATTAAATTAATGATGGAGAGATTGGAATCTCCTAGAATGACC
>Ga0070745_1000453_pt1 | contig 24994 bp, 26 predicted proteins | sample VirMetDEL_Mar_4_FD_77438 | JGI IMG/M metagenome (GOLD analysis project Ga0070745, IMG submission 77438) | Aqueous microbial communities from the Delaware River and Bay under freshwater to marine salinity gradient to study organic matter... | ecosystem: Environmental > Aquatic > Marine > Coastal ...
TAAAATGTTACAAATAGAAGATTTACGCAAAGTCCACAATGGCTATGCTGAATATCTGTTTCGCTGGGACTATTATATGAGATCCTATATGGGAGCAGAAGAATATAGAGATGGTGCCTATTTAAGAAAGTATATTGCTGAAGACCAAGCACCTGGCAACCAATACAAACAAAGACTATTGGATACAGCATTACAAAATCACGTTAAACAAACAGTAGACGCTTATAGAAGTTTTATCTTCCGTAATGAGCCAACTCGTAGTTTAGGTAAACTCACTGACGATCCGTTTGTTATGGAATTCAAAGAAAACGCAGATTTAGATGGCACAGAATTAGACCATTTTATGCGTGAAGTTATGGATATGGTAATTATATATGGTGGATCATGGGTAGGCGTTGATCGTCCATCATATCAAGTTGATACACTAGCCCAGGAAATAGACATGGGCATTCGTGCGTTTACTACATTATACAATCCAACCAATGTGCGTAATTGGCGTTATGAGCGTATGATTAACGGCAAACGCAAACTCACTTACATCTGCGTAGTTGACGAATCATATGCTGATTATGATGTCCTACGTTGCTGGTATCCTGACCGTGTTGAAGTATACACAGTGAGCAAAAAAGATTATGCCAGCACCAGTAATGGATTAACCTATGGTGACACTACTGCTAACAATGACAACATCATTAGTGAGTATGGTGAGATACTTAACTATGAAGAATTTGTTAACCCACTAGGTTGGGTGCCATTCATTCATGTCCAATCAGACAAAAGTTTTCACAAAGGTATCGGCACAAGCCCAATTGGCGATGTATGTGATATCCAACGTGAGATCTACAACTTAACTAGTGAATTGTATCAGAGTATCCGCTTGTCAAGCCACCCAAGTATTGTTGCTGAGCCCAGCACAGAAGTAAATGGTGGAGCAGGTGCGATTATCACTGTAACTGAAAATACCAACATTCAGCCTTATTTGTTACAACCAACAGGTGCTAGTGTTGAAAGTATTCTAAATGCTATTCAGCAGAAAGTAGATGCTATCAATGAAATGACTCACCTAAGTGCTATCAAAGCAGTGCGTAATACACCACAAAGCGGAGTTAGTCTACAGGTAGAGAGAGAAATGTTAAATGCTAAACTCAGCGATTATAGTATGATGATCGAAGACGCAGAAAAGAAGATCTGGAAAATGTTTTTTGCTTGGCAAGACATCCAACCAGACGACGACTTCCATGTGGAATATGAGGACAGTTTCGACCTTCGTGACAAACACGCTGATTTAGAATTATACAAGAAGGCACTTGAATTAGTGCCACATAACAGTTTCCAACATTACATCCACGATGAGATTGCCCGCTTGCTCATTAGTGAGGAAGAGGATTTACAACCAATCCTGGATGAAATCAAGGAAGACCACGCCTCAATGGGCGTAACAGTGCCCGGGGAAGGCACTGTATAAATAACATACAGTTAAACCGGTTTAAGATAAACCCCCAAAGTTTAACTAACCTTCGAGGGAGACGTTTAAGATGGACGATAATACAAACATCGATAATACTGTGACAGAGGCTACTGGTGCCGCTGTGGAAACAGGTAACTTAACAGACCAGGAAACAAAAACATTTACTCAGGAAGATGTTGACAGAATTATTGCTAACCGCCTAAAGCAGGTAGAGCGTAAATTTGAAGGCATTGATATTGAGGAATATCAGACTCTGAAATCACAGCAAGAGCAAGCACGAGAAGCAGAGATGATGAAAAAGAATCAGTTTGAGGAATTACTACAAAAGCAAAAGAGTGAAGCGGATAGCCGTATTACTCAACTTCAAAATGAATTACAGCGTGTCCAGATTGATGGCGCTTTATTGAATGCGGCAAGCAAGCATAAAGCAGTTAATCCGGAGCATGTGGCTCAGTTAATGAAGTCTGCTGTGCGTTTAAATGAAAGCGGACAAGTTGAAGTAATTGATTCAGACGGAAATGTTAGATATGACACCAACAATGCTCTACCAGTTAGTGTAGATCAAGCAGTGGAAGAGTTTCTAACGCAAAACGCATATTTCAGGACTGCTAACCCAAGTGGAAGTGGCAGTAGTGGAAATGTAAAACACACAACTTCAAGAGAAGTTAAGTTATCTGACCTTGATATGAGCAACCCTGAGCATAGAAAAATCTTTAAAGAGAAATATGCGGTTGGGAATACAAGGAATTTTAAAACAGTATAAAGAAGGATTTAAATCATGGCAAATGAATTAGATGCGGGCCAAGGCGGCGGTAACTCAGAAGGTCAACTTTTTGAAAACGTCACACAGAGTGCCCAATTTACTTTTAACGAAAACGCCCTACTTCGTAACCTGGTAACAGTTTACAACATGGTAGGCACACCAGGTCTTACAGCATCAGTGCCTGTATGGCCACGTGTAACAGGTCTAACAGCAATTACTGCTGGTGCTGACCTTTCTAACACAGATGTTGCTGCTACAGCAGTAGACATCACAGCCGCTGAATACGGCTCAATGGCAACTATCCAGGACATCGTAGTTGAGTCCTCACCACTAGCAGTGGCACAAGACGTAGGTCGTGTGCTTGGTGATGCCGTTGCTCAAGCAATGGACGAAGTTGTTGTAGACCTATTCACAAGTGCTTCTACAGACGTAGGTCCAGGCGCAGGCGCAGAAATGACAATCGACCACATCCTTAAGGCTGCGGCTACACTTCGTAACAACAGTGTGCCAATGACAGGTTTGGTTGCTGTTGTCCACCCACTTGCTGCTTACAACCTTAAGAAGACTATCCTAAACTCAGGTGGTCAATTCAGTGCTAACGATTTAGCAAACGCTGCTGCTCGTAGTTACTATTTGGGCACAGTGGCTGGTATCGACATTTACGAATCTGCTTCAATCGACACAGATTCTGGTAATGACGCAATCAGTGCTGTATTCCATCCTGCGGCGATTGGTATGACATTGAAGCGTGATCTTCGTATTGCTCTTCAGCGTGATGAATCAATCCGTGGTTTCGAAGTTGTTGCTAGTGCCGCTTTCGGTGCTGGTATTCTTGACCAAAACAAGATCGTCAAAATTACTTCTGACGCGGCTCTTTAATATAGGGGGACAGGGATATGGCATACGCAACTAATAGTGACCTAACGCAATATGTTAGCACCATCATGAATCATGGGGTAACTGACTGGACAACACAGTTAGCAGAAGCAGAAAACGATGTAAATCGTTGGTTGGAAGTTAACTGGTATAACAAAACCTTTACACAGGGTTTTGACCAAATTGGCCGTGCCGTAGGTAGCGAAATGGATGCGACGCTGTTGACTGATACACAATGGACTCGTGCCACAGTGTATCGTGCTTTATATGCCCATATCCTCCCAACTTTGAGTCCTTTTGCTGTGGGTGGTGACACTTTCAGAGAGATGATTGACTTTTACAGGGAAAGATTCCACGAGGAGATGGACCTGGAAATTGGCAAAGGTGTTGAGTATGATCTCAACAACGATGGCACAATCAGTCGCACTGAAAAGCATAAGCACAGACAGGATAGGATTTACAGATGAGCAAGCGAGAAGATATTGCGGCACATATTGTTACCCAATTGGGGACAGTAGGCAGTATCAAAACTGTTACTAGGGAGCCCAAGGACTTAGGACAACTAGCCGCTACTAGTTTTCCACATGTATTGGTTGAATCAGCCAATGAAGTCCGCGAAGACGCTAGTTTCAGTGGAGAAGTCAGACGCGAAGCAACACTGGATTTTCTACTAAACATTGTCGTTTACGGCAATGACAGAGATACTAACAGAAATGCTATTATCGAAGCAGTAGAAGAAAAATTAGCACTAGATCCCAGTATGGGTGGCAATGCTTTTAACAGTGGAGTTTCAGAGGTGATTATCCGAGAAATTGCTGAAACTGCTCCATATGGTCAAGCGGCAATCGTATATACGGTAAAGTATTACTACGATCGTGGTAATGCTTAAAAACGCAAGAGCGTTTTATTTGTTATAACAAAGGAATAAACAAATGGCAGAAACAAAAGGTGTAGAGGGCGTTGTTAAAGTCGCTCCAACTGGTGGCACAACTGTGGCACTACTTAATGTCACTTCGTTTAGTCTAGAAGAAACCACAGAGACTATTGATGTAACTAGCATGGGAGATACTTCACGTGCTATTCTATCAACTTTCAGAGGTTTCTCTGGCACAGTTGACGGCTATTGGGAGGCTAATGACACTAACTTGGGTCATGATGCTGATACAACTAGTAGCCCAGGCGACGTAGTAGGCACAACTCCAGACGTTAAGGCTGGTGATACAATTGACTTTGAGTTATACCCAGCAGGGACTGGCTCAAGTTACTACAGCGGCAGTGCTATCGTTACAAGCATTTCAAGAAGTGCTAGTTTTGACGGCGCAGTTGAATATTCCATTGCCTTTGAAGGCACTGGCGATATGACATACGCGGCTTAATGAGTGAATAGTCGATGGTGCGCTCAAGTAATCCAAGAGTAATCTTAAAAGATCTCGACAGAAGCATTGAGCGTGCCGTTGACACTCTTTTAACGGACATAAATACAAATGCGAAACAGGCAACCCCCATCCGCACTGGAAGAGCCGCCAGAGGGTGGCGAAAAGTGGGGAGTTATAACTTAGGGAGAGACCAGACGGTGATTGAAAACAAAGTCCCATATATTGGTTTATTAGATAGAGGTTATAGTAGGCAAGCGCCGAGAGGCATACTTGAGCCTGTAATTTCGCGATTAGCAATGAGGCGGACAAGATTATGAGTAAATTAATTGACAAAGCAACAGCGCACTTCGAAGAAGTGTTAGCACAGGGCCTTAAAGGTCCAATCAGTGTCCCAGAGTGGGATACAGACGTATATTTTAAACCAAGCACTACACTTGCTGAAGAAACAAAAGTAATTGAGTTGACACAGCAGGGTAAAACAACAGAGGCATTAGTTGTTACACTTATTATGCGAGCCAGAGACAAAGATGGCAACCAATTATTTGATATGGGTGATAAACTAAAACTTATGAGAGCAGTTGATCCACAGGTAATTCTAAGAGTTGTAACTTCATTTAATGAAGCGACTCAGGAGTTGGAAGACAGCCTGGGAAACTAAAAAACATGCCCGATGTGCTATTCCTTTTTAGGTTAGCAACAGAATTGGGCAAGACTGTTGAAGAAGTTATGTCAATGAGTAGCGTAGAAGTGCGTGGTTGGGCAGAATATTTTGCTTACTTAAATGAGCAAAATAAGCGAGCCAACAAACAACCTAGGAGACGCTAGTATGGCATCGACATATGAATTAATTGTTAAAGCAGTAGACCAATCTAGTGGTCCACTGAGAAAAATAGAAAAGAGCGTCGAAGGCTTAAACAAGCAAGCACAAGGTGTAAACAAAACACTTAAACTTGCTGGTGCGGCCTTCGCCGGCTTCCTTACGGGTGGTGTTGTAAGAAACATTGTCCAAACCACAGCAAAATTTGAGGATTTCAGAGACACACTTGACACTGTTACAGGCAGTGCTAAAGATGGTGGTGAAGCATTTAAGTTTATCCAAAAGTTTGCTACACAAACACAGTTTGGTGTCGAAGACCTAACACAGACCTTTATTAAACTAAAAGGTGCTGGTATTGAGCCAACACAAAAACTACTCACAAGTTTTACTGATGTTGCTGCTGTTACTACTGATCAAATAGGCACACTTAATGCCGTTACTGATTTGTTTAGTCGCACAACCAGTGGTGGACTTGGACTTGAAGAATTAAACAGACTTGCTGACAGAGGTGTCCCAGTATTCAAGATGCTGGAAGACCAATTGGGTATTACACGAAACGAAGTTAGTGAGTATGGTAAAACTGCTGAAGGTGCTAAAAGCATTACTGAAGCATTATTGCGTGGTATTAATCAAAACTTTGGTGGCGCTACACAAAAGAAAATGGACAACTTGTCCACAGCAATGTCAAACTTTGGTATTGCTGTTACTAATGCGGCCGCTAGATTAGGTGATAAATTTAGACCACAACTTACAGGCGCAATCGCAGACGCAACTAAGTTTATTGAAGCAAATGACGAATTAATTGAAGCACTGGGTGATGGACTTGGGCAAGCAATTACCAGCAGTGTGGGTGCTATTAAACTTATTGCTCAAAACATTGAATTAGTAAGCACAGCCGCACAAGCAGTATTGGCTGTTAAATTATTCCAGTATTTTGGTAACGTAACAAAACAACTGGGTAGATTCCTAGTTTCACTGACAGCAACTACAGTAGCATTGGGCAAGAATAATGTCCAACTAAGTGTAGCACAAACTCGTATGTTAGCGTTTGGCACAGCAGTTAATAAAACTGGTAAAAGCCTAGTGACATTTGGTGCTATATTGGCAAGTCCATTCAAATCACTATTTGGATTGTTAAGCGGTCTAGCAACCCGCCTGGGATTGGTTACAGCCGCAGGAATTGCTCTTGCTAAAGTAGGCCCACTATTGTTAAATCCTTGGGTAGCGGCTATTGCGGCAATTGGTGCTACAGTATACGGCTTGTTTAAGTATTTTGAAGACACCGCTATTCAAATTGCTGATGTTAACACTAATGTTGGAGAAGTTGTTGCCGCATTATGGTGGAAGACAACAGAATACATTAAAGGTATATGGACAGATGTAGTCAATTACTTTGGTGAAAAGACTACACAAATTGGCAACTATTTAAGTGAAGTATGGACCCTAATCAAAGAAAACTTTAAAACAGCAATGGCACCAATTAGTAGTATTTGGGCAGTTATATTAAGCACAGTAACAGACTATGCTAAAACACTTGCTAACAAAGTTATTGGCTCATTTGTATTCATATATGGTGCTGTTAAAGACACAATATTTGGTATTCCAGACTTATTCCTAGCATCATTTAACGCTGTTAAAGCAACCGTGTTGGAATTTGCGGCAGGTATTGCTGGCACATTCAGTAATATTGGATCAGCAATTAAACAAGCATTAAGTGGTGATTTTGAAGGAGCAATGGCAACGGCTACGCAGAATGCCTTTAGCAATATGGGTGGTGTTATTGACGCAGAATTAAAGAAAGTTGCTGATGCCGCTCCTGATTATGGTAAGATTGCTGGTGACGCATTTGGCACAGACTATGTTGCGGCGGCTGGTGACCGACTAAATGGCTTATATATAAATGTTACTGGGTTTGCTCAAGATGCGGCAACTAAGACTATTGAGGCCTGGAATGGTGTTAAAGCAGGTGTTAGCGAAACTATTAAAGGTATTGGCACCAGTATTGCTACCACAGTTAAAGAATACAGACAACACAATTACGAGGTTAACGCGGCGGCAGGATTATATGATCTATATGATGATGCGGCACTTAGAGCGGCTCGTGGACTAGGACAGTTTAATGAAGAGATTAAGAAAACCACAGAGTCACAGGATCCACTAACCAAGGTAACTAAAACATACGCAGACTTCCTCAAAGAGTTGAGAGCAACTATTGATGAGAATGTCCAAACAGCACAGTGGCAGAATCAAGCATATAAAGAATTAACAGCAGAATACAATGCTGGTAAACTAAGTCTTACACAATACAGAGAAGCAATGAGTTTGCTTAACAAAGAATTCCAGGATCCAAGTATTAACTTGTATCAACAATACCTTAAAAATGTTGTTGACAGTGCCAGTGCTAGTGCTAGAGAGATTGGCTTTGCGGCAATGGCAAAACAGGATCTCAAGAAGCAACTAGATGAAGGTAAGATTAGCCTAGATGTATATGCTGAAGCAATGAAGTCACTTACAGGCACAACTACAAAAGAGAAGACAGAAACTGAAAAAATTATTGACAGTATCAAAGAGAAAAACAAGCAAATTGACAACCTAACTAAAAATTTGAAAAAGGTAAGTGAATTAGCAAAACAAAGTGGCATTGATGAAACAGTGTTACAGGAAGCATTACAAAAACGCTTGGATACACTTAATGAAGTTGGTGAGAAGAGCAAGAGTATTGCTGAAACAATTAATGATTCATTTAAGAAAGCGGCAGATGGACTTAGCCGTAGTTTAGCACAAGGACTAGCAAAAGGTAAACTTAGCCTTAACAGTTTCAAAGACTTCTTTAATCAGATACTGGAAGATATTCTACAAGCAATTATCCAAAAGAATCTAACTGATCCACTAGTTGCTGGCTTAACAGGTGGCAGTGCTGGTGGTGGACTAGGTGGAATACTAGGCAGTCTCTTTGGCACACCAACTGTAGGTGCTCCAATGGGCGGACTAGACTTTGGTGGTTTCTTTAGTGGTATTGGTAGTTTCCTTGGATTTGCTAATGGCGGTGTCCCTCCAGTAGGCAGAGCAAGTATTGTTGGTGAAAAAGGACCAGAGTTATTTGTGCCTAACACCAGCGGAAGAGTCATACCAAATGATGATATAAATATGGGTAACGGTGGCACAACAAATATTACGTTTGAAATAAATGCTGTGGACACTCAAACAGGCGTTGAATTCTTATTAAAGAATAAGCCACAAATTATTGGCATGGTATCACAGGCACAAAACCAGCGTGGTCGCCAGGGCATAACTAGTTAAGGAGACACAAGATGGCTACATTAAAAGACAAATGGAATTACCCAAACAACTCAGGTAGCGGTTACGTTACAGATACAGATGATTGGAGCGGCGATGCTTCATATGGTATTGATTATAGACTACAAGAAATGTTGGATGGTAATTATAAACCCTGGCCTAATCTAGACCCTGTTGCTGATCTAAGCACAAACGTAGATACATTCAGCGAGTTAGTAGCCAAATACAAAAATTATTTAGACAGCGCATTGGGCAGTGAGCATTTTAGTTTTTATAAGATCTTTAGAAGCCCTATTGTTGTTGCTACAAAGAAACTTATTGACAGTGAAACAATCACATCAGCCAATGTTGACACAACCAGCGCCTTAATAACAGTAAGTGGCGCACACGAATTTGAAGATGGTATGCTAGTTACTATTTCAGGAATGAATGGTAGTTGGGCAGATATTGATGATGCTGATTATTATGCCAGTGATGTAAGTAACGCAAGTAATGGCACTCTTAAATTGAGAGTTGGCAGTGCGAGTGGTCCTTATGTAAGATTTTACGACCTAGCAGATGCTACAATCACAGCGGCTGACGTGGATTCTACAGCAGCAACAATTACAACTAGTGCGCCACATCTATTGTCAAATGGTATGGTAGCAAATATTAGTGGAATGAATGGTAGTTGGGCAGATATTGATGACACTGATTATTATGTGAGCGATGTAACTAGCACAACATTTAAATTAAGAGTGGGTAGTGTTAGTGGTCCATATGTTAGATTTTATGATTTAAACGATCAAGTTATTAGCAGTGCTACAGCAGTCCACGAAACAACATCAAATTTAACCTCCCTATCAGCACATGGATTTAGTGACGGTGACGATGTTATACTAAGTGGTTTTGATAATAGTTGGGCAGGATTAAATGGCGAAACTCTTTATGTTAAGTCAACTGGATCTAATACATTACAACTAGCAACAGATGCTGGATTAACAAACCTCATTGAGTTTTATAACAAAGCAGACGGTAGACTGACCGACACTGCTCCTAAAAAGTATTCAAGCGATGCCCTATTAACATTCACAACAAACGTAGGTGATGTTAGCACAGTAACTGATGGTGATGAAATTACATTTAGTGATTTAAACGACGCAAGTGGGACTTGGTATTCTCAACTAAACGGACAAACTTTATATATTGGTAATTCAACTGGATCAACATTTAGAGTATACACTGATGCTGGTCTAACAAACGAAGTAGCACCTTACCACCTTGCTTCGTCAACAGGATCTACTGCTACAGTAGATGGTGATGTGGAAATCACAGTGCCAACTGCTCCAAGTGGATATAATGACGATTATCAAAACGGAATGCCAATTACAGTAAGTGGATTTGATGGCACATTTGGCGCTGAATGGAATAATACAAACCTTTATGTCCAAAATGTGTCAGGTAATACATTTAATGTTAGCACGGACAGCGGTGGTAGTAATCTTGTATTCTATACTCCTAATGAAACTGATGTAGATTTAGATACTGTAGAATTAAAAAGTGACTACAGTATTAGTATAAAAATACCCACAAGAGCCACAAAGATTCCTGATGGCTCTCCAATGTCTATTGAGCAAAACTCAACATCATCTCCTGGTATATACACTGATGGCTCTACATCAGAGATATCAATACCGCTGACTACTGATCCAATTCAAAGTCGTTGGGTATCTTCAACAAGACTAGCACTTTTATATCAAGATGAATTAAAGTTTTACGATTATACAAAATCAACACATACACTTACACTTGATTCTGGTGCTACTTTAACAATCACAGACGCGAATCATTTTACTCATAATCCTAGTTGGTCTACTATTGTTTGTTATGAAATATCAAATACATCTCCAACTATTGCTGACAGAATGTATATTATAACAGATAGTGGATCTGGATATTCCACTGACACTGTTGATTTAACAACTGATATTGCTACTTTTAAAGGATTTAGAGATACAAACACTGTGAGTATTAGTGATGATGGTTTAACACTTGCTATTGGTGACCTTCAAAACGGTGAATCCACTTACGGGGGCCAATCAGTAGGAAAAATTTACATATTTGAAAGAGCAAGTTTATCTGATAATTTTGATTTTGCCAATCCTGATTTTACAGATACTGGTGATTCTACTAATAATAAACTTGGGACAGATGTTATTTTAAGTGGTGATGGTAATGTGTTACTCGCTGGTAGACAAGAGCACGTTAATGCTAATCTGTATTCAGATAAAATTTATCTTAAATCTTCTGGCACATGGGCTGAAGATACAACGAATACTATTCCACAATACAATGGTTATAATGTATGGATAGGCTTAGGGTCATATTTAAATTCCACTGGCACATTATTGGTTGCTTATTCCGATTTAACAGGTAACAGAGAAACATTAGTATATACAAGATCAGCAAACAATACTGCTTGGTCATTAAGTCAATCATTTACTGAAAAATGGTCACCAACACTTGACGGTAATTATTTGGTTGCGGAGAATAATGCCACTATTGGCACTGGACCAATGAAAAAATTATCTGGATCAACATATAGTAATGTCATAACAGTGTTTAATAATTTAAATTCAGGCACACTAACACACTTTGCTTTACCTAGTGGTGGTGACAATAGGACAAATATTCTTGTTGAAGAATCCCATACAGGAAAATATTATTATAAAGGTATTTTCGCTTTGAATACGACCGGTCGACTCAGGGTTGTTGATTTCACTCAAGCAGATACACAAATACATGCTTACTTATATTCTGCCAATAGTAATGCCTATTATTTAGAATATACTGCTACTGCTGGTGGTAAAGATGAATATACTCTTTATTTAAATTCAGGACTTACACTTAAACCAAATTGGACAGCATTCAATGGTTTCACTGCTGGCGATTATACAATGGATGGTTTATATTATGAAATGGAAATTGCTCCAGATTATACTGATTCAACAACAGGTAATGTCCAAGAAATCGATAATACACCAAGCAATTTTGCGGCAAGTAATGTATTCACACAATTTACATTTGGATCCGGTTATAACACATTCACTGAAACCTACACAGCACCTTCTAGTAATGTAATTGTTTTAAGCAGTTTAACCGCGGCAACGACAGGCACAATAACAGAAGTTAAGACAGCAGATGACGCAGGACAACAGGTTGTTGTTACACCAGTAGCGGCAACTACAGGGTCTATGCTTGAAGTTAAGACAGCAGAAGACGCTGGTCAAATAGTTGTAACTACCGCAACCGCGGCAACTACAGGTAGTATTGCCCCAGCAACAAACGAGCCCTACAAATATGAGATTGACACTGTAAGCATTAAGATGCCAGGTTGGATAGCATATAGTTACAAAGATGTCAGCAATGTTACACAATATGCGGCACAAGTTAAGACATCTAGATATTGGGCTGTAAATGCTTCAAGTGCTAGTTACTATAGCACAACAGGAGAGACAGCCGCACAGTTTACAGTGGGCGTAGATGCTAGTGGTTACTTAAACAGCATTAGTTTAACAGAAGAAGTTGACGCTGAAGGTCGTTATGCTGATAGTGGTGATATAATTATTGAAATAGAAAGCCCAGCAAACTTGTATGTCGCCCCAACACCTTATGCTGAAGATGTTTGGGATACTGATGATGAGTGGGACAGTGATGCCTATAGTGCTAATAAACTATGGCCTACACATATTGCTCCAAGCGGTGTAAAAATCACAAATCAACAGCCAAGTAGTATTACAGTATCACAAAGCGGTAAAAAGTATGTTAGATCAAGCGGTATACTCAGACAACAACTTGAAGTTACATACCCACCAATGACGTATGATGACTTCCGAGAGTTTGAAGCCGTTACAGAAGCGGCAAGAGGACAAGCAACACCGTTTTATTTTAGAGTTAGAAATTTGGATACTCCAGGTAGAAGTATATTACTAGCAAGGACTGACGTTGACGCCGATGGCGGATTAAACGGTCCATATAGTGTTAGATTGCGTGAGGCAGCGGCAGTTGGTGATAAGACATTATTATTTGAAGGGTTTCCAGCAAACCAGAGTAATGTGTTTATAAGAGGTGAAAGTGTAATTTGGGGATTTGCCAAATATGGAAATGGTGATATTGTCCAGATAATGAATGACAATGTTGACAGTAACGGTTACGGTGAAGCAAAGATCCGTATCCCATATGGTATGAGAGGTAGTGCGGTGGCTGGCACTGCTCAACTTTATAAGAATCCATCGTGGGTAATTGTTACACTTGCTGACGATAATTTTGAATACACTGTTGGCACAGACGGCTTATACAGAATGAGTGTAAGATTTGATTTTGATCAGTATAAGTAGGATAGCAAATGAGTAGATTAAGCGCAGCATTACAAGCCGCAGTAGAGAAACAAGTCATACAGTGTTATGAAAGTGTATACTTGGACATTGACGGTGGCATTTATATCACAAACGCACCGATGAATATTACTATTGACGGTAACGAATATATTAGCCTAGGACAATTTTTAGGTTTTAGTAGTATTGAAGAGCAACGTCTGTTTACCACAAGTGAAATAACAGTTACACTTGCTGGCATTCCTGCTTTTGAGACAGGTGACAGTTTTGTTAGTCAAATACTACAGTTTGATTATGTGGACAAGGACATATGGATTTACCGTAGTTTCTTCGACCACGACACATATATCGATAGTTTCCTAATGTTTAAAGGTCGTATTGATAGCCCGGTAATCGAAGACGATCCAGGCGAAACAACTACTGTAGCAACCACTTGCTCAAGTCACTGGGTTGATTATGAGCGCACAAATGGCGTGATAACTAATGATAATAGACAACAAGCCTTATACAGTGGTGACTTAGGTTTCGAATACGCTAACCAAGTCATTAAAGATATACAATGGAAAGAATAACCCCTGGAGAAAACAAATGAAATTACAAGACAAATTTAAATTAGGAAATTACATTTCCAGCAAAACAGATGAGCCGTTTATTTGGAGTCATAATGATTGTAATACATTCTTTATCGAATTCCATGACATGATGTATGGCACTGACGATTTGAAAAGAATCAAAGATAAGTATCACGATCGCAGAGCAGCAATTAAGTTTCAAAAGACAATGGTATCACCGGCACAATGGCTACATTTAAAAGGATATGAAAAAATATCTGCTCCATATAACTGGCAAGATGGTGATGTTGCCGTAAATCAACACAAATACTATGCTAGTGGTTTTATCTACTTTGACGGTGCGTTTTGGACAGTCGTCGAAGGTAAAACATTAACAGGTTACGCACCTGAAGCAATGGAGCCACATATTACTAATGGTTGGCGCAAGATTGGTGCTCAAATTGACACTAACAAGTCTAATAAAAAAGCAGTTAAAGAAGAAGTTGACATAGCCATTGAAGAGTCAGTGGAATTTATTATAGAAGATCAGGAAGACTAAAAATGGGTAAGGCACTTAAAACCATTGCGATGATCGCAGTCGCGGTCTTTGCCCCATATGCCGCAGCCGCATTGGGCTTGAGTGGTTTTGCCGCAACCGCATTTAGTTTTGTGCTACAGGCTGCTGTTGGCGCGATCCTAGGACCAGACAAGCCAGGGGGAGGCGGTGGCGGTGTCCAAGACAGTGGAATGTTGGTTAACAAAACTAGCAACACCGCCGCCATACCAGTTGTATATGGACAAAGACGACTGGGTGGCACTCGTGTCTATGTGGAAACTACTAACAACGCTAACCCTGCCAGCGTTAGCGGAGGTGATGACTATCTACATATTGTGTTAGCAGTAGCACAGGGTGGCAACAGAGGCGCAAACGATGACGGCATCAAAGATATTACAGCAGTCCAATTTAACAATAAAGAAGTATGGAGTGGTAGTGCGGCAGGTAACACTGGTAGTCTCGATGGAGATTATAGCGGTAAACTTACATTAAGAATGTGGTTGGGTAATAATAGCCAAGACGGCACAAGTCCAGATTACACTATTGGTAGTTTCAACAGAAGTGAAGACTGGACATCAAGTCATAAAATGAATGGTGTTGCTTACATCTACGCTATCTTAAAATATGACAGAGATTTATATCCTGGTGCTCCTACTATTACAGTAAATGTCAAGGGTAAAAAGATCCAAGCAGTTAACGCACTGGGCACCTGGAGTAGTGATGACGCTGAATTAAGTAACCCAGCAAACATTATATATGATTATCTCACAAATAGTCGTTATGGTAAAGGTATTGCGGCTGCTGACATTGATATTACAAGTTTCCAAACTACTCGCACCTGGGCAACTAGTGCTGGTGTAGCGTTTAATGGCGCACTAAGCACAGCAGAAACAATTTACAATAACACACAAAGATTATTAAGTTGTGGTAACATTAACCTAGTTTACACCAATGGCAAATACAGCGTCCAACCAGTTAAACAGGAATCATTTACGGGTGCGTTTAATTTTAATACAGACAACATTATTGGTAAATGGACAATCAGTCTGGGCAACAAGAAAACACGCTTCAACCAGTTAAAGGTTAACTTCTTTAATCCAAATTTGGATTGGCAAGGCGATAGTGTGTTAATTGAAAATGCTACATACTTGAGCGAGGATAGCGGTATTGTAAATGAAAAGAGTTTTGACTTACCGCTTATTAGTGATAAAACACTAGCAACAAAGATTGGCACATATTATCTAAATATCAGCCGTTATCAGACTGTTGTTAGTTTTAAAGCAACGCACGAAGCACTTAAATTACAAGTAGGTGATCCAGTTACAATTACACATGATGTCCCGAATTGGACAAATGAAAGATTCCGTGTTAATAGTATTACACTACAACCAGACAGCACTGTTGACGTCGTCCTCGAAGGCTATGCTCCAGACAGTGTGTATTTAGAAAATAATTAAGGAGAATTGAATGTCAACTATTAGACTAGGCGCAGACGGCTCAATTAGTAACAGTAGCCAAGGTGACGTAGCATCACTAAACACATCTATCAGCAATCTTGTTATTAATGATCTTGCCGATGTAGACACCACAGGTGTTACAACAAACAGTATTCTAAAATATAATGGTGCTAACTGGGTTATAGCCACCGATACAGATACAGGTATTACAGCAGTAGTTGAGGATACAAATCCACAACTGGGTGGTGACTTGGATGTTAATACTAACAGTATTATTTCAACAAGCAATGGCGATATTACACTAACACCTGATGGCACAGGTAATGTTGTATTAGGTAATTTAGTATTTGACGTAGATCAAACAGTAGGATCAGGACAAGACAACTATGTTTTAACTTATGATAACGCAACAGGGCTTATAAGTTTAGAAGCAAGTGCCGCTGGAATTACTGATATTGTAAACGACACAACACCTCAACTGGGTGGTGATTTAGACGCACAGACATTTGACATCAACAATGTAACTGACTTAGAAGTAGAAAATAGAATTTACGTTAGAGACGGCAGTAGTGGTGCTGACAAATACTTTGAAGCACAGGACGCTGTTGCTGGCACTAATATTGACAAAATATTTACTAATACAAACTTTGCGGCGGCTGGATTTGAGAGTGATGGTGACATTGTTATAACAAATCTTGGTGGTGGTGATCTTGTGTTTGAGACATCAACCCCAGCAACTAATCCTCCAATTTATGGTGATACAACTACACTAACAGCCGCAGGCGGCGGCGATTATACACTTACGCTACCAGGTCAAACTGGCACACTAATGACAGATTTAGTTGATGATACAACTCCACAACTGGGTGGTGACCTAGACTTAAACACTAACAGCATTACTGGCACAGGTAGTATTGACATATCAACAGCAACAGGCTCAACAGACATTGGCGCTGTAATAGCAACAAACACACAGGGCTTGAGTGGTAATGCTCAGAATGCTGTAAGAAACCTAGTGCTAAACAAAATTACTAACAACACAACCCGTCGTGTAACACTTGCTTTTAAACATGAAACAACAGGTGGCACAGAAAACTGGTTGATTACTAACACAGCCAGAGACAATGGCACATATAAAGAGTTTGATATTAACGCAACAGATGACACTGGCGCAACTGTCACACAGTTAGCAAGTTTTAGAATGAGGCCCAGTGATAATAACATCTACAACTACATAAATGGTATAACAGAATTCCTAAATCCAGATGCTAGTTTTTATCAAAAGAATGTAATTATGAATGCTGTGCTTAATGGTGAAACAGCACACGCATTCTTCCAGAGCAGTCTAGATAATGGCGCCAGCACAGTGCCAGATGGTGTTGAAGGCAAATGGGAATTTGGTGTGCGTAGTGACAGTGAATCATATCTAATGGTTGGTAGAATCACATATGAATATGACACCACAGAAATTGACAATAGTATAGCACTGGATGTGCGTAGTCATGATGACACTACAAGATTAAATGAATTAAAGTTAACTGGAAAAGAGACTAGATCAGACAAACCCGTTGTGTTACCCAGTTACACAGTAAGCACACTACCCACAAATGTTAGCGCAGGTGCTACAGCGTATGTCACAGACGAAAGCACAGTAACCAGTGGTAAATGTCTAGTATTCTATGACGGCACTAACTGGAAGTTAAGCCACAGTCCAAATACAACAGCAAGTTAAGGTATAACAATGAGAAAGATAGTTTATAGACCCCCGAGCACAGCCGTGACTCTGACATATTTAAAAAACTTTTTAAATGCTAATTATCAGGGCAGAAATAGCCATCAAGCCTATAGATGGTTTTTTGCCACTAAAACAACAAAAGATTTACCAGTGGGTCGGGGCGGTGCTTTTATCGTGATGCCATTTGTATTAAGGGAATGTCACAAAGGCTGGTATCTAGTAGCAACAACTGCTACACACTCAGAATTAAAGGCTTGGAAACACTTTAGTGATTGTGTAAGTATAAGTGTAAACAAAGATTTTGCTGGTATCCGTGTCAGTGGTATTGAGCGTAAACTGGGACGTGATCCACGCAAGTGGCTTGAAGTAATGAGCAGTAAAAATCCGGAAGATTGGATTTACCAGCACGGAAGTGGTATAGGTAGGACTAACAAACCCGGTGCTGGTAGACCTAAAAAAAGTGTTGACAAATCAACAGTTTAGTGTATTATAAGAGTATAAATAGTTTAGTAACGCTGGTAACGTTATCCACTTTTCAAATGACGATCACGCCGCAAGGCAGTGAGCCACTGGGTGTATAGACAGCCCATATTCGGTAATTTACCTGAAACAAGGCCAGCCGAATATGGGACTCCTTAAAAAACACAGTCTTATGGACTCCATTGCTATACACGCTACCACTTTTACTAAATAATATTGAAGGGATTGTTACAAACTTCGCATCTCTATTCTCCGTTAAGTTTAGAGACTCTAATATAATCCAATATATTTTTTTCATGGCCGTAACAATCCCTTCACTTTAACCAAAACGTCTTGCTTTTTTGCTTGACAAGATAAATAAAAGTGTTATTATAGTAACACTAAAACTTTTTAAAAATAGGAGAAATACAATGGAAGTTTTTATTCTAGACATCAAAAAATCATCATCTCGCCATCACAGTGGCTTAATCTATGAAATCGAATTCATGGACTTTAACGGTAATGAATACAATACATATGTTGATCCGACGATGCGAAATTACACTAACTGGCAGTATATTGTTAAACGTAGTTTAGCAGGACATGGTTTTATTCTTAAAGATGTTAAACTAATGCCCAAGGACAAAACTCAAATACATGGTGATTCAATGCCAACAATTTTGACAGAAGTTGATGACAGGGATCAAATGTTAATTACTATCAATAGCCATATTAGGTATGACGCTAGAAGCGCAATTTTACATGACCTATTTGATTTTGGAGACAAATAATGACACAAAGAGAAGCCGTAATGAAGGCACTATACGAATATGACAAATACATTGAAGCAAACATTCCAGACGATCTAAAAGAGCGACTTGACTGGATCACAGTGGACAGTTTAGGTGTTAAAGTAGAGATCGCTGATGAGTTAGAGAAATGTTAGTATTGACATATTTTATATTCAGTATTATAATACTGATATTAGGCATTTTAATAGGCACATACATAGGCTAATACAGGCAAACGGACAATGGCAAAATTTACTGGCAAAGATCGGGCATATAAAATAGCACAAGCAGGAATTCAACAATCAATTCCTGCTGTTATAAAATATGCTAACAAGGCAAAAAAAGAAACAAAACATGGCAAACAATTAGAAGCAAGGGCAAAAGCATTGGCACTAAAATATTATGGCACTGACAATCTAGGCAAATTAAAACAATACCAATTTGATAAACTAATGAATTGGGTATTCAAATCATCACATAAGGTTAGCGGGCCAGATAGTAATACCGCTGTGGAAAAAGCATCCGACGAGGAGCACACAAAAACGATGGTAGCACCTGTGGTAATAACAGATGTTAACCAGCGTAGCACTAATGATGAGGTGCCCTGGGACTAAACCACCCAGGAATAAAGAAAGTGACCAGGCTCTATTGACACTAATAACCTGGAAGGAGTGTATGTTTTATACAGTAGGCATACACACCCTGCGTCCAAGTGTAGTCGTAAAAGGTGATAGCAAAACCTACCTAATCCCGTAAGGGTTGACTAATCTGTATTGACTGAGATGAGTGGTAATATTTCAGGTTACACTAAGCCAAATCAGGCTTAGTGTGACTAAAATTTCGTGGTAATATATAATCACTTCGATGTCTTAACAGACATCAAATAAATCATATGTTTTATATCTAATCGATTCGAAGTAAACTAAACACAACTGAAGATGTTAGAGCGATAGCGATAACAGATGAAGTTGATGTTTCCTCTAAACGAAGTTTGGAGGTTTAAGATGAAATAAATAAAACAAAAGGAGTAATCAGATGGTTATAGTTATAGGTAATCACCCAGATAGTTTAAATTGGCATCCACTTGACAATCACATATTGATTGGATGTAATAGGGCATATGAAAACTGGGATTTAGATCATTGTGTGATATTTGACAGAAAAGCACTACATTACATCAACAAACACAACACAACTAAAACAGATATCCCTTTCTGGACTAAGGACAGATATCTACAAAACAGACGAGCAGAGGAATTAAGGGATTACTGGCAAACATTACCCTGTGAATGGGGCAATGCCGGTGCCACTGCTATAGGACTAGCACATCACTTACACCCCGGTGAAGACATATATTGCGTTGGTTTTAATGGAATACTCAATCCTGAAGACGATACAGGTAATAATGTATATGACTATCCATTCCGTAAAAACAACAACGTCAGTAGAGCAAGCACACGTGACGGTCACAGACAGGGCATTGAGCAAGCACTGGACAGCGTAAACACAGCCGTATTCTTTGTCACAGATAGAGTGGATACTGGACTTAACACAGTGACAAACAGTGAGTTTAAATACTCGATAAATACTACAACTAAAGGAGATTAACCAATGGCACACAGCGATAAACGCTTTCGCAAATGGTGGAAGTATGTTTCAACACACAAACAAGCGGAAAAACGAGAGGTTATCCTCAAATGGTTACGCTTTGCCTGTAAGACAGTGGCAACCAGAGGAGACATAGATCAACAAAGAATTGTATACACTATTAATACACGAGCAAAAAACAGTTTATATCCACTAGCACGTTATCAGGCTAGACGAGTATTTGATATTGTAAATAAAAAACAGATTAAGTTTAAACAGGAATTAAACGAATTAAAGCGACTAGAGCGCAAATTACAACCACTAACACACAACAAACCCGGTGTAGAAGTAGTAATCAAAAGACGCACTACACGCAAAACCATAGCAAGTGGAGGTGGTAATGTCACACGCAACTGAAGGATTCTGGGATAAACAGGAAAATTTCCAGTTTTACAATCCACAAAACGCAACTATAGTGATAACTGTTATTACTAAATTTAGAGATGCGCTTAAAACACTAGCAGATCAATATCCAAGTTTTGACGACATGATGGAGCATACTGGTATTGGAGACGCACTACTTGATCAGGCAAACTTTATGTATTGTTATGACATGTTACAGAGCATTGACACTGGCATCGATCGTAAACAGTATGATGCCTATGTCACACTAATGGAATTGTTTAGACATTTGAGTTATGAATTTGGTGTTATATGGGATAGCAGAGCAATCCTAATTGATCCGGGTGAGCCAATTGATTGGCTGGTAAAAAACAGTCTAGTTTTAGTCCAATTAGACAAAAACGGGGAGTGAGACGGACTCAACTCCCCGGAGCAACCCCAAATGTATAACCCCCCGGATACACTTGGATGCTCAACTATATTTAACTAAATACAGGGTAAACGACAATGAAAGAAAGTAACGAATACAATCAGATGATTACAATTAAACATATCCGCCATTGTGTGGTATTGTTAAACGCATTAATGAGTTTAGCATTTATTCACTATGCTGGATATCTGTTGTATAAAGTTTATACAGCAATATTTTAAACAGCCTACCCAAGGCGTGAGAGGGGAAGACAATGTCAGAAGAGACAGTAAAAAAGAAGAATCGAGGCGGACGCCCAAAAATTGAATTAGACAAAGATCAGATACGCAAACTGGCTGAGTTACATTGCTCACTAAAAGAAGTTGCGTATGTTATGGGTGTAAGCAGTGATACAATAGAGCGCAACTACAGAGACGTATACGAAGAAGGATTAGCCGGTGGTAAAATCAAATTACGCAGAGCAATGATGCGTAATGCTTGTGAAAAAGACAACGCTACCATTCAGATATGGTTATCAAAACAATTACTGGGCTACAGTGATAATCCAGTTAGTGATGATGATACAACTATTCTTCCCTGGGACGACAAGTAGTGTTTTGCGCTAATAAATAACAAAAAGAGTGCCAATGGGGGAAAACGATGGCTGATAAAAAATTAGAAGAGCGTGTTGAAGAAAACACTATGATGCTTAAAGTCATCGAAAGAGACATTGACACAATAAAAAACAATCACCTTTTTCACATTGAAAAAGATATGGACGGTATCCGCAAAACAGTGGATAAGATGGACACTAGAATGTGGGCCATCCTTCTCCTTCTTATTACAGCCAGTATAGGCAGTATATTTGGAGATAAAATAATCAGTCTGCTCTGATCAAGCAGATTTACAAAAGAAGAGGAATAACGTTATGCCTATGTCAGGAGGTCAACCAGTTACTACACTTCCAGCAGGTCTGGAATTAAGTGCTGGCAGAATTGACAAAATAGAATTAAAAGGCACCAGTGGCCTTAACCCAGCAGTGGGGACATCACTGGAAACAATCCACTATACAGGTGGTATTAGAAACATTCTAACAGCAGGTGAGATCCTAAAAGTTGTTAGTAGCAGTGCCAATGACACCAACACTGGCAGCGCACATGCCAGAAGAATCCGTATTAAAGGTTTAGATAATGATGGTCTTTATCTTGAAGAAGATGTAAACCTAAATGGCACTACAGTAGTTGAAACTGTAAACGCATTTAAACACATCAATGATTTGCGTGTCCAAAAGGTTGGCACAGGTGGTGACTTTAATGATGGTCTTATCACTGTATATGCCAATGATGGCACAACTAAGTTATATGAAATTGGTGCTGGTGAAAACCAACAACAAACAGCGGCTTGGCACGTTGCTAGTAATCAATATGGTTACTTAACCAGTTTTGTTTGTAGTGCTACAGGTAATGCTCAAGTTAGTATTTGGGGTTGCCCAGTCCCAGGTAGCACACCATTCTTCCAGAAACTAACAGTTATTGTTGGTGCTGGTGGTCCAACACCTTATCAATTGCCAAATCCATTCCAGTTACAACGAGGCGGGATTATTGAATTCCGTGCTAAAAGTTTAACTGGTGGTGAAGTAGCAGTTGGTGCTGATTTCCAAGTATTGTTGGAGACAGACTAATGGCATACGGTAAGAAAGGTTATGGCAAACCTAAACCAAAACCAAAGCCAAAGAAGAAATAATGCCAGTGGTTACAAAAACCATTGGCTAAGGGACGGGGTAAGACGGGCAGTGTGCTGTAAAGCCAGCCCGCACCCAAACCTATTATAGGAGAATTATAAATGAGTTATTCAGCAGGGCAACATGTCAATAATATCCACGGTGGTATTGCTATTGCTAAAGGACTAATTGGTGACCTTAGTGGTATACAAAAATTTGGATATGCGGCCAGTGTAGGCACCACATTCACAACAATTTGGGAAGGTGTAACACCCTATCCATATATAACAACAGCAGGTGTCCTAACACTAACATCATCAAATAGTGCGGCTGACAATGGCACAACAGTAGCAGTATCAGGTTTAGATCAAAATTGGGACTTAGTAACAGAGACAGTAACAGTTGGTGGAGCAGCAAGCACAACCACATTCTTGCGTGTGTTTCGTATGGCAACCATCACTTGTAATACTGGCGCTGTTAATGTTGGTGATATATCAGCAACAGTTGGTGGCACAGTTAGAGCATATATTTTAGCAGATCAAGGTCAAAGTTTAATGGCAGTATACACAGTGCCTAGAAACTATCGTGCTTTCATACTGAGCATGTATGCCAGTCCAAGCAAGCAAAAAGAAATGACCTGTAGATTGATTACCAGACCATTTGACAATGGTGGTAGTTTCAATGTTAAAGTATTTGGCACCGCGTGGGGCGCACAGTTTGTTAGACACTATGAAGTTGTGGAAATGTTACAATCCAAAACAGATATCGAAGTCCAGTGTAAAGTTGATGCCACATCAGGTGTTAGTGCTGGCTTTGAATTGTTATTGGAAAAATATTAAACAATGACAAGTAAAATCCCCCTATATCGTGAATACCACAAACAGGATGTATATCCAGGTAACAGTTACAGACGCAATCACAGAGATGTTGTCCAGTTAGTCAGCAACTATGGCGTGACCAGTATGTTGGATTATGGTTGTGGTAAAGCCACACAGTGGCACGATAAACAATACTGGCAAAGTTGGGGATTCAAGCCTGATCTATATGATCCAGGTGTGCCAGAGTATGATACACTTCCAGATAAAAAGTTTGATGCCGTCATTAGCACAGATGTTTTAGAGCATATACCAGAAGAAGAGATTGACGGTGTGCTATACTGGATGTTTTTACATGCTCGTAAGGTTATATTTTTAGGTATTGCTAACACACCAGCAAAAGCCATATTACCCAATGGTGAAAACGCACATTGCTCAGTTTACCCTCACAGTTGGTGGGAAAAGCGTATTAGAGAGTGTGCTACACATCCAATTCCAGTAATACTTAAAACATATCCACATCAACCTCAGAAGAGTTTGATATCAGACTATAGTATTACTAAACATGCCACTAACGACACCACAACAAACAATATTTGATGACAGTGCTCGCTTTAGATGCGTGAGTGCTGGGCGTCGTTTCGGGAAATCATTCCTATCAATATGGGAGATAGCCAAGTTTGCTAGATTCCCCAATAGACGAATAATATATTGCGCCCCCAGTTACAGAATGGCCAAGGGAATCATTTGGGATATCCTAAAAGATCAGATGATCAGCAAACGCTGGGCTAAAAAGATCAATGAGAGTGAATTATCAATCACTCTAGTTAACAATACAAAAATAGAGTTACGCAGTGCTGACAACTATGACAGCATTCGTGGTATAAGTTGCGACTTTGCCGTGTTAGATGAATGTGCGTTTATGGACAAACGAGTATGGACAGATGTTATCCGTCCAACACTCAGTGACAAACGTGGACACGCCCTATTCATCTCAACACCACAGGGTATAGGCAACTGGTTTTACGATTTACATACTGAAGCAAAAATACTTGATGACTGGAATGCTCACAGTTATACAACTATACAAGGCGGTAATGTTAGTGCTGAAGAAATAGAAGCAGCCAAAAGAGACTTATCGCCCATTACATTTAAGCAAGAATATGAAGCCAGTTTTGAGACAAGTGGTAATTTAATCTACTACAGTTTTGATCCTGCTCAGAATGTTGCTGAATACAAGGGTGATATACCACCATTACTTCACATTGGACTTGATATGAATGTGAGTAAAATGGTGGCGCCCATCGCTATCAAGACCACCGGTGGACTCTACGTTGTTGATGAAATAGTGCTTGAAAACACTAACACAGACGAAATGAGTCAGGCTATAAAAGAGAGATATCCTGGCTCTCGCTTTATAGTTTATCCTGATCCTGCTGGTGCGGCTCGCAAAACAAGTGCGGCCGGTAAAACTGATCATACCATATTACAGCAATGGGGAATGACGGTCAAAGCCAGAAGAGGACATCCTGCTGTGAAAGA
>Ga0070745_1000455_pt1 | contig 24942 bp, 36 predicted proteins | sample VirMetDEL_Mar_4_FD_77438 | JGI IMG/M metagenome (GOLD analysis project Ga0070745, IMG submission 77438) | Aqueous microbial communities from the Delaware River and Bay under freshwater to marine salinity gradient to study organic matter... | ecosystem: Environmental > Aquatic > Marine > Coastal ...
ATCCTGGCCTTGACCGCCGGCGGCGCAATGTCTTTGCCAATGGCGGTGGTGTCGGCGGTCCCGATCAGCAACAGGGTAGGCATCTGCAGATGCTTGAACTCGTAGTACACCGGTTGGGTGAAGTAATCGGCAATGTGGGGTTCTACTCCACGCCAGTGGTAGAATGGTCCCAGCGGCCACAAGCCCCAGCAAACACGGTGGTGAATTTGAACAACGCATACTCCTACATCCGCTTCAGTACCGGCAAGCAGCAGAAGGGTAGCAGTCTCGAGCGGCAACAGGCTCTGCTAGACCGCTGGGCAGAAGCTAATCCGACATTCACCCTAAACCGTGAGCTGTCCTTTAAAGACTTGGGTATCTCTGGCCGTAGTGGGCGACACCTCAAGAGCGGATTTGGCAAGCTCCTAGAAGCTATTGAGAAGGGGGCTATTGGCGCCGGTGACTTTGTGTTGGTTGAGGCTATCGACCGTGCAGGACGTATGGAACCAGGAATCATGTCGGGGATTCTGATCGACATTCTGAATGCTGGCGTGTCTCTGGTGACGCTTGATGACAATCAGGTGTACACACAGGAGTCTTTGAGGGGAGGGAGCTTCTATATCCTTGTGGGTAAGGTGCAAGCGGCCTTCAACTATTCAGAATCCCTCAGTGTCCGTATGAAGGCCAGCTATAAGAGCCGTAATGCTCTCGCCCTGGCTGGTGTAAAGCCCAAGCGTCATACGCCTGTGTGGCTAACCTCCAAAGGTGAGCTGATCCCTGAGATTGCACCGTTGGTGAAGCAAGCATTTGAAGACTACGCCAGCGGCCTTGGGGAACGTCGAATCTTTGAGCGAATCTTTGAGGGCAATACAAACCCACTCCTTGCACGCATGGCTCCCAGCACTGTCAAGCGTTGGATGACAAACCGCACTGTGTTAGGTGAGTGGCAAGGCATCCCAGATGTCTACCCAGCAGTTGTGGAGCCTGAGCTGTTTTATCGTGTGCAAAAGCGTATGGAAGAGAAGTTTTCTCCAAGAGGAGCGCCAACAAAACACAAGTACACAGGGTTAGTTGTGTGTGGTGAGTGTGGGAAGAACTTCAACACTAAGAGTTACAGCTTTCGCAAGTCTGGTGCAATTCCCCCTGTTGTTATGGAGTGTTCCACTCGTGCCCGTAGAGGCTCCACAGGCTGCTCTAACAGCAGAGGTATTCCTGAGAGTGTGATTGCCTACGCTTTCCAGTTGTCGTGCTGGGAGCACATCAAGAACGCCCTAGAGGGGCAGATTCTTACAGAGAGCCAGAAGCGTGAAGTGGTGATAGACGGCATGTTGGTTGATCTGAGTGCAAAGATTACAAAAGTGGCTAAGGCTGTCGCTGTAGTTGATGATGTAGAAGAATTGATCGAGCAGTTGCAAACTCTTAAGGCAGAGCGCCGCTCCCTGGAGCTTGAGAAGCAATCATTGCAACATAGCAGTGTGACTGTGAGGGATCAGATAACCAACATGACAGGGATTATGTCAGACCCTATGAAAGCTAACGCCTTGCTTCAGTCCGTTGGGTACAAGATCGTTTGCAATGTGAACAGAACGATTGTGACGCCTGCCGGGACATTCATCTATCAGGGTTGGGGGCGGTCTGAGGACGTACACAAGGTGGTCAACCCACAAGGCCAAACGCTGAAGCTACCTATCAATCGTGCAGGTGTTGAGCGAAAGGGCAGTGGGAAAAAAATTGATGTAATGTCTATAGTGAAAGACAACCTTGCCAAAGTGAAGATATCAGGGGGCGTCAATGTTTGATGGATTGGGATTGTGTACTGTAGTTGCTATGTCGAATCCTGCACCTGTGTTTAATGCAACTTTGATTGTCAGCATCGCAGCAGCAGTAGTGGCATTTGCGGGATTTGTCGTCGCCTACTCTCAGATGAAGATAGCCAGTGCCAAGGTAAAGCTGGATTTGTATAACAGGCGGTGGGGTATCTACGTGGCTGCACTCGACTACTATCAATCGGCCTACGACAAGACTGAAGAGAGTATGGAGATTAAGGCGGTGGGCTTCATAAAAGCTTTCAGGGAATCCGTTTTCCTGTTTGATTCCAGAGATGGGATCACAAAGACTTTAGAGAAGATCAAAGACAAAGGGGCGATAATCCTAGCCCGAAGACAGGCGTCTGAAGACAAAAATTGGCCGATGCAATATGACAAAGAGGCTATGGGTATTCTGACTGAAAAGAGCGCCGACGCTCTTATGGGGTTTGAAGCTGATCTACTATCCCTAGAGCAGCAGATGGAGAAATACATCAACTTCAGGACAGTTGGAGGCTGGGCGTTCATGAATAGGTGTAAGGACAAGGCCGCGTAGCACCACAGACATAGATGTACCACTTCCAGCAAAAAACTCCTGTTGTTTTTTCTGTGCAAGTGTGTTGACTGGTATTGTGTAAGTATGATATGTGTGTTATACTATGGTACACATTAGGTAGAAGTATTTGTTACTGGATTCACTGGTTGTGTTGCATTGGGCAAGTGCATTTGAAAGGGCCACCACGCGTGGCCCTTTTCATGCCTGATGATTATTACCGTTAACCTAAGTGTCACAACTATCTATTTCAAAGGAACATTCAGAATGACTATCACCGAACGTAAGTGCAAACACTGTGGGTGCACCATGCCATGCAAGACAGCCCGTAAGGTTTTCTGCACTGGTAAGTCCTGCCGCATCAATCACCACAACCATAAGGCTCTGATTCTGTCCGTTCAAACAATCGTGCAAGCCCTACGCCCACAACAACAAGGAACCCAACTATGGCGACAACTACAAACACCGATCCCCAGCTAACCCGCAAGTCTGACAGGCTCTACACCCTAACCGTTGGTGACTACAACAAAGGTCAGGGAATCCAGATTGAAGACTCTCTCCGTATCACATTCGACGTCAGCAAAAGTTCTGACCACAAGAACAACAATGGCAACTCTGCCTCTATCGAAATCTACAACCTAAACCCTGAGCAAGAAAGACTTCTTGATAGCCACTACCTAGAAGTGTCTCTGTCTGTCGGCTACAGGAATGAAGAAGGCCGCAAACTTCTTGTTAGTGGCAACGTCACACAACAATCCACTATCAAACGTGGTACAGACACCATCACACAACTGATTGTTGGTGATGGATATGTCAATCTCACTAAAGCCCGCCTCAGTGCAATGGCAAGCCCCGGCCAAACAGTTGAAGACGTTCTCCGTATCATCACAGACAACATGCCTGGTGTGAGCCGTGGTGCTATCGTTGGGACAAACCTTAATAGTCCAGTAGTGCAAGGTTGGCGTCTGTCTGGTACTCCAAAAGAGATGTTGGACAAGCTAACAAAGGCTTACGGCCTTGAGTATCACGTCTCTAACAATGTCCTGACTGTCACAGACGTTAATGGCCCGACTTCAAAGTCTACAGTGCTGTGTCCAGTTATCTCTTCTGAAACAGGGATGATTGAAACCCCATTCCGCACTCAAAAACAAACCAAGCTACCCAAGAAAGACAAACGTATTAGATACGGCTTGCAGTTCAAAGTACTGCTAGACGCTGCTCTTGTTCCAAGCACTGTCGTAAAACTGGAATCTACCAATATCAGTGGTTTCTTCAGAATCGATAGCGTGCGATTCAGTGGTGACACTCGCGGTAATGATTGGTATGCAGAATGTCAATGCAGTGAGATGAACGACACTGACGTAACTATCGTATCTAAGTAAACCAACAGCTTGCCCAAGCAAACAACAAAACAGGAGGCTTTATGCCAATCAGTACAAAGAAGATCGTTATTGACAACAAAATATATCGCATCAAGCAGCACCCGGCAACAGAAGGTTGTGAGCTAATTGAAGACTACGCAACAGCAATTAGTGCATTCATTATCGTAATGCGTGAGGGTACATACTCCTTTATGAACAATCAGATTATGCCATTGGCTGGATTTGCTAACAGCCAGTTCCTAGCATTGCTTATGTTCATGGATCGTGTTGCAAACCCTAACGCACCATACGAAGTGTTTGAACGCCCAAGCTCTGACAAAATAGGAAGTAAACTCACGGTTAGAGAAGTTTTGGCTGGCAAGACTCTGGAAGACAGAGAAGAGGTTGTAGACGCTCACGTACAAGCCCCGATGAGTTATGTCATTGACTACAAAGCTACGGACAAACAAGAAGCCTCTACAGACTTTGATTCTGTCTTTGGTGAGTTCTTCAAGTATATCACCCTAGATGATGAGCCGATTGATTTTAGCACCCTCACAATGTCTCAGATTGCCCAGATGCTTTACGCATTCATAGAATACAACGTAGCACCAGTGTGGAACAAAATTCGCTTTGCACTTCCTGAGAACTACGACAGCGGCGGTATTGCTCCACCAAAGTCTTTGGAAAGGTCGGCTGCTGGATTTAGTCAGGCTGGAATCATCTACAGCGTCTTGCGTAGTGAGACACCACTAGCAACGTATTCAGACCTTGCAACCAAGCTAAATATTGCAGACGCCTACGATGCTAACGAGATTGCGGTTAAACAATATTTTGATTCTTGCGAGATGCACAAAGAGTCTGTGAGACAGGCTAAGAAGAACCAATAACAGGAGGCTTAATGTCAACAATCAAAAGACACATTGAGACTCTTCAAAGAGAAGGGTTTCATTCTGTAGTCTACGAGTTGAAAGGTCGTGTTGATTTAAAGCGTCTTGGACGCCACTTCAATATGATGCTCAAGCGTAGGCACCCTGACGTAACCAACTATCACTTCTTCTGGTTTCGCACCAAAGACAGCGTAATTGTTTCCTACGTCGGTAACATGTTTCTTGTTGACGCTGTGGAAGACTTCATGAGCAAAGCTGTTCAAATCGGTATTGCTGGCGCTGCTGATGAAGTCTTCTCTGGACGTGACAAGGGGCTTTTCATAGGCAAACTTAAACAATGCCTTACCCACTTCAGTCCTAAACCCTCCACACGTTCCTATGGGGGTAGCCAGTTAGGGCCAATCTAATAGGAATCTATAGATGGATGAGAAACAATCCCCGCTTCAATGTCCAATGACGTATCTACACGGCCTGATCATGGCAGCACTTCTAGTTCTTGGGATTGTCTTCATTCCCCAGTTTCTGACTACAGGCAGAGTCGAGCAATACCAGTTCGATAACATCAGAGTGCAGAAAGAACTAGTAGACAGAGGCTTGATCCCAATAAACAAGGATATCGCAAACCTTGAGGCTAGAGTATGGGAGTCTGAAACCCGCATCAACACTCAACTTCAAGAGACTGGCAGAGTGACACGCAGGCTGGAAGACTTGATGTACAGAGCGGGTTCGAAAGAGATGATTCAACTAGTAAGAGACAGAGCCGCTGAGGCTCATAGAAACATTGGGGTTAATGTTCAACAAACAGCCAACCCCATTTTCAATGTGTCCCCAACATACAACAACAATCAAGGGAAGTGACGCAGCAACAAATCCCACAACAACGAGAGAGATTAATGATTACGACAACACTTAATCTCAAAGGGTTCGACAATCTGGCCAGACGCCTAAAAACGCTGGCCGCTACAAAGGTTAAAGTAGGATTTTTTGAGGAAGATAGATATGACGATGGTATGCCAGTTGCTCAAGTTGCGGCATACAACGAGTTTGGAACACGCTTTCACCCTGAACGCCCATTCATGCGTGAAACACTTGAAGACAAGAAGACACGTAAAGCACTGCTTAAAGGACTCATGGCAGCAGCTAGGGCCACGATCCACAACACAGGCAATGCACGCCGCATCCTTGCCACCCTAGGTAAGATCGTTGCTGAAGAAATTAAGATTACGATTGCCAACTATCCGGGTAGCAACAGTGCAAGAACGATTGCAGCTAAAGGCTTCGACCGTCCGTTGTATGACACAGGCAAGATGCTTGAGAGCGTCAAGTTTAAGTTTGCAGCCTAACGTATGGAAGTAATCACAAAAGCTGAAGACCAGCACAACCCGGCAAGCCTCCTAGAAAGCGTTCTAAGCCTTCTTGAGCAACACACCCCAGCATTGACACTCCCAGCAAGACAGCGAGCTGCTACAGCCTTTATGCGCTCTCTAGAGTGGATGGAAGCTAACCCTGCCTCTTGGGAAATCAAGCCTGTGCAACCAATCACTTATATCGAACAACTAGACAAGCCAATGAAGACGGTTGTGCGTGGCCGTGTCGTTGATATTTATAAGGCAGTAACTATTTAGTCTTTCAGAGGCTGAGCAAGCCTTTCTAACTTACAATACATCCAAAGCCATCAATGAGCATGCAGCGCCTCTTAGAGAGCCTTGTAGGCGGTCCTACGTCCATTGATTGGCACAACAACACTAACCCAATAAGGAAAAATAACATGGCACAAACTGAAGGGTACGCTATCAAGCGGGCTAACAATGAAGTTATCTACTTCGACGCAATCACCAACCTAACTGAAACCTACTCTGGTTCTGTAACAAAGCATCCACTATCTAACGGCAGTTTGATTACTGACCACACTATTATTGAGAACCCAAGGTTCACAGTGAGTGGCGTTCTATCTGATGCTGACTTTAACCTCTCTCGCCCAACCTTTACTGACGCTAGTATCTCTACAAACAAGCAGTACATCAACGACACTCAAGTCGTGTACCCGGTGCAAATCACAGAGAAGAGTACAGTCAACAAACTACTTCCTGAAGTCATCGCACAATTCACGAAGGACAAAATCCCTGATGCCTACGTGACACCTCAAGATAAGGCTAAATCCGCCAAAGCCGTGAAGCAAAACTTAATTGATATGTGGCGTGAGAGGGAGAAGTTTACGTTCTTTGAGTACTCGGACAGTCCACTCCCAAACATCTATTCTAACTGTGTATTCACAAACATTGGTTTCAAAGAGGATGCCACTACAGGTGACGGTATTTTCCCTGAACTGGTGTTTGAACAAGTGACCTTCGCAGGCACAAAAAACCTCTCCGTGGCGATTAGGATCAACAAGGGTCGTCAAAATGGGAAGTCTAAAATCAAAGCAGGTAAAGACAACGTTGCAAACGCACCATCCAGCTACGCCGGTAAGAGTGTACTGGAGTACGAAAAAGCAACGCAATAACAGGAACCCGCTCGGTGTGATGCTGAAGCGGGTTTTTATTTGTCTGTCGTATGTAGGGAAGTGTGAAAATAGTTGTTGATTTTGTGTTAAATAACTGTATATAGGGTTGACAGGGATAGTTTCCGTGTTACTATATGAGAGGTGGAGAGAAATATTTACTGCAACGGTAAATCCTCTCCAGCAACACCATCAGTTACACACAAGCCCAAACCAAAACACAGCCTTTAGGCTCATCCCTCACAGGAGATATTTCTATGCCCGTTCAAAAAAAACGTGGTGGCGCTTCCAAGGCTTGCACCTGCAAGCAGTGTGGCGGTTTGTTCCGCACCCGTAAGCTCCAATCGTTCTGCACAGCAGATTGCAAACATAGTTTCATGATTACCCTAACCAATTCCCCAGCCATCCTTGAAGGAGCTAGCAACAATGAAAGCACAATCGAACACACAAACAACTGCTAAACCAACACCAGTAAAACTAGCCGATGGTCGCCATCGTTGCCTTCTGGATACTTGCCGCAAAGCATTCACTCCAAAGCGTTCTGATCAATGCTACTGCAAGTCTGACAAACGTGACTGCAAACTGCTCTCCCACAAAGCCCTGAAAGCTGCCACAACTACCCGTAAGAGAAAGGTTTACACAATCCCAGCCGACGCACACCAAAGATATCGCATCCTAGATGCTGTTAGAGCTGCTGGAACCGTGCAAATCCTGCAAACATGGGTTGGTGATGTTGAAGAAGCAGCCGCAACTATCAACGTCCTAACCGCCACCAACACGGCCAACCTCAAGAACGGAAAGAACACATTCCACACTTGCCACGTTGACGCTGTGAAGCATTCCCACCGTATGGGTTTGCTCTCTTCTCAAAACCTATTCGTCGGCCTTGGCACTCGCAACCGTACAGCTAAGGCGTTCAGTTCTGGTATGGGCCAATCTATTAGCCGTCTAGATTTGAAAGCTAAGTGGTCTGTTGACGCCAGCATGAGCAACGCTGATGTATGGACGATGATTGAAGAGTTTGTTGGTATCGAAACCCTAACTGAAGCTTGCCGTAAAGCTGGGCTCAAGCCATCTGCCAAAGCTCAGGCAATCGCCAACCTTGAACAAGTGATTGATCTAGACAACCCTGACCACGCACCATTCGTTAAAGTCTTGAACAACCCAAAGAGCACAGCCGTTGAACTACAGATGGCCTGCGCTGAGATTCAAGGCAAACGAGTTTTCAGCATGAAACTCAAAGCTACTACCGAACAAGAGATTCTGTTCTCTGAGGTTCGCCGTCACTCCACTTTCCGTCCTGAGCTGGATTTCCTCCTGACTCCAATCAATAAGATGTACACCACATTCATAGATGAAGACGGTAAAGACCACCAACATCTAATCGGTGTGCTGTCTGACGGTCATCTTCAAACTCTGTTCAACTTGCTGCAAGGCCATGATGCAGAACATATGGTTGAAGAAGTAGAAGAGCTGATGTTTGGGTTTAACTTCGCATCCCGTAAGATGGTTGATGACAAGGCTGTTAGTGATGCTCACAAAGCCCGTATGGACGCTCATACTGCTTACTACGCACTTAGCCGTGAGGAACGTGCAGAGTTTGACGCACAACGTCAGGAAGAGGCTGATATCCTGTCTGGCTTGATCTATGAAGAGGGTGATGATGTGTTCCGTGGTTCTGTTAACACAATCGTTTTCTGTGACTCTTACATTCCGGGTTGGACACCGTTCTAATCATTCGTGCAGAAAGCAGCTATGGCTGCTGTAGTGTTAGAACCTTTTAAGAGTAACCCTCCTAAGCTACACCCCTTTAAATACGTGGCCTCCAGACAAGTTGACCCCCTCAGATAGTGCGTCCTACAGCGTGATACTACACTCCAAGTAGTAACCCGTGAACATCGTTCACAGTGGTATCCCTGACAACGCGGGTTGTCGTCTGTACTCCCTCAAGCAACAAACAATACAAACCACCATCACTAGGCACAAGGCCAAAGGGCACAAAGCCGGTAGACACACTGTGAACATCGTTCACGGCAGACAATCCTTTGAGGCTTACTCTCTTTTGAATGCTGTGTTGTTTTGTTGTTTGAAGGGGTAGTCAGTTTTGAAGTGAATCACATTCAAATGCGAGAAGCCTTGAGGCTCCACACGGCAACGTGTGAGTAGTTCTAAGCTGTGAGTAGTCCGAAGCTAAGGATAAACATCTCTCGCCCTGTAGAGGGCAGCAAAAAACCTCACAACGTGGGGCACTACTTAGAGTGGCGAGACAACAACACACCAGAAATAGTAGCAACCAAACAAGCTCGGTACTCCCTGTTTCAGATACACAAACAGAAATGACGGCTAAACTAACGAGTGTGAAAATAAATGTCAAAAAGTTGCATAAAAATAAACTTATGGGTTGACGTATTCCATATCTCGCGGTATACTTAACTAAAGGAACAGATAATCTTACTAGTTGTTCTTCTCCTGCCAAATTCCCTTCTAATACCGATCTTCTCAGTTCCTCCTTTCTCTGAGTCTATGGTATCTGCTGGCCCTCACGCCAGCACTTGAGCAAGCGTGTCCTCCCACGCTTTGTTAGCACCTTGCCGGGGGGGGGGGGCTCAATACCGGCACTCATTCGAAACACTCATTCTTCCCTCGCAAGGCTTCTCATGGCCTGTTTCAGTACCATCATGTTGCTGGCGATCACGTGAACACACCTCACGGCTTTGGTCGTTCTTAGCTTAGTGATGAAAGAGCCGTCTTAGCAGTACGGTGTGGAACACTGCTCCTAATTCAGATTCCTGTTGATCCGCAATGAGTCAGCAAGACAGCACACGGCAAACTTAATAAACAGTGAGCAGCTACTTTTTCACAGCTTCAGGGTAGCTGGTGCGACAACCCTAACTATTCCCTTGTACAGAGCGAGAGCCTTAATTGGCTCTTTCTTTGTACTCATATCTTTTACCGTTCCACTCCCGTTCACACCCCAGACATACAAGGACAATCTACATGGCCCACACTACCAAAGTGTGCGGATGGTGTGGCGAGCCTTACCCTGCACAACGTTCAACATCTCGTTTTTGCAGTAGCTCTTGCCGCTCCCACTCGTACAGACACAACCAAGACCCTGATAAAGAGATTGAGCAAGCCAAGACTTCAATCTTCGAATTCTACAAACAACAAATCTCCAAACTCTCTGATTCTGAAATTCTAGGTGCAGTAGCTGCATTGGTTCTAGAAACTCCAGAGGACAGCAAGAACAGAAAACAATCCATGCTCTACAAACTGCTTAACAAGGAATCTCAACATGTTTGACCCAACCATAGTAGCTGCTTTCTGCTTTGCCTTCCTAGCTGTTGGCTACTCCCTCGGTGTTCTTCAATGCCACTTCCTGAACAAGAAGGCTTGAACAATGACCATTTATACAGAAACAAAGCTTACAGACAGAGAGTGGATTAAAGCTTTCCTGAATACTCTAGACGCTGAGCAAGACAACAGCCACGAAACATACGAGTTCTTGAGAGACAATCGCTTTCAAGATGATGGCTTTGACCAAGAGTTAGAAGCTTACCAACAACTCTGCCATGAGCGTGGCATTCAGTTCTAAACAAACCCAAACACTACAAGGAAAATGAATAATGACTACCCTAACAATCCGTAAAGCAAGCAAAGAAGAACTTCAAGCCCACATTGACGGTGAGCTGGCATGTTATGCCATCCGCACCACTGGCTTTGATACAGACATGAGCGCAGAGCCTGATTTCCGTGGCAACTTCCCACGTAAGTTGTTCCTAGGTGCTATCGAGCAAATCACAGAACGCTCTCTACTTATGGCAATCGGCAAGCTTCAAGACTTCCTTGATAAAGGCTACAAACTATATGTTAGCCACACTGCTGTACCTCAAGTGGTTCCTTCCACTGGTGCTGCAATTCTCTACCTCACCAAGCCTGAAGCTCTGCAAGCTGAAGACAAAACCAAGATCATTGCCGAAGTAACAGCCAAATACACAGCAGACATTGACGCTCACAACGAGAAAGTGTTTGTGCAAGAGGCTGAAGCATTGAAAGCTGAAGAAGCTGCTATTGCTGCTCAACTACGTGCAGAAGACGAACAACGTGTACAGGCTGAGTTTGATAAAAGAGTCCGTGAACGTATGCGTGGAAGCAAAGCAGGGGCTAAGTAATGACTGAACAGCAATACCGCAAGATGCTTATTGCTAAGCTGTTTGACGCTGATGTTACTGAAGTGCTCGCCACTTCAGCCATCAATCTAGATGACGCTGGATTCTTTCAGTTCTACAAAGTCCTTGTTGAAGAGCAAGACTATCTCAAAGAGACAGTGCAGAAGGCCAAAGTTTCTAAGGCCAAGGCAGTCGCTAAGTCTGTAGCTAAGACAACTGTACATACAGTAACGCTCACACAGGCAGCGCCGCAGCTAACATCTGCTGACCTAACAATGCAGATGCTGCAAGAGAGGTACAAGAAATAATGAACACTGCCCAATACGACGCCGCTGAATGGGAGTATGTCCCATCAAACACAAAACCAAAGCACAAAGACAAACGTAGCTCCAAACAACGGGAGACAAAGCGACAGTGCGAAGAACAGGACTATGACGAATGAGTAACGCTATGACAGCAGAGCAGCTTCTAAAGTTTGCTGCTCGCATCTACAAACAAACAATCGCCCCACTTGAGAAAGCCTTAACACGTGCCAAAGCGTGTGGCTTTCCAGAAGACCACATCCAACGCCTAGAACACATGATTGAAGAAGCTAAAACAATCGCTGGCTTTGAAGTGATTACACTCCCAATCAAGAAGAAGAAAGCAGGGCGCCCAGCTAAAGGCACGCCAACTGTGCAAGACGTTTGCCACCAAATCTTTTCTCAATATTGCCCTAAGTTTATTCCACTGAAGGTGCAGGAGAAGAAAGGTGTTGATGCAGCAGGCAACGTCAAACCCCAAGAAGGTTTGGTATTCAACTTCAGCAAATAAGAGACGCACAGGAGATTAAGACAATGACAGACGGACAACACGCACTGATTCTAAAGCACCAAGCTACAACACCATCTAGTTATCACCACATCATCAATCATCTTGTTCTAACTGATCAACTCTACGCTGTACAGATGTTGGTGAGCACACTTGAACAAGAAGAAGCAAAGAAAGCTGTATGTAGTGAGGCAGCACGCAAAGTTGCTTATGATCGTAAGTTGATTGTTGACCAACTGGAAACTCTTTCTCGCCAAGCTGGAGCGTGAATCGTTCTACGGCAACATGCAAGCTGAAGGTTTCCGTATCCGTATGGAGCAACTACTAGAAGAGAATGCAAAGCTGAAGGCTGTTTAACAACTGCTTTGAGCTTTCCTTTCTTACCAAATTTCAAGAGCTGACATTTTGTGTCGGCTCTTTCCTCTTATAAGGACACAAAATAATGACAATGACACGTACACATCAATCCTACTTCTCTGATCTTGTAGAGAAGCTTTTCCGCAAAGGCTTGGAAGCTGCAAACCAACACACTGACGTTGACTACATCCTGTCTCTGATTGACTTCAAAGAATACGGCAAACGTTTTGGTGAAGAAGTGCTGAAACACGCCTCTTACACTGATTTGAAGTATGCAGACAAGGTGCTGAGTGATGAACGTGTAATCCGTTCCACTTACGCTATTGAACAGGCTCTAGCCTTCATTGCACCAACAACCGACGATGCTAAAAACATTGAAGTGATGGCCCAGTATCTGACATCTGGTGTGCTCGACACTGAGACTGCTTTGAATGGTATTGCTGAAGCTGGTGATGCTGTGCAGAACCGTGCACTTCAATTGATTCACGGACGCAAGGTGTAATCCATGATTGATGAAAATCTAGGAGAACTGTCGGCCAAGATTAGTTTTAAGATCGACCAAAAGGGAATTCTGCAAGCTCGCGCTTTGTTGAAACAGTTGGAAGCTCAAGCTAAGGCGACAGGGAAGGCTATCAACGCTGCTTTCAAGAATGCAGGTGCAGGTAGTGCAGGGCAGGCAGCTAAGAACATGGCTGTTGCTCAGAAAGCACAGACACAGGCTCAATTTCAAGCACAGCTACAGAACGCCAAGTTTACTAAGATCAACAACGCCAACCAAGTGGGCGCTCTGAAGACACAGCAACAACAAGTTGCTCTTCAAATCAAACAAGCTCAGTTGGCAGCAGCAACACAACGCACACAAGCAGCAGCCGCTAAGGCCCAGCTACAGCAACACGCTCAATCTTTGGGACACCAGATTCAAAACTCCCGTCTAGCCAACCTCCAACAACAACACCAAATCCGTGCAGCCCGTGCAGCAGCACAACAACATGCAGCGGCAAGACGTGCTCAAGGATTGGCTAACACTCCTGGGCACGGTGGCCCACGATCCGCTCACGGCGGTGGCTTGCTTGGTGTAGGTGGTCACGCTATTCACCGCTTTGGTGGTGTTGGTCGTTTCGCTGGAGGCGTCACTGGTGGTGCTGAAGGCGCCCTAGGAGGCTTGGAAGGTCTTGCAGGCGGTCTAGGCCGTGCAGCTATGGGATTGGGCGCTGTAGCTGGTGCCGCTGCTTTGGTAGTGGCTGCATTCGCTGCAATCGTTGCCGCTTCCGCAGGGTTCGCCCGAGCTGCTGAAAGAGCGGCCAACACTCGAAACCAACGCCTAGGCCAGTTCCAAGCTGTAGGTGATAAAACCCCAGAAAACGCCCAGCGTATGAACAACCGTTTTGAGAACTTCGCACAAACAGAAGGACTATCCACAAAAGAACTTGGAGCAGATTACTCTAAGATCGTTGGTGCATTGTCTTCTAAAGTTGGGGTTGATAAAGCTGCTGATACTGCTGAAGGCATCTTCAGATATGGTAAGGCTCAACACTTGTCTAACGAAAACATGTCTAAGATTAGTCTCGGTATGCGTCAAGCTCTTGGTAAAGGGCAACTCTTCTCTGAAGAATGGACAGGCCAAATTGCAGAACACCTTGGAGCACACGCCAACGAGTTTGGTGCTGAAGCTTGGCAGAAAGCATCCGGTGGCAAACTCACTGGCGATGAAGCCTTGAAAGCTTTCGGCAAGGATCGTCAGGACAGGAAGATTAGTGGTGATGCACTTACAAGGTTCATGATGGAACTTGGTAAGACATTGGATCAACATGCTAATGACGGTGGGTTGTTGGATAAAGCCCGCAACACCCAAGATTCTTGGGATAATCGAATTGGCAACCAATACCAAGCAAACATGGCTTCTGCATTCGACAATACTGGTTTGCAATCCACCATGCCTGCTCTGTACAGCAGCCTTGTAGAGTTCCTAAAGGCGATAGAACCACAATTTGAAGCCTTGGGCCGTTCTTCCAGCACAGTGCTTGACGGTGTAACGAGTATGGTTAAAGGTCTAACCGACCTAGCCAACTGGTTCAACAGCGGTAAGAGCTACTTTGATCCTAAGTTTATGCAAGACTTCAGCTCTGCATTGGATGAGTTGGGAACAAGCTTCACTACTTACTACCACACTCTAAAGCAAGCCTTTGGTATTGCTGATGATGTTGGTGTGTTCAAGACTGTAGGTGAAACTCTGATTGGAGTTATTACGGCTGTTGTTGATGCAATCGCTGCATTTGCTGACGTAATGACATATCTACTTCGCAAGGTTCAAGATGGTTTGCACTTTGTTGGTAAGGTTGATGATGACCAGTACGACAAGATTCTAAAACAACGTGAAGTTGACGACAAGCAACGTGCGGACGTTGTTGCAAGGCGAGAGCTAGACCGTAGTGGCGGTGGCCCTATGCCTAACCCTGCTGGCAATGTTGACCCAACAGCGCCTTGGCGTCTAACTGATGGTAGCGACATTCCAAAACTAGATACTGTGGTTGCTCCTGACGCTGGCCCTAAAGCCTTCCCTAACATGGTTGGTGCAGTCCCTAAAACTCCACTTGTTCAACCTGCTGTAAACGGACAGGCCGCAGCTTCTGCTGTGAATAACAACGTTGTTAACACAATCACACTCAACCAAGCTCCAATCACACTAAACGGTGTTGCTCCTGAAGAAATGAAAGGAGTGCTTGAGGATCATCGTCGAGAAACTGAGAGAACAATGCAGAACATTGTTAACAGATTGAGTCCAGCAACAGCCGCTGCTACACAGTCCCAAGCAAGAGGTAACTAATGTCACCAGCCCTAGATAATAAAGTTTGGGGTTGGCTTCTTGCAGCTTGTTTCACTGTTCTAGTTGGGTGCTGCATCTTAGCGGTCAATGCCCACATCACGCTCAACGAGTACCAAGCCACAAGAAGCCAAGACATTGCCATGATGAGGCAAGAGATAGTAAGAACGTCTCTTGCTCAATCTGACTCTTTCAGGATGCAGATTAACAACGGCAACGAACAACTCAAATAGTACATTGACATTCAAGTTCCATTGAAGGCCCGAGACGCTATCTACAGTGTTTCGCCTATCAACATCAATCAAACTGCAAACCCGACTACTACAGTCAGCCCAAGCACAACCAAATCCAAATAAACACAGGAGAATCAAACATGTTCCCAGTAACAATTGAGGGTGTCCGTTACCCGCAACACTTTAAGTCTCAATCTAAGGCCAATGCTGCTGCTTATGAATACTTCGAAAGCATCGGAAAGGACAGCTTTAGTTACAAGGTGTTCCGTGCAAAGACAGATAACGGTGGAGTCTACTTTGTTCTACAAGACAACAAAGGGAATGCTCTTCCTCTTCCTGAAATTCTACTCCCAGTGCGTCCAAGCAAGGCTGCTTAACACATGAACCATCCTGAGTTATTCCAGCAACTGTTATCAACCCTCAACACATACGCTGCCTATAACGGGAATCGAACAACAGGCACTCAACGCATTGCACTAGCCAAAGCTTTGGAAGCTCTCTACAGCAGTGTAGAGGGTCAGCCTAGCCTATCTATCCAAGTTGATGTTAACGCCTCTGTAATCGACTCACAGAAGCTCAGAGACAACGCTATACAAGCTTACAGCCCAAAGCACAAACCAGATAAGCCAGCAATTGGCTTTGACTCTAAACACTTCATTCAAGACCCAGCGTTAAGGATGATCGCAGATTAAGGAAACCTAATGTTCAACATCACCTATCCAGACGCCTCCTATATCGACGTTATCAAAACAGAGATTCACAACCACAATGACAGCATTAGAACAAGTTTCCCTGCTGTTGTGGTTGGCGTCAATAACACCGCTGTTCCCTCCGTGACAGTGAAGTCCTTGACTCAACGCTACACAGACGATGGGGAAAACATGGATGACTTGCATATCCTCAATGTTCCCATTGCCTACACTCGCACTAGTGAGAGCGTTATCCTTTTCCCAGTTAAAGTGGGTGACACAGGAATGTGCATCGTTGCTGACAACAGCCTAGATAACTTTAAGATTGCCTCCAACTCCAACCCCACCAAAGTGGCTAACAATAGAATGAAGGATGAGATGGACGCTGTTTTCTATCCGGGGCTAACTCCACCGGGTGTGATGGCTCAACAGCTTCAGGGCTTGAAACTCCCAAGAGACGCGAATGATCTAACCATCATCCACAACACAGGAACTGGTGCAGAAGTAAACTTCACTCTCAAAGCAGACGGCAATGTCGAAATCAACTCGAAATTCACCGTGAAAGTCATTGCTAAAGACATTGAGCTGAACGCAAGCAACAGTGTCTCTATCAATGCCTCTTCTTTGAAAGTGAACGTGCCTAACACCACATGGACAGGCAACACCACAATCACCGGAACATGGACATTCAACGGGATTCCGTTTGATACCCACAAACATACTGGTGTTACACCGGGTAATGGTGTATCTGGATTGCCTACAGCTTGAAAATCCGGTGACTAAACATCACCGGATTTCGAGGGAAAAGAACGTATCAGAATACGTCCTGGGGATAAGCCAGGACATCGCCGTTACGTTTTTCAACCACACGGCTGATAACTAAGCTGTTGCCTATTTGAGCCACATAGTAAATTTTGTCTAGCTCTAGACTCTTGTGTGCCTTTACAAGTGGTATTGCGATGTCATTCTTGATGTTGGTCAGGGCTTGGTCATCTAGGTTTGTATATTTGCTAAAGTCTTTTAGCCAGACTGTATCAACGTTTTGTGCTTTTTTCCAGCCAGCTACTTCTAAGGCGCTGTAAAGGTCAGGGCGGTTATCCTTTGCATTTGTTAGGTCTAGCGAGAGCATTACCTTGATCATTCTTTTCTTCCTTTCTAGAATAGGACGGGTCAGTCGCTAATGCGCGTGACGGCATATTGAGTTAGTGTTGAGGTGTTAGAGTTTGTCTACAAACTCTTTAAGATGATCAAGCGACTCTTGATAGTTTTTCTTTGGTATATTTACAGACTCACCATTTGGCATTGTGTAGTTTGTATGCAGGGGAAGTCTGTGCAAAGGTATTCCGAGGCTTGCTGATACTTTTCCAGCAGTGTGAAAGTCCTTCACATTTGAAACAAATAGTTCTTCCCAATCTTTTTGCGTTGTTGGTGCGACAGTGCATGGCCAAAAAATTGTAGGGTCAGTTAGATATTGCTTCCAAGAGTACTCAATCAGTTCTTCTCGGACTGCATCGAAAGCAGTGGCGACTCCAAGATTGGTTGTGAAGTTGTTGAAGGGGAGTTCAAATATCTTCGGTAGTGTCAGGCCGTGTTGTTCAACCTGTCTATTGAATGTTACAACTTTTGCAGCGTAATTTTTCGTAGCGGATGATGGATATTTTCCGTAAAGCAGCATCAGAATTCCTTTGATACCTTCCAGCGAGCTGAAATCAGCCATCATCGGTACTATCAGAGCGTCTGATGAAACGAGTGCCATCTGTGTATAGACAGAAAAGCTAGGATTGCAGTCAATGAAGACTGTCATATTCGCATATTCTGAGTTTTGGAGTTCCAGTGCGCAAAGTCTGCGGATCGCTGTAACATACTCCTTCCAAGCAAAGATGTTGGCCGGGTTCATCGTGGCGAAATTCAATGCAAGGGTCAGCGACTCAAGAAATGAGTCACCCGCAATCAGATGCAGATTCTTTGTCACGTTAGGATTGTGCGGTTTCACCTGGGTCAGATAGCTTGTTGGAAGGCTTGTGAAACCTGAGTTGCCTGAAAGCATCCAATCCATGAAACCTACGATGTTCCGACGAGTAGCTGTAGATTGAAGTCGTTGATTGGCCTTGTAACCTACGTGACCACCTCCCAAGAGAAACTGGGAAATATTTGCTTGGGGGCATAGGTCGATTACTAAAACAAGCTTTTTCGGGTTTTTCTCTGCGTAGAGTGTCGCGGCATTCTGACAGAGGGTGGTTTTGCCCACTCCCCCTTTGTTATTGTAGAAAGCGTAGATTTTAGTGCTCACTATCAATCATCCGTGTTTGAGTATTGCATCGATGGGGCGCCATGATGGCTTTTCGATGGCGGATTTTCAATACTACAAAGTTGGAGGGCTCGCATACAGTTCGGGACTTTCCGTGTCAACATATTTCGATTGGCGTGATGGCGATCTGAGAGTATGATTAGCCCTCGCCAATAACGGCGACCAACACCAGCCCGGCGACAACGCCGAAGGAAGTGACCCACATTTTGAACTGATCACAGGAGGCTAGTCCCATGCAATCTTCTATTCCCTTCGTTTTACACCTCACCCCCGGCACTACTGCTGCCAACCAAGATTTCGACACCCCCCAAGACAAGCCCAAGCCCAAGGCCAAGCGCGGCCCCAAGCCTAGAGTGAAGCCCAATCCTCAAGCGCACCTTATCCGTATGGCTATGACTAATGGACTGTCCTTCATTGATGACGCCGTGATAGCTGGTCTGTATATCGCTGTCGGTGACAGTGGCGGTAAGTTGAATGTGCGTCCTCGTGATGTGCGCAAGGTTATCTGCTTCAGCGTCATTTCCACTGCTCAGCTGGTGACAAAGCTTCGCACACTGACAGGTGATCCCATCTGCGAGCGTACAGCCCGCTACCTTGCTGCTGCTGCACGTCTAGCCATTGGCGGGATAGAACGACACTTCCACCGTAACCCGGCCTTGGTGAAGCGCCTACAGGCTCAGTGGGATCGCTCCCATCGTGTTGACGAGGGTTGGCCCGATCTTGATGATGTGGCCGTTTCCTACTCGCTTGCACAGTGGGAATGGCAAGAATTCAACGCTGCTTGAATTACGGCAGGATATAAGAAGAGCAGATCAAAAGCAGATTACACACTTTCAAGAATGTCAAGACTTAAATTCAGTTCGCACCTAAAAGGGTGTGGCCAATCACTCCTACGGAGTAGGGTGCTTATCCCCCTGAACGATAGCTCAGAGAGTTACACTCCTTGAAGAGTTCTCGCTTGATGGGGTTCCCACATAACAACCAATAATAGAAACAAGAAACCTAGAGAGGCAGTAACTTTGTGTCGTACCGGCACGGGCTTACCTTTTGTCATTCTGACAAGGCTTTCTGCACCAGAACAAGAGCGGTAAGCTCATTTAGTGGTTGGTTGTTATGTTTCTTTTGATTGGTGTATCACTGTGTCTCACGACACAAGATATCTAAGCTTCTGAACGGACGTTCAGAGGTATAACACCTATAAGTCTGTATCCTGATGGGTGTTATCAATATGGTTGGCTTGCTATCTATTATCCGTGTGAATACTCTTTTTGCTGGCTACTCATTCTTTGGTGTGAGTGTTTCAGGGTGAGTGCGTTTTAAGGATGTATCCTCTTGGAGCTGTATTACCAGTGATGGTGACACTTGAGGGTAGTTTCTAGATTGATAGGGTGCTAAGCAAAATCATTTTGCACATGCAAGAAGTTTTTGCACAAAAGTGATAATTAATCGAAGAAATCACCTAAGATTCACAGCCTATCGCATGTGTCAATCACTTCAGCACACATCTGTGCAATCTTTACACTTCTCGGTTATTGAGAGTGATTTCCATCCATGAATTTCAAACGATTTGCCGAAGGACTTCAATTTGGAGATGGTAGTGATTCGCATCTGTGTAATGTGATGAATAACACTTGACAGGAGGGATACACCGCTGACGGACGTGGCACACACTCAAGTGCGAACACACAATCCAAGCTTCATAGATGGTGCAGCGCGTCAACAACATTAGTGCAAGAAACAGCCTCTGGCTGCTCTAGTGTTGTAACCTTTTTAGAGTAGTATTTCCCTCTACAAGCCACGTCCTATAAGGGTTTCAGCCTAGAGCGTCTGCGTCCATTTGTAGTGATATACACCACACCAAATGGTGTAACCCCTGAACGGACGTTCAGAGAGTCACAGCCCATGCCCCGAGGCATAAGCAGGACAACCCTTCATTTCCAATGAACACAGAAGCCATTGAGCCTAGACCGGCTCCAGCGGATACGCTGATTGGTAGGTGATGGATATGTTAGGTGTTTATATTGGGACACCTTCTCAAGTGGTAGTCCTCTAGGTGTGAGCTGACGCAGCTGTGTAATCCACGTTTGTCATTTCTGGTAATGGTCGTTCAGACATTTGTCATATATTTTTGTAATGTGTAGAATGACAACTACACATAGAGTGAACAGGAATACAGACAATGAACGTTGTTGCTTACATCAGGGTTTCTACCAAAGGCCAAGGCGAGAGTGGGTTAGGTCTTGAGGCTCAACGTTCGTACATTGAAACAGCAGCCAAACAAAACGGTTGGACTGTGGTAGCTGAATTCTCCGAAACAATCTCTGGTACAACGCCACCCCTACAACGTCCTGAATGCTCCAAGGCGATTGCACAGGGCTTGCCCTTGGTGGTGGCTAAGCTTGACCGTTTGAGCCGTGATGTTGAGCACATAGCTAGCCTGATGAAGCGTGTTGACTTCAAGGTGGCAACCATGCCCCAAGCTGACAAGTTTCAACTGCACTTGTTTGCAGCACTGGCAGAGCAGGAACGAGCATTCATTAGCCAACGTACAAAGGACGCCCTCAAGGCTCTACAGGAGCGTGCAGACAGTGGCTGTGAAGAGAGCTTAGCCAAAGTGGAACGCCGCTCACAGGCTCTCTCTAAAGGCCGTGCAAAGGGCAACGCTGACAACATGAATGCCATCAAGGCTGACAAGATTGATGCTCACCGTGAAGGCATAGCCCCTCATGTAATGGCTTGCCTCTACCAAGGCTGTGACACACTTCAGTCTCTCGCTGACTGTCTGAACAGTAAGGGTAAACACACCTCACGTGGTGGCCTGTGGACTCCTACAACAGTTCGTCGTCTTATGTTAAGCCTCAACGTCACCTTCAAGAAGTAAGCGGCGTGGGCAGGCTCTCAGGAGGTCATAGGTTATTTCTGAATTACGAACGGTTCCTATTTGCACGCTCGCGTGTTGCTTGATACCTCTCGCTTGAAACCGGCTTTCCAACACCCGCACCACCCATCACAGCCCCTCCAACTTATATTTCCTGACGAAATTCCGAGTTTAACTTCCTTGCGGCCTCTTTTTACGGCGGGGCGGGGGATTTCGAGAATTTCTCTCTTCATCGCTTAGATACGTTACTGCTCCGAAGTACCTTTTACTAATCCTGTCTACATCGATTTTCCCGATGATTGAGTCAAGGACATCAGCTTCGTCGGGGTCCCAGCTAGTGAACTTATAAACTATGTAGACAGAGTGCTTCTCTAGGCCTCCAGTCGCCCGATTTTGGTAGAAATCTTCCCAGTTCGGCCCACTGAAATAACTTGGTTGAAGAGTTTCCTGATTTGTACTTGGATCAAGCCGGACCTGAAACTTTGATCTGATCAATTTTGCGGATGCTGCGTAAATCGTTCGCATGCTTTCGCTTTGTATACGATTTGCTAGCTCTCCTGCGGTTAGTATTAGTCTCGCAGAATCGAGCCAACCTATCTTAGTGTCGTTTATTTTGCCAGTTATAGGATCATCAAGCTTTCTCAAAGCTTCTTCTAGGCATTGAAGAGCCTGTCGGTTGTATACCTCGTCATCCCTAGCTTGCTCATCTCGTCTGATGGCAGCGAGTTGCTCTTTAATGCCTTTGCTTTGAAGGTTTATAGTCGCAACTACGGCAGCGAAGCCAAATATAGAGATAATGGTGGAAAGCACGCCGCCAAAGTAGTCCCCAAATACTCCCCAGTTAGCAGGATTCGTACTGAATGGCGAATTACCGAACGTGTAAGCCCACGGTGCGATCGCAATCAGGATGCTCACAACAACTGCTACTGAAATCCCTATTATCCACTTCCTGTCCATACTCTTCGCTTTTCTCTATGTTGGGCTTTGCTGCTTATGATACTGACGTTCGGTGGAGTCATCCACATGCTGCTGAAAGCTGTCGGCTGGACACGATTAAGACACTGACGGCCCAAGGGCGAGTCTTCTATTTGGTGTATAAGGGCTAATAATCAGGGGGATGCTGTGATGTCTGAGATTTTCACATGGAAGAACTGCATGGCCGATGTTTACACATATCGGTATGGGTCGATTGCAAAGGATTTCTTAACACTTGTTGTAAATCCTTCGCTAGATGCTCTTGATGCTCAGGTAGCAGAGTGGGACAAATCAGATGATCCGGTTTCCCACTTCATGACTTCTGACCTCAGTGAGTTGATCTTCAAAACACGTATGACGTTCTGTCTATCAATCCAGTCTCTCTGGGAGCAGCAGATACGAACCTACCTAGCAGGTTGCCAACAGGAGTTGGGCATCAATCCGTTCCCTGTGTCTAACCGCAGAGGTGCTAACTCTGTGCAGGCGGTGTACTGGGGTGATGAACTGAATACAGTGTTTGAGAGGTTGCGGGATATCTCTCTACCTTCGTTCGCATCCTTTGAGTCACTTGATCTTCTAATGCTGGTAGGCAATGTGTGTCGTCATGGTGATGGCAACTCTAGTGCAAGACTGTGGGGTGTTCGCCCTGATCTTTGGCCTATGTACCACGATCCTGATAACACGTTTTTACACTCGACGTTGGCAGACCAAGCGCCTTCAGTGCAATCACTGGAAATCCCTAGAGAGATGTTAGAGGACTTTGTGGACAAGATTTGTCTTTTCTGGGAAGACACCAACTACATCTATGAAGAGAGTATCGAACGAAAGCACCCGTCCCTAGAGGCTAGGTTGGTGGTCAGGCGTGCCGAACGCGCAACGGGCATTCGCCACGGAGGGTTCACTACCCCCATCCTTAAATCTTCTGGCGAGTGATGTGTGTGATATTTTTTTGGTGTATGTGATGTGCTGTGCTATATTTCTCTCGCACAAAAAAAAATCATGTGTGATATTCACAGGAGATTTCACGATGGCACAGGCAAAATCCCCAGAGGTAAAGGCACGCATCATCGCAGCATGGCGTGAAGCAGAAGCCAAAGGAGAGACACGCAAAAGCTTTCACGAACGCATCAAAGGTACTGAGCTAGAAATCACTTACGGCGGTTTGGAGCGTTGGCTGAACCCGGCCAAAGCAAAGATTGTTGGTAGTACAGGGACGCACACAACAGTGCACACAGAATCGCCCAACTTCGCCACAGCTACCACGCTGGATGACGTAGAGGCAGTGTACAAGAAAAATATTAAAGCCCTTATCACCACCCTTGAAGAGCAAGAGCAGCACCTCAAAGGTGAGCTTGATCGTGTGGTGAGTGACCTTGCCCGAGCACGTGAGAAGCTCACTAAGTTCGACTGATGGTGTACGAGATAGTGTGGAGTAGTTTTTGATGGCGTTCTTCGGTGCTGTGGCTTTCTGTGTCATGGTGAATGGCACGACTGAAAAGTGTCAACCTCCTAAAGTGATGCGTAATGAACATGAGACAAAGGAGGTGTGTGAATCGTTCATGACTGAGTATATGCCATATTACAAACGTCAGATGCAGAAGCTTATGGAGCAGCAATCCAACGTGCTCCTGAGTGATCTTAAAGTGACGTATCAGTGTTTGCCCGCTACTGAGGCTGCGAAGCTGCCACGAAGTAGTGTGTAGATGCAGATTGTAGCCCGCCTTGAGCGGGCTTTCTCATTTTTGTGATATGTATTTTTTTTTGTGTCGTACTTGTACATTAATGTTGACAAGTCTGGTGTGTGATATTACATTCAATTTGTGTCGCAAGGCACTGCACAACGTAGTGCCAGACATCACAGGAGGTGCTATGGAAGAACTCCATAACGTCTACATTCAGAAGGGGCATGATTCAAACGTTTACGAGATGTACAGCTTCAAGGCGCTAGACACAGCCGCAACATTGAGGAACTGTGCATCTAGGTTTGGGCTGGTGGCCTTCATAGTGAGTATGGAAGCTAATCAGCCATCAACACATTATGTGAAAAGATGTAAAGCCTGTCGGTTCTGTTAAATAACCAAGGAGAGGTGTTCAGATGGGGTTCTATTATGTTGTGTTCAGCTTTTGTGTTTCAGCGGCAGGTTATGAAAACCATTGTCAGCAAGAGAAGTTGATAGACACACAGTATCGTGGGTTGGTTAGCTGTTACACAGGCGCCAGTTCGATTGAAAGGAAGACCACAGAGCAAATCTTGCAGGAGGCACAGCAGAACAACGTGAAAGACCCGAAGATAGAAGTTAAGACCCGGTGCGTAACCAGTGCTGAGTCTGAAACCTTCTTGAAGCAGTGGGGACCATCAGCATTGGTCATCACTGGTAAGAAATACGAGTAGGGTCAACCGCCCATATCCACGCGACACCCCGCTACACGTTGCACGTCCCGCCCCATACGGATAAGCTCCGTCAATCATCCCCACATTGCAGATTGTTGTGTGAAGATCATGTCGTAAATCAATGCCGAGTTCCATGCGACCAGCGTATGCCCTGGGCCATTGCTCAGGCCGGCGTACATGTCGACCCAGCGCTCGTACTCCGGCTTCCAGCGTCCGACGTAA
>Ga0070745_1000458_pt1 | contig 24745 bp, 18 predicted proteins | sample VirMetDEL_Mar_4_FD_77438 | JGI IMG/M metagenome (GOLD analysis project Ga0070745, IMG submission 77438) | Aqueous microbial communities from the Delaware River and Bay under freshwater to marine salinity gradient to study organic matter... | ecosystem: Environmental > Aquatic > Marine > Coastal ...
CTCCAACAATTGAAGATTCCGTCAGCTAAATTAATCTCTAGGTTAAATTTTTCATCACCATCATCTTCACCTTTTTCGGCTGAACATATAGGACAATTGACAGCATATTGTTGTTTGTTTGCATTCTTGGTCTTGATACTACCAAAAATACCTTCTATAATACCCAACAATAATGACGGTTTCTGTTCCATATGTTAAGTATAAGTAATATTTTTTAAAAGACAAAAAAAAATGAGGAATTCTTTTTAGAACTCCTCATTAAAATCAGGGTGTTAAATTTTTATTGTTCTGTGATTAAACTTCTTTCTTTATGAAGTTCTTTTATTTTATTATCTAGTTTATCACACCTAGAGTCGATGAATCTGTTGGTTTCATCTATATCATTATGTAGTGATGTGTAATTTATTTCTATTGTCCTGTACACATCACTGGACAATTCGTTGAACCTATTGTTAATTTCTCTCTCAAGGTCCATGCGATCTTTAAGGATATTGTCTATATTTTTTTCAAAATCTATAACATCAACCTTTTTATTTAACTTACTAAACATAACCACAATGGCTGTTACCATTGCAACTACACCTAGTGTTGCTAAGACTGTTACTAAAATTGTTGTTTCCATATTTTTTAATTTTATTTTTTATATGTTATTAGTAACACCCTGATTTTTATTTATAACAATTCCATTTACCTTCTTTACACATAATAGCTCTAGCACATGCATAGGCATCTGTCATATCAAAGTTTTCCTTCTTTAATTTCCCATTTCTATCATATTCCCATTTAATCTTAGGTTCTAATTCGGAAACTTTTTCCCATATAACCATTTTTTTATCAACATCCCATGGGTGCCCACCAAATAAAACAGGTTTTTTGGTAGATATTTCTTTTTCAGAATAGGGTTCACCTTTTTTATTAAATTTTCTAACACCCATTAATTCAGGAAAAGCATAAGCTCTAGCATCATAAGATGAAATAAAATCGGGGATAACATTTAATACCTCAGAAACAACTTTAGATATCATTCCATTGAATCTTAATAAAGTTGCTACAGTATAAACGTTATTACTATTTAATAATGGTTCTTCTATTACAACTCTATCTATATCAAAATCAATATATCTTGTTATTAATTTTTCGAATGCATCAACCTTCTTAAATAATTCTTCTAATTTGGACTCTGGTCTTGGTTTTATTTTTGGTGTGATGTGTGTTAATTCTAATAACTTACCATCAGTTTCGAATAAACTTATGCCAATTGTTTTCGTTGAGATGTCTAATCCCATAACACGCCCACTACTAAATTTTTTATTTTCTTCCATATATATTTATTTAAACCAATTAAGGTTTCTTATTATTTTAACTAATAATAGTTAAATAGTCCCTAAATTAAACTCTTTTATTTTTTTTTATGAAAAAATATTAAGAAGGGTAAACTGCTGGATTAACTTGTGGTCCCCATACATCACCAATACCACCATCTAACTTAACACTAAGATTCATAACAACATAATTATCTGTTTTATCAATAATTTCTGTTGGTGTCCCAATTGCTGTTAATTGTCCTGAAGTGTCGTATAAACACACTTGAGTTACTTTTACAACTTCTTCACACTCAGTATCACCTTCAGATATTGCCTGTTTTCTTGATGGGTTAGTAGTGTATTTTAATATGTCAGGATTTGCGTTAACTCTAACATCAGCAGAAACACTTGTATCATAATCTTTAACAACAGCATATGCATCAGTTGGTGCAAATGTTGCTCTTGTTGTACCTGTACCACCTGTTGCTATTGAAAAATCGAACCCTTGTACAATTTCAGGGTCCCAAAAACAAACAATACCACTAATACAATCAACCATACCAGCCGCTTTATGATATCCATCACCATTAAATATAGCCGTTTTCTTACCATTTGTATAAGGGTTGGTTACTTTGTGAGATTGACTAAATCCTGATGTTGCTCCTGATGTGATACTTGTATAGTCATTGAACATAAATACAATACCACTTTCATAAACATCTCCAGTATTGTTTCCACCTTTGTTTTGGCCCATACCTGTATTTATAACAACTTCTTCTTTAAACTCAAATTTCCTAATATCAGCAATTGTTTTAGCACAAACACCTGATGTATCTCTTTTTAATAATTCAGGTGAATCATAAAAACTCATATAATTAGTTAATGAAGTTAAACCACTTAAAGTTGATCCTGTTGAAGATATTGGTATTACTACAGCACCATCCCTACCAACTAAAGATTGTCTATAAGTTTCATTATTAATTAAACCAACAACAATACCTGTTGTGTTATAAGCCTCATAAATGTCTTCCAATGATGTATTTAAAAAACCACCTTCAGAAAAATCTATATTATAATTATCAGCTATTTCTGTTGTATATAAACCTAAATTAGCATAAAAATGTGACCAAACGTTTGTTTTAAAATTAACATCTGTAGATGCTGGAATATATGTCCACTCTATTTCATTACCAGGAATAGCATAAAAATAATTGCTTTCCTCTTCCACATTTTTTACATTAACATTTTGTACTGGTACTAATGAACTCATTATAATCTTTTTAATTTGTTGTTATTATTGGTTGTTCCAATAATGTGTTATTATCAAAATAAGTGATTGTAACACTTTTATTATCTATTTTCTGTGGTGTAAAACTTCTTGGGCTTAAATTCATCCCTTGGATACCTAATGGAATAAAATCTCCACCACGAAAATTAATAGTTTCTAACCTATTATTTACTTTATAGTATAGGTCAAAACTACTAACAGATGTAAAAGAATTGTATTTAGCATCTGTTTTTTCTAACGTGTCATGAAACCTATTTCTGTTAGTATAATCGTTGTTATTATTATAGTATATCTTTAACATTACTTAATTATTAAAATGTTGTTATATCCTGATATTGTTGCGTTAGGGTCATAAACAAAATTATATTTAATATTACCACCAACGATTTTTAGATCTGATGTATTATCCAATCTCATTCTTAAATTAAGTGGTAATTCCCATTTATTAAAAGAAGTTTCTTTAAAGTAGAATTGAATATGACTTTTAGCTTTATTAATCATACCCTTAATTAAAGATTGGCCTTTGTTGTTAACATAACCCCATATAGCTTGACCCATAAACCCATTAAAATCTGTTGTATTATATTTTTTAGGTTCTTTTAAGTAATATAAGTCATCAGCTAATGAACCTAAAATAACTGCTGGTCTAATCTCATCATAAGAATTCGGGTTACCTAATTTATCTAATGATATATAATTTGTTGTACCATTAATTACATACCCAAATTGAGGTGCTTGGAATGTTAAATAAGAATTGTGGCCTTCTAAATAATAACCACCTATTAACACAGAACCAAATCCAAACAATAAACTTGTATAAAATCTATCAAAAGATTTGTCTGTTTCTACTCTTTGTACACCATTAAATTCAACATACTTACTATTAAGCTTTAAATAATTTTTCTTATCTTCTTCTGTTACAAATTCATATGATGGTGCTATTAAACTTGTTCCATCTATATTTTCCCAAGTTTTATCAACAAAGTTTTGTTCTTGTTTAACTAAATTAATACCATCTATTAACACTAAACTTGTGTCTAATGTTTCTGTATAACCTGAAGCAACCAAACCTTCTAACCAACTAAAATATTCATGTAAATTAATTGTAATATCTAAATTAGATTTGTCATAATCCCAAACACCACAATTAGTTTTATAAAAATTAACTAACCATCTTTGTTCGTTATTAACTAAAACTTCTTCGGTTGGTGGTAGCACTTGTGCTGTTGTTGGTATTGAATCGATACATGATTTTCTGGCTGTAAATAAGTTTTTTGAACCAGTTATGTTCATAATATCTTCTAGATTTGGTGATACACTCACATTATAAAGTTCGTTCATATCAGATAAACTAAAGTAGGCAAAACTTTTTTGTGCCCCCTCTGACATAACTTTATTTAAACCATGGTTGGTTAATTTTAAACTTACACTATTTGCCATTATTCTATTGCTTTTACTTTGTATCTAGGTTCTTTTTTTGTTGTAGAACTTTTATGACTACCTGTTATTTCTAAAATACCTTGTGGTTCAACGCATAAATGATATAATACATCATCATCTGAAAAACTAAAGTATTTGAAGGTATCTACCACACCATTTGATAAAAACTTTGTTTTACCATAATTTGTTAGTATTAACCTAACTTCGTCATTATTATTTTGTATAAATCCCATTTTTATAAATCAAACGCTATTTCTATAATAACTGTTGTTGTATTATTTTTCTCAATCGGTAAATTCATTTTACCAATAGCCACCAAATCACCACCAGTACTATAAATACCCACTTCAGAAATGTGAACATTTTGACCACTATTTGCCCATGTTGGGTTTGTTGAAGTATTAAATTGTGTTGGTGGTACTAAAATATTAAACTTTGTTCGCCATTTTGTTGTAACACCAGCCGCTTCGATTGTTCCAAAAAAGAAGTTTTCATCACCAAATTGTAATAAACCACCTTCAAAAGTTGTTGGTATATTAATATAATCATGAATATTATATGAACTAGCTGAAGCATAATCACTAGTAGTTATTGTAAATGTTGTGTTTTCTAAATTAATTGGGTTAATTGTTGTACCTGTAACATGACTATCGATATCAGCTGTATAATCAATTATTCTCCAATTTTCAGGTGTTGGTTTTTCTCCTGCTGTTACCCTTTGTACTATTAATTTAAAGGAATCAGCCTCAAAACCTGTTCCACCACTAATTGTCATATAAGGTAATTTACCTGTTGGTATTGTGATTTGAACGTCTTTTTTAGACCCATCTGGACATTCTTCTTCACTTAAACTAACACATGTATAATTTTGTGCGTGTAAACCTGTTGTGTATCCTGATGTACTCTCCAATAAATAACTAACATATAAATCTTGTGTTTGGTCCAATAAACCACTTGTTGAAGTTAATAAACCATGACCTAATGTTGGTAATGTCCAGTTTCTATTTGCTTTATAAGATAAAGTAGCAACCAACTCTTGGTCATCTATTGTAATAACTTGGTGGTTGGGGAATATTCTACCAACAACGTTAGAATATTTATCAACCAAATCATAATACATAACCTCGGTTGTAACACCACTTAAAGTTACATATTTTTCAACACCAGTACCAGAGAATGATTGGCCAATCATATTTGCTGTTCCTGAACCCGAAAAAGGTTCGTTATGCCACATTAAAGTTGGCATATTAACAATAGGTGATGAAGGTGTTGTTGTATCTATATAAAACTTTTGGCCATAGATTTTTTCAGATTGGTTGTTACAAGTTTGTTCGTTAGTATAATGTAAAACACCTATTGACCTATAATCTTGGCAATTACTCGTAATCTCAGATGTATAACCAAAATATTCTTTTGTTCCAATATAATTCTCTGAACCATAATCAACAAAAGTTTCATAAGTACCTAAACCATCTTCTGAACCAGCCATAGGGTAAGACCATACGTTGTTTTGATTCCAAACCGAACCTCCACTATATAAACCACCACTACTAAAAGTATTACCACTAGGATAAAATGTTGTCCAACATGTATTAGCTCCAGCATAACCTGGGAAATAAGCGAAGTTTCTATCTAATTCAACTGTTAAAGTATCTGCTGATAAAGAACCTGAAGTTCCTTGTACTCTATACCATAAATAAGGTACGGGAATATCTTCTTCTATAACACCATCAGTTTGTGTTAATGTTAATTCATCGTTGCTCATCTTAACCAACATAAAATCACCAATTTTTGGTTCTGTTGTGTTTGAACCATATGTTCCTGATTGTCTAACTGGTACAAAATTTGTTGTTCCTGTTAAACTCGCTAAAGGAATATTTGTGTCGGCTTGTAAAACATAATCAGATGTTGTGTAAGCAGAATATTCTGTTGAACCTGTTGATTTGTATAAAAACCCTAATTCGTCTGCCTGTGCAACAGTATCTAATTGTAAAGCAGTTATTTGTGATAAACCAACTGCTACCTGACTAGGTAAACTTGTTGTTAAAGGCAACAAAAATGTTTTCATTTCAGGTTGGTTTGCCTTTGCTCTAAGTACGTTATTAAGTGTAATATCATAAGATGTACCTAAAGTAGTATAATCTATCTCCGAATCACCTAATTTGAAGGTATTAAAGGTTAATGCACCGTTCGCTAATAACTCTCTACCTGTATCAGTAAGCCTAGCACTTACAACAATGTTTGAATTTTTATCTATATAACTCACTTTTTAATGTTTTTATTATAAATATCTATTATTTTATTTTACTTAAAAGTAATTCTTTCTTAATTTATCTAAAGCCGTTTTACCAGGATTTAATCCGAAATAGAAGTACGGGTTGTTTAATTTTTCTCTATTACGACTATCAAGTTGGCTTCTTCCTATCGGTGTGGCATATGTTTTTACTTTTGAGAATCTATTAAATACGGGGTTGTTAGTTGAATATCCAGCAAAAGGTGTACCACCAACATTAACCCTTGTACCACCATCAGGATCAGGATTTGTTTGAAATACCTCTATATGTATTTTACACATTTCCTTGGTATAATAACCAACACTTTTTTCAATATCCGACCCATCCCAAAACTTAAACTCTTCTTCATAACAATCACCATCTTGGAATCGGTTATTGGGTAATTTACCCTTTTTATTATCACTAAAAAAATTTATAAGGGGTCTAGCATCTTTATAAGATGTTGTTGGTAAGATATCTATTGTTGGTGTGGGGTTTGGTGGATATATAATGGCACCACTACCATCATCAAAACTAACTACGTTAACACCATCAATATCTAACCCAGATTCTTTACCCGTACCCATACCTATAGTGTTATCATATTTTTTTAAATATGAAGTTGTGTTTATATTTTTTAAGTCATCTAATAATTCACCACATATACTCATTATACCAATATTTATTATTTTAGTACTTAAACCAAAATTACAATAAATAAATTCATTAGTATCACTAGCACCATTAGAATCGGATGTGTATATCGTCCCGTCACTACCTTTAATGAAATTTGGTGATATAACTATACAATCATTTAGATATGGGTCTTTATTTACCTCACTACTACCATCACATCTACAGTTTTTTTTATTACTATCATCAAAACCAGTTGTTGGCCCACAATATTTAAACCCACCATTATTTTTGTTTTTATACGTAAATTTAAACATATAGTTACCACCATTTAACCAAGCATCGTGAAAACATAATTTAAATTTACGATTACCAAATCTTTTAATACCAGTTGTGTAAGGTAAACTTAATACGTTAGAGTTGGTTGAATCATCATCAATCTCATTATCATTGTCATCATCTTTTTGGTTAGTAAAATCCATTGGTCCACAATCTTTTAAACCAATAAACTCAAATCTATTACCCAATTTAAGATTCTTTTTAATATATTGTGTTGTTGTATAAATTTGTTTCCATTCAAAAGTATGGAATTCATAATTAAATAAATTTGGAGTGGATTTTAATTGATTTAAATAATCATTATTTATTGTGAATTTACTTTTATTTGTGTAACGTATACCAGAAAAACGTTCATGTAATGATGGTACAATTAAACTAGCTGTAGTAATTGTTTTATTTTTATCTATTGTTGCTGCATCATTAAATTTTAACTTAAACCTATATTTACCCTTGGTTGGAATTCCTTTAGTTGGGTCTGGTGATTCAACAATTTCACCAAACTCATCGGTTATTACTTTATCATAATACATTGGTAACGTAAAAACAAACGCACCATCTTCATCTATTTCTTGTTGTGGTAAAAACTCTAATGAGGTTGGCTCACTAGTTTCGTCAACATTAGCTTTAATAATATCAACTTTTCCAGCACCAGTAATTAATTGTCCTTGTTCACCCATTTTTCTTCTAACATCACAATTATGTTTTAACGCATTATCATCAGAATCGGTAAATATGGACCCCATGAATATTGCGTTAGCCCCCAAATCGTTTCCGATATTAAAATCAACCCTACTAATACCTATTGTACAAATATCTTTATCACCCCAAAATGGTTGTATATCAACACTTTTATTTTGTGTTCTAATTTGTGGTAATTCATCTAAATTAGTTGATACCTTAAATTCCAAACCATTAAATAGAGTTTCGGGATAACCTTGTCTTTTTAAGTCATATGGTCTTAAACTTAAAAAACCAATATCACTTAAATCAACATCCATATGTATTGTTTGTTGACCTGTTGGTATTCCAAATATTATATAATCGCCAGCGTCGTTTGTTGTTGTTGTGTATTTATAATATTTTTCATATATTTCAACCCAAATATCGTGTTCCAATAATCTAGATTTTGATGGGAATGTACCTACAGGTGTTGATAAACTACATGTAGATTCTTCTAATAGTAAATTATATCTAACACCATCTTCGTTTAATGAATTAACCGTTTTATATGGGTATAACGAACTTATTAATTCGTTTTTTTCATCTTCATTACTTATTGGAATAAATACGGATACTTTAGCATTAGGAACACCAAAACCTTCGTTGGCAATAACCCTACCAACTAAAACACCATAATCAGCACAAAAAGATTGGTATAGATCTTGTTGGGATATTTTTAAACTTAATATCTCCAAAAAATCGTAATCTTGTTCTAATGCAACATTAATGTTTTTATCAACACCAGGTGTTGTTCTAATCCTAAAACTACTATTTTTCATTAATAAGTATTTTCAATATATTCCACATTTAAACTGAATGAAGCGACATTACTTACAGACCTTGTGGTTATAACATTATCAAATAATATATGGTAATCTTTGAAAAAATATACTCTAACCAAAAACTTTTGGCCTACGTTTGTTGGTATTGGGTCTAATTCTGTTGTGTAATCATATACACCACCTTCATAATCAACAAATTTTTGTTGTACCGGTGTTGTGAAATCTTCATCAGACCTTGTTGTTACTTGTACCAAAAATTTCCCGTTATCTGATGTATAAGCCGAATAACTAATTGGTACTGACCATTGTATTGTTGGTGTGTCTGTTCTAAAATACCCTAATTCTGTATATAAAAGGGATTCGTTTGTATAATAAAAAACAGATATATCATCACCTATTTTTATAATAGAATTAAGATCCATTATTATTTTTCTATTATCAGTTCTACTAATATAATAATCGATATTTTTTGTTAATCTAACTCCGTTTACAACAAATATTATTGAACTTAATGATTCTATTGGTCCTGTTAATAAAATCTCTTGTCTGTTTTTTGTTGGGTTATAGTTAACAATAGGTGTTGACGTTATTGTTGTTGCTGTTGTTGTACCCGTTGTAATACTACTAACAGTAAAAGCATCTAATTTTAAATAAATTTCGTTTAAATTAAATATATCAGGAAACTCACTACCTATATCTATATCACCTAAAGATTCTATATTTGTTAAAGTTAAGTAAGTTGCTGTTAATGTATCATTATTAGGTTCTAAAGTACCTGTTAATAATTCAAAAGCCCCAGTTTGTCCTGAAACAGGTTGCCAATCAACACCATTCAATAATTGTATCCCATTAACATGTATAATCATCTCATTGTTTAATGGTGTTCCTTTAATAGTGAAAACACTTGTCATGCCTTCAAATAATTCAATATTCTCAGTCCTTAAAACAGCGTTATCACTTAAATCGATATTATCGTTTTGTATGATGGTTGCTGGTTCAGGGTTAATTGTTGTTACAAAATACCAACCATTATTAAAAGTATCTGCCGTAAATTGTGTTGCAATATCAAAAGTATTAATTAATAATTTTGTTGGACAATCTTGTGTGTAAAACTTATTATAATCTTTAATAAAATATTGTGCGTCAGTATATGGTAGTTTATCCACCCCAATAGTATCAACAATTGTGTTACCAGTAATACCCGAATATTCAAAACAATTAGACACAACTGAGTTAAATTGTGTTACATAATCAACACCCTCACCTAAATTAAATAAATTAAAGGTATGATAACAAAACTCACCTGTATAACCACTATATTGTGTATTTCCTGTGATATTAAATGTTATATCAAAATCATCTATTTCAGATAAATTATAAACACCTGAACAACCTGAAACAGAATATGTATCACCTGTTGTATAACCACTACAAGCCGTTGTTGTATAACCTGTTGTTGCTTTAACAGTTCCATCCATATAATATAATGGTTCAATAAATACTTCATTACATAAAGCAACTTCATTAGAAATATTAAAAATATTGGATAACCCAGACCTATCAATATCTTCTTGTATTAATATATCAGGATTAACTGTTGGTATTTCGGTTTTTTTATTTTTACAAAGTATACACATTATACAAAAACTGTTTGTGGTTTTTCTTTTATTAAATTAGCGTTGTAATTTCTTTTTTGTTGTAATAAGGGACCTGTTAGTCCAGTATATGGGCCTCCGCCAAAAGTTGTTGTCCAACCTTCATTAACGGGTGTACCTAAAATAGTTGTTCCTTCGGAAAATATTGTGGTACCCCCCCACGGATAACCACCACCACTACTATTAGTTGTTGTACCCCCTGTTGTACCTTCTGTAACACCACCACCATTAGTTGTTGTAGAACCAGTGGTCGGTGGCACAAAATTAGTATCATACTCTATAACAGTTATTTCGGAATCAACATATTCAAAATCATAATCACATTCTTCAAATTGAGTACAGATAAATTCGTCATTATTACACCATTTTTCACCGGAAATAAAAATAGTTGTAGCAGGAACAAACTGTTCAGCCATCTTAACCCAAAAACTTTGGAAGTTTTTCTTATATTCTTCCAATTCAATTAGATTAAGTTTTTTTGTACAATTATCTAAATCCGCTTTAACCGTTATGGTACTCCCTGTCATATCTTCTTTTTATTATAATTATCTTAATACATAGTTTTTAAGTTGTACCACTATAACAAATATCTGTACCACCGCTTAATGTAAAGCCTTTTGGACAAGGTGAGTACTCGTAACAACAATCAGCACACATGTTAAATGTTAACATCAATTCTTTATTGTTTAATACAGCATTACTGTGTGGTTCTAAAATATTTGATTGTACATAATAATCTGTGTATCTCCATGGTAAGTCTGCATCAGAACTTGGTGCAAATGTTCTATTAACAAAACCAAAATCTTCCAATAAAGTTCTATCACCTCTGTTTCTTACGATATTATCTTCTTCAGATTTGCCTATAACACTAGTACCAGGGTTATATACCCAAGATTTTTTGTTATCGATAACTCTTCTTAATTCAAAACCAGGACATTTTTTACTATCATAAAATATTCTTTGTTCATCAGAATAACAATCAACACTAATATTATCCACCCTAATATCGTATTCACAACAATCATTTAAACCAATAAAGTTTAAGTTTATGTTAAATGTGTCACCACTATTTGGACTTAAAATCCTAATACCCATATCAACCCAATTACCAAAACCATCAGTATCTGAATCAAAAACACCTAATTGTTCAACAGAAAAATTAGGGTTATCAGGTAAGAGTGATGCTGTTATAGAATTTGTAACACACTCAACTGATGGTTGTGAAAAATATAATTTAGCTGAAACCAATAAATCTTGGCAATCATCAATAATTAATGGTGTTTCATTTAATGTTATTGTTGTTGTAGTTGTAGTTGTGGTTGTGGTTGTAGTTGTAGCTGTTGTAGGTGTCGTACCACCTTCTGTAGGTGTTGTTTCTACATTTAATACGTAGGTTTCTGTATGTGTACAACCACTATAATCTTCAATATAAAACGTATATGTACCAGGAATTAAACCAGATAATTTATTTACTCTAATTTTGTTACCATTCGATAAAATCCAATAAAAATCTTTAAAATCATTTATAGTTGGTGTTTGGTTGTTGTACTTAACCTCTAAACTACCATCATAACTATCATTGGTTGTTGGTGTCTCTTCTATTATTTGTAATAAACTCCAATTTGAGGTATCACAATTAGTACCTGTAGTACCTGTAGTACCTGTAGTACCTGTAGTACCTGTAGTGCTAGTTGGTGGTTCTATGATTTCTTCTATCTTAGTTACTTTATAAGTACAACACCCTCTAGACCACCTTTCATTATCACCAACATAGTTGTTTATATCGTTTGGTTCTTGATCATGATTTATTGTTTGCATTCTATCTGAGTTAGGCATAAAATGACCTATATGTTGCCATTTCTCAATATCAGCTTTCGTATTCCATAGTGTGCATGCAGGACCTACGCGTTCCACACAATCGAAGGTTCTACACATCTTAGTAGGGCGGCAATTAGTGTTAGGATCTTTTGCATCATAATTTGTGGGTTGAAAAGTTAAGGTGTATTTTTTAGCCATTGGATGTCCTTCGTATGGCCACCAATCTATGTATTGACCACCTCTATCTAAACAGCCTTCAACACCTTCACAAGGGTCTGGACCTTTGGTGCCATTCGGTTTGTTAGTATCTACTATATATAGCATATTTTTTAATTTTTAACGCAAACATTTTTATTATTTATTTTTTGTATACTACCACCCCTATTAGTACAACATTTTACATTTGTTATATCATTATCATTAGTTGATTTGATGGTATCGTAATTAATTGTTGTTGTGGTTGTTGTGGTTGCAATACTAGAACAGTCACCATTATACTCTATTTTAACTTCTAAAGGTACATCTAAATATGGTATCCCTTCACTTGTACTTGTCACGCTAGAATAACCCGCTTTTATATCATCAAATAAAGTTTTTAAATTTTGTGAGTAATCATTATTATTGTAACTTATTTTTATGTTATTACCATTAACACCATTATTAACATAAAAAGTACCATCATATATAGTCCCTGATTGTATATTTCCTTTGTAGTCATAAGTAAAAGGACCATAATTTTTTGTACCTAAAGTAAATGTTATTTTATATTCAGAATCAATAACTAAATCATTACCCATTGTTTGTTGATTAGGTAATGTATCTTTCAATAAAATATGATTATCATTACTATATAAAAGGACCTCACTTGGGTTGGTTTTTGTATAACTACATATTTGATTATTAGTTGTGGTTATTGTTTGATAAGAGGTTTCTTTAACTATTTTTGTTTCTGGACACCAATAACAAGCTAAACCACTACTATTCGTTTCATTAAATAAATCTAAAGGACTAAAAGTACCACTAGTGTTAGTACTATCACCTACAGGTTCTAAAACACCTCCAGCATTAATACAACATTGCTCATCCATTTGTGTTGCTGAAACCAATTTTTCAGGATCATTTTGGTATATATTCGGTATATCTGATTCTAAAATGTAGTCATAAATACTATTTGTAGTATCGACTGTACTACCATTAGGTATACCAATAAAAATTAAACCGTTTGAGTATTCTATAAAACTAATAGGACATGGTTTAATATTACATGAACCACTACTGTTAACACCAAATTTAATTCTTAAAGATTGTCCACTATTATTATAGGTGATTGTGTTATCAGCACCTGCAGATATAATAACCATATCATCAGATTTTCTATTATTATATTCCATTATGGCAGCATAATTAGGTCCAAAACTAGGTGGTCCAGATTCAATGGTACCATTCTCATAATCGATAAATAAGTTTGTTAATTTAGTGAATGTTGTTGTACCACTTGTTGTACCATTAAAACCATCAATAAAACACCTAAACCTATCAAAATAAGTATTACCATAATCATATGGGCCTATATGTGGGTTATTACCTAGTTCTAATAAATTACCACCATTATACCAAAAACCAAATGATTGGTAGTAGTAATCCGGTGTGTTAGGTAGTTTTCTTGGGAAACCATATTCATCGATGGGGTATTCACTATTAGGTACAGGTGTTATTGTATCACCAGTGGTACCCAAATAATCGTTTATTAATTTATTTGTTTCTTCTATATCTAGTGGTGCATTTTTAGCCACATAAACATGTTCGTCCAAACTAACAACACAATCTTGTATACCAAAAAGGTTTAAGAAAAACTCCAAAACTTTTCTATGGCCTTTTGACTTAAATAACCACCATGCATTAATAACCAAACGTCTCCATAACTCTGTATCCATTTCTCGTGGTGATAAATACCTAGAATAACCAGAAAAAGGTATTGATTCTAAATTATTAGAGTTTTGTGGCAATACATCACCAAAGAAGTTATCATCAAAGAAACTTAATAAAACATCTAAACCTAACTCTGAAGCCATCATTTTAATAAGTTCGTCTGGTGTGTTATCTTTTTTATCGTAAGTAACAATTCTTGAGAATGCTAAAGCGTCAATATATTTTTTAATTTCATCAAACTCCCTACCATATATTCTCAATAATTTATTTACTTTTCTACCATAAACATCAGTACCATCACCTTCAGTATCAAATTCGACAATAGACGAACTAATAAACCTTCTTGTTATCAAATCTGTTTTAACCTCATCTATATTTTTTGCTGCATCTAACCAATTATTAACATAAACAGAAAAAGAAGGACCAGCAGTATCCAAATTAAACCCATCGGTTGTTGGCCATGTTAAAACTTTAGTACTAATAATAGTGTTACCATTATCAGTTTTTTTGAATGTTTTTAAAGAATAACTATATTGTGGTGTTGTTAACCTATTTAATATAGCGTTTTGAAACTCGTCTAACTGACTAAAATAATATTTGTTTAAAGTTTCTTCTTTTGGTCTAAAGTGGTATTGGAAACTACCGAATCCTATACCTGATAAACTTGGCCAAGCATCACCTTTAACTTTTACATGTATATAATTATCCGTTGTAGAAGTACCAGTAAACTCTTGTACCGGAAAATCACCATGTAAATTACTTATTTGATACTTTGTGTAGTGTAAATTTAAATTACTAATATTACCAAAACCTTGGTCTGGGTTAAATACCGTACTTTGTTGTTGGTTATTTGTTCCACCATAACTACTATCGTAAATTAAACCAAAAGTATTTACAATAGTTGGTGTTGGTATTTTAAAGTAAGATTCGTCTCTTATAGAATCATAAGTATAATCTAAAACCGTATTTTTAACTTGTGCTGTAGGGTCATCAGGAATAAAAATATCTAAATACAACGAACCCTTCCAGTTTAACATTATTTGTTTAATATTAGAAGCTATATATTCATAAAAACTACCAAAATACACAAATCTAGTTAGGTCTGTATCATCTAAATTTAAATTAGTTTTTATTGTTTCATTAGAAAATTTTATTGATTCTTCTTCTGTTAAGTTTAACGTTTCTAATGTATAAGGTTCAGAAAAAGTACCTGTATTGTAAACAACATCTATAGTAGGGTCTGAACTAGTTGTTATAGAAAAGTTACCTAAAGTAAAAACAGAACTGCCTTGGGTAAATTGTTGCCCAACCAAATTAGGTGAAAAATCACCTTGTCCTATTTTATATGGTTCCGTTATTGAACCTGGTACTTTTTTAGCCATTTATATTTAAACTTATTGGTTTGTTATTATATCAAAATCTTTTGTATCATCTATTTGGTCTGTTTCTTCCCTAACTTCGTATAAAGGTTCATTAGTAAACTGATCTTGGATCTCGTATAAGTTGTATTGTTTGTAAATATTATTATTAAAGTCGTAAATAGTATACTTACCATCTTGAATGGACTTAGATTGATTACCAAATAATCCATAAGCTAATGTCTCAATATCGTAATCAACCATTTCTAATTCTATTGTTACAGGATTAAAAAATGTATTTGTTAAAACAATTGTTTGTCCAGGTGAACCAATAAAAGGTATTCTGTTTGGTCTAACTGTAGATGGTGATGAAGGTGTTAAAGTACAAAATAAAAGATTACTATTATCTGTAAACCTATATCTAATAGCTTTTTGTGATGTATTAGATAAGTTTTGTTGTACACCTTCAGCCAAATTAGCTGATGTAACAACCCTATATAAATTAGGGATAATTTGACTAGCGTCATCTAAATATTCTATTCTATAACCAATCAAAGCATCATTTTGTGCTAAAAAAGAGGGTAATTGGTTTATATCTAAAACCAACCCTTTAATATCAGGGTATGCAGATAAAACACCACAATCAACAATATTTGTATAATATTGTTTTGGTCTAATCATAATTGTATAATAACCTTTAGCAGAAAACAAATCTGAAGGTAAATTTAAATTATACAAACCTGATAAAATATTTTGTACACCATTAGCTGGTATAGGGTTATTGAATTGTGTTAAAACCGTATTAGCATCCAATAATCTAACAGGACCAACAGGTGGTACATCCCTACTAGGACTATATGTATAAAATATATCTATATCATCTGGTGATACATTAGCCGGTCTAACTGTTCCGTAATTTCCTGTCGCCATTTTTTAATCTATTTTAAAAATTTTATAATAACCATTCCCATAATCAACAAGTTCTTCTAGATTACCTATTTCATCTAACCTTAAAAACTTCTCAAAAATAGAAGTGCTCTGTCTTTCAATAAATATATCAGATTCTATTTTCGGTTTTTCAGATATACCCATTTCAGCTTCTTTTTTTATTACATTTATATCATTCTGTGTTAAACCACTAGAATTAAAATAATAAACCGTTTGTGTTTTAAAATAAAGGTCAGAATTAGGGAATAGTGGTTGGCCAATAGAAGTAACATAATCTATACCATCTATCGTATATTCAACCAAAGTTATATTTCCATTAATATCAGCTGTTATACTTGTAACACCCTTATAACCAACCTGATATGGGTTATTTGCGTCGTATGTTTTAACTTCACTTAATCTAGAATCTGTAAATCCACTTATAATCATAGTTTAATATTGATTGATTATTGTTATACCATTTGTTGCTCCATTTGTTTGGATGTTTTGTTTTCCTGTGAATACACCCGATTTTATACTATCAGTACTGCATTTAAAACAATAAACACATTTAATACAATTATCTTTAGGACAATTAGGGTCTTTAACAACTTTTGTACATTTTAAAGGTAATTTAGTACCACTAGGGCAACTAGTTTTATTAGTATTAACATTAGTAAAACTATTCACATCATAATAAACACCTAGATTTTGGTTCAAATCTGTATTAGGATTTATTTGTGAACCACCACCATGTAAAATACCGCCTATAAATAAATAATTACCTTCTGTTCCTGCATCAGAATTAATAACTTCAACCCCATTTTTACCTTTAACATTTCTACAAAATGTGTTTGCTTTAGAAAAAGCTAGACCATAACCATTATATGTAGGATTACTAGGGTCATAAAATGGTCCATAATAAACCTCACTATCGGTTGTTTGCATCGCTATTTTAACACTATTATCTAAAACAGGTTGTGCTGACCTTGTGGTCATTTGCATATGACATGTTGAACATTCGTTATCTAAATAAGGGCCTTGTGTTGAAAAAACTAAGGTTGAATCATAATGTTTAGCACAACACCCACCTTTAGCATCACTTAACCCTTGATTCCAAACATGATTGATTGTAGTTCCTGTACCGAAATTTGCTTGGTTTGGATCATCGTTTAAACCATAATCAGATTGTGGTAAAAATAAATTATAATTATCCGGGTCAACTAACTCGTTGTTTGTGTTTGGTAAATTATCAACACCACCCAATTGGCATGTTGGTGATGTTTTAGCAAAAGAATATTTTATACCACCAATACTTGGGTTACCCCCAACACCTATATATGCATAATCCCTCCAACCCGCAGGTGAAGCAAAACTTATTGGTACATTATTCCCATTATCTGTTGTTGTTAACAACTCGTTATCATCTAAAGGTGAGACACCATCTTTAGTTCCAGGTTTTAAATAAACATATGGTGAATCGTATCTTGTTTTACTAAATAAACCCAAATCTACTGAACCACTATTATTTGGATAACTAGGTTCATACTCAATAAACCCATCACCATTTTTATCATAATAAGAAACTAAATTATTCTGAATTAAACAATCAAAATTAAATTCAGTTAAAGTTTCTTCTGGGTTTTGGAAATAATTTAAGGATTGGTTTTTTGAATCACTAAGTATTGTTGATTCATTATCTTTACCAAAATCATATAAATTACTAACGCCTTCTAAATCATAAAAATAACCAGAAAAAACACCAACATTATTATCACCCCATGGTAAAGTGGTTGTTTTATTTGAATACCCATTTAAATAATTTAACCATATTGTTGTTTTTAAACCACTTAATTTTGTGTTATCACTTGTTATATAATGAAAAGTTTCACCATCACTAATTCTGTTATTTATAGTCCCCAAATAAGTATTTATTTGTGGTGTGTTTTGATGCCATTCTGTTGGTGTTTCTAAACTTAAAACAGGGTTTTTTGGTTTAACATTGGTATTATTACCTTTTATAACTTGTAACCTTAAATATTTAGCATAATTATTATAATCTTGTGTGTTTTGTGTTGGGTTTAAATAACTTATTCTTAACACGGACCCTTTTGGTGGTTTTATTGTTAAATCCCTAAAAGGTTTTGTTGTATAATAACTTGTATTAGATTTTGATGCTTCCCATATTCTCACCGATTTATCTAAAGTATAGCCATTATTACTTGTATTGAATTCTATATCAGTATCTAAGTCATAAACATAACTACTAGAAACATCTAAAGTTTTAAAACCATTACCCTCGTTTATTTCTATTTTGATATGTGCTCCATACCAACCACCATCAATTGGTTTTGAATTGTTGTAATTTGTTGTTGCCAATAAATTTATTAACCTAAAGGTTAATAAACACTCTGTTTTAACTACATATTTTTGTTGTGTATCATTTAATAGTATACTATTATTCCATGGACCCCAATCTGTGTATATAGTTAAACAATCTATGTTTAAATCTTTTAATGTTGTTTTTTTTGTTTTTGGTACACTAGGTGGTGTTGGTTCGATATAAAAATCATCACTAGTTTGAGCTGTTAAATCAACTGGTCCTGTAATAGGTTCGGTACCTGGAGGATTAAATGGTAAATCACCCAAATCAATAACCTCAAAATCACTATCATCACTAAAATAATAACCAATATCTTTAACATCTTGGTTTAAACCTATTTGTAAATAATAATTACTAGACACAGGACTATATGTTATAGTGTCTTTAACACCATCACCATCAGTATCTATAAGTTTAAATTGTTTATAAAACTTTATATTTCTCTCGTAAAACTCCATTATGTTGTTTTTAATATATATTCAGTCATAGTTATTTCACCATCTAATCCAACACCATCATTCCCATTATTATAAGTAACTTCAAAACCATATCTACCATTATTATTTGATGGATTAAATATTTTAATAGGTACGGATAACCATTGAGGGTTTTGTTTTAAGTCATTTATGTCTATAACCCCATACCCACCAATTGGTGGGTTAATGAATCTATGTACCTTACCTGTTTTTGCATTAAAAAATCTTGCTGTCATATAAACAACCCTATCATTGTTTGTATTTAAAAATAATTCATCATTCTTTAACCAAAATAATCTATCAAAATTAAAAAAAGATCTTCTAGTTCCGTTAACACTAATATCTTCAGTTAATAATAATTTTTGTGTTTTAACATCATTACTATCAAAAAAATATAATCTAAAATAACTTTTTTTAAATCTATTCTTTAAAAAATCTTCAGTTACGAATCCACAATTCTCATAGGAATCTTGGAAGTTATTGGCGGTGTTTGATTTAAGAAAAAGGAATTTAATCTCTTTTTCGATATTTTTAGATTTATATTTTACCCTCTCTCCATCATAAATAGGGTTAATATTTTTTTTAACCTCACCATCAACCCAACCACCAATATCATCAGAATAATCCATTGCATTGCCTTGATTAGATATTGGTATTATTATGTTTTTAAAGTTAAGGTCGGGGTTAACGGTTGTACCTGAAGATATTAATAAACTATTCTTATTTTTTTGTGTATAAAATATTGCACTACCTTGTACCTGTGTTTTAACATTATTAAAATTTGGTGTATTTATAACTCCACTATTGCTGTCCCCATAAGTAATCAAATCGTTTGTACTAAAACTAGTTTGTTGTCCAGGTTTGTATTTATATATAGTTAGATACTCACTAAATTGTTGTGTACCAGTATTTACATTACTTATCATAGGATCAATACTACCAGTACCACCACTAAAAAAAGTTTTATTATTTCTTATTGTATATCTATATGTACTCATTAACAAATTTGTATTGGTTCGACATTATTAGTATTATTACCTTCATCTGTTTTTTTAAGACCTAAACCCTCTAATAATTGTTTTCTAATAAAAATATCTTTGTTTATAAAAATATAATTAGCCCCATTTAAAAAAGGGAAGTCCACACCATTATTACCATCTTCGATATAACCAGGTTCCAAAACATCTCTCCATATTGTATCACCATTTGGTCGTTTTTCTGCATCACCAGGTATACCCACAACTTTTTGAGTTCCTTTAACTGTTTCGATTACATTAGAAAATTTTCTAATATCTACCCTATGGAATGGGTAGATATAATAACCTTTGGTTGGGGCTTCTAATAAAGAAAGAACATCTTCTGAATAATTTAATGTTCGACTTGATTGTTGGGTTGTCCTTTTTCTTGAACCTGTACCGTATTCATCACCAAAAGTTTCTTCAGAACTATACCAATCTTTTAATGCAACAGCAGTTGTTCTATACATGTCAATATCAGATGTTGTATTTTCAACATTTAAAGTACTATAAACATCTAAAGGTTTCTCTGAATAAACATAAATATATATATAATTTCTACCCTGGTTATCATAATAAGGTGGAGAACCTGTTTGTGTTAAATCAAATAAATGGTAGTCTAATTTTTTTCCTTGTAGTGGACCCTCTAACCCTTCGATATCATTGTTAGTATAATCGTTATATATTCTCCACCTAATCCAATATTTTGTTGTTGTGTCTATTGGTGCATATGGTCCACCTCCACTTACTCTAGGTGCGATATTTATACTAAACCTAAAAGTCCATGGTGTTTTAGGTAATTTTACCATTAAAGAATCATTATTACCATATGTACCACCATATACCAACTCATGTTTATCCTCTATACCAAACCTTAATAATTGTTCTTCCGTTTCATATCCAGACAAATCTATGTTTTCATCTTGAGCTAAACCCCATCTATGTATAATCTCAGATAAAGTTTTTTCTTTTAATTCACTTCTATTAAATTCAACAAAATCACCAATACATGAAGGCCCATTTAATATTTTATTCAACGAACCAACACCATCACCAGCATTACCCCAATTATAAATGGATATTGTTTCTAATTTATTTGTTTTATCAGCATATCTTTTTTGGAAATCCCAATGTGCTGTTACGGGTCCCCAAGGATAAGGTTTATCACCAGCCATTTTAATTGTTGCTAAATATAATTCAGTAACTTGGCCTCCTCTGTGACTATATACGTTGGTTAAATCTATATCATCTAAAAAAGTAAATAACCATGTTAAATTAGATACACCCAATTCTTTTATTTGTGTTTCAGGGTATATATTACTACCAAATGATGTGGCTCTTGTTACATCATAACCATTACCAGTTAAAACTTCAAATTTACGTATGTAATAATCAGATGGTGTACCACTCATTCTTCTAAAATCAAAATCAGGGTTGGGTGGTATTGGGTTATTCAATTTTAGGTCTATAACAAAACCATATCTATTTATAATCTTTTCGACTCTGTGTAAACCATTTAATTCTAAATTATTATTATCCTTAACCCTAATATCTACATAATCACCTTCTCTTAAACCGTGTGTTGAATCAGGGTTGGATGTTAGGTCACCTGTTATTATTTTAACATAATTAGCTGTTGGGTTTGTGATTGATACGTCTATACCGTTTTGATTACATATACTTACTTTTATTGGTTTTTGTGTGTTACTAAATGTTAAATCATATGATGATGGTTTAGAAACTCTTTTTAATAATAATTTTTCATCACTTTCATCTATAGTGTACTTAGTATTTAACCTAACTGTTGTTTCTGTGTCATCACCATTTTCACCCAAAAACTCAACTTTATGTACACCAGTGTAGACACTGTCTTTATCTATACTATAGATATAACAATAATCACCCTCAATTAAACCATGATTTTGTGTTGTTGTTATTTGTAATAACATTTTAGATGTAACCCCTTTTGTTTTGTTTATATTAACACCTCTATATGCTTGGTTTGATGATTCCAAATTCGTATATTTGTCTATTGAACTAGGGTATAAAACCTGTAAAACCCAACTATTAGGGTCTGTTTTTAAGTTACTAACATTACCATTAAATTTTGGTGACCACTCATCTGTTGTTGGGTATTTTATATATGGTTCCTCACCATAACCTAGTTTATTATCAGTTATTATATTTAGTTTACCTGTAACCCTATGTTTTTTAGATTTAATTCTTTCTTGTCTAAAAACATCTTCTTGACTTAATATTGTTACGATTTTATTTAAATTATTTTTTAGTAAGGCATTTTTATTCTCCAAATTAAAACTATATCTATAGTCCAAATCTGAAGCTAATTTAAATCTTGCCCTACCTAATAACTGTTTTATTCTTTCCATAACATTAAGACTGTGTAACTACTGAAGCTTTTTTAACTCTTACCCTAATATCTGTTTCAGGATATTTAATCTCAAACATAGAATTATAATCACCATACAATGCATAATCCTCACCCAAATCTATTTGTTTACCATTATTAAATGGTTGTTGTGTTGTGACTGTTGATGATGGAATAAATGCTTGTGATAATTGGTTTAATGAATACTTACCACCAATTAAATTATATACATCTGCTTTAATAACATTTAATACACCACCAACATTATTAATATTTTCTATTAGTTGTGCCATATAAATATTATCACCCATCTCCCATTTTTTAACATCAAAATAGTTTTTAATACTATTAATAACATTATTAATTACCTCGGATTGGTTAACTGCTTTATCTATAAACAAATCTATATCAAAACCTAAATTAACTATTTTACCATCTCTAACCAAAACATAATCATTAATCATTCTATAATCAGATAACCATGTAGCTATATTTTCTTTTAGTGTATTTGTTGATTGGTTTGTTAATTTGCCATTCGCATTTAACCCTAACACACTAACATCTATTTTATTTTGGTTTTCTGTTACAGTATATCTATATGGTGAACCAAATTTACCAGGTATTTTACCAATTATAGCGTGATAATCTTTAATTGTAACTGCTCTATTTTGTGATGCAAAGTTATATTTAGTTAGTTGTCTTATTTGTTCAACCGATGGAATACCCGCCCCACCAATAGCAGGAATTGGGTTATTAACTCTTAAACTTCTTTTAACATTTTGGTTAATAGCATTATTAGGTCCATCAACATTAATAGTCATTAAACCAATACTATTAACACTATTCGGTCCAATATTTGTACTAGGTCCACCACCAACTCTGTATCTAACAAAAAGTGTTGTGTTTGGTTTTATTATTTCACCCAAAGCCGTTGTATTAATAAAATCACCTATTTTAATGCCTGTTGAAGATATGTTTTTTAGTTGTTCATCCATTGTGTTAGATCCAGAACCAAAAGTTAATTTACAATAACCATTGTCTGTAAATTCTTTAACAAAACGCCTTGTTGTACTCACATATTTACCAGGTCTAACAGCCGAATTATCTGTTTCTCTGACACCATCCTCAACAAAAATTTTATCTTCAGCCAAAGAATCCATTTCATACCATCTTAACGTTGGGTCTAGATATTGATCCAAAGTTGGTGTTGTTGTAAAATTAGTACCTTCTAAATTAATAATACTTTCTACCGACAATACATTGTTGTCAGGTAAATAAATATTTAAGAATGGTTTTGAATCTACTTGAGTTATAACTTTTTTAAATGTTTTTGTTAAACCATTAACTACCAACTCCCTCTTAACTATAGTATAATCCCTTAAAATACCATTATCATCAACATTAGGTAAAATTAACCTATTTGGTATACCTCCTGTTGTGTAAGGTGATGAAAAATCTATATCTTCTAAATTTTCAAAAGTTTGGCCACCACCTAAAACTTGTGAACCATATCTAATTGTTGGTGCGTATCTAATATCCCAAGTATCACCTCTGACAGGTATGGTTACAGCGAAATCAACCAAAGTAACACTAGGTCGTAAACCAGGTATTTTTAAACCCAAAGTTCTCGCTATAGCTAAAACATTTTTACGTTCTTGTGCGTAATCCAATTGGGTCTCATTAAACATTCTATCTGTATGATATGATAACATATCAGCTACAGCAGCGTTTAACTCTAATAACATTGTACCAACTGACGCATCGTTAAAATCACTATATAAATCGGGATAATATAGTTTAATGAAATCTATTAACTCACCTCTAACATCAGCGAAGTTCCTAGCAAAATAATTTATTTTTTTTGTTTGTGTTGACATAGTTTTTAATATTTTTTAATTATATAACAAATTCCACAAAATCTGTTTGTGATAAAGCACCCTCAGTATAAACATAATCTATTCTTACAACAGCAGAATGTTCTATATCCACATTATATTCACCAACTTCTGGTTTGTTTA
>Ga0070745_1000468_pt1 | contig 24505 bp, 28 predicted proteins | sample VirMetDEL_Mar_4_FD_77438 | JGI IMG/M metagenome (GOLD analysis project Ga0070745, IMG submission 77438) | Aqueous microbial communities from the Delaware River and Bay under freshwater to marine salinity gradient to study organic matter... | ecosystem: Environmental > Aquatic > Marine > Coastal ...
AGAGAGTCAAAACATAATACCATTTGACATTGACGATATAGACGTAACGAAAATCAATACTTATGTAAATATTGTATGTAAAGAACTTGACGTAGATATAAACAAAACGGGCGTGGTCTTTACTGGTAACGGTTTGCAGTTGATAGTCGGAATTAAGCAAAATATTGACGACGTAGGCTTTTTTGATCGTGAACGTCACTTATACAAAGCTATCTGTGGGCGTATCAACCAAGCTCTTTACTTGTCTGGATTAGAGGGCAAGGCAGATACTTCTGTGTTCTCAGCAGGTAGACTATTGAGACTTCCTAATACTCTCAATCGTAAGCCCAACAAACCTGAACGTGAAGCTAAGATTATACAGCAAAATATTGAAGCCGTAGATTTTGATTTATCTGAACGAACTGGATTACCAAAGGTTGAAGAGGGCGAACATATTCATCCAAAGGCATATACTAAACTTCCTGACCCCGACCCAAAAGGCGTATTGGAAGGCTGTGACTTTCTCAAATACTGTTGGGAGAACGCTGCCAGTATCAGTGAACCACAATGGTATGCCATGCTATCTATCGTAGGGCGATTGCCTGACGGTAATAATTTATGTCACGAATTTAGTAAACCACACGAAGGATATGATTATGACGACACTGAGTTTAAGTATAAACAAGCCTTGGAAGCCTCTGGGCCACGAACTTGCGACAATATTGACTCCCTTTGGGATGGTTGTGGAAACTGCCCCAATAGGGGTAGGTGTAAATCGCCTATCATGTTACGCTCGGAATCCTTTATCGCTACGAAAGAAACTGGCTTTTATGAAATGTCTATTGATAAAAATGGTATGGAAAAAAGAGGTAAACCTAGCTACGATGATCTCGTTAAATATTTTAGTTCTATCAATCCTTACACGACAATGGAAGTGGCAAATATCGTACACGTTTTTGATGGAAGGAAATGGGTAGATATTAGCCGTAACAGAATACATAACTTTGCAGAAGTAAACTTTGACCCTACACCAAGTAATCAGATGTGTACGGAGTTTGAATCTAAATTAAAACGTACTAATATCCAAAACCAAGATTGGTACCATGTAGATGGTGCTATTAATTTTAACAACGGGGTCTTAGACCTAGAGACAATGGACATAGAAGACCATAACCCCGAATATGGTTTTAAATATGTGTTGCCTTTTGACTATGACCCCAATGCCGACTGTCCAAGGTTTAAAGAATTTTTAAAGGACGTTACTTTGAACCGCCAAGACCTTTCCGACGTTCTTGTAGAGTTCATGGGTTACTCACTCGCAGGAGTTGACCCAAACCTTGGGCAGAAGGCTTTAATTTTGTATGGAGATGGGAGTAATGGAAAATCAGTATTCATTGAAATTTTACGGGCCTTGGCAGGACAAGACAATTACAGCACACTTAGTATGGGGAACGAGATTAACAAGTTGGAAAATCGTTATCAACTTTCCGGCAAGCTCTTTAACGTATCGGAAGAAACGCCTACTGGCGCAATGGTTGAGTCCAGTATCTTCAAAGCCTTGGTGTCAGGTGGAGAAGTGCAAGCAAGGAAACTATACTGTGACGCTTTTTCCATGCGAAACTACGCAAAAATTATCATGGCTTGTAATGAACTTCCACGGACAAACGATCTCTCCCACGGTATGCTTCGACGACTTCTCATTATCCCTTTCGATGCCACGTTTACGGCAAAAAATAGGGACATTCACATCGTGGAGAAACTCAAGGAAGAACTCTCAGGAATCTTCAACCTCGCAATGGAAGGTTACAGGAGGTTTATACGACTCCAAGGTTTTACACAATCAGCAGTAGTAGATACAGCAGTAACAAGTTATGTCGAGGACAACGACAGCGTACAAAATTTCTTATCGGACGAATGTATTATGGAACCTGAATCAGTTATATCTAGTTCCAAACTGTACGCTAACTATAAGTTTTACTGTGAACAGGCGTGCCTTAATCCATTGAACATGATTAAGTTTGGTAAAAGGCTAAGGCAAATTTTACTACACGTTTACAACGAAGACAGAGCAGACAGATACAATATTAATGGAAGACGTATGCGTGGTTATAAAGGAATAACCGTGCATGAAGGAGGAACATATTAATGAATAATAGACTTAAGGCATGGATAGGTTTCAAAGATGGAAATTGTGATGATGACACGCAAATGCTTATTGATGACATTAAAGAACTAGAAAAGAAACTAACGGAGGCGGTTGATTTGATTAAGTCGATTGCTAACCTTGAAACAGTAAACCCTAGTCACGATGCTAGTGTATGGTTTGCCTCGGATGCGATTAGGTGCAGGGCTTTCTTAAAATCCCTCGAAGAAAAGGAAGGTAAGGAATGAGTAGAGATTTAAAAGAATTTGCAGAAAAGTTAATGATTCCACTTAAAAACCCATATTTTTGGGTGGCTTGTTTTATTGTAATAATTCTTGCAAGCACATTAAACGACTAAAGGATAATGGAAATTATAACCAAGAACACCAATGGGTAAAGAATGATTGAATTAAAGTACAAACTAGAACCGTACAAATGGCAGCATAAAGCCATTGGTATGTCGGACAAGCATCCAAACTTAGCATTACTAGCTGAAATGGGTACAGGTAAAACGGGCGCAACTGTAAATATTGTGCGTAAGAGAATGAGTAACAACCAAAGATTTATGCGTACTCTTATTCTTGCACCACAAGTTACACTATTTAACTGGCGTGACGAGTTCCTTATCCATAGTTACATCAAGCAGGAGAACATTATTGTACTCTCCAAGCAAGGTAGCGCAGGTAAACTAAAGCAGCTAGACAGTGTACTTACACCAGAAAAAATTATTATCGTAAACTATGAAGCACTTTTATCCGATAAGCTATTTAACTGGCTTAAACTTTGGAAGCCTGAAATACTCGTATGCGATGAAGCCCACATGGTTAAAAACCCAAAGGCTAAACGGTCAAAGAAAGTAGCTACATTAGCAGACCAAGCGACCCATAAATATATTCTAACGGGCACGCCTATATTAAATAACGTGACCGATATATTTATGCAGTATCGTGTGCTTGACGGTGGCGACACATTCGGCGACAGCTTCTATGTGTTTCAATCTAAGTACATGTACGATGCCAACCAAGCGTGGAAAGGTAAGCCTAATTATTATCCTGATTGGCAACCACGTACTGAAAAGTATGACGAGCTTCAAAACAAGATATACACCAAAGCAATACGTGTGCTTAAGCAAGATTGTCTTGATTTGCCACCGCTCATTAAGAAAAAACTCAAGGTCGAAATGAGTAAAAAGCAAGCCACGTACTACAAAGAAATGGAACGTGACTTTATTACATACGTTCGTGAGCAACAGAAAGAAGGCATGGTCGTGGCACAATTAGCTGTCACAAAAGCCCTTAGATTGCAACAAATTGTTACAGGTTTTGTAATGGATGAAGACGGCAAAGTTATTGAAATTGCTGACAATCCACGATTAAATGCTGTCAAAGAACTTTTAGAGGCTTTACAATCAAACCACAAAATAATATTGTGGTGTTCTTTCAGACACAACTACAAACAACTTGGTGATTTGTGTAAAGAAATGAAGATTGACCACGTGTTCTTAACCGGAGAAATGAACTTGGAGGAAAAGCGTGTCGCAATGGATAGATTCAATACAGATGATTCTTGTCGTGTCATTATCGCTAACCGTAGGGCTGGCGGTATCGGAGTTAATCTGGTGGCGGCGAGCTATTCTATCGTGTATAGCCGTAATTTTAATTTGGCTGATGAGCTACAGTCAGAAGCACGTAATCACAGAGGCGGAAGCCAAATACATGATCGAATCGTTAAAATAGATTTGTGTGCCCCCAATACAATTGATGAAAAAGTATTGGAGGCATTACAAAACAAGCAGGACATATCGGACAAGATAGTCGAACTAGCAAAGGAGGAACGAAATGTCTGAACCAACTCAACTAGACCTCTGGAAGACAGAAGGTGAGGTCAGTATCGAACAGATGGATGATGCTGTCAAGAAACTAAGGCAGGCTAAGGAAAGAAAATCCGAAGCCAAAGCTGTACTTGATGCAGCTAACAAGGACTACTCAGAAGCGGAAGCTCAAGTCATGTCTCTTATGCAAGAAGCAGGTAAAGAAACCTACATCGCAGAAGGATTTGGCAGAGTAACCCTACGAGAAGAACTGTCAGTGAGAACTCCAAAATCACCCGAAGAAAAAGAGGCTTTCTTTAAATGGATTAGGGAAAACATGGGAGAGGATGCGTACTTTGCGTACATGTCAGTCAACTCACGATCACTAAACTCTCTGTACAAACAAAAGACAGAAGAGTACGGGGAACGTGGCGAACTATTACAAATTGATGGGCTGTCAGAACCGACAGCGTTTACTAAGTTATCATTTACTAAAGCGTAAGGAGCAAGAGTTATGAGTAAGAAGGAAGTAGTTAAAAAACAAGAATCACAAGTTGCAGCACACACAGACATGGCAGATTGGGGAGTACCAGAAGTGTCTAGTAAGGACGTAGTAATCCCTAAGATTCTATGTATGCAAGGACTATCTGAATTGGTAGTCGATGACAAAGCTAAGATGGGTGACTTCGTCGATAGCATGACAAGCGAAATCGTTGGTAACTACACGAACAAGCCAATAGAATTTATACCTTTTCATTTGGAAAAAATCTGGATTATCTCCAAGAAAGTTGGTAACGATTTTGAATTTGACAGCATCGAACAAGTTACACCTGCCAATGAAGGCAAGCCGTACAACGAAGTTGTGGATGGAGTTGAATATAAGAACGAGTATTGCATGAACTTTTATGTGCTACGCCTAGAAGACATGTCTCTGCCTTATATTATTAGCTTCAAAGGAATGTCTTCAAAAGCAGGCCGTATCTTAGCTACTCAAATGTACGTTAGGAATAGAGCAGCAGGTAAGATTCCCCCTGCCTACGTGATGGAATTGTCTGGAAGTAAAGACAAAAACGACAAGGGTACGTTCATCACATTGGCAACCTCAGTAAAGAGGGAATCAACCGCAGAGGAAATTGATGCCGCTTTCAACTGGTTCAAGACTGTGAACGCAGGGAAAGTTAAGGCACATGAGGAACAAACAGTTGCAGCAGATTCAGCTCAACCTGCGTACTAATGAAAACGGGGGGCCATCCATAGCCCCCCTATTTTATGGAAGAGGATATACCCATGACAGATACACCTATAGAAAATGATAACAACATCGAAGACAGAAAGGCTACTGTTTCAATACGTAACATGAGTCTTTCACTCTGGTATAAAGCCGGATACAAATGTAAAACACAAGGGCAAACTCTCAGCGACTACATTGCCAACTTGATTGAGAAAGACCTTGAGCAAAATCCTAGTAACGACTGATAACTTTGGTGAAACGTACGATATATTAAAAGCTGAGGAATATATCGGACTAGACACCGAAACTTTTGGCCTTAAGATTTACGACGACATGTTTTGTTTACAGTTGTCTACAGATGGCTACCAGTTTTACTTTAATTTTTTAGAGTACCCTAGTAACCCATTTGTATGGGACAAGAAAGAACTACTGGCAGATTTAGCCGACCTTTGGCGAGATAAAAACAAGACGTGGTTTATTCATAACGCCAAGTTTGATCTGCATAGATTCTATAACCACGCTTGGTATATCAGGGGAAGGATTCACTGTACTCAAGCGGTAGCTAGAATTATTTACAACCAACATATCTCGTACTCACTAGACGCTTGCGTACAACGTGCGTTCAAGGAGAAGAAAGATGATGGAGTTGAGAAATGGATTAAAGCTAACAAGGCATACACTTGGGAAACTATTGAAGGTAAAAAGAAACGTATTAAAAACAAGCATTACGATCAAGTACCATTCGACATTATGTTTGATTACGGCTGCTCTGACGTTGAGCTTGTACGTAAGCTAGGCGTATGGCAATTGGACAAGATGCCGCCCGACTACCAAGAAGTTTATGAACGTGAGTGTAAGCTAGTTAAAACATGTATGGACATGGAACAAGAAGGCATAAAGATAGACAAGGAGTACGTAGCGTATGCGAAAGAAGAAGAGAAAAGGTTACTTGCTAAGGCAAAGGAATCAGCAACAGAGCAGGCTAACGAGGAATATAAGAATGGCCCTAAATGGCTCTCGGCTGCTTTCGACAGAGTTGGGCAGCAGTATCGAATCAATCCCCAGACGGGCAACCCTATGTTTGACAAGGACGAACTGGCAGGAATGGACTCGCCACTCGCTCGAACAGTTAGAGAAATCAGAACCCGTGAAAAATATATTGGAACTTACTATTCATCGTTCCAACATTTTGGAGGCGTGGGAGGAATAGTACATGCAAACATCAGACAGTCGGGCACTGATACTGGTCGCTTTAGTTATAGCGACCCTAACTTACAGAACGTGCCAAAGGAAGAAGACTTCAAACGAGGAACCGTCCAAGTCAGAAAGTGTTTTGTACCACGGGAGGGTCACTGCTTTGTAATGATCGACTTCGATCAGCAGGAGTTCAGGCTGATGCTTGATTATGCAGGTGAGACTTCCTTGATTAGAAAGATTATGGAACATGGAGAGGACGTACACCAAGCGACAGCAGATATGCTTGGGGTCAGTAGGAAAGAAGCAAAGACTCTAAACTTTGGGCTACTGTATGGTATGGGATATGCGAAGTTATCAAACCAACTTTCTATATCCCCTGCGGAAGCGAAAGAGTTGAGGCGTCTTTACTTTGCAAGACTTCCACATGTTCAGAAGTTTATTAATGGCGTAGTAAGTAAGGCCGAATCCCGTGGGTACATCAAGACTTGGGCAGGGCGTCGCCTATATTTTCCCGACTCAGAGTACGCTTACAAAGCTCCTAACCATCTTATCCAAGGTGGCTGTGGGGATATTGCTAGGGAAGCTATGAACCGCCTTTCTGATCTTCTGGCAGGGTACAACACCAACATGCTAGTGCAAGTACATGATGAATTACTATTTGAGGTACCATTTGATGAGCTAGAATTAGTTGACGATCTGCGTAAAGAAATGGAAGACGTGTACGTACCGCATAATGGGATGCAACTTACTTGTGGGGTCGAACACTCTTGGGTATCATGGGGTAAACAGGACGTTGAAGATGGCGAACCCAGAATCTACATTTCAGAAGAAGGTACTCCACGTGTTAAGATCGCAGGAGAACTTGTTTGTATTCACGAAGGAAGCGAAATCTATTCGAGGTCTTCCTGATATAATAGGCTGCTGTAACGGACTGTTTTTTGGTTGGGAACTAAAAGCGTCTGAGTCAGAAGCTCGTAAGAAGACAGGACGTATTGCTCTCCAACGTCACATCTTGAAACTAATACAGCGTGCAGGGGGAGTTGGGGAAATAGTTCATCCAAACAATCTGGATGACAAGTTGACCGAACTTCTCCTAGCTGCCCGTAAATCCAATTAGAATTATCTTGAGACTTGCAAGTGGAAATGCTCACCACCACCCTTGACCTTGTGATGTATGATTACTCTCCGCTCATAGTCACTGGCACTTATCGCACCGTAATGATTTGCTATGTGCATCATGTGGTCAATCACCCCCTCAACATGTTGCTTAGGCCAATCTCTTGAACGTATGTCAATAGCTCGACCATCCTCATGAGTACGGGATACAGAGGCTACGTTTTTTCTGTCGTGAATAATGGAAGTAATAGTCACTGGAAGGTTATGCTTTTCTGCGTACATAATAAAGTGACCAAGGGCAATCAATAGCTTTGGATTAACCATAAGTAAGTCCTCTACAAATACTGATTCTTTTACCTGTAACATTTGCGTACCTCTATCCCATCTATATTATACCATTCTTCTATCGGGCATAGGTCTTTTGTTTGATATGTTTCTTTGTAAGGGCGAGTCACGATGTCAGGTTCCTGCTTGCATGTTATTGTAAATAACAGAATAACCAATGATTTTCTAAGCATCAAGTTTCCTTTTGGAAAGTATTGCCGACTTGACAATAATAGTTTTTTCAATACTTTCTACCCACTTAGGATGGTTTTCTTTCCAGTGGGTTATCTTAACTTGCTTGTCATCCTGCTCGTACACATAACCAACTACGTTTACTTCAACGACATCGTCGTACCCTACGCAATGATCTAAGAATACTATGTGGTAACACTTGCCTACTTGAAACTTAGTTCGCATAAAGGTATCCATTATATATGCACTTATAATTAATAATGTGCAGGAGATTATTAAACCATGTACCATCATCCAGAACAGTTACTACGGAAAACCCTAACGCCCACTGGTGATGATGTCTCACATATTGCATTACTCTGTGCGAACTATCGCCCAACCATCCACTTGAGATACCCCTATAGTTCTCGCCGTGAATTGTTACGACTTGAGCTTCTTGTATTCGATGCGTATGGCCGAAGATTACTGAGTGCATGGCTTTCTCTACCGTATTCTGAGCAACATGTTTGCCACCAGCTAGTGGCTCATGCCTCGCTATTAGCTTCGACCCAAGAATATGGTATTTTTGATGTGGCCCATAAGGAACATATTCGTACCCTAATTGTCGAAGCCTTAGAATACTTGGCACATCAACAACGCCAAATAGATCAGGACACTTTGAGTTTATATAACGGGCTAATCGGTACTCATGATTCCCTTCACAGAATACCTTCTTCGCATCAGGAAACAGCTTATTTAGCTGTTCCAACCTTTCTATGACAGCGTCTACTTCGTCCAGTAATAGGACTCCTGTAAACTCTCCATCCTTGCCGTGGCTATTCACAGCATAGAAGTCTGCATAGTCTCCAAGTATTACAATTTCATCGGGGTCTACATCTTTGGCAACCTCAAGCATGAGGTCGTATGCTCTAGTGTCTTCGTAAGGAATGTGGCAATCTGGGATTACCAATGCTCGCTTGCTCATAACCATCCTTGGTTAAAAGATTAGCGTACTACCTTCAGTTTAAAGCCTTTGTCCTTTAGCTCTTTTCTAATAGCAGGGTCGGTAAAATCATAGTAGATTTTTTCAATCCAACACTTCTTAATAATAAATTTGCGTTTACATTTCTCATACTGGTAAACGAATTGTGCTTTATCTAAATCAATTCTTAATGCTCTCTTTTCCAAAGGAGGCAATTGTTTCAGTGATGAGGCACAGCTCGTTAATGATATTGTCCATAAGAGCATGATTACGCTTGTCTTCCGGCTTAGACTGTTCAGCATAGTACAGCTTCTCCAATTCGATTGTCCTGTCCAAATACTTACGGGATAACTTGGTATTATAAATTGATAGTGCATGTTGAGCTATCCCGAATAATGCTTTAACTACCATCTACTTTGGCAGCTTAATTGAAGCGAACCAATCAAGAACAAAGACCACCATTTTGTACGCCTTGCTTGCTCTGATTTCATCTGGCAAATTGTTGTCGCTTTCACTTGGCGTAATCATCACAACAGTTTCAATCAATGTCATGACAGGCTTAACGGCAAGTCTCAACGTACCTACAATTGAAATAATTTGAACCACGATTCCAAGTTTACCTGCGTAAACTTCAACGAGTGGTTTTAGAAGTTCCAGAATTTGTTCCATTGTTCCTCCCAATAAGGTAAGTTTTTATTTCTTTTACATCATCTTTGATTTCTTGTACCGTGTCAATAAAGAGTTCCATTTTAGTTTTAAGTCTTTCTACATCTATGTAAGACTTAGCTGCTGCCGAGAGTGTAGCCAAGCACACTCCCGTAATTACAGCAATAACAATGGACTTCTTTATATCATTCATACTAACTCATTAATCTTCGCTTCATATAATGGGTAAATATCATTGAGCACGTAGTCTTTTTCAGCTTGGCTAATGTGTGTATCAGGCGTCAAATTTTGAATAGCTGCCTTAGCTGATTGATGTCTATTTTGTTGAAGCAAAGCCATAATACTACCGTGCGCTGCAAGCATAGCATCGACATCTCTGTTTTCTTGATCGTTACGCCCTGTCATATAATTGACAACCTCTTCGCACAACGCTTGGATAAGTAAACCACGTTTTCTTTTTCTATTTACATCTAGGTTTAATGCCAACTTGTCTTTAAGAACTTGCTTACGCTTAAGGAAGAAACACTTCTTACCTTTAAGTGACCCAACCACTAGATCGTAATTAGCTGAATCATAAGCAGGAGAGTAAGCAGGATTACCTTCGCAATGATCTACAAACTCTTGGTATTCTGGCGCACGCTTAGAAAAGACAAGGCCATCTGAATCTCGTTTAATGTAATGTTCGTCTTGGAATGTGTACATATTAGTTCTCCGTTGTATCTTCTAAGTCTTCTACGACTATCTTAGTTTCACCTGCTGCCAATTTCTCAGCTCCACCTAAACCAAAAGCCTCAACTGTTACGCTAGTATCTGTTGCAGTAATGATCTTAGATGTAGCCACATCTTTACTAGCATCCTCAGTGTTCTGTGCTGATGGTAAGAACCCCGCTTCTGCTATTGTACTAGAGTCATGGATTACATTAATACCAAAATCTTTTGGAGGCCCTGCCACAGCAGCTTGACCTTGTGTATCTGTAGTAACTGATTCAACTACTCCGGTTGTTCCAGAAGGGGCAACGCCTGCTGTATCAGTAGAGTCAAATATAGTTACGCCTGTAGAAGCTATAACTCTTATGTAATCAATTCCCGATATATAGTGATTTGAAAAAATAGCGGTGCTTTCAAACCAAACCAATGCGCCCCATGAGCTTACGGTAAATGTGTGTGAAAAGGTTTGAAATGCCCCCGTATTAGCTGGCCCAGTAAATCCTGTGGTTGGCTTTCCATTCAATGGATTTATTTCTCCAATAGTACCCCTTGCTATAGATCTAACTTCAACAGTAACAGATTGACCAGAAAGAGAGTTGGGAATAAGAAAAACCATTTGGAAAGGACTATTGCCAGGGTTTGGGCCAAAAGTTTGACCAACGCCGCCAGTTTGTTCAAATTTTGAATTATAATTCCCTTGCTGGTTATAAGGAAAAGAAGACCAAGCGGTTATGGGACTAGTCATAGAAAGAAATGGTGCGCCTAGACTCCATACATCTCCTGTTACAATAGGTGTTTGACCATAACTTGCTGCAGGACTTGCGGCAGATTGATTAGTGTTGAACTCATAGGGAGCAACATTACCTACTGAAGTCAATGAACTATTCCCCGTAGCTTGCGGAACATCACGCCTGTCTACATTAGACCCATCGTAGGTTATTCTATAGCCTGCCATTATGGATTCTCCGTAGTATCTTCAATGTCTTCGACAATGATTCTAGTATCTCCACCCTCAAGTCTTTCAGCTCCACCTAATCCAAATGCTTCAACAGTCACACTGGTATCTGTAGCAGTAATAATCTTCTCACTGGTTACTGATGCTCTAGCGTCTTCAGTGTTCTCAGCAGATGGTAAGTAACTAGCTTCAGCGATTTCTTGTCCGTCATGTTTAGCTACTATACCAAACTCTTTGGCAGGGCCAACTGAGTTACCACCATTAATATCAGTGCTTACAGTTTCAATTACGCCAGTGGTTCCTGTAGGAGCTGCACCTGCTGTATCAGTAGTGTTTACAATATTGATTGGCGAGGTTGAAAGAACTGATACCCTAAAATGATCAAAGAACCCATTAATACTACCGCCGAAGTTATTATACCACTGAAGCTGAAGCCATGTACCATCAGCCGGAGAATATCCCGCAGAAGACATTGTGTGTGTTCCTGATGCTGTTATGTTTGTGGCATTTGTATTATCATAGAGAAGAACACTGTTGTTATTTGCCTGTTTTGGAGTGAGGCTATTTTTATAAGCCATTTGATAAAGAGTAAGACGATTGCCTCCCCAATCTCCTTTAATTTCCCACTGTATCTGAGTTCCAACAGGGAAGTCAGCAGTAGCAAAAACCACTTGGTACCGTGTGTATGGCGCACTTGCTGCATTTGCGGTTATAAAAACTCTACCGCCACCGTAACCATCCCCTGGGCTAAAAAGAGATGTTGATGGACTTACAGTAATCCCAAAAACAACCCAATCATTATTAGGCAAGGGTTGATTGTAGTTGGATTGACTCGGTAAAACATTAATACCTGTATCCCAAGTAGTTGTACCTGATGGAACACCCCTATTAAGATACTCAGTTACATTAACATTGTCCCAATTGTAACCGTACCCGTTAGAAGCCCCCTGTGGATGAACGGAGCTATACACAGATTCCGTAAGAGAGCTGTTACCTGTAGCTTGCGGAACATCACGCCTATCAATATTACTTCCATCGTATGTAATTCTATATCCGGCCATTAGATACCTACCACTGTTACGCCGTTAATATTAGGCAAGGCTTCAAGGGCGGCTTGTACCTGAGCATTACTAGCATTGTATGGAATAGCTGCTGTTGTCTCTCCATCAAATGTAATAGTAAACGAACCACCTGTAGGAGTGGCACTAAACGTAAGGTCTTGTACCTCATTGGTTCCACCAGTTCCTCCAAATGATAGGTCACTATCTTGGATAATCATTTCGGCTACGTCTGTATTAGCCAATCCATTTTGAAAAGTAACAACAAAGTCTGTAGCAAAGTCACCTGATACAGATACATCACCTGCGCCAATGTTTGATAGAGCAAGTAAGGCGTTCTCTACTTCAAGAGCAGAGGCATCGTACCCAAGGTACTCAGTAATCTGACCATCAAAATTAATCCGCCATCTACCATGAGTAGGTACGTTATCAAAGCTAAATGACTGTACTTCACTAACTGCTGTCGCCTGCCTCACACATTTGGCATTGACAGTAATTTTAATCTTATTACCAATGCTAATACCTGTGACTGTTAGATCACCAATGACTCCATCAGATGTAAGCGTAGCAGATAGTTCTTTTTGCCAATAACCTGCGATACCACCGCCACCGCCACCGCCAAGTGGTACGTATGCACCATCAACAATCTGAAACATTTCTTTAAGGGTTTCATCAAATACGATCTGACCATTAGATGGAGCCGTTAATAAATAATTTGAAAGCTCAGTAGTTGTTCCTTTCTTAACGTCTAATCTAACAGGGTCTTCAATAGATGCGCCTGTTAGAACTAGACCTGAATGGCTTGCGCCATCAAGAATTTTAGAAAGACCTGCACCATTATCAATGTACAATTTGTCTTCGTCCTGAACATAAACAAGTCTGCCCTCTCGTTTGGCAGACTCATCAGCAGCAGTAAAATCAGCAAAGCCTTCACATGTGATAGACCTTACCTTTGGGTTACGACCAATGTAACTCATGTCTCACTCCTTAAATAATGTACCAATCAACCCCGTCACTAACCAATTGAATGGTAGCTTTATCAGAGTCAAGAATAATATTTGAAGCAACACCGTCAATTAGTTCGGTGCCGTTTCGTACTATGTTAATTGTTTTGTTCCCCGTATCGCCTGACATATCCTTTAGCCAGATATGTGTATTAGCAAATGGAGCAGGAAGCTGTACGTCCAACAAAGCTAATGTTGGGTTAATTAAATGTAGCTTTCCATTTTCCGCAGTAAAGTCAGCTGTGTGACTAGACACACTAATTCTTAATGCCTGCGACGGGAAATATTTAATGTCAAATATTGCCATGTTTATCCCTTACAAAAGGGGGGCCGAAGCCCCCAACATTAAGAAGTAGCGTAGGAGTATTTCACCTGTAGCTCATCGCCAATGGCGACAAGAGTTGCAAGATTACCTGCGAAAGTAATTCTACTCACGCCCGCATTTGGAGCAACAGTGAAATCAGCACCGTTCTCTTGCTCTGGCCCACCAATTGGAGTAATGGAAATTGATTCAGCTTCCGCCAAGTGAACTAAATCAAAAAACCCGTTACCAACAATTGTTGCATCAACTGTTACTTTAGTTGTCTGAGGCACCAAGAAATTTGCAGGATTTGGTGCTTGAGCAAATGAAAGAGCTGTAGTCCCAACTACAATAGGGTCTGAGGTTGTAAGTACATATAGCTTTCTAGCGTTGTTAAGTCCTTCTGTAATTAGACAAGACATTCCGCTAGTAACTTCCGCATTTGAATCAGCGTCAAGTGATCTAGTCCAAGCTCCGGCATTAGCTAGGTAAATACCATTTTCACTAGCAGTTGTTTGGTTTTTAACAAGAACTCTGTCTCCGGCAGAAACTACAACACCGTCAATGTTAAGTAGACCACCAGTTGCCAAGTCGATGTTAGCTGTTGAAGCTACACGACAAGCATCTTTTGGGTCACGTAGACCTGCAAGAACGTCAAGAACATAGCCTCTGTTTACAAGGTCAATGTCAAAATTTGGGCTACCGTTAAATTGTGGCTGTACACCAAACTCTACTAAGTCTGAAGTATTAACCTTAAGCATGTTAATATCAGCAGAATCAAGATTGTTTCTACCTCTAATAAAAGTGTCGTTGTCTGGTCTGATGTGGTTTTGTTTGACCGTATCATCCTTCAACCACTTACCGTCTAATTGTGCCATCTAAGCCTCCTAAGCCGTTGTTAAATATACTACTTGAAAAGTGTCCCCAGACTCAACTAACCCGTCAAGCGTCAGACCATTCCATCCTAATTGAGTTCCTGTAACTGTGTAATCAACACCGTATTGCAGAGGCACACCTTGCATTGTGTACATCTTAATTTTTCCACCTGCACCTGCGGCTACGGGAATATCAAAATACTTATTAGTTACGTTTGTTACTGTGAGCGTTTGGTATAGTACAACCTCAGCATCAATAAGGTCATTAATACCGATGCCGCTTCCACCAGATACACCCTGAGATAAATCTGTTAAAGGCATTACTCATCCCCTTTGGTAATAGCATGAGTGGTTAAAAGCCCTGTGCCAGATGAAGGTACATACCTAACCCTTGCCCATCTATATGGAGCATTTCTGTCAATCCAAAATTGAGAACCTGCGCCTGCTACATTAGCAGAATCTAAAATTTCCCACGTGGTAGGTTCACCCATTTCCCCAGATACTTCAAAGTAAATGTCGCCAGAAGGAGTTCCTGTCCAAGTGCTATGAATACCAATGTGAACCATATTATGTAGGCTTACTGGCTCAGAAGCCAATGTGCCTGTCATATCAGTATCTTCAAATAATCGTTTACCAACCGTATCCATTTTAACTCCTTAAAAAATGTACCATTGTGTTCCATCGGCTACGAGACTCAAAGACTCATAAATAGATGATAGCGTATATGTCGAACCAAATCCATCAATTCCTGACGCATGGTTGACCGTTACACCAGACCTATCTCCGTCCATTTTAACTCGAACCTTTACGCCCAAATCAGGCGTCGGAAGGTTAATGGTAATGTTTGATTCTTTTACTATGATAATCTCTCCGTCAGTTGCCGCATGAGTAGTAGGATCAGTCGCCAAAATTACTACTGTATCTCCGCTAATAGCAGCAATGTCAGCAGCGTTCTGTGCAATGTCATCAGCGTTCTGTGCAATGTCTGTTTCGTTTTGAGTAATCCGTGATTCATAACTAAGTATGGTAGTAGTATCTAGTTCAGGCCCACCAATAGGGTTAATAATAACTCTATCCAATTTGGCAGCGTTCTCCTGACCAATAAAAGCAATCCTATCAATTGCCTCTTCTACCGACTCAGCAGGAAAAGACCCATTAACAAAATTTGAGGGTTGTATTTTTGGAGTATTCCTGTATATGAATATTTTAAAATCAACAGGAACAGGTAGGGTAGTGACAACATTAGTGGCTGGATACCCTGATTCGTCGATCGTGTAGTCCACGTTCAGGACAAAGGATTGTTGGACAGGTAGGTCGGGGTCTGTGTAGTCCCATAACTCTACTGCTATAGACGAGGTTTCACCCTCAAGGTAGGTAAAGTTGACGCCAAATGTGTCATCACTACCATTCCCGTTATACGTTAATTCTACATTCGGATTACTAAAACTCATAGTTATTTCCTTATTCTATCGCCCGTAAGCCATTCATAATTAAATAGGTGTCGTTCTAAAGCCTTTACTGTAAAGTGATTCATTGGTAATAGATGCCTTCTGGCAAACTTCATACCTGCTCTTGTCTGATCTTTTGCCACAGGTATTTTACCTAGCTCTGACATAGTTGCCATTGAAGGCCCTGCAATATAAGAGGTCAGGTTACTTAATGGATAAGGCGAAGTTGCGGCAGTAACCGCATCAGATATAACTGGTGCAATTGAAGTCTTATTAATGTAATCAATAAACACTTGCTTAGCGTCATCACCACCCCTAGCAAATTTCTCAAAAGGGTCATCCTTGTTAAATAGTTTTGCCTTAAGATATTCAATGCCCATATAAGAAATTAGACCTAGTGCCATGTATTCGCCAACAAAACGTCCTGCGCCTACAACACCATTCGCTTGATATGACTTCTCAAGGATTTCTTTGTTAGCAATTAGAATCTGCCAAGCTGTTTCTTTAAACTGCATAGTCAGGTTAGCAAGAACCCGAAGCTCGTTTTCTGATCTTGATTTAAACAATTGTCTTTTTGTCTTAGCTGTTGGAGTCGGTGTACCTTTTTGTACAGCATCATCAATGTAGTTTGAAATCTTATAGAACAATTCTTTCTGTGCATTTAGCGCAGAACCTCTGTCCTTACCAAACTTTTCCAATGGAATATCGTAAACACTATTTGGCGTGATTGCTCCAATTGAATCATGTTTCTTGGCATACTTACCAAGGAACTTAAGATCGTCTGCTGTAATACCATATTCCTCCATAGCGATCTTCTGAAAATTGTTTAACTTACCGACGTTATCAATCATCTTCTGAAATGACTTAGCCTGTAATACTGAGTTTACAACCCTAGAGATTTTTGTTTGGTACGGTACACCAGTGAATTTACCCATGTAGTTAAAGGCATTGTTGACCAAATTGTAGCCTGTATCGTAGTCACCCTTATGCCCACCCATAGCAATAGCCATGTCGTTAAACCAAATGTTTGCGTTAAGGGCATCCCCCATTTCTTTAAGTTGTTCTGGCGACGCAGCAAATTTAACTGTGTTAAACCAAGCGTCTACGTAACCTTTAATCTGAGACTCTCCTGTACGTACAAAATACATAGCTGCTGACGAGTTCACGTCCCATAGAGCAGAGAAGATAGACGAACCTAATTTTGTAAAAGCTGATAGACCACGCATAAAGTTTACAGATTTTTCCAAGAAAGTTGACGGGGCATGTGGTGGGGCCACAACCTCTTCGTATGCTTTTTGAATCTTAGATACTGCACGACTAATCTCTGCATCTGAAACCTTACCTTGAAAATCTTTGGTAAATGTTTCCATTAACCCTTGGTAAGTTCTCTCTGCATTTGTTCCAAGCATCCTTACGTTAGCTGACGCCTTGGCACTACGGTCAATATTGTACTGCATACCTTCAATAAGACTGTTTGAGTTACCGTACTTGCGCATAAACTCGTACTCAGTCTTACCGTCTTTAAACTCAATCTTACGACCTTTAAGTCTATTGAGATAATTCTTTTTACCTTTGCTATCTTTGGCAGGACGCTTTCTATTAGCCTCCATGATGTCTTCCCACATCTGGCCAAGGATTTCTCTTTCCTTACCTGCCTTAATTACCTTACCTGTCTTGTCATCGTAGATAGTCCTAGACGCTTTAGTAAATGTTTCTTCATGGTTAAGGTAGTTTTCTAACATCTCATCAATCCACGCTTCTTTAGATGCCTGTGGATTTCCTTCTACAATACCAAGCATTTTCTCAGCGTTGTAGCTCCTAGAAATAAGAAAGTCTTTTCTATATCGGACATTAAGACCTGCAAGCCTGTGGTCTTGCCAAATTTTGTTGTTTAATTCTTGGATAATCTCATGGGCTTTTACAGCACGTGGGTCATTTACATCATCCATACCCTTAGATTTTCTGTACGCCTGTTCAAAGACAAGTTCGTCCAATTCACCACGATAAAAAACTTTAGTAAGGTTTTCGTCCTTAAGACGTGAATGAAGCATTTTAGAATAGTGAGTAGAATCTGATCTATAAAATGTTTCAATTGAGTTATTACCCTCAAAGAAGTTTAGAAAGTTAAGGAAACTTTTTTTAAAGTCTCCATTAAATAAATGTCTTCTTGCACGTTCTTCTTTGATTCTGTTGGCAATGGTAGCAGCAGCCTCAGTCTTAGTATCTACTTTCCAATCCTCCAAGACTTTCTCAAATTCTTTTTGGATAGATGCCCTATCAACTTGCTTAGTCTTGGGGTCTACGTAATAGTCCATAAGATCATGGATAACATCTTCAAGCTCTCTGAGCTTTTCTGTTTCAAATTGACCTAGTTTTAATTTCTCCGCTACTTTAGTAACGCAATCTGGTTTAGCCATTTATTGTCCTCATACATTCATCTAATGCTTCAAGTGCAGGCTTCTCAACTTCTTCGTCCGACTTTTTTATATATTGTGCTTCTTCCATCTCAGGGTCTACTTCATTAAGATCAATCCCTTCACTTTCTGCCAATGCCTCTACGGAATCGTATTCCTCCGGTGCTGCCTGCTTAGCTGATCTAGCAGCAGCCGCAGCATCTTTATCGTAATCCAAGTCCTGAGTATGGTCATTCATTCTTTTGATTTCAGCTTTCTCAGCGTCTTTCATAGGACGAAGATAATTGTCGGCATTAACCGCATTAGGGTCAAACGGAGTCGTCTTAGCTGCCGATGGCCCATCGAAGAGTGCGCTGTTATAGAATATACCAAAGCCATCTGATGACTCAACTACACCCCTACCTGTAATATTCTTTAGGTCTGGAAGTCCCTTACCTACAAACAAGCTGTTTTGAGTTGGGTAATACCTTTCTTCCATCTGAGACTTCTTTCTACCAAGCACCTCTGGCCTAAATAAAACCACCATATTATGCGGAGTATCTCCCAATATTGTTGAGTTTCCTACAGCATGGTAGCCATTGAATCCTAATTCATCGTGAAGTGCTTTATTAAAAAAGTCATCTATATCACCAATATTATGTACGTCGCTCGCATCCTGTTCACCGATGATTGATCTAAAGTCATCTTTAAAATCATTGAATGATACAGCCTTATCAATTTCTGTGTTGATTCTACTAATAAATTTAGATCGTGAAGCCTTATTAGTTACCTCAAGTTTATCAAACGTATTTATAATAGCTTGTCTTACATCAGCCCTAATATTTACAAAAATATCGTCCGTCAGAATTTTGGCGTTCTTACTTACGTTTGTACTTACAACCTCACCTGACCTAGTATTATCAAGTGGTTGTACCCTATTATGTGCTACGTTTACATTGTCTGTAAGTACAATGGTTCCTTTGCCATGACCTGATATAATTTCAAAATCATTGTTATTAATATCTCTACCAATATGCCAAACTCTATCGTAGATATTATCTGAGTAGACTTGTTCTGGAATGTATTGCTTCTGATGTGGCCTTACGTTATAAACTTCCATCTCGTCCAATAAAAGAGGATGGTTAGGATTTGGAACCTTATTGTTAGCTACGTTCATTGTCGCATGAATTGTAGCTCGCTCCATTACTTCTGGCCCCCTACTACCAAGGGATTTCTCAACCGCAGCCGTAGTCTGCTGCAATCTTCTAATGGCAGGAAGCTCAAACGCAGTACCAATAAAGCCGCCTAGAATAGTGCCACCTAAGACGTTAGTAATCCTAGTCCGTAGATCAACTTCTCTGTTGACAGCTTCTTCTCCTACAGGAGTAAGTGCCATATCAATGACAGTAGATTCAATACCATTTAGAACTAGTTCTCTAGCAAATACATCACCATAGGTAGTTGGATTCTTAATTACTTCTTTAAGGGCAGTAGTTCCAAATTTGGTTACACCCTTTGCCATAGCTAGACCTGTACCAAAAGATACGGCTAAGTTTATTGGGTCGGCAAAACCTGCTGCGAGATTCCCTGCGAAATTAAATACAGAGCCAATAGTAGAATAATCTTGCTCAACACGTTCCATAGCGATTTCATAACTTTCCCTATACAGGTTGTCCTTCATCACATTTTCAGCGTGTTCGTCAGATATAAGCTCGTCGCCATCTTTAAATGCGTATGGGGTATTTGTCAGGTTGTACTTTTTGTTGGCCTCCATAGGAGTCATGTACTTTCTACCTGATGTACTCTTAGCGTAATTTACAATAGACATGAATGGTGAACTAGCCCAACCTTCTTTAAAACCAGTTACAGCAGCATCCATTAGAGAAGTTTCCAACTCTACTTGTCTACCATCTGTACCTGCATATCTTTTGTAATCCGCTTCTGTAAGAGACATACTACCTCACGATTTCCGGTCTAGGGAGTCTTGCCCCCTGCTCTACTCTTTGCATAAAGGCATCTCTATCTGACGCATCCTGCGCACGTTTAGCTGCAAAGTAACGTCTAAGATCAATAGACATTTCTTCTGTACCACCGTCAGCAGATTTCATAAGAACAGGTACTCTGTCCCCGTTCAATGGGTCGATATAGACTTTAACAAAGTTAGGGTTATCAGGGTCAACCGATATTTCCAAAGGTACATTTTTGGCAAATAAAGTATTTGCTAATCTTTTTCCTTCCGCTACTTGTGCGCCCGATGCTCTATTAGAAACGTCAAGATATTTTCTAAGGATAGCAGACTCTTTAAACATCTTTGTCATAGCTAAGTAATCAATCTCAGGGAGAGCAGGATTATCTAAATGTTTTAGTTGTCTAAGTTCTTTAGCAGTAGAGTCAAGTTCTTGTTGTGTAGGGGCATACCTTTTAATAAACTCTTTGTTTACCATTAGAGCTTGTCCCTCAGACTGACCTACCATAAGCTCAGAATCAAAGTCTTTTACGGCTTGTTCAAAAGCATCACCGTCACTCATGTTCTTTCTAGCCATATATTTTACGGCTCTGGCTACAATAGCGTCTTGCATACCTTTGTAAGTATGATGGTTTTCATTACCCCTACCTGCGTATAATCCTTGGTATTTAGACCCTTGGAATCTTGCACGTATGTCTCTTGCTGCTTCCTTAGCTTTTCCAGTAAAGTCAACAAGATTATTGTCAATATTAGCCTGTAATTTCTCTAAGTTGTTACCGTAGTCTGTATGATCTTGCATCATTTCTGCCGCCAATTTGACATCATCAATTTGAATGGCAATAGCCGCTACTTCCGGCATAGAACCTTTAGACATCTCAATAGTCTCTCGCATGATTCTTTGAGCGTTAGGCCCTGTCATATCAATAAAGTCTCTAAGTATCTGTAGTTTTTCAGGGCCAGTTGTGGCTTCCTTAAAACTCTTTGTAATGTGTTCAGCAGACTCAGGTGGCGTAATGATAATATCTTCGTTAGCCAAGCCTTGGATTTTAGCTGTGGCATACGCCTGACCAACTGCCATCTGTTGTCTAATGGGGTCGCCTGAGAAAAGATTTGGTTTATATGATTCTTGGGTCATTGCCATCCATTTACCTGTCTGACGCTTTAACCCTTGGAAGTTTCGTGACGTGATCTTGGCATGTTGCCTAATCATATCCTCAACTTTATCTCTACCAATCTTTTTAATTAGTGTTTTATTTTTATTTGCGTCCATGTACTTTTTAATTTCCATGTCAACAATATCATCATACGCAGACAAGCTACCGCTTTGTAGTTGAAGGGCAGCTAAAGAGCCAAACTGAGTACCTAAGATTTTACCAATCTTATCTGCTCTTTGAAGAGGCGTTTCGTCTTTATGAAGAGGTTCAGTAACAGAGTGAAACGCAAGCTCACTAGCTCTTGCTGAGTTATTGTAAACTTCTTTAGGATTAGTAGCATATTGAGCAGTTTCCTCAATTCCTTTGTTCATAGCTGATAGTCTAGCTGCCTCTACAGCACTAAGCGTACCCTCTAACTCACGTTCCGCAGCTTCTCTTTGAGCATCTGGTAGTTTAGCAATCCACGCCCTAGCTCGTTTCTCTGCTGCATCTTGGGCAGGTTTAGTAGGAGAGTTGTATTTAACATGCTCATTAGCTGATAAACCCATGAGATGTTCAAACGCTGTTAGACTTTCGGCAGTACGCTTTTCTCCAAGTAGTGGAGCTGTAGAGAAAACCTGTGATTTAAATTCTTCTATGTCAGCCGTGATGTCTTCACCGTTTTTAAACTTCTCAGAAATGAAGTTAGATTTCTTTTTATTTTGTTCGTCAGCAAAACTAACCTGCTGTTGTCTTTCAAGAACAAGCATGTCACTTTGCATTTTTTGTAGCTTAGGTACCGTGTATTTAGCGTATGCCGTTGCAGATACTTGGTTTCCTGTTGTAACCATTCCCTCGGCTTCATCTTGAAACTCTTGAATAACTTTGTTCATTTCCTCAGTAATACTACGACCCTTAAAAGTCTTTCCATTAACTGAGTTTTCTGCAAGATATTTTTGATGTGCCACTACTTTAGACTGATAGATTTCATCTACTTTAGCCGCAGTATCTAGCCCCTCTGCTGTAACTCTAGCTTGATCTAGTTTATTTGCTATGTCTTTAAACTGAGAACCAAGTTGTTTTATGTCTTTATCAGGAGTGGCAATCCTGCCACCTACTTGATTAGGGATACGTACACTAGGCTCACGTCTAAATTGCGCCTCTGGTATTCTTGGCATTACAATCTCCCTCTATTAAACGACTTCTTAGCTGCTTCTGCATTAGGTTCAAACGCCCTAGCTTCCATAGCTGTACCCAATCCTATTGTGCCAATGTCTAATATAGTATTTAGTGGAGCGTACTTAGCCCTCATTTTTTGTAGGGCTTTTTCTACTTCCAAATTGCCACGTTCAAAGTCAGCTTCTCTTTGTCTGATCTTAGCCGCTTCCATAGCGTGCATTGCTGTCTCAGCAATTACATCAATAGCAGAACCCTCTAGCTTTACTCCTGCTTTAGCAAACGCTGTTTCTTGAACAGCCTGTACTTTCTTTGATTCTTGGGCAAGTAGAGAAACAGATACCTTTGTTCTGGCATCAATCTCAGCTTGTTTCTTTTCAAGTTCCTGTGCTGCCAATTTAGCATTAGCCCACGTGTTGTATCCTTCGGCAATTTCAGCACCAATAAGTGTAGCGGCTCCGGCAGCTCTCCAACGTGAAGAGTCTTCTCCGTACATTCCTTCTAAGAAACTTCTATTTACATTAGCTAGAAGTGCCTCTGTTCGTAGATCAGCCATCGTTACTCAACCCCCTCAAAGCTAGTGAGGCAATGAAGCAGCCTTCTGCTTTATCATTTTGAATATGGATAACGTGTTCATACTCAGGGTTTCCAGTGACTTCCATCTGGTGGGTACCAGTGTACATTTCACCGTCATCCAAAATAACTTCTTCTGAATTGTATCCGTCCGTACTCAATTTAAAACTTCTTGTGTCGTAAACTCTAATGCCTGCTTTATCAACACGCTTTAATCCAAGTTGTGCTGAACCCCATTGCTGACCTGCCTCAATAGGTACAGTAGCGATATGGAAGCTATATGTCTGTCCATAAGCTACGTTTGTATAAAGCGCACCTAAATCGTATGTTGCAGAGCCATCTGCTGTAAAGTTAATTTCTACAGGGTCGCCGCTTCCTTGACGAGCAAACACAGTAACCTCCGCACCTACATTAAATTGTTCTGTAGGAATGGTCTGATTAATTCTAGTAATTGATGGGAACACTAGGGAATCGTTAAATAATGTAATAGGAGCCAATCCAACAATGTCTATGTATGTATTTGATTGAGCATTTGCCAAAGAATCAGCTAACCTAAATCCTATCCGGTCATCATCTTTGTATGGTATAATATAGTAAGTCTGACCAAGACTTAGGTTAATATCATCAAAAGCATTGACATCAGACGAATTAAAACGCACTGTGTCACCTATCTTTAAAGTAGAGTAATTATAGTTAAAGTAATCGTTAATGGTATCAAGAAATGTAATGCTATCCTCTGGAAACGTACTAAGAGAAGTCAGTGTGTCGAATGACCTAAAGTTATCAAGGTGCCTTAGCTTATCCTCAATTTCGTCAAATCCAACAGTGTCGATAGATTCCTCAGTAATCTTATCTACATAGATTCCGCCATCTCTCTGGACAATAATAGCCATGTAACTATCACCGTTATCACGGATGCCATAGGCGCAGTCCAGAACAGTTCCATCGAACTCATGTATGGTAAACCCTGCGGTACCTGTCTCGGTGTTTAGAGCAAGCGTATAGAGCTTGCCTGAGTCTGTTACAATAAACGCCAAGCTAAGTTCTTCGTGCCATTCCATAGTCTTGATTCTTTCGTCTTCAAAAAGATCAGGGTTAAGAATCGTGACCTCTTTTGACACAAAGCTCCCGTTCTCTTGGGAGTATCTGAACATATAAATTTGTTGGCGGCTACGGCCAGCGAAATGCATCGTATTATCAAATCCCAATGACCATCCACTAGCCGAGCCATGAGATGTGTGTGGTCCAGCAGTAAAGTTTTTCTGCGACAAAGCCCCATTGTTCCCTGATATAATG
>Ga0070745_1000472_pt1 | contig 24354 bp, 50 predicted proteins | sample VirMetDEL_Mar_4_FD_77438 | JGI IMG/M metagenome (GOLD analysis project Ga0070745, IMG submission 77438) | Aqueous microbial communities from the Delaware River and Bay under freshwater to marine salinity gradient to study organic matter... | ecosystem: Environmental > Aquatic > Marine > Coastal ...
AATCCAATAATTCTTCTCCGTAGTTTCCATTAATTTCTTCTTAATCCAATTTTAGCCATTAAACCCCCGTCTGCAAATTCTAGTACTTTTTCACTGTACCAGTCTCTTTCTACTGCTGAAAGTTCTACCAAGTAATCTATTCCTCCTGTATGATGAGTTCTCCACCCAACAACCATTCCTTTGTTTCCTCCTATTTTATGTTTTACAACATCCCCTATTTTAAAAATCAGTTCTATTTCAACTTTCTTTGGTTTTCTTTCGTTGTTCATTATTTATTAGTTTATTATTAACAGCTTTAATCATTTTTTTATTAGGAATAAATTTACCAAAATTTTGAATATGTATTATTTTAAATGATTCTAGATTTTTAACTCCTACTTCATTTTCTTCAAAACTTTGCATTTGTTCTCTAGTATATTCACATAGTTTACTGAAAATGTCTTCAACTTGTTTCTTAGTTAATCCATTTTCTTTTGCTACTTTATCTATAGCTGCTTTTTGTAAATAATTATAATTAGTCATTTCTTTTATATAAACTAATAGCAATATCAAATCCTGTCTCAGAAGGAGAGAATAATAATTCTTCTTCTATAATATTATCTTTAGATAAGATAGGCTTACCAAAATAGGTTTTTTCCTTTCTTAATCTAGTTAGAATATTATTCAAGGCACTTTCATCTATATCTAATTTTTCCATTACTTCTTTTCTCATATCAGTTGAGAAAATAAATTTAGCACGTTGTACAGCAGGCAAAGCTGTATACTCGTTATTTAGTCTAACAAATTCTGCAAGTACATCAATCTCTTTTGGTGTCAATCCCATACCAAAATTGAGAATTTTCAATACTTGTCTATAGATGCGATTATCATCTGTAGGAAGTTTTATTATTCTAGCTCCTTGAGACATTGGTTAATTTTTTAACTATTTAAATTACTCACTACTTTTTGCATATCTGGATTAGCAGCTAGCATTTTCATTGTTTGTTCCCATACTATAAGAGACGTATCTATATGTGACAGAAGTAAAGCTTCTAGGCATGCTCTTTTAGCATCTAATAAGTGTCTCCCCATCTTACTTTTAGCTTTAACTCTGTGTTCAGAAATGCCTACTCCTTCCTCATATTCAGCAGCCTTTACAATTACAGTTAAAGTATATAATCTAGATTCAGGGTGAAACTTCTCCTGAAACAAATAGATTACATCTCTTTTAGCATTTCCCTCCCGTTCAGACTGCATAGCTGAAACATTAGTATATGCTTTCATTAGTAAACTTTGTAGTAATTTAGTGTACGCTTCATTAGACAATGATTCTAATTTAGTGTCAACTCCTTTCCTACTAACTTTTACTTCTCTAGTCTTTCCTTTATTCATTCTTCTTTTATTTCTATCATAAGAGCATACTGTGTATTCTTACTAGGAGTAATGTAGTAAGTAAATTTAGGTCTTAACTTCTTACCTTTTTTACCATTAAATGCCTCTTCAGTATGCATCTCTATTAAGTACAACGATTCAAAATTATTAGATATTATTAATTTCGATATCGGAGTCATGTTACTTCTTTTTTCCTCTTCTTTCCAGTAGCCTTCTAGCAGTTCTACGAGAATAACCTTTTTTTATTAGGTTATGTATTTCTTCATCGTACACTCTTATACTATTTATATTATGTTCTTGAAGGTACGCTTCTAATGCTTCTACGTCATTAGCAGTATGGTCTATTTTAACTTCATCAGCTCCACTCATCACTTCCCTCTTACAGCACTTATAAATTTAGTAGCTCCTGCTCCAAACATTAGTCCAGCAAACCACTGTTCCCCCATAATCCATAAAATAGTACCTGCAACTCCAAATGCAAATGCTCCTATCCAAAAACTGTTTAATAATTGTTTAATTGTATTCATAATTTATAATTTATTGTTTATTTATATGACCGTCTGCCGTAGCCCCTAGCCATTTTTCTATTTTCATACTTAACGTCATTCCGTATATACTTCCTACTAATGACCCTATTACATAAGGTATTAATAGTATTAAACTCATATCTGCTAGTATCAACTCCTTAAAAGTAAGAAACCATAACGTATGAGAAAATGTAGACGCAATTAGATGAAATCTTTTATTATCTCTGTTCCTACTTCTACTTACTAAAGTAAAAGCTACATTTTGAACTATTGCTAATCCTAATATTTTAAGTATTTGAATTGTCATAACTTATTTAGTAAAACTTTAATTGCTTCTTTAATATGTTGCTTACAGAAGTCATTCTTATATATGAACTGTGTAAGCATATTTACTTTATACTCATCTGGAAGATTGTTGTACTCTTTATAGTAGAACTTATCCCCATACTTATTCTTCTTAAACCAATAGTAAGATTCTCCTTTTTTAGCTACTGGGTTATCCTTTCTTGCACTTTTTACATAGTGCACTGTTATTCCTCCAAATGTAGTATAACTATATGGTTCATTTGCCCCTATATCATCTTTTTTAAGACGTATCAACCTTTTGTTTTCGTCTTCTGCTATTATATCAAATTTTTCTTCACTCATATCCCAATCATTTTAAGAACCTTTTTAAGTTCTGATTTGTTTTTGATTGTACCATCAAATAATACTTTTTCGTTTGAATTGGTGATATGACAGCTTCCTCTTCCTCTGAAGTAAAGCTCATATCCAACGCTTTTGTTTAACCTGAATACAAGTGACTCATCTCCCCATCCTTTTTTTAGGTATTTAAACCCAAGACTCTCTATATCCTCCCTATCAAGGTATTTGACTCTAACTAAATCTGTAAGTATTCTTCCTTCTAGCCCATGAGCAGATGTATAAACCATATCTACCCATGATGAACCAATTCTAAATTGGTACTCAAATCCAACATGGAACTCTTCTATTTCTGGTGTATAGTATTTACTCATCTTCCTTTAAGTATTGAACTAATAATTTTCTTCCTTCTTTAGACTTGACATCTACAAATTCTTTCGTTTCTGCAAAGTCTCCTTTTTCAATCAAGACAGGAGCAAGACCTAAAGAAGAGTCGTAAAAAAGTATTCCGTCTTGTTCATATATTTCCATTATAGATTTTAGTGCCTCTCCAGTACTTACTCCTGCTTTAGCTTCTTCAGGTATAGACGCTACATCATATGCTAGTAATATTTTATCTCTATCGTGCATTTGGGAATTTAATATCAAAGATTTCTAAATTAAGTGAATATACAGAACGTTCTGCCATAGGTCTAATAAACCCCCTTTCTTTAAGCGACCTTATATGCTTATCTAGCGTAGGTAGTTTAATATCTAGCTTATTCATTATTTTATTTTTATTTTCCTTTACCGCATACCATCTGTTGTCTCTAAGATTAGACTGTCTGATAATGTGACACAATACATGCATTGATGTATCGTTGGTTTTCATAAGTAGGTTATTTAATGTGTTGTCCATGTATATACCTATACTAAATCGTTTTTTCTTATACATTACAAATCTAACTATCTAATTTGTATATTACAAATGTATGTTTAATAAAGTTACTATCCAAATAATATAGTAAATACTTTTTTTATTAAAAAAATATTACAAAATACTTGACTTGTATTAGTATATGACAGGTCTACTATCATGTTTATGATAGTTAGACTATCACGTTTATGATAGTCCAGATGTTACTGGAGTGATAGTTAGAAACACCAAAACATGATAGTCTATTTTTTGTAAGTTACTGAAACAGAAGTAAATGAGTTAAAAGGAAGGGATTTTTTATATGTATATATAATATACCTATTATTTATTTAGATAAATCTTGATATATTATCTTTCCTATATTCTCTATAGGACTGGTTACTATAACTTCTTCTATGTGCCCATTATAAGAGTAAAGTACCCCAAGCACTAGTCCATTATCCATTAAAGTGTTTGTTGCGAATTTGCTTTCTCCTAGGCTAAATTCTGTAAATATAAATTGTTCTAATAAACTTCCATTCTCCATACTATTATTTTTTTGTCTTGTCAAATATAACCCCCCTATGTTATATAATCAAATATTAACCCCCCCCTATAATTTTTTTTTAAATTATTGTGTGAGTATTGAAGGTGGTACCATATTAAAAACAACCCCATCGAAGTTTTACGGGAGCAAAGTGCCCCCGTCTTGATTTATTTAATTTAATTTTTTAAACTTCAAAATTATGGAAGCAAAGATTATCAAAGAATCATCTGTTAGAGAATGGATGATTGCAAACGACAAAGACTTAGCTAAGTCTGCAGTACAAGTTAATACGAATGGCTATCCATTCATCACGTTCTTCAAAGGAGGACAAGATGATTCGGCGGAGAATATTTATTTCTCTAAAGCTGCAGCAGAGGCTGTTAGAGCTGGCGATTCTATTAAAGACTTAGGTCTTGGAGACTACCGTATCATGGAACTTGATTACGGTAACGGTGAGACTCGTCTTAAGCTTACTAACAAGTCAGGCGGAGCCTTGGACTTGGATGCTATCTTCGGATAGTCAACTTACTGGAGAGAAGCCTAACGGCTTCTTTCCTCTTTTATGTAGACTTATGTAGACTTAGTTGTATGTTTTAAAAATACAACCATTGTATGTGATGAAAAACACATATAGCTTCAACCTGCTAGACGATACATTAAGGGTAATCAGTCCTTATATTTTATAAAAAACTCAATAACTTCCCAAGATGTTGAGGGCACCAGTTTCTTTGATAATGAAAGATGTAGTGTAGCTACTGCATAGGATAAAACATTTAACATTGATTGCTACTATAATTGTTATTTGTTCCTTTCAAAGTAATTATCAAAGTTTTAGGTGTAAAACACAATTCATTAACTAAAATAAAATAAAATGAAAAAGTCAATTAGAACTTAAGATAATTATCGCTCTACATTAGTTTACTTCTGATTTATTTATCTTTTAACCTTTAAACCTTAGAAATTATGCATAACAAGCAATATGTATTCGTAGATGGTGTGTTAACTACCAGAGATTTAGTTTTTAATCCTAATTCTTAAGTAAATCACTTAAGATTGGGTATGAACAATAGAATTGTTTAACAAGATTAGAAGTGTTTTGAGAGTTTTAATTAGATTTTTTAAGTTTATACTTAAGTCTTGCCTTAGAACTCTCACCCACTTTTAACCACTTTCCTAAACTAACCTCTCACAACAACATAATTAAAGTATCGCTTATTAACAAATTTACTACAATGGAAGCATTCTTAATCTTAACCATCATATGTATAGCCATCCTATACAAAGAATTTAATCAATAAAACTTAAAACTCATGATATCACTATCAGTAATTCCAAATCTAGCACCTATGAAACTATCTGATAAATTATCAGCTATCATACTATGCTTACTATTAGATTCCTTATACATTTTACCATTATTAGGAATACTAAACTAAAATCTTATAAGCGTATTGGCACTCTTCCGTTAACCGAGTGTCTATCCAGTAAGCTACTGGCTCTTCCCACTTTAAGTAGATGATGTGGGACATAATATTAAAATATCAATGATTCGATAATACTATGTACCTAATTGCAAAGGGTTTTAAAAACCATAGTTGAGTATCATTGTAGAAGAAGCAAACTCTTGAAATAGTAGGTCACTGCTTCTTTGATATATCCTTAAAAAACTAAATTAGAAATCAATCAATGACAAAAGGAGAAGCTATTGTTTTAGCTTATAAACACTCCTACAAAACATAGGTTGAGCCACGTGCATATGGCTTTTACGACCTGTTAGAGAGGTCGAGGGTATATAATTTTTATTAACTATAAGTATTAGATGTAAGACTTTAACACATTTAGCCGTTATGGAGCGAAGCTACTCATGGGCAAGACATGACAAGCAGGGTAAAACCAAAGCCTGCATTTATAATTAATATATACTCTCATCCAATTGCAGGATATTTACATAAAACTCTTCTTTTAGATAAGTATGTATTTGTTTCTTACAAACCTTCTTTATAGTAAGGTAAGAAAGTATTCAGGGGTTGCAACCTTGTGAGAGTCCTAATAATATTAGTAAATAGGTAAGTATTGATGCTGAAATGTACCAATAGGCAACTTAGAGTATGGTCAGACTGCAGATAACTGCTATATGCTCAAGCACGTTCAAAACATATCAACTTTTTACTAGTTTGGTCATAGACTATTTACTAATATAATACCTCTCGTTTGAACTCACGATATTCTCAGCCAAGCGTATAGACCCTGCACGTAGGAGAGAGGTATTATTCATTAAAAATATTACTTGTTAAAAGTAGATAAGAATTTGCAATGAACCGTTTGAAATATATGAGCAATATAATTCTAATTGGTTCGACACGTTAAACTAAAACAAAAATGAGTAAAGAAGAATTAAGAAAACAGTATTGCTTAGAAAAGGGTGGTATTAATCCAAGTAATATAATAGAATGGTATTACATTGAATGGCTGGAATACAAACTAACAGAAGCCCTTAAACAGTCAGATGAAAGAGAGATAAAATTTCCAAGAGTTATGCAACATTTTAGGGAGTTTGAAAAGTGGTGTAAGGAAAACAAAAGACCATTAAGAAGCTATCATAATTTTATGCATTTTAGGGAGTTCATAGATTACCAACTAAGAGAGCAAGCCCTTAAACAGTCAGACAATAGCGAGTTGTTAAGGGCGTGTAGAGTAATATATGATATGTGGGAAGACAATCAAATAGCCGTACAGACAGAAAGCAAGGCAGATTACTATGCTATTGATAGGCTGTTTAACCACCTAAACCAAAACAATGAACGATAAGTAACTCACTAATTACAATTATATGCAATAACGTATGATAAGTAATTCAATGGTTACAATGTAAACTTTGCTTTGACTGGTGAAGAATTAGAATTAAAAGAAAAACAAGATGCCTAGAGATAATTCAAGTAAAAAAATGTGGAGTAAAGAGCCATATTACAATAAAGTAAATAAAATAATTGATAAAACAGAAACTACTAAAGATGGAATTGAAACTGTTAGATGTGGAGATACATTACAAATGTTAGGCAAATTATTTATTCAAGATGGAGTTAGATACTTTATACCTATGTGTCCACACCCTAAAGAATATGAAACTATAACGGTCAGAGGTAGATTTTGTAGTTTATGCGAAACTAAACATGATTAAACCAAAATAAAGATGACTGAAAAAGAAATACAACTATTAGGATTTGAAAGAAGAGATGCATCTGAAGAACCTACTCCTTATTACTATTATGTATATGAGATTGTTGATGGAGTAGACTTTATTACTCCTGCTAATGATGAAGTGGAGAATGGAAAATGGTCAGTAGAATTTTTAGAAGCAAATCCTAAGATAATATTTACAAAATTCGAAGAAGTTCAAACACTAATTAATTTAATAACTAAAAGACTACAAAATGAGTAGATATATTATAGAAAAAGATGAAAAGATAATAGCCTACGGATACGATTGTGCTTTAGGCTATTTTTTTGATGTATATGTTCCTGACGAAAAAGGAAATGTAGAACAATTTGAAGTAGAAAAGTCTTCTTTATTAAGTAAAACTAGTAACGGACAATTTGTAGAATTAATGCAAAAATATAAAGTGGATTCTAATCATATAGATAGAGTTGCTTTAGATTTACCTATTTAATTATGGAAAAAATATTAGAAAAAGTAACTCGTAAAACATTTAAAATAAGAGAATCAGGAAGGAGCAGCGATTATATTACTCCTTCTTTTGGTTATGGCTGTCTTTTTAATTGTAGTTATTGTTATATGAAAAGACATTTATCTGAAGAACTTACAATAGCTAATAATCCAGGAGATATATTAACTAAAATAAATAATCACGCTTATTTTTTAGCAGATGCAAAAAAACCTAATCAAACTCATGAGAAGTATATGACGTATGATATATCCTGTAATGAAGATTTTGCTTTGCATGCTAAATATCATAACTGGAAAATGATATTTGATTTTTTTAAAGAACATCCTATAGCTATGGGAACTTTTGCTACTAAAACTATACCTGTAGAATTTTTAAAGTATGACCCTGAAGGTAAAATTAGAATAAGATTTAGTCTTATGCCTCAAAGTATAGCTGATAGATTAGAGCCTAATACTGCTAAGATTATAGACAGAATTAAAGCTGTAAATGCTTTTATTGAATCAGGTTATGATGTTCATCTTAACTTTTCTCCTGTTGTATACTATGACAAGTGGTTAGTAGACTATGAAGAACTGTTTAGTATGTGTGATGACTATATAGATTATAAAAACCAAGTAAAAGCAGAAGTTATATTTTTAACTCATAATGAAAAAAAGCATATTAATAATCTTAAAAATAAATTACCTGGAGAAGATTTATTATGGACTCCTAATAATCAAGAAACAAAAACATCTCAGTATGGAGGAGTAAATATAAGATATAAACATAATCTTAAAAGACAGTACATAAAAGAATGGACTAAATTGCACGATAATATTATACCTTGGAATACAATTAGATATATATTTTAAACAAAAACAAAGATGAGTAAATTATTTTATACAGTAGAAAAGCAAACTCAAACCATTAATACAATAGAAGAATGTACAGGGTGGAAAACTATACAAGTTTATAAGATTGCAAACAACCAACCTAAAATGTGGTTTGAAATTGAAGCACGTAATGATGATTCATCTGTTAATGAAATACAAACTTGGTTAGACAATAATGGGTTTGAAGATAGAGAGTATGAGTTTGTATGGCTTTAATTTAAAACAAAACAAAGATGAGTAACACAATTTTAAAAGTAAAAAAAGAAAACCTTATTGAATGGTACTTTGATAATTGGGATAGACATGAAGCTTATCAATTTCTTAATGATGTAAAACAGGATATACTATTGTCAGGAGAATACATTCTAAGAGTAGAAGAAATAGCTGATAGACTTGGTTATATTCCATCACATATTCTTGAAGGAGAACATGATGTTTTAGAATATGAGATATGGGATGAGTTAATATTAATCTAAACCAAAATAAAGATGATTAAAACAGCAGTAACATCAATAATAGATGCTCACGATAAGCATTTTAATAAAATTCACTTCTCAAAATGGATGTCTGTGAATAGAAAGAAATTAATAACTCAAGAAGAAGAAATAGCTGAGTTATATGCTGAATTTTGTGTTGAAGCAGATAGGGAGGGTAGACCATTAATTAAATTTAGAGACTTTATAGAATTATTAAACCAAAACAAAGATGAGTGAAGGAATAGTATATAGAACAATAGTATTACCTAATGATGTAAAAGCAGGTGATGTGCTACAAATCAAATTTGACACAGAAGGTGTTGTATATGATTTATTTGACAATTCTATGGAGGAATTGAAAGAAGAGTATGGATATGATTTCTATAGTGAAATAGAAGCTTTAAATCAAAACAAAGATGAATAACAATAGACATATATGGGAGGGCTGGACTGTTCAAGACTTTATAGATGAGTTAGAAGTAACATTTCCTTATCAGACATTTCATACATTTGAAGATGTAAAAGAATGGTGTAAGTCAGAACAACCTTATTATAAGAAGCATATACCTGAAGTATATAAACACTTTGTAAAGAAAGCTAGTTTTAAACCAAAACAAAGATGAGTAAAATACCTTTAAGAGTTAAAGTAGAAGCAGAAATAATGCATGCTAGGGAAGAAAGTAGTCATCCTAGTAGGTCAGAGTTAGTAAGAATAAGGAGGTTAGAAGAACTTATTATACTACTAGCTGATGTTATTGATAGAATGAATGAAAATCAAAACAAAAATGAGTAAAGAAGAATTTAAAATAGGTGATTGGTGTAGAGACACACTTAATAATGAAACATTCCAAATAGAGGAAATTAACTATAATGTAGAAGTACATGAAGACCCTTTTGATTTTAGAAGTTCTAAAATTAAAGTGACACAATTAGTGTCTCATAAAAATGAATCAGTTTATAGGGCAGATAAAGTAAAATTAATAGTTAAAGGATTTAGGTATGATTAAACCAAAACAAAAATGAGTAACACAAGAAATATATCAGAAACACCTGACAGGTGGGTGGTTGTAAAAATAGACAATAAACTAGACACACCATTCTATAAAGTGTTTGCCACTTGGGCAGGAGGATATCTGGATGGTGATAGATGGAAACTAAATAGTGGAATTAAATCAGTTGAATCTGATGAAGATTACTATTATTTTATAGGACACTCAGGAAGTTGTTATAAGTGTCATAAAAAAGGATATGGTACTGCAACTTCATATGGTGAGGGTGTATTACAGGATATGATTGAAAATGCTTATAAAACAAACGCAACAGTGAGTATATTGTCAGAAGATACTAATTGGTTCAACGCGTCAAACCAAAACAAAGATGAGTCTAAAGAAAATAAGAAAAGAGTATAGAGAAACTCCAAAACAAGAAATTATCCAAGCAGCAATTGAGAATGCTACATATGGATTTCTTGGCTCTATCATTGTAGTATTTATAGCAAATCAAATTGATATTGCTGTATTAATTGGATATATGACATACTACTTCTACGTAGGTAAAGTCATTAACCGCCCCAAATATGTAACTTCACTAGGTAAATTCATAATGTTTCCAGTTCCAACTGCATTAGGTGCATTTACTGGATACAAATTAGCAGGATTACTTTCGGTATTAATGATTGGATAAAAAAATGAATGTAAAGATTGTTAAATATAGTTCACAAATTAACTATATTTTGTTAAATGTATTTAGCATTAAATAAGCGGCTGCCTTATTAAAGAATATATAAAAAAACTTAAACAAGATGAATAAAGATATAACATCTCAACAAAAACTAAATAAAGTAGCAGAAGCATATAAAGACATCGTGTGGATGGCTATTAGATATGCACACGGGAGACACACTTATGCTCCAGGGATGGTTAGACATTCGGTTAAAGTTTTTAAAGAAGTGTTCCCAGATTGGGAATTAAAAGAAGACAAAACCATAGAGCCTCCTACTCACTATATGTCTGGCTTAGAGGATAAATCAGATTATTTACACGACTTATTTGAAAACAAATGAAAACAATAACAGATAAATGGTACTTGCTTCCATTGATACTAATTGTATTGATGTTGATAGGGAAATTATTATAAGAGCAAAAACCGATTGAATTATGAAAATCAAGAACGAGGTCAACAAAACAACAATTAGAATTAAAGAGCAATTCAAATATAGATTAGACCATTCTTCTTATGTAATAAATTCTAAAGGAGAATTAGTAATAAAAAATACTAAAGACTCTATAGTAGTAATTGCTGTGAGGGGAAGATATGTTCTTGATGCTTTGATTATATCTTTAGCGTTACAGAATAGAATTAATTATTAATACTGTTTAATAATATACCTTAACGGGATGGTAACAGAGGCTGAGACAAAAATAATTTTCCAGGCTCAGTGCCTTAAAGTGGAACCTGGAAGTTACTTATATTATTAAACTTTGTAGCAAGGTGATGGCGGTTAAAGTTCTGGCGAAGCCTTGCTACTTTAAAATATTAAAAAATATGGCAGTTAAATCCTCTCTGAGGTAGCTGGACGCTAAAATAATAATGCGTGAAGTTCGAATCTTCTAACTGCCACTAACTTAAAACTATTGACTATGAAAAAGATTTTTAAAAGAATATGGTTCGATATCTTTCTCTTCTTTGTAATACTTTTATTTGGAGTATTAACGAGTATGTAGATATTATTTTATAAATTAGCAAATAATACTGGGGATGGTTATGGTTTTGACATGATTACGAAGTATTAAGTTTCAGTGGGAGTAGACTCCCTTAACAACGTGGTGAATTTTCTTAAATGGAAACACATTTAAAGTATCAGGAGATTCTCTAGGAGGAAAAGCTGATGTTGAAGCAGTAGTTAAATCTATTGCACCTACGCAGGAGGTACCTGTATTAGTGACTGCGTAAGCAGTACTTGGTTTATAATAATTTTCTAGTTAGATTAAACTAGGTGGTGGAGCACTAATCTAAGATTAGTCCTATAGATGTCATTATCTTTAAAATGACTAAACTGTAATAAAAACTTAATATAAACTTTTTATGGACTTGGGTTCGACTCCCAACATCTCCACAAAATAAGAGGTACAATTTGTACCTCTTTTTTATTAACTTAAAACTTGTAAATATGATTAATCCAGATGCAGTATGTGAATGGGTGCAAGAAGGCCCTTCTCATATAGTTAAAAAAAGGATATGTGAAATTACTGAAGAAGAGTACTCAGTAAAAGTAAATTTGAAAGACTTTATTGATTGGCGAAATGGTAAATATGCACAAGAAGCATTTCCTATGTTGTCAAGAGAACAAAGAGAATTTATAATATCAGGTATTACACCTGCTATGTGGGATGCAATGTTTCCCAAATAACATTGATGTTTATTTTTTTTATTTTTTTATCTTTTATTTATTAATCTTTTAAACCTTAAATTATGAAAGCAAAAAAAGAAAGCTTGTACACTATTTTAGTGTGTGGGGTATTTGTAGTAGCAAATGCCATTGGTCTATACCTTTATTATGGTGAAGTGTTCGTGAAATAGACTAGAAGTTACTGTAACATTAAGAGAGCCAAAGTGGCTCTCTTTTTGTTTGTTTTTATAATTTGTTAAAATCAAATTATTATGAAAAACCTATTAATTATTAGTTTACTCTTAATAGGAGTAATTGTAAGGGGGCAGGAGTCTACAACTCTTACATATGAAAAGTATTTAGAAAACGATAGTTTACATGTTTGTTATGGACATATAGATTATATAGAAGGAGGTACTCTTAAACTTCAAACTTTAAAAGAATATAAATTAGTTCATGATTATCATGTAAAATTAGATAGTATGACTTTTGACGTTATAGAAAAAGATACTATAGGGGGCACCATGTATGTAAATGATATGTATGACACTACTTTATATTATGAAATTAACTACAATTGGCTTAGTAACAAGTTTAACTTGTACGATAGACAAACTAAAAAAACGATATTTTTTATACCATAGTGTTAGTTTATACATGGTAGTTTTAAGTTAGGAAAGAGGGGAGTAGTTACCCCTCTTTTATTGTTTAACCTTTTAAATTTTATTAATATGACACTTAATGAAGCATTGCTAGACGGTAGGGTATATATTAGAAAAGCGTGGATAAATTCCCGTAATCCTAATCAAGTGGCTGTACAGTTTATCCAGGAAATTCCTAGAGATTTACAAGGCACACCGCAAAATCTTATTAGTTTGGCTCAAGGTAATGAGTCCTTTAATACTCAAAGAGTGGTTACTATATTTTCTTTTAGAAAAGATATAGCCGAGAAACATTTTAAACAAATACCTTTTGATAATTCTGAAAAAGGAGAACCTATTTGTGCAGATGATATATTTGGATGTAAAGTATCTATCCAAGTAGTAGAAAACTTTACAAAACATCCTAAATCTTTAAAACAAGAACCTAAAAAAAATCCTGCTAATAATAGATTAATAAAGGGTAGAGATGTTGATGGAAAATTAAAACCTATTTATAGACATACTACGCTTATACAAGGACATGCTAATCATAAGTTTATTAAGGCTGAGTATGAAAGTTACACAGAAGAAGGAGTAGCAAATGATATTGCTGATTCTTTGTAGCATTTAATTTTTGTTGTTTAATTTTGTTTAAATTTTTGAATTATGTTTGATGTTAAAACTTATATACGTTCAGGCTACGTAAAATGTGGTTCTGAATCGTTCTTTTTAACTACGATACAAACATATAAGACCTTTTTAGGTATCCCTTATATGTTAGTATCTAGTACTACAGACAGAGGAAACTCTTAGATAGTACTTAAGAACAATTTTTAATTCCCCTAGTCTTAATTGACTAGGGGTTTCTTTTTTTAATTAAATAATAAACACTATGTCCCAGAAACAAACTTTAATTAAATTAGAGCCTGCAGTAATTGGCTTGTACATTAGAACTATAGATTTAGATTATAGTTACGAGAATAATGCAGAATTAGCTGCTCTTATTCAAGATGTTTTTAATGTAGAATGTACTAAAGAAGATATTGATAATTACCAAATGCATTTCGTAATGGAAGATTACGAAAAATTAAACAGAGAAATAGAATATGAAGGATGTTACGAAGAGCGTTTGCAGCTTTGATAAATGCAAAGAATTAAAAGATTTAGGAGTAAAGCAAACTTCTCTTCTTTATTATTTAAAAAGAAGAGGAAGTGATAAAATTTACTTAAAAACTAGAACTGATGCTGATAAACTTAAAAATTCTGCAGAATTATCTTATATTTGTTCTGCTTTTACGGCAAGTGAGATAGGAGAAATTTTAGTCTATGACGGTTATAAAGAGTATTTACCGAAGATTCAATATAATTACGAAAGAAAAAGTTTTATTGCCTATGCTTTTGAAAGCGGTGGTGTAAATTTGCCCCACATATTTAAAAAAGAAGGTAAATATGAAACAGATACTAGAAGTGAATTATTAATATTTTTAATTAAAAAGAAAAATGGAATTACATAAAGACCATTACATTTATGGGGATAAAATTCTTGTATTGCCCCACAAGGAAAAAGAAAAGAAAACTAAAAGTGGCTTAGAAACTGCTAAAAGAAACAATAGTACTAGTAGAGAAGTAATTACTGGCGATATTGTAGTAGTAGGAGAAAGCTTAAAAGAAGATGTATCTGTAGGAGATACTGCTTATTTTCCTAATTATTTAACAGGAGTAGTAAATATAGGAGGAGTTGAATATATTTCTATGAGAATTGGAGATGCTAACTTAATAAAAAAGAAGAAATAAATGGGAAAGGATATTAATTTAGGAGAAATTTCTAGAGAAAAATTAGTGTCAGGTGTAAATAAACTTGCTGATACTGTAAAAGTAACATTAGGCCCTAGTGGTAGATGTGTTATTGTAGATAGAAAATTTGGCTATCCTCATGCTACTAAAGATGGAGTAACTGTTGCCAAAGAAATTGAACTAGACGACCCCGTAGAAAATATGGGAGCTGATTTAGTTAAATCTGTAGCACATACTGCAGGTGTAGTAGGTGATGGAACTACTACTGCTACTGTACTTACACAAGCAATAGCCCAAGAAGGTATTAAGTATCTTAATAAAAATGTTAATGCCATAGATATTAAAAGAGGTATTACCAAAGCTACTGCAATTGTAGTAGAGCATTTAAAGAAAATTGGTGTTAAGATTAAAGACAGTCAAATAGAAGAGGTAGCTACTGTATCTGCTAATAATGATAGGGAAATAGGAAAAATTATTGCAGATGCTTTTATACAAGTAGGTAGAGACGGAATTGTAACGGTGGAGGAATCTGCAGGTGTAGATACAAGTCTTCGTCTTATAGAAGGTATGGAAATTAAAAGAGGCTATATGTCTCCTTATTTCATTACTGATACTGATACTATGATAGCTCATTTAAGCAATGCTTTTGTGTTTGTCACAGATAGAAAAATTGCAGATTGGGAGTCTCAAATGTTGCCAATATTAGAATTAGCTGCACAAGAAGGTAGAGCTATTTTAGTAATAGCAGATGATTTTGAATCAGAAGTAATATCTAACCTTGTAATGAATAAACTTAAAGGTAATATTAAAGTAGCTGCTATAAAAGGCCCTTCTTTTGGGGATAATAGAAAGGCATTACTTCAAGATATTGCAATAGCTACAGGGGCTACTTTATTGTCTGAACATGATGATACAGAAGCAGCCGATTTAGAGGCAGACTGTTTTGGTACTGCTGAAAAAATTGAAATTAAAAAAGATACTACAGTATTAATTAATGCTGGAGGTAGTTTAGAGGCTATTGAAGCTAGAGTTACTTCTTTAAAATCTCAGAGAGAACATGATGATTTGGAGTACAACAAAGAAAAATATGATGAGCGTATTGCTAATTTAACTAGTAAAGTAGCTGCACTTACTATTGGGGCAACTTCGGAGGTAGAATTAAAGGAAAAAAGAGACAGAGTAGATGATGCAGTTGGAGCTACTAGAGCAGCTTTAGAAGAGGGTATTATTCCTGGTGGAGGTACTGGTTACATTAGAGCAATTAAAGCCGTTGAAGAAGGTGCTACAAAGGTAACTACTGCAGGGGAGAAGATAGGTTTTAATATAATAGCTTATGCTCTTACACAACCTCTTTGTAATATTGTAGCTAATTGTGGTAGAAGTGAACAAGTAATATTACATGAAGTACAAAAGGCTAAAGGTAATATAGGCTATGATGCTAGAGAAGATGAAATGACTGACCTTATTAAAAGAGGAGTTATAGACCCTGTAAAAGTATCTAGAGTAGCTATTGAAAATGCTGCATCTGTAGCAGGAACATTAATTACTACAGAAGCTAGTATATCTTTTAAAATTGAGGATAATCCTCAATTACCTCAAATGCCTACGGGTATGTAAATTTTTAAATAAGTCTATTATTATAATAGACTTTTTCTTTAAAGAACCTGTCTATTTAGGCAGGTTTTTTTACATTTAGTAGACAGTGCACCATCTACAATTAAAGAATATGAAGAATTGTTAATAAAATTTAAGTAAAACTATAAGAGAACTTAGACTCTCTTTTATTTTAATATTATGAGATATTTAGTAACTAATCAAGCTTCTGCTTTTAAACCACATAAATATTCTATATGTTCAGTAGAAGAATCTCTAAAATATCTTAATAATTTAGAGAAAGTAGCTTATGATTCAGAAACTACTGGTTTCGAGGCTTTAGATGGGGATACCTTATTATGTATCCAAATGGGAGACACCAATAATCAATATGTAGTAGATATTTCTACAGTAAATATTAATGTATATAAGGAGTTGCTTGAAACTAAAACTCTTATAATGCATAATGCTAAGTTTGACCTTAGATTTTTATATGTTAAAGGAATATTTCCTACTAAAATATTTGACACTTTATTAGCTGAAAAAGTACTTACTAACGGTATACTTAATCACCCAAGAAGTTTAGATGCTTGTGTATATAGGTATTTAAAAAAGCATTTAGATAAAAGTGTTAGAGGTAATATACATAGAGAGGGATTATCTTCTAGAGTAATTGTATATTCTGCAGAAGATGTAGCTTACTTACATACTATTATGTCCAAGCAGTTACAACTTGCTAAAGAAAGAGACTTGTACAAAGCAATATCTTTAGAAAATAGATATGTACTTACTTTAGCATATATTGAATATTCTGGTTTTTATTTAGACAGCTCTAAATGGAAAATAAAATGTACAGAAGATAATGAAAGAAAAACTAATGCTGAAAAAGCTTTAGATGCTTGGTTATTAAACCATGCTGATAAGTATCCTGAATGGATTAATACTGCACCTCAACTTGACTTATTTAAAGAAGTAAATGGGCCAGAAACTACTATTAAATGGACTTCTTCTAAACAAGTAGTTGAATTATTTATTAAGATAGGTATAAATACTAAAGTATTTGATAAAGATTCTGGAAAAATAAAAGATTCTATTGATGCAGGAGTTATTACTCCTCAAAAAGATAAATTTGATATTATACCTTTGTTTTTAGAATTTCAAAGTGCTTGTAAAAGTGTATCTACTTACGGAAATAATTTTTTTGATTTTATTGCTAGTACTACTGGTAGAATACATACTGAGTTTAATCAATTAATGGAAACAGGTAGATTATCTTGCGGTAGAAAAGGCAATAAAAAGAAGCGTATTAAACCTAAACCTAATTTACAGAATATACCTTCAGAAGAAAGAACTCGTAGTTGTTTTACTGCTCAAAAACCTAATTATACATTAATTGTAGCAGATTATTCTGGACAAGAACAAATTGTTCTTGCAAATTTTAGTAAAGATAGGGATTTACTTAAGTTTTATAGAGAAGGGCTTGGAGACATGCATAGTTTTGTTGCATCTAAGATATTTCCTGAATTAGCAAATTTACCTTTATCAGAGATTAAAAAGAAGCATAAAGATAAGAGACAGATTGCTAAAGCTGCTGGATTTGCAATTAATTATGGTGGGGATGGAAGTACTATTGCTGATAATCTAAGTATTAGTAGAGCAGAAGGTAATAAAGTATATGAAGCTTATTTTAATGCATTTCCTGGATTAGCTAAATATTTTAAAAACGTACAAACTAAAGCTATTAAAAATGGCTATGTAACTTTTAATTCTGTTAGTAATAGAAAATGGTACGCAGATAATTTTCATCAATGGTTAGAGAATGGACGTAAATTTGACGGAGAGTATTGGGAAAATTACAGAATGCATAAAGACGCTCAAAGTGAGCATTTTCAAAATGTACTTTTACCTGAAGTAAGGGAACATTTTAAAACGAAAGGAGCTATTGAAAGAATAGCTTTAAATTATCCTATTCAAGGTTCTTCGGCAGAAATTACTAAATTAGCAGGTATTTATCTGTTTAAAGAACTAAGGGAACGTGAACTATTAGATATTGTATTAATGCCTAATGTGGTTCATGATGAAATATTAATTGAGTGTCCAAAAGATATGGCTGAAGAAATGGCTGCTTTAACTAAAGAATGTATGGAAAGAGCAGGTGAAAAATTCTGCACAACAATAAAATTGAAAGCAGAGCCTTGTATAACAGACCATTGGACACATTAAAATATACTGGTTTTTGATACCGCTTTACGGCCCAGGATTAACAACAATACAAAGGAGGTATGACGGGTGGCGAGAGTGCCACAAACTTTTTACGGGAAGCCGAAAACGTGATAGAGTAGGCAAATTTTATTTATTAATCAAGTTTAGTAGTTTGGTTTTAAGTAAACGAGAAGCGACTGCGTGAGTGTCGTATGAAGTTCTTAATCGAACTTTGGTTTGGTCAAGGGGAGTGCAGTAATGCACTCTCTTTTTTATAGATAAAACTTTATGAAAATATGAAATACGGAATTTTAATTATTGAGGATAATAATAAAGATATTAGTACATATATAGACGCTCTTGCTGAAGAAGATAGTAGAGTAGAGGGAGATAATATGGAAGAATTGATAAGTAATTTTATTACAGGCATAAATGCAGGCCAATATGTTGATTATTATCAATATGTATTAGTAGATTTCGAAGAAGGTAAAATATTGAAGCATTAACTTAAAACAAAAAGATTATGGTAATAGATGAAACAAGATACGAAAGGCAAAAAGAAGTTTGTCGAAAATGGGAAGCTGTAGGGTTCAATGGAACTTTTATTGCTGCTACTGGATTTGGAAAAAGCTTTGTAGGAGTAATAGCTGCAAAAGGAATGGTGAAAAGAGGTCTTGTTTCTTCTATTATTGTTACAGTCCCTTTAAAGGAGTTAAAAGACCAATGGGAAGCCACTTTTGAAAAGAATAAAATAAAGAACTTTCAAGTATTGGTTAATAATACTGCAGCAAAACATTCTCATAAACTTGAGGCAGACTTTGTTATACATGATGAGGCACATACTGTTCCAGGTACTATAATGAGACAATGTTTAGATATTAAACGTAAGTATACTTTATGTTTGACAGCTACTATTGAAAGACGAGACGGGGAAGAAGAGATAATATTGGATAAGTATCCTGTATTTGACGAAATTCCTATAGAAATTTGTCTAGAAAATGGCTGGGTGTCTCCGTATAAAGTGTATAATATTGCTGTACCTTTACCAGAAGAAGAACTAAAAGCCTATAAAAAAGCAGACAATTTATTTAAACATTGTGCTGCTAAATTAGGATATGGAGCTATACAAGCTGCTAAAGCTATAATGGCTAATCCAGATTCTACTGACCAAGAAAGAGCTAACGCAGCTATGTACTATAACGCTATTCGTAAAAGAAAGGTAGCGTGTATAAATAATACTGCAAAGTTTGATGTAATTATAAAACTTTCTGATTTTTTTAATGATAGGTATGGTTTAATATTTGGCGAGTCTATTGACTTTGCTGATAAAGTAACTGAACTATTAGGAGATAAATGTATGACTTACCACAGTAAGTTAAATAAAAAAGAGAAAGTAGCAGTTATGAAAAGATATAGAGATTTGAGGACTAAAACTAAATTTTTATCGTCTGTTAAGGCGTTAGATGCAGGTTTTGACTTTCCAGATATATCTTTAGGAATAATTGCAGCAGGTAATTCATCACTTATTAAAAGTAAACAAAGACTTGGACGTATAATTAGAGCAGTGCCTGGAAAAGAAGCTGTTATAATCAATTTATATTCTCCTAATACACAGGAGAAAAAGTGGTTAGACAAACGATTAGAGGGCATTCCGTCTACTTGGGTAAATTCAATAGATGAATTTTTGGAAAAGTTTGATAAAGAAATATAAATTAGAAAGGAGGGAAGAATGGAAAATGAAATAACAGATGCTGCAAAACGTAAAATACATCAAAAAGAAATAGAATTTGCGGAAAAACATTCACCAGATTTGAGTAAACTAATACCATTAAAGGTGAATAAAACTACTACAGTGTATGTAGAAGTTGAAAAGTTAGAAAAAAGAGGAAAACAGTATTATATAGATAAGTATAATACTAGAGTTTCCTCTTAAAGAAACCTAAAATAATTATAATGAAAGAGTTATTATTATGCTTAGTTTTTATATTGGGCAGTACTTTAGGATACTCCCAATATAAAGATAAGTTAAAGAATAAAGCACTAATGGATAGTTTAATACGTAAACATAATATTTTACATCCTGATAAAGTGCTGAGACAGGCAATGTATGAAAGTGGTTGGTTACAGTGTAGATATTGTTCTATGAAGTATAACAATCCATTTGGCTTTAGACATAAAGATTGGATAACTGAAGAAAACTCTAAAGGTTATATCATATTTCAATCTTTAGAAGAAGCTGTTAAATACTATGCTAGATGGCAGAAGAAATATTATCATGGAGGAGATTACTATGCTTTCATAGATAATATTGGATATGCAGAGAAAAAAGGATATACAGATTATTTAAAAATTATGTGGTGATGAAAATAGAAGTAGATTTATCTAAATGCTCGCTGTATAATATTACTCCTGATGAGTATGTATTATTAAAACTTATTAAGGAAGATGATTTCGGAACTATTGTTAATGTAATAGGAAAAGGCAGAGCCTTATCCCTTCGAACAGATTTAATTAATAAAGGGTTCCTTCAAACAGATGGAAGTTGTAAATTTATTAATACTAAAGTAAATGATGCAAAGTATAATACTTTGATGGATGTTCAAAGTGCTAATATTAACTTTTGGGATTGGTATTCTATATACCCTATTAAATTTGGTAGTAGAGTATTTAGAGCAACAAAAGAATCTTCAGAACTTGCTAAGAAACATAAAAAAAAGTATTTAACTAAAGTTAAAACTTTAGAAGCACATCAATTAGCTATTGATGCTACTAAAGCATTTTTAAACAGTAAAAATGGAGCTTATGCCTATTTACCGCAACTTGAAAGAGTTATTAATAACTCTATGTGGGAATCTTGGGAAGTATTTATTACTTCCCAGAAAAAAGATAATTGGCAAGCTGATGAAATTTAAAGTATTATGGGGAAAGAAATTAATATTAATATTATCCAAAATCCTTCTACTCAGAGGGAATCGGTATTGTGGCATTTATATACCTATGGAAAAATAACTTCTTGGGAAGCTATAAAAGAATACGGTATTACTCGATTATCTGCTATTATTTTTAATTTAAGAGAAGAAGGATATAATATAATTTCTGACCCTTTAACTAAAGTTAATAGATTTGGTAATTCTGTAAATGTAGCCGTATATACTTACAATAAAAAAAATAATAATGTACAGAGTACATTTAATTTATTTTAGAAATTATGAATTTAAAAGACATTAACGAAAAGTTTAACGAACAAGTAGCTAGAGGAGAGGCAGGGTTAAATACTGGTATTCCTTTTAAACGTTTTTCTACTTTATCTGACTATGTATGTAATATTCAACAGGGTAGACTAGACACTATATTTGCAGAAACAGGTTCGGGGAAATCTGCTTTTGTTAATGCTGCCTATGTATTTGGAGGTATAGAATATTATTTAGATAATCCAGGATATAGGCATAATATAGAAGTAATTCACTATTCTTTAGAACTTAAAGGAGAAACTCAACTGGCTAAATACATATCTTCTAGAGTATGGGAGGAGTATGGTATATTGACTAATGTAAATGAAATATTTTCAAAAGGTAATTTTAAACTTAGGCCTTCTGTAAAAAAATTAATAGATAAGTATAGAGCAGAATTAGCTACTATAATTGGAAAGCATTTATTTTTTAGAAATGCTCTTAATACTAAGTACTTTTATAAAGATATTCTTACTTATGCAGAATCTAGAGGCCAAGTAATAAAAAATGATAAAGGAATTATTATAGACTATATTCCTAAAGACCCTGCTTTAATTACACTTATAGTTATAGACCATATAGCACTTATTAATCCTACGGGGTTTCCAAATTTAAAAGCAGCTATAGATGAGGTTATGAAAATGCTTATTATGTTTCGTAATATATTTAATTTTAGTCCTGTTGTAGTTTCTCAGGTGAACAGGTCTAGCACTCAAATGGATAGGTTAGGAGATAATCAACATTGGAAATTAAAACTTTCAGATATAAAACATTCTGGGGATATAGCCGATGCTAGTGATACTGTACTTGCTATTAACAATCCTTTTAGAAATAAAATAGCTAATTGTAACGGTTTCGATATCACTAAATATAAAGATAGATTTAGATTACTTAGTATTTTAAAGAACAGAGATGGTGCAGGTAATAAAGAGGCTCCTATGCTATTTATTGGAGAATGTGGTAATTTTTATCAATTACCCTCGGCAGAAGAATTAAAAGGAGAAGCACCTCAAGAATTGAGAAGGGTGAATGAGTATTATAGAAAATTAAAAAAAGAATAATGAAAAAAATATATCTAGCTATTCCATATTCGAATATAGAACCAAGTAGTTATTTCCAGGCAACTAGAGCAACTGCTCTTATAATGAAGGAATCTAAAGGAATGTATAATGTATTCTCTCCTATAACACATAGCCATCCTCTAAAGGACTATGGTTTACCTACAGATTGGAATTTCTGGCAAAAAGTAGATTTTCAATTTCTCGAATGGGCTGATGAAGTCTGGGTAATTATACCAGATGAAGGGACTTATTTAGTAGAACAATCTAAGGGTGTACAGGCAGAGATTAAGTATGCTGAAGAGCATAATATGCTTGTTAAGACATATACATATGCTGATTTAAAGGCATTTATAACAAAATTTAAATAGTTATGAAAACAACAGAAAACAACAAACTTATTGCAGAGTTTATGGGTATAATTTACCCAAAATTAAATAATGTAATTGTGATAAACAATGAAGTTATAAAAGAAGACGACTTAAAATATAATTCCTCTTGGGATTGGTTAATGCCAGTAGTTACTAAGTGTCTTGATATTTATCATATTGAGCAAATGAATGATGATTTGAATTTTAAATTTTATGACTCAATAGGAGATATTAAGAAAACATATAAAGCAGTAGTAGAATTTATTAAATTTTACAACGAAAACAAATAGAAATTATGATTATAGGAATAAGCGGTAAAATAGGAGCAGGTAAAGACACTGTAGGTAAAATTATACAATATTTACTTTGGACTAAAAGTAATCTTACTGAAAAAGATATTATAACTTTAGATAGTTCTGGTCAAGTAAATCATAATGTAACAATACAAAGTGGATTTGAAATTAAAAAATTCGCAGATAAACTTAAAGATATTGTATGTATTCTATTAGGTTGTACTAAAAAGCAACTTGAAGATAGAGAGTTTAAAGAGAGAGAACTTGGAGAAGAGTGGTGGAAATATGTTATTAAAAAAGGTCAAAAAACTTTTGTTATTGGATTATATACAAAATATTTTTCTACAAAAGAAGAAGCAGATTTTTTTAGAAGAGGTGAATTGTCAAAATACACATTAGATTATAATGCAGATGATTTTCACGTAGATATAGAAAAACTTACTCCTAGAAAAATTCTTCAATTATTAGGTACTGAATGTGGAAGAGAAATTATCCATCCTAATATTTGGGTTAATGCTTTGTTTGCTAATTATAGAACTAATTTTGAAGCCAAAAATGCAGAAGAATGGGGAAAAGATTTAACTTCTAATTGGATAATAACAGATGTTAGATTTCCTAACGAAGCTCAAGCTATTAAAGATAGAGGTGGTATATTAATTAGAGTTAATAAACCTAGATATACATACGAATCAGATTTACCTGAAGAAAGTAGTCCTCTTCAACATGCTGAAAGAGGCAAAGAACTATACAATCATCCTTCTGAAATAG
>Ga0070745_1000476_pt1 | contig 24290 bp, 32 predicted proteins | sample VirMetDEL_Mar_4_FD_77438 | JGI IMG/M metagenome (GOLD analysis project Ga0070745, IMG submission 77438) | Aqueous microbial communities from the Delaware River and Bay under freshwater to marine salinity gradient to study organic matter... | ecosystem: Environmental > Aquatic > Marine > Coastal ...
CGCGGATTGAGGGTGATTTTTCATTGCTGCGCCTCGTTGCTGCCCTGCTCCCGCTCCTTGGCCCATTCCTTGAACTGGCGCGTGCGTTGGATCTCGCGCCACACGTCCAGCAGCAGGAGCCCTGCGCCAAGTGCCGGTTCAGTGCGGCGGGCTCGGTCGCGGATCAACCACTTTTCGAATTGCGTCCGCTTGATGTCCGTTTGGAGGCGCGCATTGAGGCGTCGCAGCACGTCAGACGTTGCTCCTCTGACGGCCTTGCAGTAGTCAATCAGCGGATCGAGGGCGGCGAATGCGACGGCTCTTGTGCTTTCGTGTGTCATTGGTTGCGGGGCTTGCATGCGCAGACTCGCGGGTTGAAGGTCAAGTCTTCGGTGTCGAGGTTGGTTTTTGTCCATCCGAGGCAATCCGGGCAGATTTCCCCAGCGTCGATTTCTGGGCCGTAGTTGACGTCGGACGACATGCGGGCCGCGGCGATGATGATTGCGGCAAATCCTGCGGCGATCCCGAGCGCGATGGCGGCGATGACGATTGATGCGGTGAAGATGCTCATTTTGTTTCGATCTGGTTTAGGTGTGCATTTGCCGCTAATCTGCGGAGTTTGTCAACGACTTAAAAAACTAGGAACTTTCAAATCCATATTCGGATTGTAAGATTTATCCATTCGCGTCGCCCCTAGAATGTTTTGCGAATTCAATTTTGCCATGTGGTCAACCATCATTTTCGCCATGCGCTCTGAATCGGTTTCCTTTCGCTTTATGTTCGCCACAACCGCCCCTTCGGTCGTTGACGTCACGACGTAAACGTTGACGTCTGACTTCTGGCCAAATCTCCAGCAACGCCTGACGGCCTGATAAAACTGCTCGTAGCTGTCGCTTAATCCGGTGAAAGCCATGTGCGAGCAATGTTGCCAATTGAGGCCCCATCCTGCGATTGATGGCTTCGTGACAAGCACGCGAATCGATCCATTCGTGAATCCGAGCAATCGTTTTTCCTTCACCTCCTGCGGGTCGCTTCCTGTGACCTCAACAGCGTCGTCGATCGCCTTTTTAAGTGCTTCGCTTTCTGAATTCAAATCGCACCAAACGAGCCATGGCTTATCACTTTGGTTGACCATGTCGGCTACGGCATTCACTCTTTCCGCAACGCTCGATTTTCTTGCATCGCGCCTCTCTGCCATCGTTCGCGCTTCCAACGCGAACAACATTCCTGAGGCGTCCGGAGACGCGTCAACGGTCGTTTGCGATATGTGAAGGTTAGGGAGTAGGAAATCGCCGTTATCGTATCCAAGGTCAGATGGCTTCCTAATCATCACTGACCATTCGCAAAGCCATTTCCAAAACTCGGACTCGGCATGACCTTTCAATCGCCACTTTTGAGTTTCGCCGCCGTCGTGAACAAAGAAGTGACTCAGCATATCCGTTCGCGTCATAACGCCGAGAAATTCCGCATGGCTTCCAAGCTCCATGAAGTCATTTGGCGCGGGCGTAGCCGTTGCTGCGAGTCTGTATCGAATTGATCCCCAATCGTTGATCAACTGATTTCTGAATTTTCCAGTGTAGCTTTTCAGTATCGAAGACTCATCCAAAACAACGCCTTCAAAGTTCTCTGGGTCAAATCGATCAATCATTTCGTAATTTGTAACCGGGATCGGCGTCGTCCCGTCATCGGCGCGAAGATATTTGACGCCATCGATTCCGAACTTTTTTGACTCCCTGACCGTCTGCGCGGCCACGGCCAGCGGCGTGACGATCAACACGCGTCCGGGAACATGACGCGCCCACGTCAATTGCATTGGGGTTTTCCCCATGCCACAATCGGCAAAAATCGCCGCGCGGCCGCGCTTCAATGCCCACCGGACAATGTCCTGCTGGAAGTCGAACAGATCTCCGTTTAGTGATCCGTGATCGACCTCAATTCCAGTCGGCTTGTCGATCAGTCGCTTTCCGTCGATAAATTGTTTGTAATCGAGCGCGCTCATTTCGAATCTGCAATCAGAAGTTCTTGTTGCTGCTTCGCCGATTGAAGATTCAAAACCGCCTGATTGTAATAACTACCTTTCAACTCGACGCCGACGAATTTCCTCCCCTCTTGAAGCGCAACGAATCCCTCGCTTCCGATCCCCATGAACGGCGACAGCACAACATCGCCGCGGTTGCTCCATAGCAACATGCAACGCTCGATTACGTCCAATTGAAGCGGGGCAATGTGACGTTCGTCTTTCTCCTCTCGCGCTGATTTTTTCTGAAGCGTTCGGCTCGGGTTGATGTCCATCCAAACCGGCGAAGCGTAACGCTGCCAAAGATCGATCGAAAGCCGTCCCTCGCTCCGAAACGTCTCGTCGCCGGCCCACTTCCCAAGCTCACCTGATACAGGTTCAGGATTCTCTCCAGGCTTCCGAAACGTGCAAACGTAGTCCGGGATTCCTTGGCGCGACATGCACGAATCTTTCACGATCTGCTTGTGAAGCAACCCGAGAGCCTTCGTGCGCTGCATGGCTGTCACTGGATCTTTCCATATGCAAACCTCCGAATGATAGATCCAACCAGCCTCCTCGTGAGCCCGAATAACATCGCCTCGGAAGTCCTCGATTCCGATGAAACCATGTCGCGCCTTGCTTGTCGGGAGATTCATACAATGCACGCTGGTAAGTCTCCCCGGTTTCGTGAGCCGATACATCTGATCAATCAGAAAACGATAGTGTTCAAAAAACTCACTGTTGCTTGCACAGTTCCCCATATCACGTTCACTGTTTGAATACGTGTATAGACTCGCAAAGGGCGGTGAATATACGCTAAATCCGACGCTTTCGTCTGGAAGAGCCGGCAAAACTTCGACGCTGTCGCCGTTGATTGCCTGCCAGTCGGTTTCAGTCCTTTGATCGATGCATTTGATGTTCATTGGTTTTTTTTAGTCTGATGCTTGTTTGTGACAATGCCGTTAATCTGCGGAAGTTGTCAAATCATTTTCTCCCGATCCGATCCGGAACCCGTCCAGCCACCTCGCCGCCGGCGCGTCGTCGATGCTGGCTAGCACGGATTGCGCATCGCGCAGTGACCGCACGACCGCGACGACACCGCCGCAAGGATCGGATCGCAGGGCGTCGATGCAATCGCGTTGATCTTGTCTCAGCTTGCCGGTTTCTGTCTTGACCTCCAGCGCGACGAATCGGCCGCGGTAGGCAAACGTCAGGTCTGGCCATCCTTTGCGGATCGTGCTTTTGCGGTCCATCCTGGGGCGGCAGACGATGATACCGCGTCTCATTAGGTCGCGCTCTATGTCCTGCTGGATTGCGCGCTCTTCTCGTTGCTCGCGCTTCGCGTCTGCTTCGGCTTGCGTCAGTCCGGCGTTGCCGCTCGGGCGGTCGTCATGACGCATGCGGCGCAGCATGGCGTCGGGTAGGTTGTTTGGATCAATGCCCATTGTTCGCCGGCCTCTCGTTCCATTCCCCGACGTCGCAAAGCAGAGTCATATCAAATCCTACCGCCTTCATTCGCCGCGACAGCGCGGGGTGCTCGTGAATGAATTTGTGGCACTCGCGACAAACTGGGAGCCAGTATCGCTGATCGCGCAGCAACGCTCCGAGCCTCCCGCGTTGGTGGTGTATTTCGGTTGCGGGCGTCGGCACCTCCGCACGAGGCGGCGCACATGCGGCGCAGTGCGGATGCTGCTTCAAAAACGCGGCCGCCTCCTGAGCGTAGCGGCTTGCCTCGCGAGCTTTAGCTTTAGAGCGCGGGCGGATCGGCTTCGTGGATCGTGCAGGAGCGGACGCAGTGCGTGGTTGCCGCTCGATCTGGCATTGGACGCACACACGACCGGGAAACTTTTTGTTGCCGGCAGCGTCGATTGGCAACTTCTTGTTGCAGTGTCGGCAGCGTGGTGACTTGTCGAGTTGATTCATGGTGTGATTTTTGGAGCTTTGACTTCGGGTATTTTGAACGGCTGCCTCGCCTCGACGCTCAGTTCGAAGCGGCCCGTGCGCAGCAGAGACACTAGGCACGCATCGCGGAGCTTCCGTGCGTCGAGTGCCGCGCTCCACGCTGCGCGAATGTGCTTGCACTGGGCAAAGCCGCGGTTGATTCCGCGAACTAGATCGGGCTCCAAGCGGATTGTGAAGTGCGGGCAGTTGCATTTGCCGTTGGCGTCGTATTCCTCCAGGTCCACAAGGTAAGGGTCTTCGCCGCGCATCGATGAATCGACGTAGAAGCGCCATGCTTCGAAGTGCCGGACTTGGAGTGGTTCGGTCATGCGGCGCAGTTCTCAATGATAGCATTCAAAACCTTTTCTGGTGAATACCAGCAACACTTACCGAACTTCACAAATGGGATGATACCCTCGGCTTTCATTCGTTCAAATGTTCGCTTGCATGGTCGGGATTTCTCGTTTGGCCATACGCGCTCCATGCATTCCTCAAGGCCGACAAGCCCTATTATTGTTTTCCTTGCGTGCGGTTCCGTATTGCGATCTCTATGTTCTTTGCGTAACTCATCCGCTCTGTTGATTGCCATTTCTTTAATGCTATTCGCTGTCAACTCCGTTTGTTGATCGTTGAATTGGCTAGCCAAGGATTCCATTCCGTTAGCAATGCGTATCCAACCATTGCAATCCTCTATTGAATTGCATTCAAAAATAGCCTCCCGAGCCTCATTGTATTTCTCAATCAATTTTTGCGAACTGACATTTGCATGCAATAAATGGTTCATTGGTTTGGTCATTCTGGTTTCTCGATCACGTCGACAAACACATTGCGCCCGTTCGCCTTTCCGATGGCGTGGAAGATTTTCCCGACCGCGTCGTCAATTTCCTCAATGTCGATCGGCAACTCCTGCGGCTCGATCAACGCCCCGAGGATCGTCGTGTCTTCCATGTTCGACGCTCCGACAGTCGCCCCCGGTCCAATTGTAAGGTCCATCGTTTTCTGAAGCAGATCCACGAGCCACGGCGACCGGCTCCAGTTCTGGTCCGGCACGAATGGCAGCGATCCGTATTCACCGCCGTTGGCCGGCCGCGGGAGAATCAATCGCGTTTTTTTGCGGTCGCGCATACCGGCGAGTGCGGCGATCGTTTCGAGCGCGCGGAACGTTGCGCCGCGGCCTCCGATGACTTTGGCGTAGTCGGCTGGGTGAACCTCAATGACGAGGAGGGAAGAGCCTGGGGTTTCCTGCTCAGTGACTTTGCAGTCTTTTGGGTGCGCGCAAAACGCGGCAATCAGTGTTTTGATTAGGTCTTGTGTTTTCATGGTTTGATCTAACGCGGCGAACGTTAGGCTTTGGTCGTTGTTGTGTCAATTTCGAATCGGATTACGTCACATGATCCGAGGATGCGGCGCAGCATTGGCGCGCCACGATCAGCGGACAGTCGGCTTTTCAAAGTTTTGGCGTTGTCGTTGGTTGTGAATATCATCGGCATCTGCGAGCGCGTGCGCTGGTCAATCAGGCTTTCCATCGACTCCTCAGACGCCGGCGTTATCGTCCCCTTGCCAAGGTCGTCCATCACCCAAAGAGGCGCGACAGCCTGCCTGTGGAGCCAGTGCGCGAGCTTGTCCTGCGAGTCGGCCGCGTGCTTCGATGCCTCAAGCCGCCATTCAGGATGACGGCGGATGAAAAACTTTCTCCCGGCAAAATGCTCCCGCTTCAAAAGGTCGTAAAGAAAGCGTGTTTTGCAGCGTCCCGTTTTGCCTGCCAGTATCAGCCCGCGCTGACTGTCGAAACTCCAACGCAGAACCTCCGCGTGTTTCTTGGGGTCGCATCCTGCAAAGCTGTAATCAATTTCCTTGCGATACTCCTGAGGGCACATTCTTTCCCACTCGGCGGCAAGTGTGGATTCCCTCTCTGCGCGCGCTGCTGCCGCTCTGGCGCGTCTTGTGTCGTCGATGCGGGCAGCGTGGCAGGATTCGTGCGCCGTGGCCGTGTGGGCCAGTTTGCGGAGCGTAACGGCGAATGGTTGGCCGGCCGCGGGAACCTCGATCTGCATCGGCTCGCCACAGATCCGGCAGGCAACTTCGATGACCTCTGTTTTCATGTCGTCATACATGGGCGTGGCCTTTTCGGTTCACGTCGGCCATGAATTCGTCGAGATCCCAACCGCTGCCGTCGTTCTGCGCTGCGCGGTCTTCCGGTTTTGGGCTGGGCCATGTCGCCGGATCGTCGAGAAACCGTTCCTGGTTGAACCATGTGGCCGGATGCGGGACGTAGGTCATGCGGTCAATCGGGACGCCTGCCCATAGTGCGCCAAACTTTTGCGCCGCGGCCTCGACTGTAGCGGGATCGTTGTAGTGGCAGGCTTTGACGATGGCGCGGAGTGCTGCGGCTCGTCCGACTTTGCGCGGATATGAATCGTAGATTCGTTTGCATCTTACCGTCAGCGGTTTCGATTTCGACTCGGTTGAGGGTATATTATCCTTCTTACTATAATCCTTCTTACTACTATCTTTCTTACTAAGGCGCCGGTTTTCCACATGTGGTTTTCCCACTTCTGGTTTTTCCACATGTGGATTTTCGCCATCTGGTTTTTTTGGCAAAAAAGCGGGTTTATCAGCGACATGCCAAACCCATTCCGCAATTTTGCCATCCTCACTCTTGACCCGCTCCAGCCGCGCGTATCCGGCCGCTTGCAACTCTTTGAGCGCGGTCCTAACCGCTGTTTCGCCGTCCGTGCTGCGGTGAGCGATGTCGTTGACGCGCAGTTTCCACGACTCTGGCTTGCTCAACAGGTAGGCCAGTATTCCCTTTGCCTTCCAGCTCATTGAGTCGTCGTCGAGTAGCGTTTTTGGGACGCGTGCAAACGGGTCATTGATCTCCCGCGTGACTTGGATTCTCTGGTTTGTTTTGCTCATAGTCTTTGCTGTTTCCTAGTTTCCGCGCGCCTGCAATGCCTCCTCAGCCTCGATCAAAAACCGCGACTCGTCGCTCGGCTCCGGCCCGCGCCACGAGAACGGCCGCTTTCGGTTACGGGACGCGGACAGCACGAGGCGGTTCCGCGCTCGGGTCAGGCCGACGAAAAACAATCGTCGCTCCTCCTCGATGTTCACGTCTTTGCGGTTGCCGGGGAAAATGTGATCTTCCAACGCCGGCATGAAAACGGCGTCAAACTCTCGCCCCTTGGCCGCGTGGATCGTCGTGACAATGCCGCCGCGCTGCGGCTCCGCGTTCGCTGCTGCCGCGTTGTGCGTCATTGCAAGCGACAGTTCGGCGATTGTGGCGAGGTGCGGCAGATCGGCGATGCGCCGCTCGATCTCCTCGATTGACTCCATCGATACGCCGTAACGGGCAAGGTAGCCTGAAACGCCCTCTAAAGCGTTTTGATCGTCTGCAAGCCCTGTGTCCTCATTGATCGTTCGGAACGTCGCTGACGCGCTCTTTTTGGCCGATTGCGCCGCCTTGCTGCCCGCTGTCTCCACCAAAAAACGCATTGCCAGCGCGTCGTTGTGCGGATTGGCGAGAAACGCGACGATGGCGCGGGCCTTTTTCCAGTCCTCCGGAAGCCTCTCACGCTCCGGCTTGTGAACCTCGACACCGCACGCTTCCAGCACGGCCTCGGCGTCCTGCGCTAGTGCGTTCGTGCGACAGAGCACGGCCCAATCTTGCAACTGTTCATCCTTGATTCTCCGGGCGATCTCTCGCAACTCATCGTCAGGATACGTGGCGCGGAACGTCCCAATTGCTTCGGCAAGCTGCCGCTGCATTCCGAGCGCGGAACGTGTCGCCTTGTTGACGCGGTCGCGGTTGTGCTCGATGACGCGTTGAGCCAGTTCGCAGACCTCTGGAATTGACCTGTAGTTGTGTTCTAGGTCGATGCGTTCAATGGTCAGTTCGGCAGCGAGGCGGTTGATTCCGGCGACTGATCCGCCGCGGAATGAATAGATCGATTGGTCAGGGTCGCCGACAAATGTGCGTGAGTCGAATTCCAGCCGCTCGATGATTTCGAAATCGATAGGCGCGCAATCTTGCACCTCGTCAACCAGGATGTGACCAAGGCACATGTGCGACTCATTCAATTTCCCTGCGAGCTTGCAGGCCATGTGCAGGATGGCGTCAAATGTCAACATGCCCTCGGCGATCAACTGCCCGTAAAATCCCGCGACGACGACCTCTACTTTGTCCAACCTGCCTTGCCTCTCGACTGGTCCGCGCGCTATCGCCTCCTCAAGTTTTTTCCGTGATCCTTTCCAACCAAGATCCGAAACGACTTTGTCCAAGACTTGCGCCGCGTGCTCCTCATCTATCACGACGATGTCAGACGGTAGTCCAACCATCTCACCAAATTCCGTCAGCAACCGCAGGCAGAACCCGTGAAGCGTCCCGACGTAGCCAAGCCTCACGTTGTGGTATCTTTTCGGTCGTTCTTCCGCGACTCGCCGCTCGATCTCGCGGCCTGCCGCGTTGGTGAATGTGATTGCGCTGATCTCCAGCGGCTCGATTCCGCTTTCGATCATGTGCCGGATTCGGGCAACGAGAGTGCGGGTTTTTCCGGAGCCTGGGCCGGCGATGACTAACAGCCGGTCAGCGGTCGATGTAGCTGCGGCGAGTTGGTTTTGATTGAGTTCGTTCATGGTTTGCTTTGATAGGTTGAAGCCTCTCCGAGTTAATATTGACGCGCCCCGATTGTTGCAGTTGTAGTTGATGGGAGGGACGCGCCCCAAAGAACAGCCCGGAAAGGCTTCAAAGTGTTCAGTTCCAAACGGTAACAACTTTCACGTTCGCCTCGCCACAACCGACTGATTCCGACGCATCCGCCCCTATAAACTGGTCGATCTTGCCCGCGTCGATCAGCTCCCGCACGCGCAGCAGTAGTGCGCGCTTGGTGTCCGCGTCCAGTCGTCCGAGTTCGTCGACGATCGCGATGCGCGGGCCGTCGCTGGTCGTTGCGAGTGCGATGCAGACAGCGGCGTATGCAATCGCCAGTTCCGCGCCTGAGAATGTCGCGCTGCCGAGCCGCACAAAGTTGCGACCGCTCCACCTTCCAAGCTCTCCGTCGCAGACATTGAGTGGAGTTTCAAGCACGTCTGCGCAAAGAGCGTTTGCGCGTTTAGACAGTTCGTTTAGAGTCGCGTTGATGAACTCATCGCGGCACGTTTCGAGCTCGGCGAGAACCGCCTTGTGCGTCGCTTCTTCGGCTTTGGCTTTGTCGCGCGCGGCGATGGATTCTTCGACGGCTTGAAGTTTGGCGCGGGCTGCTATGCCTTTTTTTTCCTCGATGTCTTTTTCACCGATCGCGCCGTCAATCTCTTGGAGTTTTATGGTTTGCTCGCGATACTCGTAGTCTAACCGTTGGGTTCCTCCGTGAGCCTTCAACAGTTCGTCAACCTGCCGGTCAATGTCAGCGATTGTTTGCGCGTTCTCATCGAGTGCCGCGGCGGCGGCGAGCGCGTTGCGTAGCTCCTGCAACTGGTTGCGGCGGGCGGTGAGTTCGCGGCCGAATGCTTCGACTCGGCCGCGCTTGTCGGCTGCGTCCTTGTTGGCGTCGATCCGTTTTTGCAGGTCGTCGGCGCGCTCGGTCAGTGCCTCAGTCCGCATTGCGTGATTCGCTGACGCGCGGCTTGCTTCCTGCGCTTTTTCAAGGTCGCCTGATGCGTTTCCGATGTCTTCAAGCTCGGCGCGCCGATCGTCGCGTGTTGCGATAACTTCCGCGCGTTTGAGTGACAGTTTGCCGGTTTCCTCAAGTAGTCCCTCAAGCTTGAATTCCTCGTCGCTCAACTTGCCGTTGATGCCATCCTTGATGTTCTCGCGCCACCCTTCCGAGTCGGAGCCGCAATGCGGGCAACTCGGTTGCGCGTCGATCTCTGCAAGCTGAGTTTCATGCGCCGCGATGGCATCGGTGATCTGTCCGTGTCTGACCTCGTTCTTGTCGAGCCATCGATCAAGCGCGGCGATCTCCGATTCGCAATCACCTAACGCAGATTCCAGTTTCCTTGCGCGCTCGATGCGGTCGCGGATCTCGGCGAATGTTTCGTCGCTCGGCATCTCTGGAACGTCCTGGGCTTTCAGTTCCGCGATCTGGAGTCGCACGTTTTGGAGCGTTGCGACGTCGTGACCGTATTGCTGCGCTTGCGCGGCGAGTCCTAAGTCTTCGGATATTGCTCCGAGTATCTTGCCTTCGATCTCGGCCAAAACAGTTGCTAGTTCGTCGGCGGTTCCGTCAAACCCTACCTCCTGACGTTTGGCGGCGACCATCTCTTGCACGCCGTCGCCGTCGTGGACCTTGAGCCCAGCGCGGCGCACTTTCAACGCGGCGACCTGCTCCGTTACGGCGTCGATTGCATTCAGCGATTTCAAGACCGCCTCCCGCTCCTCCCGCAGCTTGCGCAACTCGACGCCGGCGCGGCTGGATACGTGGACGATGTCGCGCAACTCTGTGAGCGATTGCGCTGCACCCTCGTGGCGTTTGACTGCGGCAGCTGCCTCCTTACGCTCGGCGTCGATCGCTTTGATTGCGGCCTCAATGCCGTCAACCGGCTCTTGCCCGATCAACGCCTCATCTATGATCTGCTCGACGCACAGCAACACGTCTTTAACAACGTCAACGGGGTGATCGTCGGGCCGGATCTTTGCGACCGATTCCCGGAGTTCGTCGACATCAAACGCAATGTCGGGACAATGTCGCAGGATCATTTCACGGCGCGCTTTTGGGCTGGCATCGAAATACACAGACGCGTCTAGTGTGACGGCGTCTAGTGCGTTGTCCGTCGCGTCGAGCTTGATCGACTTGCCTTTCTGGGTCAGGCATCGGCGCCATTGTGAGGCGTCGTCCCATTCGATCCCGCATTCCATCTCTGATCCGCTGCTCAGCGAAAAAATGCCGGCGTTGGTTTTGGCGCAGCCTGGAATGTAGCCTGTCAAGGCAAACGTCGCCGCGTTCAGTCGGGCGGTTTTGCCTGTAAAATTGCGCCCTTGAAAAACGGTGATGTCGGCAACGTCTTCGGAGAATGTCAACCCCTTCATGTTGCGTGCTTCTATTTTGGTGATTCGTTTCATTTTGTTTTGTCTGTTTGGTTTGTTTGGCGCGCCGGTCTAGGACTGCGCCGGAATCGGCAACCGCGTCGCGCTCATCTCGTCAATGCCGCCGCGCCGGTCGGCGGCAATGAAGATCGTAGACGTGATCGCTTGAAACTGGTCAGGCGTCAGCGGTTGGCCATACGCCTCCGCATACCAGCGATCAACGTAGCGCGCGCCCTGCAATGCGCGGCACATGAGATTGGAAACCTTGGCCAACGTCTCGTCCACATTGCCCGCACTGCTGCTAGGCTGCGGGGCCTGCGACTGCGGCGGTTGCGGTGCCGCTTGATCGAATGCCGGCGGCTGATCCTGCGACGGGGCAGGGGCGTGCGGTTGCGCGGGCTGCGTGGGCGGATGGCCTCCTGCGGCGGGCTGTGCGTCGGTGATCTGAATTGTTGCAGTGTCGCGGGAGCCGAACGCTTGAAAAAAAACCAACTCGCCGACGTGGCCGTCAAACGCTTTCCCGCAGGCGTCGTTCTCGACGTTGTAAAGCCGGTTTGGCATGCCGTTTTGAAAATCCAGCGCGACCCATGGCGGTTTGCCATCGAATTTGCTCGGGGTGACGTTTGAGGCGACAACGGCGCGCGCCGGTCCGATGTTGACGAGTTCGGAGTGATAGAGTGTTTTACTCATAATCTGATCTGTTTTTCTGTTAGTGCGGTCCATTTGGCCCGCGTTCGGTTGCAATCTACCGCAAATGCGCGGGTATCGTCAAGCGGTTTATTCGCTCAAGATCAAATCCCCGAACAAGTCGAGGTTTTCGAAAATCCTTGAATGCTTGCGGAATGCCGGAAACTCAAACCCTGCCTTGCCGCCTACTTCAATCGCATTGTGATTTTTGACACGCATCGATTTGCCCGCGTAGCCAATGCTTCCCATGTCGCCCCACGCGTGAAACGCCAAGCACTTTGCAAACGTCACAGCAAGATCACCAGGCGCATGCCACACGTCGACGCGCTCCACCTCGGGCGGCATTGGCGCATTGGAATCCAGTGCGGGATTGATAAAAATCAGGCGGTCAAATATCGGCCTGATCCAAGCCGCATTGAGCAGCTTCCGGCAGCCGTCCGAATGCCCTAGCCCGATGATCCGAGCGGGCTCCGAGTCAAACCGCGCAGCATCCGTCGCCGTCTCGACGATCTCCCGCGCGCGCTGTTGGTTCCGGAAGCGTGATCGCGCCGCGGCCAGAAACTCGAAACCGCGGTCTGCCTCAATCATCGTCCAACCGCGCGCCTCTGCGTATGGTCGGAAGCGGTCGGTTGTGGCGGCGCCATTGTCGCGGACGTTGAATCCGTGAGCGGTGACGAGGATCGTTTTCATCGAGCCCGCGCCATACTGAGCTTGTGCGAGGCGACGAACGCGTCAAGGGCCGGCACGTCGCGCACGGTGACGGCGTTGTCAGAGACGAGTCCGGCATCCTGCGCTAGGTTCATGATCTCCTTGTCCGACAGTTCCCACTTCTTGGCAAGTTTTTGCAGGTCGTTCATTTGTGCTTTAGTCCTTCGATGTAGATTTCCAGGCGGTGGATGTCCTCGCGATTCTGACTTACGGAATCAATCAACCGCGTGTAGATGTCCTTGCAGAGAAAGCCAACGAGCGCAACCATTACAGTCGACAGCATGGCAACGGTTTGCCAGTTCGGCCGCGTGTCCTCGTTGGCTTTCCTGTCGTCCTTCACTCTTCCTCCGTTGCCGCCTGCTTCTTGAGTTTCTTGACCTCGGCTCTGCGCGCGTCCAGATCCTCAAGCACGGCGTCGTAATCCTCGGGCGTTGCGTTGCCCGCTGTGATCGCCTCGGCCGCGGCGGTCGCGCCTCCGGACACAGTGGCAAGGTATGCTTTGAGAGTGTCGGAAATCGGTTGTGCAATCGCGGAGATTGCATCGGGTTGCACTTCGCCGGCGTAATCGGTCAGACCTGTTTTAAGCCTGCCGCCCATCGAAGTGCGCCGATCCGTCGTGACGGCCGCGGCCTGCTGTTTGGACAAAAACGCGAGCGATCCGGATTTGCTCTCCGCTGTTTCGGCGTAACTGGTCGCGTTCGTCAGTGCGACTGTCACCTCGTTTGTTCGCCCGTCCGGCAGGATCTCACGATTCGTGGTCACGACGGAGCCGGTGCCGGTGCCGGATTCGTCGGTCGCGAACTGGACGTTGCGTGTTTCGCGCATCTTGCTTTTGGGATGCTGGCAACCTGCGATGATGGCCGCGACGGTGAGGAGTGCTAGTGTGATGATGGTTTGCTTTTTCATGGCTTGTTTGGGTTTGTTATGTCGCGTTTCGCTAACGCTAGGATCAGGTTTTTTTTTGACTTTCCGTTAAATCAGACTTGCTGATTGCAATCGTCAATTCATCAATTGATCTTGATAGCTTGTTGTTTGTTTCCGCGAATCTCTCGTGAGTTTCAGCGCGCTCTTTTTGCGACTCCTGCAAAACCTCACGAATGAATGTTGTATTGTCGGAGTTAAGTTTCGAAATTAGCCGTTCGCTGCGAGCGTCCTTGCGGTCGTTGATGCGCATAAACAAAACGATAACGACAAAGAGCGCGCCGGCCATGAGTCCAACCAGGCCAAATTGCCCCCATGTGTCAGCATCTGCAAAGCTTTCCATCATTGCTTGAGTTTGTTGACGACTTTGACGAGGTGGTAAGTGGTGGCCGATGTTGCGAAAAACATGCAAAACCGAATACTGGATTGCAAAGCTTGCGACCATTCATCGAGCCATCCGAAATGCGCCGCAATCGCAAAAATTAGCGTGCCTAAACCGATGACTGCCTCGCCGGCCAGTTGATAGCAAATCGCCTTTGAAACGTGCTCGGCGTCGTGCTTGGCTTTGATGCCGCCAAATACAAATGCTGCATACACTGACAAAATCACTGTCGCGATGCCGAGTGACATAATAATTAGCGTTATCATGGCGTTGCGTGTTAGCCGTCCTCGCGGCGTTGCTCAAAATACTCTACGTGTCGGCGATGCAATTCTGGTTTGTCCGTTGCCCATTCAAGAAGGCCAGTCGTCACGTTGCGATGCAAGTCTGTGCTCGGATCAAAGTCAACCAAGTATTGAGTGCGTTCCCGATATTGCCTGTTCTCCCTGTCTCCGTGCCATAGATGCGTAATACGCCCCTTAATGCACCCAACATCGCCGCGGACATAGCGCGCGACCGGTAACGCCCATCGTCGAAAATCGTCGGCGACCTTGTCGCAGTTAACCGCGCGCAGATACGGCGGCTCAAGCTGACCCATGAAAGCTGCGTGCGCGAGCGCGTCGCCGCCGCCGGTAATAAATTTCTCGTAGAGCCCAAAGAGGTCGAAAAACTCGCGATGCGCGGCCCATGCGCCCCCAGGCGGGTGATCTCCGAAATTGACTGGCAGTGTATTGAGTTGCGCCAGATGCGCGGCGACGCTAGTCCTTGTTTGGATCGGGCTTCCGTCGCGGTCGTTGTGCGTGATCTCGGAATACAATTGGACAACGGGCTTGTTCCGCAATGCTTCCTCGGCCTGCTCTCGCCAGTTTTGGTTTTGGAAGATCAGGTCGCAGTCAATCCATGCGATGGCGTCGAACTCGCGCGGGATAAATCCCCTGTCGCGGGCGGCGATGTTGAGCACGTTTTCTTTCAGCCAAAGCTTGTCCTTGGCTCTCATGTGCTTGACTTGATCCGACTGCGGCATGGTGAAACGTTGCCCTTTAAACGCAATCTCGACCGTGTAGAGCGGTGGCCATCCGTCCTTTTCAAACTGCTCTGCGAAGCGATCGTAATTCCGGCGAAGCGTTTCAAAGCCTGCCGGATTGTAGAAGCAGCACACCGCCGCTATGCGCGGCCGCGGCATCGGCTCCCATTGCGAATGCTTTGATTCTCCCGCACTCGCAGCCGATTTGATCGTGTAGCCAGCCGCGGCAAGCTCCGACATGATCCGCGCGGCCTTTGCCGGCTGGTCGCGGCACGGGTAGCAGCGGAAGCGCGCCGGATCAGGCGGCACTGTGTCAGACTTCCATGCTGTGCGCGTTTTGGTGTCGGCGACGATCATGGGTCATGAGTAGTTGCGGCCGTCTGCCAATAGGTCAATCGCGTTGGGTTCTATCACACGTTCCCACACTCCGATGTGATCGATACGGCCGTAAAAAGGATTGTTGTATCCGCCGACAAACGATGTTTGCCCTTGATTGTAGGTGCCGGGATTTTGCGCGGCGGTTTTTGTTAGCATGGTTCCTTTGTCAAGCTGGATAAAAACCACAGCTGCACCTGATCCAGATGTGTATGCTCCAAAGGCAACATGATACCAAGTATTCATGTTAATCAGCCCGCAATCTTTTTCGACCCATTGCGGCGTCGGAAATGAGTCGTCGTAGATTCCGAATTTCATCCGCTTTGGGTCGCCCGCTGTCGTGCAACTCTCCAACATTAACCGTGAGTTGACAGGATCGCCGCCAACCTCAGCCCCACTGCTATTCGTCCCTAAAATGTATTCCTCAGAATTCGTTGTGCCGTATGCGTAAAGCCAAAGGGCGATTGTCTTATCAACCACACCTCCAGAGCCATCCGCAAAACTGAAAATTCGCCCCGGTCCTGTCGTCGCCGGAGATGCGGTGTATACCGCGAACTGGTCCCCGTATGTCGCCCCGGCTCCAAACTCACGCGCGTCATCCATTTGACCCGTCGCTGTCGGGATGTTGCTTCCGCTCGTGACGGACATTGTATTGGTCCCTGTCACGTCGATCAGGTCGTCAGTCGCGCCGGATTCGTCGGCCTTGAACCATGCGACGTAATCCGCAAACTGGTTCCCATCCGCCGCCAAAAAAGCAGGATCAAGCAGGTTGAGGTGCGGTTTGTGAATCATGGCTTTAGACCTCCGTTACGAGGACCGCAATAACGCTTGCCGCCGTTGTCCCGTAGGCGGTGAGCGACAGTATCGACGTCGTGTTAGCGGACAAACTGCTCGGCGCAGTGTTGAGCCATGTCCAGCTCGGGAATGCAACCGTTCGCGCGCTCCCGTCCGTCGTGATCTTGAGCGTGACGGCCTTGCAAAAGTTCGCGGAGCTTGGCTGATTGCTCGCGGTAAACGTGGTGTTATCTGCGAGCGTCAGCGTCTGGTATTGTCCCGCGTCAAAATCAATGGCGATCGATGACGACGACGCAACCGGGATTAATGGCAACTCGTTGTCTGGGTATGCGTCCGACTTGTGAATCTCTCGGAATTCGCCGTCCGTCTCGTCGTAGACGTATTCCGCCCATCTGTAATAGTTGCCGGTCCCTCCGTCCACCTTCGGGAAGGTCGTCAGCAACGTGCCGCCCGTCGATGCGTCGTAAACCGTCACCGTCTCATCCATCGGCAACGAGGATTGAATCCGCACCTTGACGACGTCGCCGTCAAGCGAGTTTGTCGACACGAGAGACAGCGATGCCGTAAAGTCCCCGGTCGCGTAGTTGGCTCCGGTGTCGTCGATCTCCACAAATGCCGTATGGCAGCGAACACCGAGCGCGGGCGTTATGTTCGTGTTGCCCGCTCCTGTGATCGTGATTTGCTCGCTAGAATGACTTGGGTTGAAAACGGTTTTGAGCTTCCAAATCTTTTCGTTCGTCGAAGCTGCGTAATCGTTAGGCCGTATGATCTCGGGCGACGACTCCGCATCGGTTCCGCTCTCCAACTCGTAGACGTAAAGCTCGTTTGACACGTCGATCGCGACCTTGATGCCCGTTGCAATCGACGCCGTCTCAATGCCGTCCAGGTTCGTCGATCCGCCGCCAGTCAACCCTGTCACCAGCGATTTGTTGTGAACGTAGGCCGCGTCCGACTCAGTCTTGGTGTAGTAGCTCGGCAGATCCACCGGCGCAAGTGCGTCGTCCGCAATGACCTCGCCATGCACGACCGTCTTGCCTTGTAGCCGCGTAACACGGTTGCCGCTCGTGTCGGTGATCTCGACCTCAAGCCAAATGTCCGCGGTTTCCTCGCCGGCCAAGAAGTCGCGCAGCTCGTAGGTCGCGAAACTCACCTGAGATTGCCAGCCGTTCGTGATCGTCGACCACGTCTCCTTGAACACAACCGGCGATTGCGCAAGGTAGATTGATTGCACCTCTGCCGTGCTGCCATCGCCCGCGGTCAGCTCGGCGAACGCAACACCGGCGTTTGGCTCAAGCTCGTTGTCCGCAACCGCAAGCATGGCGTGCGCGCCCGTGCCGTCCCACGTCACCTTGAACGAGGGCCATGTCCCCTCAACCGTCACTGTGTCGGAAAACGGGCCAGCGTCGGAATTGAGTGCGTTGAGCGCGGTTTGCACGGTCGACGCGTTGGCATTGTAGGCAAGTGCGGTCGTGGTGTCGGTTCCGTCCGTCAGCTTGTAGGTTCCGCCTGTCGGTTCCGCTGCCTTGTTGCCGAGCGCGAACTTGACTGTCAGCGCACCGTTGCCGCTCTCGGAGTCAAAGCTTCCCTCGCCGTCGACCAAGTAGAGCTGAACCTGTTCCAAATCGCCGAGGCGAAATTGCGGCAACGGCGTCGGCGTCGGTGTGGTCTGGCTGCGGACGAATGCCGCTGACGGATCAACCGCGGCGGTGTTGATGTAAATGGATTTCATGGTCTATTTTCGGCAGACGGAAACGTAAATGGATACTGGCCCGAGCGATCCGTCCGCGTTCGTTGTGGCCGTGTTTTCAATCGTTATCTTGCCAGTGTGCGGGCCTACAATCAACTGTTCCCACGTCGTCGCGCCATCGTTTGACGCCAGCGTGTGAGTTGCGTTGACCGTGTGGAACTGAACGTTGACGTCTTGCGTTCCTGCGCCGCTTCGGTTATCGCCGGCGAGCGTATACTTGAGGATGTATTGCCTGCCCGAGCGTAACGTGATGTCGTTTTTGGTTCTGATCCGCGCTGGAGCCCATTGGCCTTGCAATAGCGTTCCGGAAAGGTCGATGTATTTCCCGTTCCCTGGGACAGGATCAAATCCGCCAGGGCCGAGAACGTCGATGTTGTTCAAAATCACGTCCCAATTTTGCAGCGTCGAAATCGCCAGTCCTTCGGTCGGTTCGTCCTCCCAATCCTCCACAAACAGACAATTCGGATCATTGAAAAACTCGCCGCTGATAACGTATCGGTCGTGCGATTTGACTAGCTCGATTGGCTCCGTTGCTATCGCGCGCGCCCATGCGTTCGCAAGCATTACGAGCGGCCCGCGCACGGCCCGATTGAAGATCGTTTGCCGCGGATCTCGCGGCCGCAACTGAGGCACAAACGGGAACACCTGCCCGCCGCCGCGCTCGGCTGACTCGTTCGTGAACTTGAACGCGTCCGCGCTCTTGATGACCGCGAGCCCGCGGCCGATCATTGCGCGGGCGGCATTGTAAATCTCTACGATTCGGTTCAACTGCGTCGTCGAAAGAAGTCCGCCGCGATGCATGAAGTCTGGCAGAAATGCCGGCCCGCCGCCACCGCTCTCTGCTTCTGTTGCCTCAACCTTTATCCCCTCCGTCGACCATATCACAGAGACGCCATCGCGACCGATGAAACGCGCAATGTTGGCGTATACGTCGCGCAGCCAGTAAGCATGTGCGCGGCTGAGCGGGTTGAATGGTTGGGTGAGTGCGTTCATTCCGCCTTCACGTATGGGGTTGACGCCTCGAAAATGTCGCCCTTCCAGCGAGTCAATCGAGTGTGTTCCGCGACGATCAACTCGCCGCTGGCAACCTTGCTAAGATAGTCTGTGCGCGTCGGAACTGTGGTGTCTGTGTAGGTCAGGGTTTCCGCACCTGCGGCGTCGATGATTAGCTCGGGCTCCCATATCGGAATATCCTCGACGTTTTGAACGTTCGGCGAAATTCCGGGAATGTAATAGTCAAACGTTACCATTGCCGGCACTGCGTTTGTGCGCGGCTCGCGGCCGTCCTCGACCTTCTGCATGGTCAGGAAATAGAGGCTGTTGTTATTGGGTGCTGTGACAGGATCTGTCACAACAGTCGTGCCGCTCGTGCCGGTCAACGCAGTCCGGCGAACAACAAACGAAGTCTGAATGCCTGCGGGATACTGAATCTGCGTTGCTTTGATGACGACACGGTCGCCGACGCTCACTGATGGATTGCTCGACACGGTGAATGTGTGGACACCGCTCGCGAGCGTGGAACCGGAAATAGTGACGAGCGGGTAAACCTGATCCGATCCAATGCCGCGGAACGTGTAGGAGATTTGCCGCGTCTCTGTGCGGCTGATCGGAATCATTGAATACTCGCGTTGGAACTGAACAATCCCGGCTCCAATGTGCTGCGTTGGCGTCTCATCGACGAGGTAGTAGGGGCTGCCGCCGATGAACTCCGAGCTCATGAAAAGTGGCGGAGTCCAACTGTCTTGCCGTTGGAAAAACGTCTGGCGAAAGGCGCGCGTCGTCACGTCGCCGGACGCGTAGAACGGCAGATAGAATTGCCGCGGTCCATTCGCGACGGGCACGGTGAAATTGCCATCGAATATGCGGCTCATTGGTTCAGTTGTTGGACAGCCTCGCGCATTGTTCGCACTTGCTGGTTCAGGTCTTGCAACTCGGAGTTTGACTGCGTTACGGCATCCTCAAGCGCAGCCATCGGCCTCTGTTCGCCCGTCGTCAATTCTGACAAATGAGAGCGCATTTGCCGCGCGGTTGCAAACGCATCCTGAGACGGCTGAAACAATCCAAGCTCTGCAAGTCTGCGTCCCTCTTGCTCGTGAGCGCGGGCCAACCTCGCCCGCTGTGTCTGGCGCACAAGGTTTGTCAGATTGATACCGCTGCCGGCGTCTATCAATCGCTGGATCGCGTCGGCTTCCTGATGCCTGCCAGATCGGCGCAGCGCAGCGACACGCGCAGCGCGGTTGCGGTTGATCGCGACATGCTCGCGGAGGTTCTGCGCGATGTTCCGGTCAGCGAGTCCGTCAAGGTCTGTTCTGGACTGATCCTCCCGCGCGTTGGCGAGTCTGCGTCGCGCGTCGGCTTGCCGTTTCATTAGGTCGACTTTTTGACGCTCAAGCGCAACCTGCTTTTCCGCTTCTTGGGTCGTCATCTCGGAAATTCTGCGCATTTCGTCGGCGGTGTTTTTCGCGTCAACTTGCGCGTTGGCGATGTCTCGCGCTGCGTCAAAGCCGATGCCTGTTGACATGGCTCCCATCAATGCGTATCCGCGCTCAAGCGCGTCTATAAACGATCCAAGCTTTTGAGCCACAAACCCTAAAGCTTGAGTACCAAAGGCTTTGAGTTTGTTGGACAGTCGGTTGATTGCAACCAACGCTTTTTGCTCAGTAACGACGCCAAGACGCTCTGCTTCGGCGACCATTTCACGCATGCCGTCAGATCCGTTTTGAAGCAACGTCACAAGGGCCGCGCCCTCGGAATCGAACGCTTGGAACGCGAGTCTCAACCGCTCTTGTTGACTGTCTGCATTCCTGACGGCGTCCGCGTAATCTGCCAGCACGTCGGTCGTGTCGCGCATGTTCCCGTTGTTGTCTCGGAGTTGGATTCCAAGCTCTTCCATCGTCTTGGCAAGCACGCCTTGCCCTCGCGCTGCCTCGCCAATTCGACGAGTGAAACGTTGTAATGCCATGTTTGACGCGTTGACGCTGACGCCGTTTTGCTGCGCTGCATGATTCCATGCCTGCAAAAAATCGGTGGAGACTCCAAGCTTTCGCGATGTGTCGATCAGCTTGTCGGCGAAGTCTGTTACCGATCGCCCAAGCGTCGCGAGTCCAAAGCCAATGCCAAAAAAACCAAGGCTGGACTGCATCGCAGCCTTGAACTTGCCCATGCCGGTCTTTGCCTTTGACAGCCCGCGCATAAACGGCGTCACGTTGAGCCCTAGAACTGCTTTGGCGTGCTCTGTCATTGCGCCCCCCGTTCGTCAGCGCGACCCCATAGCCGCGTGCGCAGCAGTCGCGCCGTCGCAGCGATCGCCCGCTCTAGCCGCGTTGCTATGCGCTCCCGTTGCGTGTATCCGAGTCGCCAGTGATACGCGAGCCAGTTGTCGGTTGCGTATGGGCAATCAGCGATCCGGCCACCGACGCACCAGTCAGCCGCGCCCCAACGCTCGGCCTCTTGGGCAAGCTCTGCGCTTGGGATTTCGTCAATCAACATGGACTCAGTTTCTCGCATTTTTGTTTTCCTTCTCCAGCCAGCGCGCGCGGACCTTGTCGGACGGATTGAAAAAGACTGCCTTACCATCGTGGCGGCGTCGGATTTCGCGCTCAAGCTGGAACGTAACACGCAACGGGAGCTCAAGAACAGTGTCAATTTCCCATCCGTATTCCGACGCAAGCAAGTCGCACTGCCGCGACACCCACGATGTGTTATCAACCCGGAACACACTCCCGTCAGACTGCCCAGGCGCGTCCGCGAACTGCTCAGATACCCAAGCTTCCAAGCTCTCCGCAACGGCGTCGACGCCATGCCTGAAAAACGCCCACGCGCATCGCAGTTGATGCGCTACGCGCGACGTTCCGGCCGGCGACACAACCCATAGATACAACTCCAGCGTCTCCGCGTTCGGCTCGATCTCCGCGCCTAGCTGCGACAACAGCGCAGTATGGCGAACGGTCAGCGGGTCGACGCGGATGCCGGCGACGAACTCGGGGACGCGAATAAACGCAGCCTCTCGCGTTCGCGCCTCGGCTTCGACGGCCTCACGATACCCCGGTATGCAGTCCGGGAGATTCATGACTCAGTTGTATTTTTTGCGGAACTCGATGTTGCACTTCTTTTCCCCGTCTTTCGTTTCGGGCTGGCTGACGCTGGAAACGATGAACGTCTCGCTGCCGATGGTCGCGTCGAACGTGACGGCGAACTCTTCGCCGAGCACGGGCGCGTCTGTGCTGGCGATCATCTGGAGCTGCGCGGAGCCGGTCACGAATCCCGCAACCAAGACTTGCCCGGACGGTTCGCCGATTTCGTCGGTTTGCTCAATGACGTTGGTCGGTCGCGAGACTTCAATGTTGTCGGCAACGAACGTGTCGCCCGTGCTCGCCGGAATTTGGACGGTTCGCGATCCGTATTGAACGCTTCCGTCGTTGCTTACTGCTGCCATTTTTGTTCCTTTCGGTTTTGGGTTTTGATCGGTTTACGCTGCTGCCGGCCACGAGTCGTTAGCGATGTCCACGACGCCGGAAAATTGCATTGCTGATTGGTCAAGCAGGTCGTCTTCCTGCAGCTCAGGAGTGCTTTGCGAATGATGTATTTCCGCAACTTTGTGATACGTCAACGCGCCGTTGATGTTGCTACTGTATTGCGCGATTACGTTGTGGATCTTGGCTCTGTAATCACGGTGTGTTGTCACGTCGTCGTTGCGGTTCGTGACGACGCGCAGAGCTAAATCGAAATTGAATGACGCATCCCGCGCCAGTCCGTCGTTGTCCACGTAGAGCCGGCCCGTCGCCTCGCCAAGCGACACCTGCACGTCAACGTATGGCGCGGTTTTGGTGTCCGTCGCCCGCGCTGCGTAGTTGGTGACAGACTGCGCCGTAAACAGCGTCGACACCGCCGATTCAAGCGCGGTTGCGATCTGGTAGAGCGTGGGATAGTCTGGAGCTTGTGGCATGGCTATGATGTGCGACGAGCGCGGGAGCGAACCCGCATCCCTATTGCAATGTCTTTGGCGTAACCGGAATTGATTAGCCGGATCTTGCGTTTGATCGCTGAAAGCCTGATCCGCAAAACGTCACGCATGAATTGATTGAGCTCTGATGCACCTCGGGCAGAGTTGGTCATGATCGCGGTCACTGCATTTGTTCCAGCTCCGCGGAGTTGCGACGTTCCACGCGCGCCGGCCTCGTGACGACGTGATACCCATTTGGGAACTTTTCCTTGAAACTGCCTGACCGCAGGAATCCAGCCCGCTTTCAATCGCCCGACGTTCTGTTGCTTGCGCTTAATGTATCGCGCGCGCACTCGCTCCGGAACGACGACGCGCTTGTTCTCGATCCATCGCCCGCCGCCAGTAGTTCTCGCGCGGCTCTGGATTCTGCCGCGCCGGTCGCGTTGGCTGTTGTGGTATTCCTCAAGCCTGTCGTCCGTCAATTGTGCTCGATGCCATTCGATCGACGGCTCTTCGGTGTCGCCCGTGAACAGCTTGATATTGTCGCCGCTTCCGCCGTTCTCGTTCATGGCGTGACGGATCAAGCTTTCAGGCGCGCCGGCAATGATCTTCTTGATGTCGCGCTCGACTGCCTTGCGTCCCTGGCCTTGGGTTTTGGGAGGCGTGCGGCGCATGGCCTGCTCAGCAAACAAGCGGCTTTCAACTCTGACAATCGTGTCAGCGTCCTTGCCTGCCGCAATCGCCAAGTCTGCAAGCGTGCGGTTTAGCTCGGACGTGTCCATTGAGTAGGTGAGGCTCATCGGTCATCCCTGATTCTAAGCTCGATGTATGCCTTGTTCGGCGCGGCCATCGTTTTACCGCTCGAAAATGTCACTCGAAAAAATCCCTCATAGAGTCCCGGTGTCGTCGTGTCCGATGCGCCCCACGATGCGCGCACCGATCCGTTGGCCGCGTCCGTCAACGAGCACGTAACAACCGTCGCGTCTGCGTCTGCGTCGCTCTTGAGCCAGTAGCGGAATTGCACTGTTGCGCCGGTCAAGTCGATCGCAGAGCCGGCCGCGTCCTTGATGACAGCGTCAAGCACGGGCTCGCGGTCGCCCTCGCCGAGATAGATTGTTGTCGTTGCCATAGCGTTTTTCGATTTAGACGATCGTCACCAACGTTTCCGTGCTGGTCGCGGTCGCGATCGTCGGCGCGCCTGCAGTCGATGTGGTCGGAGTGATCGTGATCGTGAACGTTGAATCTGGAGGCGGCTCCTCAACGTTCCAAGATACCGCCAGCGTATCAATCCCGCGATCTCGCACGCTCCACGACGCGTCAAGTGTCTCGGTATCCCTTGTTCTGACGCTCCACGATGACGCTACAGTGTCGGTGTCGCGACTGCGCACGTCCCACGTCAACGATTGCGTGTCAGTGCCGCGCTCTATGATGCTCCATGATGCGTCAAGAGTCTCTGTGTCGCGCGCTCGCACGCTCCACGATGCGGCTACAGTGCCGGCATCACGCGCGCGGACAGACCAGCTTGCGGCGGCGGTGTCTATTCCGCGGCTGCGCACGTTCCATGTAGCGGCTTGCGTGTCAGTCGCTCGGGCTCGCACGCTCCACGATGCCGCGGCCGTGTCGATGGCGCGGGCGCGCACGGACCACGACGAGTCAACGGTCTTGCTGCTGCGTGACGTGCCGGCTGTTTCGGCGTAGCCGTTGACGACGTAGGTCTTGCCTATGTAGTTCGCGGCGATCATGCAGGCCAGTTGGCGTCGTTGGCGGTCAAATTAACA
>Ga0070745_1000480_pt1 | contig 24151 bp, 26 predicted proteins | sample VirMetDEL_Mar_4_FD_77438 | JGI IMG/M metagenome (GOLD analysis project Ga0070745, IMG submission 77438) | Aqueous microbial communities from the Delaware River and Bay under freshwater to marine salinity gradient to study organic matter... | ecosystem: Environmental > Aquatic > Marine > Coastal ...
ATGAACCTCAAAAATGCCGAGGTAAAAAGATTAGAAAAAGCACTTGACAAAGCTACAAAACCAGATTATAGCAGATTTTGGTTTGTGGGTGGCTTTGTAGCGGGTGTTGGTCTGTCCATCGGTATTTTCTACGCAGCAGCACAGGCGGGAAAATAATGTCGTTTAAGTACAGCCCACAGCAGCTATTCAATAAAATATCTGGCTCGTTTGAGGCTGGTTCTAACGTTACTCTATCTAGCGACGGAAGTACAATAACTATTTCTTCCACAGGTGGTGGTGGAGGCTCTTCAACAAACGCTTTTGCCACAGCCTCTGTTTCTGGACAGAGCGATATTCTTGCGGATTCACCATCAGGCTCTATCACATTTGCTGCTGGTTCTGGTATTACACTTACAACCAACGCAGGTACGGATACTCTAACCATCGCAGCCACTGGTGGCGGTGGAGGCACAACATACAACCAATGGGATGCTATGGCTCCTCCTGGCACAGCCAATGCCCTTGATGATGAGTTTACAGGCTCTCTTTCGGGCTGGTCTACTTGGAATGCAGGCAGTGTTACATTTTCTGCGACAACCCAAACAGCCCAACAAATGCTTGTTTTAGACTGTGCCACAGTCCCAGGCGACAGACTTGTTGGTATTTATAAGTCGGCACCAACAAATCCTGGCAGCGACTACACATATGCTTTTTGGTCAAAGGTGAGTTGGGTTTCTCTTGATGCCAGCGACTTTCCAAATGTTGGTATTTTTATTGCAGAAGATATTGCCACCAACCCAACAACCGCAAAAGCATGGAACTGTGTTGTTGCTCGTGAGGGAAGCACTTTTCAAGCCCGAGCCCAAATTTGGAACAACTACACTTCTTACGGTGGAGCAAACGTAAATAACATTTACAGGTCGTTTTCTTATTTAAGAATCCGAGTTTCGTATAACAACGGTACAAACACGACCACTTATAACTTCGACCACTCAGCCGATGGTGTTGGCTGGTATCAACTAGTTCAAAGAACTTATGCTGGTGAGTTACCCTACATTGGTTTTCTAATGAACAACGTTGCAGGTTCAGACAACCTACAAGGATGGTGCGACTTTTTCAGAGTTTATGACGACTACGAGTTCTACTACCCACCATCTGGCTCATTGGTTGAGCGCACTCTAGCATAAGAGGTAAAATGAAAGACCAAAACTATGTTGCAAAGATAGAAAAAGCTATTAAAGACAAATACGGTGAAAAAGCCATCCACAACCCACGCTCAGGTTGGGACAAAGAAAAGGAGGAAGAATACCTCCAAGAACTCAAAAAAATAAACGAAAAACACTTTGCCCAAGAGGAACTACAAGAGAAGGTAGAGCAGGAAGGTGTTTTATTAAGCAAAAAACTACTTATGAAGAGTGGCAACGCTTCTTGTCCTCAATGTAACAAATACAACCTCACTGCTCGTGATGAAATATTTGTTTTACGTTGGGAGTGCTGTGAAACCTGCCACATAAAATATGTCGAAGGGCGTGAGGAACGCTGGCGACAAGGTTGGAGACCAAATAATGGCTAACGCAGATTTACAAGTTCTAAAAGACCTCTCAGTGGCAGCAGGGCAACTATATGATGGTGCCGTCGATTCAAAGGGTGAAGCAGTTGACTTGGGTCTAAAAAGAGACTCACTACCAAACACAAACCGTAAGCAGTTTGACGCTGGTAAGGTTCGTTTCGCTGGTGATAAGGTTGTTGTTTCATACGAGGCAGAGATTACACTCAAAGATGTGCATAAAAATGGCATCAATGGTTTCCAAAACGAAATGGACGACATGATTCAAAAGTTAGTCGATGGTCTTAAAAAGAACTACCGCGCACAAGCTGGCAAGTCCATTACACTAACAGCCGAAGGCGATGGTTCCAAGGTTGATGTAGAATATGTCTCACGCTACCGCACACTCGTTCATGCCGTTCGCAGCTACAAAATCGCTGGTCTCTCTGATGTTGTAGCCGCAACTGGTGCAGAAGTCAATAAGCGTGAGATGGCTGACTCCTACAAGAAGTTCTTGGAGCAGGGTGGTTTTGGTAAACGTCCAAAGAATGATACCCGTCCTAAAAATGCTTAATGTCTTATCAACTAAACAAACAGCAGAAAGTCCAAGAAATACTCAGAGCGGGTAAAGACCCCGTTTATTTTATTAAAAACTATTGTAAGATTTCTCACCCTATGAAGGGTCTGATTCCGTTTAAGCTTTACCCTTTTCAGGAAGAAGCTATTCGGGACTTCAATGATTATCGTTTCAACGTTATTCTCAAAGCCCGTCAGTTAGGCATTTCAACCACAGCCGCTGCTTACATCTCTTGGATGCTTCTTTTCCACAGAGATAAAAACGTGCTTGTAGTTGCAACAAAGCTTGCAACAGCAGCAAACCTCGTAAAGAAAGTAAAGTCCATTTTTAAGAACCTTCCTGATTGGATGATGATTTCAAAAATTACCATCGACAACAGGACTTCTTTTGAGTTGGCTAACGGCTCACAAATTAAAGCATCTTCAACATCAGGTGACGCAGGTCGTTCAGAAGCCTTGACCCTCTTAGTAGTGGACGAGGCTGCATTCGTTGATGGCATGGACGAGATGTGGGCTGGTCTTTACCCAACGCTATCCACTGGTGGTCGTTGCATTTCACTTTCCTCTCCAAATGGCGTAGGCAACTGGTTTCACAAAACCTACACAGAAGCCGAGGAAGGAAAAAATGATTTCAACCCAATAAGACTTCCTTGGGACGTTCATCCAGACAGAGACAAAGAATGGTTTGAAAAAGAAACCCGCAACATGTCTCGCCGTGAAATCGCACAAGAGTTGGAGTGTTCCTTCAACCAATCCGGCGAAGGTGTTTTCCACCCAGAAGACATGGAAGTAATAAGAACTTCCCTAGTAGAACCAACACACAAAACAGGCATGGACCGCAACTTCTGGATATGGGAAGGATACCAAGAAGGCGCAGAATACCTACTCGTAGGCGACGTTGCCCGTGGCGACGGCAAGGACCACTCTGCGTTCCACATCTGGCGTCTCGATACTTTTGAGCAAGTAGCAGAATACCAAGGCAAACCAAACCTAGACGACTACTCCCACATTATTTACGATGCGTCAAAAGAATACGGCTTTTGTTTAACTGTGGTCGAGAACAACTCGCTTGGTATTGCAGTCCTAGAAAAACTAAAAGAACTAGACCATCCAAACCTGTACTACTCAGTAAAGGGAACTCACCAGTATGTGGACAAACTCCAAGCAGAAGGAATAGCCAACTCTATTATTGGCTTCTCCACCACACCAAAGACAAGACCCCTCATTATTGCAAAACTGGAAGAGTTTGTGAGGAATAAACTAATTAAAATAAACTCGGCTAGGTTGTATAATGAAATGACAACGTTCATTTGGAACAACGGCAGAGCCGAAGCACAAAGAAGTTATAACGACGACTTGGTTATGGCGACAGCCATCTCTTGCTGGGTAAGAGACACAGCATTAGTTGTTAACCAAAGAGAGTTAGATTACCGAAAAGCGATGTTGTCTTCGATAAGCACATCAAAGACAAAGTTTGATACGAGAATCGCAGGCATGACGGGATACAAAGCGAAACAAGATTCGTTTTCTCCCGGCAAGCATAAAGAAACTCAAGCTTACGCGCAGATGAATTACATCGCTCTATTGAAGGGATAAAAAATGGCAGACCCAAGAAACCCAAGAAACGAAGCAAGTCCTCTTTACAAAGTCCTAACCAGACTTTTTTCTGGACCTATTGTTAACTACGACTCGGAACAACAAAAGCGTTTCAAACGAAAACAGCTAGATAAATACGGCACAAAGTTTACCTCACTTTCTGGTAAACAGTTCAAGAAAGCCGAGCACAACATTTATGAGAACTATTCAGCAAAATACTATGCGTCACAAAATAGAGCAGAGCGTTATGTAGATTTCGACCAAATGGAATACACACCAGAGATTGCTTCAACTCTCGACATTTATGCCGACGAGATGACCACGTTCTCTGACCTACAACCCCTACTTCACGTTGTTTGCCACAATGACGAGATTCGCTCCACACTCCGCACACTTCTTTACGACGTGCTAAACGTTGAGTTCAACCTTTACGGCTGGGCTCGTGGTATGTGCAAGATGGGTGACTATTACCTTTATCTCGACGTTGATGAGAAAATAGGTGTAAAGTCTGTTCTTTCCCTTCCCTCAGCAGAAGTCGAAAGACTAGAAGGCGAGGACAAAACAAACCCGAACTACATTCAATACCAATGGAACTCCGCAGGTATGACCTTTGAAAACTGGCAAGTAGCACACTTCCGTATTCTTGGTAATGACAAGTATGCTCCATACGGAACATCGGTGCTAGAACCAGCCAGACGCATTTGGCGTCAGCTAACAATGCTTGAAGACGCAATGATGGCTTACCGTATTGTTCGTTCGCCCGAGAGAAGAATTTTTTACATTGACGTTGGTGCTATTGCTCCCGAAGACGTTGAGCAATACATGGAGAGGGTTAAAACCTCACTAAAAAGAAACCAAGTTGTAGATCCCGACACAGGTCGTGTTGACCTTCGCTACAACCCAATGTCTATTGACGAGGATTATTTTATTCCCGTCCGTGGTGGTCAAAGTTCTCGTATTGAGAACCTTCCCGGTGGCGCTTTCACAGGCGACATTGACGACGTGAACTACCTCCGTGACAAACTGTTCTCCGCTCTTAAAATTCCACGTTCTTACCTAGCCCGTGGTGAAGGTGCAGAGGAAGACAAAACAACCCTAGCCCAGAAAGATATTCGTTTTGCCAGAACTATTCAAAGACTACAACGCTCAGTTGTTTCCGAGCTAGAAAAGATTTGCATTGTTCACCTTTATGTTCTAGGATACAGAGGCACAGACCTACTTTCTTTTAAGCTCAAACTAAACAACCCAAGCAAGATTGCTGAACTACAAGAGTTGGAGCACTGGGAGAAGAAGTTCTCCGTTGCAGGTTCTGCCACAGAAGGTTTTGTTTCACGTCGATGGATAGCCACACGCCTATTCAATATGACCGACGAAGAGTTTGTTCGTAACGAACAGGAGATGTTCTATGATGCGAAGTTCAGAGCAGCAATGGAAGCCGCTGGTCAAGCACCAGAGGAAGGTGGTGATGCCGGTGGGCTCGACCTTGGTGGCGCTGATGAGCTTGACTTGGGTGGTGAAGGTGAAGAACTCGACCTTGGTGGAGAAGAAGAAGCCGGTGGAGCAGAAGAAGAAAGCCCCCTCTTGGCAACTCCTGGCGATGAAGAACTCACAGAAGCTGATGAAGACACTATTCACTATACCTTTAAAGACGGAATGACAACTACCAATAAGTCCAAAGGTAAAATGTACCAACCAGTAAAAACAGACCGCAGAAGCGAAGGTGCAAAGAAGCGCCACAACTCTGCCATTGCCAACCCTGTTGGTGGTCAGCGCACCACAGCCCGTGCCACAGGCGCGGAAGAGTTGAATAAACTCGGTAAGGGCTATGTTTTTAATGAAAGCAAAACTATTTATGAGGATATGGAGTCGGAGATTCTGAACTCTAATAAGGAAATCGAAAAACTAATCGAAAGTTTGGAGAACAAGAATGGCTAAACATAACAAGAAAAGAAACACCGCATTTTTATTTGAAGCACTGGTTCGTGAAATGACCAAGGCTGCTATTCGCGGAGACAACAAAAAGAAACAAAAAGTTTTAAAAGTTATTAAAGAGCACTTTGGTAAAGGCACCATTCTACACAAAGAACTCCAACTTTACAAAAGCATTTACGAAACAAAAGAAGCAGACCAACTTCTCGCAGCAAAAATTATTGTTGAGTGCCGCAACTCTTATCATCAACTCGATAAGAAAGAAGTATTCAAAAGACAGTCTTTTCTTATTTCAGAAGTTAATAAAACTATTTCACCACAAGTTTATAATAACTACGTTCCAAACTACCGCTCCCTAGCGAGCATCGCTCAACTCTTTTCAGACGAAACAGTTGGCAAAACAAAAGTTCTTTTGGAAACCAACCTTTTAAAAGAAATGACAGGCAAGAAAGTTCTTACTCCACAAACAAAGAGTATGGACGACTTCACATTTAAACAATACGTTAAAGTATTCAACCGTGAGTATTCTTCCCTACTACCAGAGCAAAGAGAGGTTCTAAGCCTTTTTATCGCTGACCCCTCTGGCTTGGTTTCTTTCCTAAACGAAGAACTAGGTCGCCTCAAAGGTGTTCTAGCTGGAAGCCTTGACCTCCCCGAAATCAAAGAAGACGAGGTAATGGTCGAGAACACACAAAAAGTTATTGACATTTTAGAAAATGTTGGTAAGCAAAAAATAAATGAGAGCACAGTTATTGATGTTCTCAAAATTCAAAAGCTGGTAAGTGAGATTCAGTCCGATGACAATTAAAATAAAGATTCGCCGCCAAAAAGAAATGGAGACGCTAAAAAAGAAAGTAGCGGTCACAAAGACTATTGACGGCGACCTTATGTTTCTCACACACCCTTACCTCACCATTATTGTTAAAAAAGACAAGCTGCTTTGCTTTGCCAAAGACGGCAACTACACAGACGAAGCTTATGCAGCCATGAAGCGTCTTATGGACTACATGGTTCGCGTTGGTCTTGTAAAACCAGAAACCGTACAAGGTGGCAACATTTATGCTTCCTTGGAAGCCACATTTGGCAAACCAGTAGAAGACCGTTCCATTTTGCAACTCGCTGTTTTCCACGTTGATGAATACTTGAAAAACGAGCAAAACGAACACTACGACGAATACTACCAAGACGAATACGACGAATACCTTCTTGACCCACCAGAAGAAGACGCTACTGAACTTGGCGAAGTTCCACAAGAAGAAGATAAGGGCACACTTCCAAAAGACCCTTACATCACACCACTTGTTTACAGGATATAATGGAACTTTTAACATTTATTTTAGTAGCCTATGGGCTCACACAAATACTTGTCTATGGCTCAATACTAAAACCAATAAGACCAACAAAAGGAAAACTTGGAGAACTCTTCCATTGCCCAATGTGTATGGGCTTTTGGGTAGGGTTCTTTCTTTGCGTCATTTCTCCTTTTACACCACTATTTACATTTGAACCAAACTTCGTAACACCTATTTTATTAGGGTGTCTAAGTTCTGGGACAAGTTACATACTCTGTCAAGTATTTGACGATGAAGGAATAAAAATAAAATGGACAAAGTAAAGCTAAAAGAAATGATTAAAGAAGAGGTTCAAAACCTTCTTAGCGAAGCGTCAGATTTTGATAAGTATCAAATGATTGACCGCACAATTAGAGAGCTAAACAAAGGTGACGTTAGCGACGAAAGAGCAAGAGCAATGGCAGCAGGTCTTGCAGCTATTGTAAAAGCTCTAAGGGACGGAGAATGAGCAACATAAACATTTGGGTAGATAATCACTGGATGCTTCGCCCACCAACAAACTGCTGCAAGGGGTCTTAGCTATGTCAAAGAAACAAGTTCTAATAGAATACTTTCAACTTGAAACACTAACGGAAGCCAAGCGTGCTGACGATGGTTTCGTTTACCTAAAAGGTCTCCTTCAACACGCCAACAAAAAGAACGGCAACGGCAGAGTTTACCCACCCCGCGCTCTCCAAAGAGAAGTCGAGAACTACAAAAAAATAGTTCGTGACCGCAGAGCATACGGAGAACTCGATCACCCCGATACATCAGTCGTGGAACTAAAAAACGCATCACACCTTGTAACAGAAATCCATATGGATGGCGATGCAGTTTACGGAACACTAAAACTACTCAATACCCCAGCAGGCAAAATCGCCCAACAAATTGTTTTGGACGGTGGCTCACTGGGTATCTCCTCTCGTGGTTTAGGTTCAACTCGTCAAGAGCGTGGGCTAACTATGGTAGAGGACGACTTCACACTTATTTGCTTTGACCTTGTTTCAGAGGCATCCACCCCCGGTGCATACCTTATGAAAGAGGCAAAGGAAAGAGAAATATTTGGCAAGGCTGACAGAATCAACCGCGCCCTCAATGACATTCTTGTCGGAAGAAAATAAATGAACGAGAACCAACTAAGAGAAATAATCAAAGAAGAAATACAAGCAGTCGTCACCGAAGGTATGCTCGACAATGTTGGTCTCAAAGACGTAGAAGTCTCCGAGGACGACTACAAAAAGTTTGCTGAAGTAGTAAAGACTATGTTTGGTGGTTCTATTGATAAAGAAGACATTCCCGCTAAATGGGAAAAAACAATAGGCTACCCCCTAATGAAACCCGAACTAAAGAACCTCGCTAACAGACTTATGAGAGACAGACTTCTTTACTTGGGTGGAGACTTTGACCTATGAATAAAGAACAGTTGAGAAAACTTATCAAAGAAGAACTACAAGCAGTTCTCAACGAAGACGGACACACAGATGTATCTTCTGCCCGTCGTCAAGCAAAACTCGCCATCGAGGATAGTCAAGATATTCTACAACACCTAGAAGGTTTCAGCGCAGAGCAAGACCTTCCTTCTTGGTGGATGAAGAAAGTGGCTTTGGCTTCTGCTTATCTCAACAGCGCAAGAGACTACTTACTAACAAGCGGCGAACCTATGAATGAAATGGACGCTGGCGAGCAAAGAAGAAAGTGCGCTCGTTTGAAGCAAACGCACGAGAGAGCAAGCTATGGCGCTCTCACAGACCCAACGGGTTATGATGTTATCGAGATGCAAAAGATCGAAAAAATAGCAGCAAAGTTTGACTGCGATTGGTTGAGAGAACTATGAAGCGAGAACAACTAAAAAAACTTATTAAACCCATTATCAAAGAGTGCATCCATGAAGTTATTATCGAGGAAGGCATTCTTACAAAGGTTGTAGCAGAGGTGGCTAAAGGAATGGGCAATGTTATTGTTGAAGCAAAACAACCAGAGCCTACACCAGAACCACAAAGAAACACAAACCAAGAAGCAATAGAACTACAAAAGAAGCGCCTTGCCGAGAAAAGACAAATGCTTACAAAAGCAGTAGGCGAAGGTGCGTATTCAAACATTTTTGAGGGAATCGAACCAATGGACGCACCCGTTGAAGGTGCAGCCTCCGCTAGTCCTATGGCTGGCGTAAGTGCAAAAGACCCTGGTGTGGACATTTCAGGCATCATGGCTCTTGGAGGGAGAAACTGGAAGACCCTAGCCACAGCTAAAAAGAGGTAATATGGCACACGTTAAAGTGGAAGCTCGCCGCAACGAACCCGGCGAGAGACTAATAAAAAGGTTCTCAAGAAAAGTAAAGAAAGAAGGCATCATAGACGAAGTAAGAGAAAGAAGGTTCTATGTCAAGCCATCCAAGACCAGAAGATTGAAAAAACTTCGCAGAAAAAGAATCGCTAGAAAGATAACCAACGAGCAAAAAGCTAAATAAGTTTTTTGGCTTCGTTAGGACTATTTATTAACGACTATTTCTGTCATGGGAGAAGTGTATTATGTCATCATTGTTTGAAAAGGCAATAGCAGATGCGAAAGAGCTAAAAGAAACAGCCCTTCGTAATGCTGAGAAGCAACTTATTGAGAAGTATTCCGTAGAACTAAAAGAATCTTTGGAGAACCTTCTTGAGCAGGACGAAGAAGAAGAGTTAGAAGCCACCGAGGAGGAGACTGCCGAAGGTGGTGAAGAAATGGCTATGGACATGGAAATGGACGCCGAGCCTGCTGAACCAACTGGTGATGACTCACTAATGGCACAAGTCCCAGACGCAGCAACTGTTGCTCTTGCCCAAGCCCTTGAAGACGACCAAGAAGAAATAGTTATTGACTTCGATGAGCTAATGGCTGACTACGAAGCTTCTACTCCCGAGGAAGAAGCAGAAGAAGTTCCCGCCGAAGCAGAGGCTGCTATCGACCGTGAAGAACTCCTAGAGCCAGCAGGCGAAATGATGGAAGAAGGCGAAGGTCTTGATGAAGCCATCGATGCCCTAACAGAAGAACAACTCGACGCCCTTCTAGAAGAAGTCAACGTTGACATTAAGTCCCAGCACCCCAACAACGGTTGGGCTGGCTCCACAGCCGGTGACCGTGCTGAGAACGCTGACCTTGCCGCACTAGCTGCCGCAGTTGATGAAGAGCAAGAGAAAAATAAAGAACTACAAGACCAAAACAAGATGCTTTCCGAGCAGCTACAAGAAGCAAAAACAAAGCTCAAGAAAGCAAAAGAAGTATTGCTTGAGATGAAAACCAAAGCCGCAGAAGTAAATCTTCAGAACGCTAGACTTTTCTACACAACTCAAACACTATCTTCACAAGAACTTAATACTCGTCAAAAAAGTAAAATTGTCGAGTCCTTGGCAAAAGCCAAAACAATTGAGGAAACCAAACTGGTTTATGAGACAATGAAAGACTCAGTGGGTAGCACCAATGAAAAAACAGCACCAGAATCACTGACTGAAGCTGTAAGCCGTACTCGTTCCCTCGTCGTCTCCTCTCGCAAGAGAGAAGATAAACAACAAGAGCAAGCTCCAATGTTTAAGAATTGGCGCAAGCTCGCAGGAATAGAATAAAGGAGGAAAATTAACTATGTCTGCATTAGAAAAATTAACAGAAGGCATTGTTGCTCGTGATCTCCAAAAGGAAGGTGCTGCTCTACTAAATAAGTGGGAAGGCACAGGACTTCTTGAAGGTCTCAACAGCGATGTTACAAAAAACAACATGGCTCGTCTCTTAGAGAACCAAGCCAAGGAACTTCTCCGTGAAGCTTCCACAATGGCGGCTGGTGATGTCGAAGGCTTTAGTGCCGTAGCATTCCCAATCGTCCGCAGAGTCTTTGGTGAGCTAATCGCCAACGAACTCGTTTCCGTCCAACCAATGAGCCTACCATCAGGTCTCATTTTCTTCTTGGACTTCACTTCCAGTACAGAGAAGCTTGGTTACGACCAAAACGCCTCACTATTTGGTGGCGGCGCTGTAGCTGCTCAAATTACTGGTGGTATTGACCTCGGCTCAACATTCCCAGGTCTCAACGCTGAAAAGGGACCATACGCCCTCAACAACGGCTATGCTTCACCAACAGGCACTGTTAGTGTTACCATTTCTGCTGTTGCTTCCGGTACTTACGGTGCTGGTGTAACTGAGTCCACAATGGGCGACGGTGATACAGTAACTTCAGATACTTTTGATAAGTTGCTCCGTTACGATCCCGATATTGCTTCCGGTACAAACTGCGCTATTGCTTCTGTTCCAGTTGCAACACTCTCAGCCGCTGGCGTTAACATGGATAACCTCATCACCCTAAGCTCAGGTGGTCTATCAAACGAGGTTCTTCTACGTCGTCTAACTCGCATCGACCCCGATGACAACACAAGAGTTCTCTTGGTTGCCATTCCAGCCGCTAGCGAGACAGGTCGTACACCTGCTCAGTTGACAACAGCACTCACAGCTATCACAGTTATTGATGCCGCAATCACCGATAACTTTGCAGCTAGCAACGCTGTTGGTTCCGTTCGCGGTCAAAGCGAGTGGGCACTTGAGAATACACCAAATATCCCCGAGATTGATATCAAGGTGGACAGTGTTGCTATCACAGCCAACACCAAAAAGCTAAAGGCTAAGTGGTCACCCGAACTCGGTCAAGACCTCAACGCCTACCACAACCTCGACGCTGAGGTTGAGCTTACAAGCATCCTCTCTGAGCAGATTGCCCTAGAGATCGATCAAGAAATCTTGAACGACCTCATTCAAGGTGCTGCTAAGGGTGCCGGTGTTCGCTACTGGAGCCGCGCTGCTGGTAAGTTTGTAAACCGCGTAACTGGTGTTGAAGTTGGTGCAAGCACTGCTGCCCCTGACTTCACAGGTACAGTTAGCGAATGGTACGAGACTCTTCTAGAGACCATCAACGATGTGTCCGCAGAGATTCACCGTCGCACCGTTCGCGGTGGTGCAAACTTCGTAGTTTGCTCACCAGAAGTTGCTAACATTCTAGAGTTCACTGCTGGCTTCCGCGCCAACGTTACCGTTGACGCCAATGGCACAGCCGGTGCTGTAAATGTTGGTAGCATCTCCAAGAAGCTCGACGTTTACGTTGACCCATACTTCCCACGCAACGTGGTTCTAGTTGGTCGCCGTGGCAACAGCTTCCTAGAGAGTGGTTACGTCTACGCTCCTTACGTCCCACTACAAGTCACTCCAACCATCTTTGGCACAGAGGACTTCGTACCACGTAAGGGTGTGATGACACGCTACGGCAAGAAGATGGTCCGTCCAGACATGTACGGTCTCGTCATCTGCCAAGACTTGGTATAAGCCTAGTCTTTGACTAAGAGTTGCCCCTCGTCTGCTTCGGTAGGCGGGGGGTTTCTCTTTGGGGAAACTATTTAGGAAGAAGAGGGTTTAGACAATGCCAGTTCCAGAACTTAGTCCAGTATCTACCGTAAGCACATCTGTTTTAACAGCCACAGGCTCAACAGATGATGTGGTAGCTGCTTTACCATTTACCGTATACAGTGACAACGCAGCTTTTATTAGCGGAGCAGTAGACCAAGTAGCTTATGTTTATAAAAAACTAGGCGGCGATGTTTTAGATATTGAAATAAAAACTGGTAATGTTTATGCAGCTTATCAAGAAGCAGTATTAGAATACTCATATATGATAAACTCTCACCAAGCTAAGAACGTGCTTTCTGACATGCTTGGAGCATCGACTTCTTCTTTTGATGAAGACGGAGAGATTTCAGGAGGGGCATCTGACGCATCGAGAGACTTTCCAAACTTTGGTTTTGCTTATGCACGTCGTGTGGCAGAGGGTGTATCAACCGAAGCTGGCGTAGGTGGCTTCCTAACAGAATACTCAGCAAGTTTCAAGCTAGAACCAAATACACAACAATACGACCTACAAGCCATTGTTCAGGCTTCAAGCTCTCTAGCCTCTTCTGATTATTACAACAAGATTAATAACAAAAAAGTTCTTATTAGAAATGTTTATTACAAAAGCCCCAAGGTTATGTGGAGGTTCTTTAGTTACTACGGTGGTCTCAACGTAGTAGGCAACCTTTCCACCTATGGTCAGTATGCTGATGACTCAACATACGAGGTTATTCCAACTTGGCACAACCGTTTGCAAGCTATGGCATACGAAGACCACACAAATGTTCGTTTCTCACACTATTCTTACGAGTTACACAACAACTTTTTAAAGGTATATCCACCCCCAGGAGACTCTGTACAGTCCGATGATTACATTTGGTTTACATTTACCGTTGATGAAGATGCAAACACCGTAGATGATACCAGAGAGCGCGGAGTAAAGGGTGTAAACAACATGAACACCTTGCCATTTGCTAATATTCCCTACGATAACATCAACTCGGTGGGTAAGCAATGGATTCGCCGCTATGCCCTTGCACTTTGTAAGGAAATTTTAGGTCAAGTGCGCTCCAAGTTCGGCACTATTCCAATTCCAAACGATTCTGTGACTCTAAATGGCTCAGACCTTATTAGTCAGTCCCGAGAAGAACAACAAAACTTAAAAACAGAACTAAAAGAGCTTCTAGACCAACTAACTTACTCAGCTTTAGCTGAAAGTGACGCAAATATTGTCGAGAACTCGCAAAAACTTTTTGAAAACGTTCCAAATGCAATCTATGTGGGGTAAATAAATGGCAAAATTCACAAGACCAGATGCGCCACCACCACCGCTCTTTGTTGGCAAGAAAGAAAGAGACTTGGTTCGCCAAGTTAATACCGAACTTATCGAAAATGTGGTTGGTCAAGCCATAGCTTACTACGCTATTAGTTTAGAGCACACAAACTTTCACCCTGTTTATGGCGAGGCAATACAAAAAACTTTCTTACCACCAGTAAGGGTTTATGCAAGAGTAGAGGCACAAGAGAGTGACGTAACAAACGACAGTAAGGGTTACGACAAAAGACCCCGCATCTCAGTATACTTTCACCGTAAGAGACTCACAGAAGACCAAGACCTTTTTGTTAGAGTAGGAGACTTTGTTTACTACGATGGAGACTACTACGAGATAGTAAAAACCATTGGCGCAAAAAGATTGTTTGGTCAAGAAGGGCAAAAATACGAAACCACAGCAGAGTGTATAAAAGCAAGGGAAGGTTTATTCGATGGCAACTGAAACAAGAGCATACACTCCTTCTACCTTAGAAACAATAGATGCAGCTTTTTACCGCTGGGTAGATGAACAACTCGACCTACACGTCAGAGCAAATAACGAAACAAGAAAAGTTCCTGTTATTTGGGCTGGTGCAGAGAGAGCATATCAAATAAAAAAGTCCAAAGAAGCCAGAGATGGAAGTGAGACACTTATCCTCCCACTTATCACTATTGAAAGAACAAATGTTCAAAAAGACCCATCCAGAATGGGACCATTTGGCAACAATGTTTACAACAACTCGGACAGAAGAAGAAACAACTTTTTAGTTGGCAAAAATATCCAAGCCGATAAAACAAAGAATTTTGCTAACGCTGACTCCCTAAGAGTAAGAGGAGACAAAAACTCTCGTTTCAAAACAAAGCGAGTTGTTTACGAGTTTTCCTCTATTCCAACACCAACTTGGGTTCACGTCACATATGGTGTAAAACTGGTGGCTGAGTATCAAACTCATATGAATGACCTTGTTACTCCATTTATGAACCGTTTTGGTAATGCTTACTCTTTCGACCTCGGAGACGAAAACAACTCATACGAAGGTTTTGTTTCGCAAGACTTTGCCCAAAGCAATAACCTTGCAACCTTGGGAGAAGAAGAAAGAAGATTTGAAACTGATATTGAAATCCGAGTGGAAGGCTTTTTAATAGGGGAAGGCATCAACCAAGAACAACAAACCGTTGCTGTCAGAGAGAATGCGGTCAAGATACGATTCAAGAAAGAAGAGACATTTTTTATTGAGTAGGTGTTTGACCCACCATAACACTATTTATTAGGAAGTTTTTCTTAGGAGAAATACAATATGTCAGAAAGAAGATTCAAGTTTGTGTCCCCTGGTGTTTTCATCAAGGAGATTGACCAATCACAACTACCCGATACACCCGTTCCTGTTGGTCCAGTGGTTATCGGTCGCTCAGAACGTGGTCCAGGCATGAGACCCGTAACAGTTACTTCATTTTCAGAGTTCGTTCAAACATTTGGTGAACCCTTTTCACAAGAATCGGCTAGAGATGCCTGGAGAGACGGTGGAAAGGCAGGTACAGCTTACGGCGCTTACGCTGCAAAAGCTTGGTTGAGAAACAACGGTTCACTGACATTCATTAGACTTCTCGGAAAACAAGACCCCGACGCTTCAAGCACATCTGACCGCGCAGGATGGAAGTCAGAGGAAGCTCTAGGATTCTTCCTGTTCGGCTCCTCATCAACTGGCTTGCACACAGGTACTCTTGCTGCTATTATTTATAGAGAAGATGGTGCCACAATCCAACTCGCAGGCAATACTGCCGATTATGAAGAAAGCGCCAACCAGCTTAACGCTACTCTTATTGATGCCCTCGCTGGCACAAGCGCAAAAAACGCTGAGTTCAAGTTGGTCATCGAAGGCGAAGTTGCTCGTGCTTCTGATGGTGAAACAACAGGCTCATACGTTTTCAACTTTAACCCCAATTCAAAGAAATACATTCGCAACGTTCTAAACACAGACGCGATCAGAACAAACAGCAATATTTACGCTGCAAGTTCAACCACCTACAAGAAATACTTCTTGGGTGAAACTTTTGAAGAGAGCCTAGACAGCATTTCTGGCACCTCCTACATGGGTGTCATTGTAAAGCTCGCCTCAACAGGTTCAGGTGCTGAGAGCGGTGAGAACTTCCAGTTCCCATCACAAAAAGCTGAGACAGGCTGGTTCATCGCACAAGACCTTAACGAGAACACCGCTTCATACGACCCAGAGGACATGCAAAAGTTGTTTAGACTCCGTGCTCGTGACGGTGGCAAGTGGGTTCAAGATAACCTAAAAGTTTCCATCACAAACATGCGCTACGGTCGCATCTCCGGTTCATACGGTTCATTCGACCTAGTTCTTCGCAAGCTAGACGACACAGACAACACAGTTGAAGTTGTCGAGCGTTTCAGCAACTGCAACCTCGACCCATCATCACCAAACTACCTCGCAAGAAAGGTTGGCGATAGAAGAGTCATTTACGACAACGTTAGAAGAATAAGCCGAGACCTCGGTCAATACGACAACCAATCAAAGTTTGTTTACGTTGAGATGAAAGAAGAAGTAGAGGCTGGTACAACACCAACAGAACTTCTACCCTTCGGTGTGTTCGGTCCCATCCGTTACGAGAATGTAAACTACCTTTCATCTTCAAACGGCTTTACCGATATTCTGGGTTCAACCGTAACACCATTTATTGCAGGTTCGGGCTCTGTGACAGGTGGACCACAAGCTGCCCTCACAACACAGTACATTCTTACTGGTCAAGACGCTGAACTTCGCTTCAACTTCCCACAAGTTCCACTAAGAGCCGCCAACACAGACGGTGGTGGTCTTGACCCAACATCAGTCTTCTACGGTGCCTACACCGGCAAGACAACAGCAAACGCACAGTTCGCAGAAGATATCCTAGATATCATTAGACCAAGACCAAGAAGCCTCTTGGCTGACCCAAACAGCGAAGAAAACTCCGCTGCAAACGAAGTGGATGGTCTAACCGAGTTCTCATGGGTATTCTCGCTTGATGATGTTTCCGCTTCATTCTCAGGAAACAGAGTCCAGCAAAGCTCCTACGCCGCAGGCAACAGAGTAGCCGGTGCTTCTGTAACATCAAAAGCAGGCTCAAGCTACAAGACTCTTATCGACCGTGGCGTTGCTCAGTTCACAACCGTACTCAACGGTGGTTCAGATGGTTTCACCATCAAAGAGAAAGAACCAATCCTTCGTGAAGGTCTCCTCTCTTCAAACAGTAGCGATAACTACGCTTACTACTCAGTACAAAGAGCTATTGACCTTCTATCAGACCCAGAGCAAATTTCTTTCAACTTGGCTACAGTCCCAGGTCTAAAGAACGCTGGTCTCACAAAGCGTCTCGTAGAGCGCTGCGAAGACCGTGGTGACGCACTAGCCATTATCGATATCGAGAAGGCATTCGTTCCACCACCAGAGCGCACAGCAACACAGGCTGCTGCTCCAAACGCCAACGACACCATTGGTGATGTTGAGGATGCAGTAGAAACATTTATTGACCGTCAGCTTGACTCTTCATTCGGCTGCGCTTACTACCCATGGGTACAAGCCCTAGACGATGAGAACAACAAGGTTGTTTACCTACCACCATCAGTAGTCGCACTTGGCGTTATGTCCAAAACAGACTTTGACCGTGGTCCATGGTTTGCACCAGCAGGCTTCACACGAGGCGGTCTATCAAGTGACGCAACTGGCATCCCAGTTCTAAGCGCCACAGAGAAACTAACCTCTAAAGACCGTGATAAGCTTTACGAGGTGGGCATCAACCCAATCGCTACATTCCCCAACGAGGGTGTTGTAGTGTTCGGTCAGAAGACCCTACAAGCCGACAGAAGCGCACTCGATCGCATCAACGTTCGCAGAATGCTTATCTACGTCAAGCAAGGTCTCTCACAGATTGCCTCCAACTTCTTGTTTGAGCCAAACGTTCAAGACACATGGAACCGCTTCCTCTCAGAAGCTAACCCATTCTTGCTCGACGTGCAACAACAGTTCGGTATTGATGAGTACAGATTGGTTCTCGATGAGACAACAACAACCCCTGACCTCATTGACCAAAATATTCTATACGCTAAACTATTTATTAAGCCAACAAGAGCTATCGAGTTTATCGCGGTAGACTTCTTTATCACAAACTCAGGGGCTTCATTTGAAGACTAAGGGAGAGAATAACTAATGACACAGACAACCTTTTGGGGAAGCAAAAATTCACAGCCAAAAAGACAACACCGTTTCTTATTTAGCTTTGGTAAGAAAGGTCAACAAGACCAACTACCAAGCTGGGTTGTGTCAAACGTCACACGTCCAACAGTGGAAGTGAGCACAGTTGAACACCAGTATATCAACCACTCATTCAAGTTCCCAGGACGTGCTAAGTGGAATGATATCACAGTTACTCTCAAAGATCCCCTAACCCCCGATGCTTCCCAACAACTCTACTCCCTACTAAGAGAGGCTGGCTACTATCCACCAGTAAAGGGTCCAGAAGATAAGACAATGAAGCAAAGTTTCACAAAGAAATCTTTTGCTGATGCCATTGGCGATATCAAAATTCAAGCCCTAAACGCTGCTGGCGACCCAGTTGAAACTTGGACACTTAACAACCCTATCATTGTTAGTGTAGATTGGGGTAGCTTTGATTACGCATCAGAAGAACTCGTTGAACTCAGCCTAACCATCGCTTACGATTGGGCTGAGATCACGGGTGCATAAGAGGTATAAATGTCACGGAATGCTGAAAGATTAAATCAACCAAATATTACAACAACTGAAATACCAGAACAGCAAGCGACTTATTCACCACCCACAACATTAGTAAAATTACCTTCCGAGGGAAAGTTTTATCCACAAGGTCATCCCCTCTACGACAAAGAAACCGTAGAGGTGAAGGCTATGACCACACGCCAAGAAGAAATATTAACAAATGAATCCATTCTTCAATCAGGCGAAGTGGTGGACAGACTTATCAAGTCTGTTTTAGTGGACCAAAAACTTGACCCATCAACATTACTAACAGGTGATAAGAACGCTATTCTAGTTGCTCTTCGTATCGATGGATATGGGGAGGACTATGAAATAAATGTTTCTTGTCCTGCATGTTCAACGCCAAAACAAGAGATTATTGACCTTTCTCAACTAGGGGTAAAGGGTCTTAACTCATCTGTTGAAACCACAGAAGCAGGCACATTTGTAGTTGAACTCCCAAGAACAAAAGCTAGAGTTGAGCTAAGGCTAATGGACGGCAATGATGAAAAATATGTTGCCGAAGCAAATAGAAAACAAAAGAAATATGGTATTGAGCGACCACTAGCAAACCAATACTCCAGAATGATAGTTTCAGTCAACGGAGACCCAGACCCTAGTGTGATAAGCTCGTTTGCCAGTTCAATGCCAGCTTTTGATTCTCGTTTTTTAAGAAAGGCTTATAAGGCAGTTAACCCAGATGTTGACATGAGTTTCAACTTTCAATGTAGTCATTGCGGACACGAACAGGGTATGGAGGTGCCCGTCACTGCCAACTTTTTTTGGTCTGAATAACGAATATTTGGAAGCAGTCTATACAAAGTTTTTTCAAATGAAAATGTATGGCAACTGGAGTTTCTTTGAAGCATACTCCTTGCCGGTTCAGCTAAGAAACTGGTTTTATGACCAACTTGTAAACGCAAAAGAAGAAGAAGCAAAACAATTCAAAAAATAGTTTGCCAAGGCTTAGGTCTTGGTTTTCTATTTATGGACTATTTATTTAGCAGGAGGCGCACACTATGTACGACATGAAGGAAATCGTCATTGACTTTGACGAGATTAGAAAAAAGAAAAGCGAACTAAACGAAGAACAACTCAATGAGTTTCTTTTTTCACAGACCGCCGCAATGGGTGGCGCAATTAAAGTCCTACTCGGTATGATGGGTTTTGGCAGCAACTTCGGCATCCCAGTAAAAATCAGAGGAAGTCAAAGTGAAGTCTCTTCTTTCACTCGTGCTCTAAAGGGTGAAAGAAAGTACATGGACGCTGTAAAGAAATACGGTCTCGATAACCCAAACACCTACAAAAGTAAAATCCACCTTGATAAAGCCGTGCAGGGGTTTGAAAAAACCACAGGCATGAAGTGGATGATAGGATAAATAAAAAACTATGGCTCGCGTTTCGTTAAAAGAGATAAAAGCAATTAGTCAGGGAATTCCAGAGTTAACCTCTGTAATGAAGCAATTCACTGATAGTCTTACCGCTCAAGAGGAACAAGCTAAAAAATTAACCGAAGAGCAAAAGAAGTATAACGAAGCACTTGAAGAAACAAAGTTAGAATACCAAGAGCTTTCTGACACAGAAAAAGAGCTTATTCAACTTGAAAAAGACTTAAAGCAAGCCATAGCGAACGGCACTGACGAGCTAGGTCGAAACGCTGAAACATTAAAAGAAGCCATAATACAACAGAGAAAAGCGGTAAAAGTTGTCAAAGACCTTACCAAAGCCGAGGAAGACTTAAAAAAAGCAACAAAAGAAGTCACAGACGGGTTTAGCGATTTTGGCGGCAGTTTGTTTCAAGCATTTACTGGTATTAAGACCGGCGAAAACTCTTTTGGTCGTCTTAATAAGCTTAGTCAGCAATATACGAAAGTAAAAGGTCGAGGACTAAAGGTCACAGACCTGTTTTCAAAAGGCTTGAGTAAACAGGCTCTTAAACTTAAAGCAGCAAACCTTGCCGGTGCCGCAGGCATCGCCATTTTTCAAAAGTTTGGAGAAGCAACAGCAAAAGCGTTTAAAGATTCACAAGAACTCGGTGACGAGCTTGGCAGACAGTTTGGTTTAATTCAAGAAACAGGAGAACTGGACAATCTTCTAAAAATGGCTCAAAACAGCAACGACGCAAATGTAAGTTTTGTAGGGCTGGGTAAAGCAGCCGCCGAACTTCAAAGAGCCACACAGGGAATGTTTGGTAATATTGCCACCGCAAGACCTGAGTTGGCTTTATTTGCCAGCGAAATGGTTGGTGTTGGGGTCGAAACGCAAACAACTGCTGAACTCTTTGGTAAGTTCGGTAAAATAATGGGCAAGGACTCGGTAAACGAGATCAAGAAACTGGAAAAAGAAGCCGTCAAGATGGCGAGAACTTTTGGCTTGTCAGCGGATTCTGTAATAAAAGATATAACAGAAATGTCTGACTCACTAACATCATTCGGCAGCAATGCAGGCAAGGTGGCTTTAGAGGTATCGCAGCTTGCCGGTGCGGCAAGAATTAGCTCCAAGGGCATTGTTGGGCTTGGCAAAAGCTTTGAGTTCTTCCCAGACGCTATCAATAACGCGAACGAACTAAACCTTGTTTTCCAAAGAAACGTCATCGATGGACAAAAAATGTTTATGATGATGAACGACGGAACCAAAGGTCCAGGCGAAGCATTTAGATATTTCCTAACTCAAATTGGTCCTGCGCTGGATGAAACATTCTTACAAAGCCCAGCCAAGCTAAGAGGTTTTAACCAAACATTATCTCAGTTTGGCATCTCAGAAGCAGAAGCAGCAAAACTTGCAAGAGACATTGTAGACGCAAACAAACAAGGAAAAAGCTTGACACAAGTTTTGGATGAAAGGCAGTCAAAGATATCACAAAACGCGAAAGCTATGAAAAGCTTTACAAACCTGACAAAAGAACTAACCAAGCTTCAAGAAAGCTTTGCTATCGCCCTTGGTCCAGTTGTTGACCTTTTGACCGACATGGTTAAAGCAATAAACTCAATCGATCCAGAGACTCTTAGGGTTGTTTCTGCTATAGCTGGTGGCGCTCTTGTGGGCGGCGCGGCTGGTGCTGCTTTTGGTGGTGTCGGTGCAGCCCCTGGTGCGCTTATCGGTGCAGCCTTGGCTGGTGTCGGTGCCGCAGCAGTTAACGATGGCGTTATTACCGTGTCGAACGGTCAAGCCAGCGTCACAAAAGTCAACTCGCAAGATGACTTAAAAATAGTTGCAGCCAAACCCGGTGGTCCTATTTCTAAAATGGGTAGCTCTGCTGGCGCAGGTTCCGCAGAGATTGTTGTTTCACTATTCGGTGAAGAACTGGTTAGAAGAATGGTTGACCTCGTTGATGCCGAGCAAGGAAAAAGAAAAGAAATTAACTCCATTATCCAAGGAGCCGCATAGAGGATAACACATGTCTTTCAAGTCTCGCTTTCTAAAAAACAGAAACCCAGGAGTAGTCAACACTGTATTCCTCAGAGAAATCGGAGCAAACAACAGCTTTACTTTTCACCCTTTTATTGAAGCATTCGACCATGTAGTTGAACCCAATATTGTAGAGGAAAAGTATGGTTTATTCGGCGCTGTGTCAAACCACAGGGCTGGTTTTGGTGTCGAGCGCTATACCATAACATTAGTCCTTCCAGCGGTAGATGGACCAAGCGCAAGAACAAACTATAGAAACATAGAGCGACTGATGAGAGTTGTAAACCCAACAAGAAAAGATTTATTATCATCAGATGCACTTTTCTATCTCAGAATTAAACCGCTCATTCCAAAAACTCTAAGAGGGCACATCACATCTGTGACAGAACAACATGACTTAGATGCTGGTTTTATTGATGGTTATCCAAAAGTGATGAGGGTGACTTTTACTTTCACCGTTGATAAACTTTTGGAGCAGCTTGGCAGAGCGCCAAAAGCACCCAGGAGAGTCAAAGCCAAAGCCGAAGTAGCCGATAAACCAAACCCAAACCCAAAAAATATGGGAGAAAATGCGATGTCTTCGGAGGCAAATGGAGCCCGTAGCGCCGGACCAGATTATAGTGGTCGAACACCAATAAACCAAGGTAAAAAAGATGACGCAAAGCCGCTCCCTGGTGCAAAAAAAATAAGAATTATAACGAGCGACACGACGTATGAGAACTGATAGCGCACGGTAGGTAAGTAAAATGGCAATTTCAAGATACAGAAACACCGAATCTTTAAGAGGCAAAGTCTCTTTTAAATTAGATAAAAAAACTCGTAGACCTTTGGAGTTGGTTTTTCTCGACGGACAAAAATATAATACCCTTAGCCAAGAAGCTTTGAGCGAATTGAATTTTTTTCAAATTGCTTACAAAAGAACCGATACTTTAATGGGTCTCGCACAAAGATATTATCAAGACCCTTCCTATTGGTGGCTGATTGCTGTTGTTAACAATATCGGCAGCGAAGCTGACTTGGAAGAGGGCAACAACATAACCATCATAACACCAGCGGATACGCTTATTGGGGAGTTGGGTTTATAATGAGTGACGAAGTAAAAATTCGTTATAATCAGGCAAAAGGCGAGTATCCATTTACAAACGACGACAATGGAGACTTGGGGCTTTTAAACCATATAATTCGTTATGGTTCTGCCCCAGGGCTTGTTCCTGACTCAGAGGGTGAGTTTGGTTCTTTTGCGGAGGTGAGAAAATATGTCTTAGAAAAGTCAGATTCGACACCAAAAGCAAAAGCAATTCTAGATAGAATGTTCACCTATGCTACGCAAAAAATAACAGCAAAAGATGGTAATAAGATTCCCCTAATACCATTAAACAAACCATCGAGAGCTTATCTAAAAAATAAAACAGAAGATGTGAACATTTCTGTTAAATGCCCTCCTGCATACAGGGTTATTCCTTCTGTGAGAATTCTAGATCCAAAAGGAAAATTACTTGCATCAAATATAGATTTTGTGAAAGACCCGTCTTCTAACGGTTTTGTTATTTTGAGAGAGTTTTCTGCTGATGTTACAACTGGAAAATCCGTTAACGCGGGTATCACACCATTATACCAAGGGACATACGAACTAACATATAAGCTTCCTCAAGCCGCAAAGTCGGGCACAAGAAAAAGCGTTTTGGCAGCTATTGCCAATAACCCAGATGGTCTTGGATATATTTTTGCAACCGGCAGAGAATACACAATAGAGCTTAAAAATATAAAACCCAGAGATCAAAAGATACCAAAAGAATTTAGAAAAAACTGCGCTCGCCTTACAAACCAAACCATAAGACTAAGGTCATCAACATTGAAACAAGAGTTGGTGGAATGGAACCCAATAACAAATACGGCAAAGTTTAGAATAACTTACCTTCGCTCAGTTAACACAAGAAACGAAATTGATAAACAAAAAGTTACCACCCTCCCCCTTGAGGCTGACTCAGCATCGGAGGAATTATTTCAAGCTATTAAAGTACAACTGGCTGTCAATAATTCTTTATTTCAATATGAAAAATATACTCCATTCGGTCAGGTTGGCACTGTCGCTGGTGGTCCTGGGCGCGGTCAAGCTCGTGAGTTTAGAATTACGAACGGTTCATTTGGTATGCGGGGTGCTGGTATTAGGTTTCTATTATCAAATGAGTTTTTTCTTTTTAGGTCGCTATTAATAGCAACTTTACAGGTCTTTTCCAAAGAAACATCTCCATTTAAAAACAATCCGCAGTTTCAAGATGCACTATTACCCAAGGAAACAGCAGAC
>Ga0070745_1000483_pt1 | contig 24070 bp, 15 predicted proteins | sample VirMetDEL_Mar_4_FD_77438 | JGI IMG/M metagenome (GOLD analysis project Ga0070745, IMG submission 77438) | Aqueous microbial communities from the Delaware River and Bay under freshwater to marine salinity gradient to study organic matter... | ecosystem: Environmental > Aquatic > Marine > Coastal ...
AGCCCCAACGGCGCTTGCCTGGCGTTGCTGCTCGGCTTGACGTTTGAGATCAAGCGAAAGGCTATCGAGCGACCGAGCCGCGGCAACAAGATTGGGTTTGGTGCGACCATTCCAGTTCGATCGCACGTCATCAATGTCAGCACCAGTCCAGGCCGCCGTCATCAGCGAGAACGACGCTTGAGAGGTAATCGACTCAAGACGGTTTGATGCTTTCTCCAGTCGAAGCGCAAGCGCTTCAACCTGATCGACATCAGCGCCGGCGAAGCCACTCACCAGCCACCACCGCCGCCGCCACCACCGCTGGTCGACTTGCGCTCTTGGTCTTTCGCGTTCTGCAAAGCAATGTTGGACGCAGTGGCAAGAAGCTCACGCACGCGCTGCAAACTCGCCCTGTGGGTCGAGTTCCACTCGCTCACAAACTTGCGCTGATCAGGGCCAAACCAATCGACATTGCCAAGAGCCGCAGTGAGCTCTCGAGACAAAACATCGACTTCAGAAGAACTCGCTTCAAGCTGCCGAGCAAGCGCCTTGATGGCGATGACGTCGAGACCAAGAAAACTCATGATTCACTCCCTGCAACTCGGAAAAATTTGGGGCCCTCATAGGCGGGGAAACCCCAATCTTCTGGCGTGTGTTTTGGCACATCGAAAATTGCGTCTCGTGAACCGTCTCCACGAATAAGAAACATCTGGCCGCCGTCATCCCGACCGACATATCCGCGTGGGGCGCCGTCGGGTTGCAACGCGATTCCGTCCAACCACTCTCGGCCACCGCCACCAGGCTCGAACGGAGTCGGCACAGCGAAAAAATCGGGTTCGACTGTCGGGGCCTGAGAGTCAAGCCAGAGCGGCGCGGGCTCCGGGATGCGAACGACATCTATCGGAAGTTCGCCAGGGAATTCGATAGGCATGGGGTGAAACGGCATCGGCAAAAATTCAAGCTGTGGCGGGAAGAAGCCGTCGGGCAAAGGCACGGGCATTGTGCGAGACCAGTCGTCCAAAAACGGAAGAGTCTCTGGAGCGATGCTTCGACGCCAGCGATCGAAGTCGATGACATCCTCGTCACCACGGGAAAGATCGTTGGGCAAACGAGGATCCGGTCGCGGGGTGAACCCACCGGGTGCGAAACCGCCGATTCCGCTCGAGCTACCTCCGCCCGAACTGTTGCTCACCGCTTCCTGATCCGCCGCATTTTTTGTGGCGGACCCGCCAGCGTCAGCCAGGTTGCGGCTGGCCATGCGAATTTTTGGAGAAAGGTCGGCCTGCCAACTTTCGCGAAAACGACTAGCGTCTGGCCCAAACCACGCCACGCCGTCTATGCGGGTGGCCAAGCGGCCAAGAATCGAATCGAGCTGCTCTGACTGTTGCGAGAGTTCGCGGCCCAATTGGCGGAGTTGTTCTACATCCGCACCGTAGACACCAGACACGATTCATTCCTTTCGGCGTTATAGAAAAAATGTAAAGAGGAAGGCCGGGGTGGTCGCCGTCAATGGCGACCACCCCGGAACAGCCGACTAGTTCTGCGAGGTCGACTCCTGCGCTGCAGCGTTCTGGCGTGCTGCTGCAGCAGTTTCACGAAGTGCCGACGAAACCTTGCGAAGTGCGTTGGAGTGGGCGCTCTGCCACTCGTTGCGGAATGCGGTCGCGTCCGGACCGGTCCACTGCGTGTTGTTCAACACACCGGTGAGCTTCGAGAGGATCCCGTCGATCGCTTCTGCTTCGCGGTCCAGGTTGGTCCCCAGGTCGCGTACCTGCTGTACATCAAGGCCCCATACGTTAGCCATGGTCTATCCCTTCGTTGTTTTCACCACACCCACCGTCTGGTGGGTACGCCTAGAAACTATCGCTATTCGACAGATGCTCGGAATGGGCAGGGGTACCCATACCTATCCCGAACCTGCGTCATTGCCCAGTTTCGTCTTTCACTGCCACTTGGAGCTTGCGGGCGCGCCCCTGGCCGATCAAGAATCCCCGACCAACCGGGAACGTTCCACGCCGGATGCGCCCCAGTGGCGTGTTGAGCAACAGGTCGCCGTCACCGTCGTCGGGCTGCACGATAATGCCCTTGCGCCCCGCACGGAGTGGCTGGCCGAGTGTGTACGCCTGCGACCACGTAGAAGTCTCAGATTCTGCAATGACAAACTGCTCTTGTTTGATCATGAGTTTGAGAATGCGGTCCAGCTCGTACTCGACCGAAGAGCCAGAGAAGTCGGACAAGTGCTCGAGGAAGACCCCAACCTTGCCTGACGCAAGGTCACCTGCATCCACTCGTTTGGCGATGGTCTCGACGAGCTTTTCGAGTGCATCGGGGTTGTCGGCAGCGCCCTTCCAGATGCCAAGGCGAGTCAGCGCCGAGCGGCGCGGACTGAGCAAGTACAAGTCCGTTCCCGTGCGGAACTTCGCGATCGACTGGGCAATCGTCGATAGAGTCGTCGTGCGACCACTGCCGGGAGGACCCGAAACGATGAACGGTCCAACGGGATCGATCGTGACAGTTTGCAGATTGTCGTCGGCAAGACCAATCGGGATGCCAGCACCCGCGACCTCCTCGAGGCTGTCGAGCGGCACGTAGTCGGAAAGGCGCTCGATCGGGGGCGCTGCGGAGATCCCGGCCTTGACCATTGACGCAGCGAGGGCGTCGATTTCCCGAGCCTGAACTGCAACGTTGCCATCGCCACCGAGCACGGCGAGCTGCGTCTCCATGTCGTCGATGATTCCGCGACCGGGAGGGGAAGCCGTCGTGAGCACGTCGGACTGAACATTCAACATTCCGTAGTCATCGGGGTTGGCAAGGCGCAACACGATGCGGCGCTGAATAGAGGAGCCGAGAGAGGTGGGGATAGCTCCCGCGCGGTCTCCGGACACAATCACGTGGACACCGACCTGCCTGCCATCTGTGGCGATTTGCGAGAAGACCGAGAACCACGGAGATATTGACGACTCGTAGGCTTCGCGGAATGCTCCCATGCCGTCGAGCAACAGCAAAATTCGAGGCTCGTCGGGGCGCTTGGCGATCGTGCGGTATTCAGAAATGTTTCCCGCGCGCGCTTCAGCAAACCGCACGGAACGGTCATCAACAAGGTCTCGCAACCACCGGAGCAAGCGAGCCACCCGTTCTTCGTCGTCGCCGCTGATGATCGCGCCAACGTGGGGAAGCGAATCGAGCATCTGGAGGCCACCAGAACCGAAGTCGAGCCCGTACACGTGCGCTGGACCGCCGCGCATTGTCACGGCAGCAGCTACGGCAATAGTGCGGAGGGCCGTACTCTTTCCAGAACCACCGGTTCCGATAATCGCCATGTTTCCGTCACGGTCGGGGAAGTAACTCACGATTGGTTGAGACTGGCTCTTTGCTTCGTCAACAACGCCTAGGACGAACTCAGAGTCAGTACGTTTGTTGGGCAGTTTCGAGAAGTCGTAGACACTCGCGAGCTCGGGAAGCCACGGCTTGCGAGGGTCGGGAATCTCCGCTTCAGCCGCCGCCGCACGAATCGTCGCTACGATGCGTTTGATGTCGGTCGGGCCTTCGGTTGCCGCCAACTTTGCTTGCTCGGCTACTGGGTCGGCCGGCGGCTCCCACGTCACAGGAAGCCCGAAGTTGAGTTCCTCAATTGTTACCCTGCTCGGCTCGGGAACATCCGCTGTCCACCCACCGGCATAACCAGACTGGAAAACTCGGATGCGACCAGGGCCGGTTTTGGCCGCGGCGCGACCAGGAAGGGACGGGTCAAAGGTTCCCGCCAACGGTGTACCGAGAACGTCGGTCGAGTCAGCCTCGTCTGCCATGCGCAGCGCAACACGAAGGTTGGTGTTCGCTCGAAGGTTGTCGCGAATAACACCTGCAGGTCGCTGCGTAGCCAAAATCAGGTGGAGCCCCAAGGAGCGACCTCGCTGGGCGACGTCGACGACACCGTCAACGAACTCGGGAACTTCGGTCGCGAGTGCCGCGAATTCGTCAACGATGATGAGCAAGCTCGGCGGCACTTCGGGGTCTCCCGTGCGCTCAAACTCGATGATGTCCTTGACCTTTTTGCGGTTGAACAAGTGCTCTCTGTAGTGAAGTTCCGCACGAAGTGACGTGAGCGCCCTTCGCACGAGGTGCGGGCTCAAGTCGGTCACGAGGCCAACCGTGTGTGGAAGAGTCACACATTCCGCAAAAGCAGCTCCACCCTTGTAGTCGACAAAAAGGAACGAGACTCGCTGGGGCGAGTGTGCCGCTGCGAGCCCAAGCACCCATGCCTGCAAGAACTCACTCTTACCGGAACCTGTGGTTCCACCAACGAGAGCGTGCGGGCCATCGGTGCGCAAGTCGAGAGCAAAAGGCTCTGTAGCGGACTGGCCGAAGACTGCTCGCAAGTTCGGCTTGGACTTTCCGATCGCGCTCGACGCTCGCGGCCCGGTGAGCACAGAGTTGGTTTCTTGCCAACGGCCAAGCACTGCTTCGCTATCCGATGCGATGTCCGTGCCGATGAGGTGCAATAGTGACACGCTGCGTGGGAGGTCGCTCGCGTCATCCGCTCGAGCTCCGGCGTCAACTACAGGCGAGAGCGCACGAGCAAAGTCAATGGCTTCGGCCGCTGAGAGGTTTTCGCACGCAACAGGCTGCACCCCGAATCCCGTGTGCACGTATCCCGCAACGCTCAGGCTTGTTGCCGCATTGATTTCGATAAAGGTGCGGCACGCGGCGGGGATTCGGGCAAGAGCTGGGGCGATCCAAATCAAATGCACGCCAACTTTTGGACCGTTTTCTGCGAGACCAACGAGGCGAGCGCGCTCAACTGGAGCGTCGTCTTCGACAATGATCACGACGGTTGGCGACACAATCGTCTTCTGGTCCTTGAGCTGCTCCACGCGCACAGAGATGAGTTCTTCGACTTCAGAAATGAGGGCGTTAGCTGCCGGGCCGCCCGTGGCCAACGGCGTCGCCGATAGCGGGCTAAATGCCGAGCCAGCGTGCGGGAGCCACTTGAGCCAGTCCCAGCTCTTGGCGCTCACGGTTGACGAGATGGCACCGAGAACCAGTTCGGCCGGTGAGTGCAAGCCCACAATTTGGGCCACGACACCGCGCGCGACTCCGCGGGCAGTGTCGAGTGGACCAGCCACACCAACTGAACCGCTCTTTGCAAGGTTCTCAACTACGGGTGCAGGGTCAAGATAGACAAGCTGATGCTCGAGCTCTTGAATTGCTTGCCACATCTCGGGAGGGCCCTTGCGCTGGCCAGGCATTTCAATTTCATGACGGCTAAGCATGCGGCCTATGCCGAGTCGAACCTGCAAATAGGAATCGTGTTCGGGGCGACGAGTCCACAGAAGCGGGCGATACGCCGACGCTTCAGCAACAACATCGGCAACCGATGGCGCTTCCAACATGCGGCCGGCGCGCTCTTCGCTGTGGGCTTGCGTGATCTCTTCGCGCATTACCGTTACCGTATTTTCGAACTGTTCTTTCGCGATCTTCCAGGCCTTCTTTGTCTGGAACCTGTTGTCGATGAAACCGGCGATAAGCAGCAAAGGCGAGAGTGCAACAAAAACGACCGACATGATGTTGCCGGGGTTGAGGGCAAAAAGTACGGCGCCCATGATCAACGGAGCGATAAGCGCCAACACAGGCAAACGTTGGCCGGACTGCTTTTCTGGAGGCTCCGGTGCTTTGAACTTTCGGCCAACATACAGCGGGTCGAGGCGAGGCGAACGGTTGAAGTGCACAACTCCCGCTTGCTCGACCGCGCCAGCATGCGCCACGGTCTCGACAGTGAAGACCGTGTCTCCAACAGTGACTCGGTCGCCAGTTACGAGAGCGACGCGGTCTACTTGCTGATCGTTGACAAGAGTGCCGTTGGCAGAACCCGCGTCGATAACCTCAACGAGGTCAGTCACATTGAGTCGAGCGTGCACCTTCGAAACGAGAGGATCACCGAGAACGATTCTGTTGCCACCTTCGCGTCCGATAGACGTCGAACCAACTGGCAAAGAGAACTGGCGACCAGTGTCTGGGCCCTCAACAATGGTCACAACAGCAGCGACATCATTGTCTTTGGTGTGAGTGGCAACCGAGGCCACAGGCGACAGCGAGATGACAGCGCCGCTCGCAAGGTTCGAATCGCTCAGAGTCGCCGCTTGATCGAGAACTTTGCTTCCCGTGACCCCGGAAACATCTGCCCCGTGATGCAAACGAAGAGTGAGCGAGCCGGACTCGGAGTGAATCGCACCGGTGCGCTTCGGGTCGGCATTGTGGACTGCACGAGCAATGTCCGCAATAGAGCTTGTGGGCTCCGCAGTTACCGAAATGTCAACATTGTCATTTCCTGGGCGAACGAGAGTGAGCCTAATTTTCATCGGTTGGTTGCTCCCTGCGTTGAAGTTGGAATCGCTGCGTTCACTCGAGCGGCAAGACGTTCGGCGACATCGGTTTTAGGGCGAATTCGGAAAGCGCTAATCCTGCGCCGGAACCAGCTGACCGAGTTCTGGGCTGCTGCGCTTGCCTCCTCAGACTCTTTCCACAGAGCATCGAGACCGTCGGAATCAATCTCCTTGCCGGAGAACACGGCCTCGTCAGCTCGCACGGCAAAATCGCGCAACCCAGGGATAGCCGGGAGAGGAACGGAGTCGTTGGCGATACCCGGGCGCCAGGCCGCGGCATCCCGAACTCGCATGACAGTCTCATCGGCGATGCTCGATTGCCGAAGGTTTTCGAGGGTTGTATTTTTGGGAGCGTTTTTTGCTGCAGCTTTTTCACTTGCTCGAGACTCAGCGCGTACGATCTTCGACTGTGTGCGATCAGCAGCACTTGTGCGCTCGCTTTGACGTGCTTCAATCTCGTCGCGAAACTGCTGCTCGAAGCTCAGTGCGAGCTGCACTCGAGTTGCGCGACGTGACGCTGCGTACCCAAGTTCGGCGTAGGTATCAACAAGTTCGTCCCACGCTCCGGCCGCTTTGAGTCCCGAAGAACCTGTCGTCCGACGCTTGCGGCGACGGCGAGACTTGAGCGCTCCAACAATAAGGAGGGGAACAAAGTAGAGCGCAACCGGAATGGCAATTCCCGCGGCGACGCCCCAGACCCACCCGGGGATCTGGAAGCCGGGATCCTCATCATCCACTGAATCTTCAAGTTCGACGGCAGAAACGAGATCATCTTGTTCAGTGTCGCTTTTTGGCGGCTGGCGCACTTGCGGCTGCGGTTCAGTTTTCGGTTTGGGAGTTTGGTCCTGCGGAATGTCAGTCTCGTCAGGGGTTGGATAGAACGGAACCCAACCGACGCCTTCGAAAGCAACTTCAACCCAAGCGCTGACATCGTCACCGGTGATCTCGATAACGCCCGCGCTCTCAGGAACGTCAGGCGCAAAACCCATGACAACTCGCGCCGGGTAGCCGAGATGTCTTGCCATGAGAGCGAACGCCGAAGCGTATTGTTCTTCGTCGCCGATCATTTGGGCGCGCTCGAACAACGACTTCATACGGTCGGCACCGTGGCCGGCGCTCGAAGCAATCGAATCCGATGCCGCACCGTGGCTCAAGAAGCCGAAGCTGCGCAAGCTTTGCTCAATGGCGCGCAACTGTTCGATCGGTGTCGCGGCGTCTCCCGCGAACTCGGTTGCCTTGGCCGCGACGATGTCTGGAACGTTCGTGACGGAAGGCAAGTCAATGCGAGCAACCGGTGTGGTTTGAAGGGTGTCATCGGAAGGCAACTCTTGGCGATCAGCGACAACCTCATAGGTCATTCCCGACTTCACACCGCTCGTGACAACAGCGATTCCCGTTGCAGAGTTGTAGCGCAACGCTGTCGACGCGACTCCAGCCGAGTCAGGAAAATCAATGTCGCGCGGGTATCCGGCTCCCGGCAACCAGACATCACGGTATTCGCCGATCGACACGTCGATAGTGATGTTTCCGTCTTTCGTGACGAAATCCGCGCGTGGAATTTGCCGACCAACGAGTCTGAAAGAACCCGAACCACTCGAGTCGAGCTCTGTCCCCGTGACGTTCCACAGCTTGCCATCGTAGGAATCCATTGTTGCAACGCGGATCGTGTCGCCCGGCTGCAAGCCGCTGACGGACATGAGAACGTCATCGGTGAGATCTTTCGTGTACTTGCGGAAGCCAGATAGGGGGCTTGAGTACTGCAGAGGGTCGAATGGAGGATCAATATTCTCGCGCAGAACGAAGCGCTGTTCTTCCGCCGGCGCGGCACTTACTCCAATAAGCCCGCCGCCAATAATGGCGACGACCGCAATCGCCACGGTGCCGAGCACCTTATGACGTAGTACTCCGTTTTTGGCCGACAAACTCATGTTCTCGCCTGGCACCACGCGCCACGCCATCCAGATGAGCGCGATTATTGCGAAGGCAATTCCGCGTCCCGCTGCGAGATATGGCTCGACGGTTCCCATCAAAACACCGGTTACATAAACGGCAACGGGTGCGAGTAAGGCGACACCGGATCGAAGCGCTGTGCGGCGAGTGCGCACAAACCACCGTGCGGCGAGCGTGGCCGAGATGACTCCTGCGAGCCAACCGACAACGTAAGGGAGGACGGAAATGTAGTCGGGCGCAGCGACGGGAGCGGAGAGAGTGACGATGTCAGCCCAACCGAAGACCGCCCCAGTTGCTAGGCCGGCAAGAGTCTCAAGAGTCGGCAAAAACCCAAGGAACGCACGCTCTGGCATTGCCAACGCGCTTCCGAAAAGAAAATACGCGGCAATTACCGTCGTTGCGGTCAGCAGTGCGTCAAACCGAAGCCACGCGGCGAGCAAGGCGAAAGCGGTGCCGACGATAAGACCGCCGAGCCCCGCGAGCAGGTAGGTTGCCTCCCCAAATGACGTTGCAAACCCGAGAATGCCGATAGCACTGAGAGTCGTCAACACTGCCGTATCAACCCACACTCGTGGGCCGAGGTTGGCGAATTGCCGCTTCTTGTTGGTAGTCGAATCGCTCATTGTTAGCCGGCCGCCCGTCGCAGCACCTTGGGCAAATCGCTCAATTGACCAATGGTAAATACTCGCATTCCTGCGACAGGTTTGATGCTCGGTTGCGCGGTTTCGTCGCAGCGAATAGCAATCATGTTGGTGTCACTCGAAAACAACAGTTGAATGCTCCGGTAGTCGGTTGTGGTCATTTTCGAACCCGCAACAACCACGAGCACGCTCGGTGGTGGAAGTTTGCGAGTCACATCACGAGCAAACTCGCGAGCTCCCTCATGTCTCTGCGGAATAAGCGTCAGTCGGCACGAGTCGTCAAGCATCGATGTTGGGGTGTGAGTACGGAGTCTTCGAGTTTCCGAGACAACACTCATTTGAGTGCCATCCCGAATCACTTGACCGGCGATTGAGGCCATCGCTGAGACAGCAAGCTCAAACTCGCTCTCACTGGCGTAATAACCCGAGTACTCGCTTTGCACGATCGTCAGCTGCGAACGACGAGTCTCCTCGAACTGCCGCACCATCAGTTGGCCGGTACGAGCCGAGGAACGCCAGTGCACGTAGCGACGGTCATCACCGGGTTCATAGGAACGCAGTGCGTGAAAAGACAAGTCGTTGTTTGTAATGGTTTTGGTCACTTGACCTTCGAGGTCGCGCACAAGGCCTGCCGCTGAAGGCGCGAGGGGGACCGTGACAGGATGCACAAAAAGGTCGACGGGATCCGTCCAACGCACAGTTCGACGCAAGAGCCCCAGCTGATCGCCGCGCACCGAAACGGCGGGCCCAGCCACAATGACGGCGCGCCGATTTGTTGGCACGGCAAAAAGCTCTTCGTGCTCTTCGGCAGGCTTCAATCCCGGGATGCCGAACTCCGCGAGCCCCGTGCCAACAGGCAACTCCATCCGCGCTTGCAGCACGGCTTGTGAGCCCGTGTTTTTCACGAGCATGCGTCCGAGGGCTCGCTCTCCCACAACTACCCGGTTCGGACTCAACTCGATCAGAACGGAGTAGGTGGAGCGGCCGAAGAGGAAGGCTACGCACGCAACGAGTGCGATCAGCAGTGTGAAACCCAAATAGGTCAACTCTTGCCACCCGAGGACGAGCCCCGCAATGACCATTGCTGAACCACCGAGCGCGGCAAGCCAACCCGCGGGTGCGACAACCCCAACAATGGGCGCGAGCCTGCGGGAAATGAGCGTCCACACCGGCCCGGCGACCAGGAGAAAAGAGCGCCACGAACGTGTGACCGATGCCCACGAACGTTCCAGCCCATGCCGGGCGCGCGAAAGCACAGTCGTAGAACCAGAACCTCCCGCCGTCCGGGGGGCTTCCACGCTCGAGCGGGCGTCGGTCGCGGTTGTCATGCCGCGCTGTAGGCAGGTGGTGCGATGTCGACCAGAATTCGCGCGACGATGTCTTCTGCTTTGACACCAGCGAATTCGGACTCAGGGTCGACGATGATCCGGTGCGCGAGCACAGGAATTGCCAAGTCGCGCACGTCATCGGGAGTGACGTAGCCACGACCGGAGGTCATCGCCCAGGTCTTGACTGCGCGCGCGAGAGCGAGAGCGCCTCTCATACTCACACCGAGCGCAACGTCTTTGTCGGCACGAGTGGCCGACACGATTTCGCTCACGTATTCCATGATCGATGCGTCGACAAAAACTTCCGAAGCCATCGCGGACATTGTGACGATTGCGTCGGAGCCGATGATGGGGGTGATGCCGGAAGCGCGAGAGCGGTTGGCGGCATCCATTAGCAAGTTAACTGACGTCTGGTGGTCAGGGTAACCGAGAGTCGTCTTGATGAGGAAGCGGTCGAGCTGCGCTTCAGGGAGCTTGTAGGTTCCCGCTTGCTCAACAGGGTTCTGGGTGGCGATAACCATAAACGGGGCGCCAACGGAGTGACCGACGCCGTCGATCGTGACGACACCTTCTTCCATGACCTCGAGCAGCGCGCTCTGGGTTTTAGGGCTCGCTCGGTTGATCTCGTCGGCAAGAACGACTGACGCAAAGATGGGCCCGCGGTGAAACTCGAACGCTCCCTTGCTCTGGTCGTAAATTGTCACACCGGATACATCGGAGGGAAGCAAGTCAGGAGTGAACTGAATGCGCGAATGGGTGCCGTCGAGAGTATTCGCTAGAGCTTTCGCGAGCACAGTTTTTCCCGTGCCCGGGTAGTCCTCCAACAAAACGTGCCCATCGGAAAGCATTGCTGTAAACACAAGCCTGATGACGTGCCTCTTGCCGAGGATCGCTTTGTCGACGTTGTCGACTAGCTTGCTGAATGCATCAGCAAACCATGCTGCTTGTTCGGGTGTTACTGCCACTTGTTCAGTCCTTTGGTGAGTAGGGAATTGACAATTACCAACTGTTTACGACGTTTGACTGAACGCCGTTGACAGTCACGTAGTAGGTGGGGAAGCCGGAATAGCAGAGCAAGTCACCGTTGAAGTTCGACGGCAAGTTATAGACAGTGCCGGTAATCGGACTTCCACCGTAGTTGTAGCAAACAACACCGACGGTCCCGGCCGGGTAGTTGGTGAGTGTCAGGTGGAAGTAGTACCCGCTCGTGGTGGGGTGCTTAGCTCCACGACTGAGTGTCGCGGTTGGCGGGGCGGGGGCGACCGTCGTACTTGCGCTTGCAAATGGTCCACACAGTCCACCCGCGTTACAGGCTTGCACCTGGAACGTATATGTTCCCGCGCCAACGGACCGTCCACCACCGCTCGTCGAGCCCGTGCCGTTAGCTCCCCCGGTTGTGCCTGCCGTGTAACTCCAGTTGTAGGTCACAGCACCGCCACCGGTATCGCCAGGAGCTGCCCAACCGGGAGTGATCGTTGAGTTAGCGGTCGAACTGCTTCGAGACAGCGAGACCGACGAAGGAGCGCCTGGAGTTCCGTAGGTCGTAATCGTGCGGGTTCCAGAAACTGTTGTACCGACCTTGTTGGTAGCCGACACCGTGATTGTGTTGATCTGCCCGTTCGTGCGGCCCGTGAATACACACGCAACTCCAGCGCTGCAGGCCTGGTTGACCGTTGGCCCAGCGCCCGTGACTGTCACCGTGTATCCGGTGATCTCAGCACCGTTGCTACTCGCCGGAGCTTGGAAAACAACGTCTACTCGTTGCGTGCTCGGGTTTGTCGCGGTGATCGATGTCACGGGCTCAGGAGCCGAAGCAACCACAACAGTGAGGCGGCCTTGAACTTCGCGCGCTTGAGTGTCCGTTGCGTCGCGCACGGTGTAAATAACGCTCAGGGTTCCGGATTTTGTTGTTCCGGTTGCCACTGTTATGGCAGAGCTTGTGAAAGAAACATCGGCTCCCGTGTAAATGGGGCCCGTCGACTCGAACTCCGCGCCAACAATCGTGAGGTCTTTGGGGACAGCCGCGAAGGGGTTGAAGTCGTTTGCGAGAGCGTCAATAACGTAGGTCGAGCTCGCCCTGCCTTCGGGCTCGATGTCCTCAGTAGTCTGCGCGAGGGGCCGCGTCGAGTCGACGGTGCGAACCTCAATTTGCCCTGGCACCGTGAATTCGCCGTAGTTGACCGTGAAGTTGAGCACAGTCGATGCGCCAGGTTGCACGCCGAACTCTGAAGAGATCGACACCGTCGAACCGGAAAGCGTTGCTTGGATGTCAGACGTCGCGCCCGTGAAATCGCTATAGGTCAGTTCTCCAAGAATCCGCGCACTCGGGTGGGCGCTGAGTGAACGCAGGTCGATAGTTGTCGTTGTTCCGTCAGACTCGATCGCAGCAGTCGAGTTGGAGAACGTTGGAGGCACGTCTTCCATGTTCGGGTCGCCAACGGTAATCGGGAGCGAGATTGTGGCTTGACTCCCGCTCTCGTCGCTCGCGGACGAACCATCGGTGACTTTAAACGTGAGCATCGTCTGCCCACGGAAATCGGTCTCTGGCTTATAAGCGAGCCTGAACTCATCGAGCACGAGAGGGTCGCCATTGGCACGTCCCGCCGAAGCGGTATCGGCTTCGATGATTCGAGCATCGCGGCCCGACGGCACGATGAGAATGTCCTCGAGTCTCCACTCCCCCGAGCCATTCATGCGAATTACTTGCGGCTCAAGAGCGGGGTCAAGATACGGTGGCAAATCGCTCGTGTAAGCCGGAACCACGAGGAAAGCACTCGCGCTCAGTTCGTCAACCTCGTTGGTGAGCGTGTAGGTGACAGCCTGACGAGTGTCACCGAGAGTGACCCTGACGATACCGTTGCCCAGCGGCTCAGCATTGCCAGCGTTGGGCCCCTCAAGGCTAATCACGAGGTCATCGATGAGCCCACCGGGGTTCTGCGCGCCGTCGAGAACGTTTATGTCCACGGTCTCGGCGCCGATGACGTCCTTCAACTCTATGACGTGATCGATTGCCGACGGCGGCTGCACAGGAGCGTCGGTGGAGACATTGACTTTCACAAAAGCGTCATCAGTACCGCCATTGCCATTCGAAATCTCGTATCGAAGAATGAACGTGCCCTCAGCCTCGCCAGCTTCGACCACTACAACCTTGTCATCGACGCTCGCCGTGATGCCTTCTTGCACTTCGAGCAGTTCAGGCACAATCTCGATCGAATAACCGTTGGGATCGGAGTCGTTGCTCATCACTGGAATCGACGCGACACGGCCGGGACGCACCGCAACTACATCGTCCACAGCAGTCGGAGACAGAACTGTATCTGGCCTCGGAATCACTCCGACACGAATGACTCCGGTCGCCGAAGCTCCAAGAGCATCACGAACTTCGTAGCTGAACTCGTCGGTGCCCGCACTGTCTGGGTAAGCCTCATACGTGAGCGCCGTGCTCGAAGTCGCAGCGATTTCGCCCAAACTCGCTCCACCCGCGCTGACAAAAACTACCGAGTCGCCGTCGGCGTCGATTCCGTCGAGTGGAATGTCAACGGTAACGGGTGCGCCCGCAAATACTCGAGCCGTGAGAGGTCGGGGGATGGGAACTGCGTTGTTCTCTTTGTCAATCGCAAGCACCGTAAAAATCACGTTCGCTGTCGACGACTCGTTGAACGCATCCGTGATTTTGTAGGTGGCTGTGTACGTTCCTGGTACTGACGGAGCCTGAAGGCGCACAGTCTCGTCGCTCACAAACACCAGACCGTCATCGGACACAGTTGTTTGCACGAGCTCAGGCTCAAGAATCATGCGAGCGCCGTCGGGGTGGAAGTCGTTGTCGAGTACGTGAACAGACGCAATATCCCCCACACGAACCTTCACGGTGTCGTTGGCAGCGATGGGCGCTTGGTGTTTAGACAGCTCGGGAACCGGTACCACCGTGATTCCCGCTGTGGACGACGTGATGCCATCGGAGATCGTGTAGGTGAACTCCACAGCCTCGGTCATGCCAGAAGGAGCCGTGATGCGCAACATCGTGCTGTTGAGAATCTCAACCGACAAACCGTCGAGCCCCAGGCCCAAATCAATACTCTGGATTCCCAGAACTCGACCAGCCGGCGACACGTCGTTGTTGAGAGCGGGAAGCAGCGTTGGTTCGTTGGGTCGCAAGTAAGCGGTGTCTTTGACCGCGATGGGTGGCAACGGCGCGTCAGGGTCTTCGAGAACGTCAACACGGATGATGCCGATCGACGTCGTTATGCCCGCAGCCAAGGTGTACTTGAAGTAGTAGGTGCCCGGCTTATCGCTGCGAACAGTCACGAGCCCGGTATCACCAGAAAGATTTGCTGTCGCTCCCTCGGTGAGAGCCTCAACAAGCGAGATACTGAGCGAGGCTCCAGACGGCGAGAGGTCGTTGTCGAGGGGAGCAATTTCTATCGGATCGCCCACAAAGGTTGTGCCGAAGTCGGGAGTGCCGATCGGGTTGAGTGTGCCCGCTTGAGCGACCTTGATAACAAGCTCACCCGTCGCGACTTCTCTGCCGTCAGAAACTGAGAACGTCACGGTCTTGTCACCGAGTTCAGAACTCGTGTGCGTGAAGGTGATGAGACCGTCGGGCGTGAAACGCACGACATCGGCAGTGTCGGGGCTTGCGCCCACAAGAACAAGGTCATCGCCGTCGGGATCAACCCAGTCTGCGAGAACGTTGTAACTGATCGTTTGACCAGCTTCCACGCTTGTAGAACTCACTCGCGTCGACACGGGAGCGACGTTTTCTTCCATGGGGCGGACGAGTACGTTGACTTGAGCTTCAGCAACACCACCGGCGCGGCCATCCGTCACCGTGTAGCGGAAGGAAACTGTTCCTGTCGCACCAGCTGCCGGCACAAATTGGAGAGCACGGTTGCCGTCGATGTACTGCAGGGTGCCTGCGGCCCCGGAGATGTCACTCGTGCCAAGAATCGTGAGCACATCACCGTCAGGGTCAGTGTCGTTATCGAGCACGCGGATGATCGTGGTTTTACCCGGACGAACTCCGACCTCGTCTGGCCGTGCGATAGGTGGCCGGTTTTGTTCGGTGCGCTCAGCGAGAGTGTCTTCGAAAGACTGCTGGGAGGCCTTCTCATCGCCTTCCTCACCCTCGTCCTGATCGGGCGGGGTAACTTCTTCCCAGTTATCGACGAGAACCATGCTTTCGGTGACAAGCCACGTGTTGCCGTCGAGAACGTTGTTGAGAGCTATGACGTTTTTGTTGACACGGAATTCAAGCACTGAGCCCTGGACGACATTGGGGATGTCGTCGATGTAGGGGTCTTTGCCCTCGCACGCACCGAGGTAGCGCTTACCACTGGCCCATGCACCGTGGATGCACTCCCCCAGCACGACGGGAGCTGACGCTTCGCTGGGTGAAGATGCGGCCGGTGAAACCTCAGCATCGAGCGCTTCGATGGAACCGTCGAACCCCACCTTGAGGAGCGAGTCGCCCGTAGCCACAACAACAAAGTCTCGAGCTGCGCCGGCCTGCTGCAAGCGAAGCGCAGGCTCTGGGAGCTTGACGACGGTGCCATCATCAAAAATCAGTTCGTTGCGCTCCGTGTCGAGAGCTACTGCACGATCGCCCACAGCCGTGAGGAAAAACTCCCGCGCGCCAAACTGTCCTCGTTGTTCTGGCTCGCCGCCTTCAGCAATTTTTGAGAACGAGCCGTTGAGCGGCGACGCGACCCACACTGACCCGTCACGTGTCGCGATGGCCTGAGCGCCTTCGCCAAACTCGCCAACAGCGGGATTGGTCTCTGGGTCAAACTGCAGTTCGCCGCTCGTGGGCACCGTCCACAGTTCACCGGTGCGGGGATCCACAATCGTCATGATCGCTTTGCCGTAGGAGACAGTCGCTGCCGGCGGCAGTGCGATTCGCTGGCCCAGGTTGGTGTACGCGGGGTCAATTCGTTCTATCGACGACAAGTCTTTGTCGTAGACAAAAACGTCGTCGCCGTCTTGCATGACATCGAAGTCACGCGAAGCCATTGTCACGCCGCCATTGAGCTCAGAAATCTGCATGTTGAGGCGCCCGGTGACGAGGCTAATCCCATTGGTCACCCACACGTCTTTTGCGTTGAGTTCAACATCGGAGATGGGGAATCCCTCGTGCACGATGGCGAGAGTGATGGGTGCTCCGATGACAAGCGCAAGCACGAGCGTCGAAGCAATCGATTTTTTGCTTCCAAAGAGAGCGCTCAGCCTCATGCCATGCCCCCTGAAAATTGTTTCACCTGCGATACCCCGATTGCGGGCGATACTAGCACTTGAAGATTTCCCAAAAATTACGTTAACCGATAGGTAGAACGCACGTCCTATTCGAACTGTGAAAGTCTCGCGTATCCCTGCTAGCAACCACAATGGGCAGTCCTCCCCATGCCCACCCCAGTTCGAGGGTGATTACGTGAAAACGACTGCCACACTCCCCAACAAGCGCAGTTCGAGACCAGAGACCACTCTACAGATCGTTCCGTGCACTCAATCCACGACAATGGGATTGTCGAGCATCGACAAGTGGTCGATGCTCACCAATCGAGTCGAAACCGCATACTCAACGAGCCGCGCGCGACGATTCGTCGCAAGATTGCCTCGACCACCACGAAGCCCAGAGACCCCGACCTTGTCGAGTTTCTCGCACACGTTGTCGAGCTTTCGATTGAACGCCGTGAGCGTCCAACCGAGCCTGTCGGCAGCTTGAGCAGATGTCGGAATCTCGGCGCGACCAGGAATACGTTGCAAGAGCACGTTTTCGGCGAGCGCAACAATCAACTGGCGTTGGCTTTTCGTCAACGGCATGGGCTCGATAGTAGTTTGCCCTGTGGAGCCCGAAAGCAGAGAGGATGACGAGTAGAAGTCATCCTCGGAGTGAATCGTGAAGTCGTAGGTTGTTGCTCCGGCTGTGAACAACACATGCATTTGCTGAAACACGATGGGCAACCGGGCCCCCGGCGACAACCAGGCTTGAACGTGACCCGATGCGTCAGTCACTGTTGCCGACAGCAACGCGCCAACATTGCCAAGCCACCACAAACCGAAATCCGGATAGATCTGCAGAAAGTGTCGATGCAAATACGGATTGTCGTCGATCACCACATCCGACTCTCGGCCGATTGATAGACCGTCAGGCTCGGCAATATCGAACCACTCTCCGCAAAACTCTAGACGGAGGTTTTTCACGGGACGCACATTGCGAGGGGTTCAGGAGACAGGTCTCCGCTGCGCCTCACCCACACATCGATACATACCGTTGAACCGGGAGTAACCCCGCTGATCTCAACAGAGGACTCAGTCGTGGGGACGCGGCTCTCGTCGCTAGCCCCGTCGGTGCGTTGCCACACAAAAGTATCCCCCTCCTTGCCCGTCTCGTTGGCCCACGTAAACACGATCGACGTGCCATCAGCATTCGGGCTCGTCGACACGGCCGTTGGGGACGGGATCGACGAAGTAACTAGTGGGCCATCATCGGAATCGGCAATAGGCACTTCAGCCTGCGTCTCAGGCTCTGGTGAATCGCCGGCAAACAGCGGAGGCAAGACAACAATTGCCGCAATGGCAATCGTCGCAAGAACTGCCGCAGAAACACCAATAACGAGACCGGTCTTGCTCTTTGGAGCCTCGCTCACAGCTTCGACGGCCGGCTTCGACCTCACAACAGTGTGTTCAGTGACGGGGCTCGAGTCAGCGACGATGCGCGGCGCGGACGTGACGGGACCCGCTTGCTGCACAACTGGCACGCCCCGAGCGCGAGTCGCGTCGAGCTCTGGCACGTGCGACGGCGGCGGCGTGATCGTCGACGGCGCTCGTGGAGCGACCGCGGGCGCTTGTGCTATCGACACGACCGATCGAGCTCGCGTGGCATCCTCGTGATCATCGTCGCGGGGAGTCTCGGGCGCTTGAACATCCATGTTCGGGATGTCGATTGTTGTCGGTGAATACGAAAGCTCAAGCTCAACACGTTGCAAGGCACGCGCGAAGTCGAGAGCCGTGGAGAACCGCTGCTCACGACTAACCGCCATGCCCTTGCGCAACACCGCGAGCAACGAGGGTGGGATGTCATCCCGATCCATAGGGGTGATCGCGCCGCGCTCGATGCGACTCATGAGGTCAAGACTCTGGTTAGAACGGCCGGGTACTTCGAACGGAGTACGCCCAGCGAGGAGAGTGTAGATGGTCGCAGCAACCGAGAACACGTCGGACCGCACATCGGGCTTGGGGTCGTCTTCGAACATCTCGGGGGGCGACCACGGGATCGACATGCCGACGGCCTGGCTGCCCGTTGACGTGCCCGTGCTCTCGATGTCTCCTTGAGCTGCCGAAAGAATTGGAAGGTCTTCTTCCACGGCCGAGGAGATTCCGAAGTCGGTCAAAGCCGGCCAACCGTAGTCATTGGTGAGCACGTTTGCCGGTTTGATGTCACGGTGCAGAATTCCAGCAGCGTGAGCTGTCGCCACGGCGCTCGACAATCGCACACCAGTCTTCAATGCTTCGACAACGGTGAACGGCTGTCTCTTGTATCGATCGGCCATGCTGGGGCCAGAGCAATACTCCATGATGAAATACGGGCGCAAGTCGTCTGAGACGTCCGCGTGGTAGATCGACACGATGTACGGATGCGCAGACAACTGCGCCATGAGGTTTGCTTCAGCGACAAACGCCGCCTGATTGGCCTCGGTCAAGTCCTCGGTAAGAAGGACCTTCACTGCGACTCGGCGCTTGGGCAACGCTTGTTCGTACAGGAAGACGTCCGAAAAGCCGCCCGAGCCGAGGAGCTTAACAAATGTAAAGCCCTTGAGATCGGGCGCTTGGCTTGGAGTGCGACGCATCAGGCTTCTCCCACTGTGAGGGTTGCGCCATCGCCGAGGTCAATCACGGTGCCGACGATGACCGCTGTTGGTTCTCCCTCGCGGAGTTTTTGCGGAGGTTTACCTGGCAACACAACCATCGTTCCGTTTCGCGAGTGCAAGTCGGTGACAACGACTGTGCCTCCCTCAACGGTGAGCTGTGCGTGAGTTCGGGAAATATCTTGGTTGGGTGTCGACATGCTCACCAAGCGAGGCACTTTGCCACCAGGAACACGCGTGGCGCTCGGGGCTCGACCGATAACAAGTGGTTGGTCAAGGTGCTCCCGGCCTCCCGTGGAGAGGTCGACGTAGAGCGAAGGAGCTGGTGCCTCTTCTGCGGCCGCTTGTTTTTGGGCTCGACGTGCGGCGCGCATTGCGGCAATGTCGGAGACCATCATGGTGTGGCCATCGTGGTCTCCCGCTTGCTCAGCCGGGGCGCTGGCTGCTGTGGAACCCGCCGCAGGAGCAGGGTGGTCTGAGTGTTCGTCGTCAGCCTCAACGCGAACGGCTGCGTCTTCAACTTTACGAAACACCGTCTCGCCGAACAAATAGTCGTAGCTGTCACCGCCCGCGTCCTCCGCGGACTCCCCAGTGGCGCTGGGTGGCGGGACAATCATGGATGCCGACTTCGCAACAGGCGGCGCCGAAACAGTCTGGCCAACCATCGTCGCTTCGGAGATTTGTGTTGCAGGCGGCTCGACGACGTGAGCTGCTTCGGGTTCGGGCTCGGGAACGAGTGCCGGCGCGGGCGCCGCAACTGGCGCTGGAATCGGTTCGGGAACAGTCTCGGGCGCTGCTTGCTCTGGAGCCGCTTGCTCCGCAGCTACAACGGTGGCCGCTACGGCAGGCTGAGCAGGTGCTGGCGCCGGTGTTGCATCTAGCGACCCGGGATGTGCCGCGAGAGTGCCGACGGCAAATCGCGACGCGAGCGTCACACCGCTCGATAGTGGGAGTTCGGGACCGGCTGCATCGGCAGCAATCACGCCTTCGAAACCGATTGCATTTGTGACGGTCTGTTCTACCCAGCTCGAAACGCCTGCCCCAGAAAAATCCTGAACTCCCGCGGCCGAGTCGACTTTCACAGTGAGAGCGCCACGAACAAGAACTGTCGCCGATGAGTCGCTCGCACCAACAAGCATGAAGGAAGGGGCGCCCGAAATGCCGCCGCTAGTGATTTGGTCAAGAATCTGACCTGGGCTTGCCGACTGGCTCACCAAGGCCCAGAGGCCCGAGACCAACGGAGAGTCTGCGGGGACATCGATCATCAATATTGTCGAGCCGTGGCACAACAACACCCACCCCACCGACGGCGCGGAAACGTAGCTGATCTCGGTCACAGGACTCCTAGCGTCGGGGAAGTGTCTCTTCGAGGTGGGGAGGCAGAGCTTCCACGTCGCTCAATTCACTCGAGGTGTCGTCAGAAGTGAACAATACTGTGGACTCAACAACAACAACAGTAACGTTGTCGCCTCCACCCGCCGAAAGCGCGGCTTTGACGAGCCGGTCAGCCGCTGACTCATCGCCAGTGGAAGCCGAAAGAACAGCGGCGATCGTCGCGTCGTCGAGTTCTTTTGTGAGTCCATCGGAGCAAATCACAAATCGTTGTGTGCCGCCAACAGGCAGCAGCCACACGTCCGCTTCGATATCAGCGTCAATGCCGATCGCTTTTGTAATGACATTGCGGTCGGGGTGAACTGCAGCCTCGAGTGCAGTGATGAGACCTCCGTCGACCATTTCTTGCACCGCAGAGTGGTCGACGCTCACTTGCGTAACTGTCAAGCCATCCCAGCTGTAGACGCGGGAATCACCGATATTGAAAGCCATCCAATGGCACTGTTCGGAGCCGTCGTTCTGAACGAACGCCACTCCAGACAACGTGGTTCCTGCAAAGTCGTCTGCCGAAATGTCTTGAACTGCAATATTGGCTTGCCGCACGGCCTCAATGACGTCAACCGAGGTCACCGGTTTGTTGCCAACAAGCAATGACTCAAGAACTCGTGACGTTTCTTGACTCGCGCGATCTCCGAAAGCGTGCCCGCCCATTCCGTCGGCGACCATAAAAAGTGGTGGTGCTGCAACGAAGCTATCTTCGTTGATCTTGCGAACGTGGCCCTTGTCAGTTGCGGCGCTCACCGTAAAGGAAACTGTGGCGTGCGGAAGATTCCACGCATAGTCGCGAGTCATAGCCATGCCACCCCATCCTGATTTAGTGCAAATGTAGCAATATCTCTCAGTTCGACGAAATGCCGACCATGGGTAAAACTACCCATCCCCCAGATCGACCGGTCAAATTGGCCACGTGGCCTTACGCGCGTTCTAGCCTCGCCACAAAATCACCGAGCGCTATGCGGGCACCACCGGTGAGTCGAGTTCGCTGGCCGTCACGCAAATCGATGAGTTCTCCGTCGTCACGCGTCACTACAGTGCCATTGAGCGAGAAGAGATCGACGACAACGAGTCCCAGTTCATCTGTCTCGAGCCGCACGTGAGTTTTAGACATCGACGTCGTCGGGTCTTCCAGCGTGATCAGTTCAGCATCCGGCCATCTGTCGTCGTGAGTAGCGGCTCGACCAACGAGCACTCGCGCGCCACAATCCATAGTGCGACCATCGCTCAACACCAAGTGCCACTTCGGAACTATGGTCTCGAAAGAAAGGTTCCACGCGGCGTCGTCGTCCACGTTGTTCGCGTCGTGCGCGGGAGTTCGAGAGTGAGCTCGCGCTTGTTCTTCGGCCTGACGCAGCGCCTCGGCGATAAGAGCCGTGGCGTCGTCTCGAGGAATTGTGTGGGACGGACCGGCGGCAAATCCACTGTCTTCTTCAGTAATCAGATCCGGAATCGACCACACTGTCGACGGTTCGCTGTCAGGTTCGTCAAGCGGAACACCCGGAGAGTCCATCGGCCAGACGGGCGGCTCTGGTTGGGACTGCCACTCGGATTGGGCTTGCGGCTGCGATTGTGGGGCGGCGGGCTTTCTCAGGCCAGGCGGAAAATCTGGCTGCTGTGGTTCTTGTGCGCCTTGCGTGGTGGGGAATGGCGCAGGAGCAAAGGATGAGGCACCGTCAATGTCAACAGGTTGCGCGCCCCGCGGAGGCGGCGGTGCCGATGCGTAAGCGGTGCTGGGTGGCGGGGGTGGCGGACTCGAGTCGGCCGTCGCGCGTGCTGGAGTCGGCGGCACCTGTGCCGAGGACGGTGCCGGCGCGGCTTGCGCGGGAGGCGGAGGCGACGCGGGTGCGGGCCGTGACGGCGGCGGCGCGGCAGCGGGAGGCACAAAAACTGGCGGCGGCAACACGACACGATCCGAAGCAGATGGCGGCGGCAAGTGCATGCCAGACAACTCCGGCGGGCTCTGAACGGGCGTGCCGCACGTTGCGCACAACACCGCTTCTGGTGTTAGTGGCGCGCCACAACGCACACAATTCATGTTGGACCCGATTCTTGCCTGACTGTGTCCCAAGCCTAGAGGCATAGTTAGCTCACAGAAAGCCTGCATCCACAACACCACCACCCCAGTGCGAGGGTGCCCCGGCGGCTCGGGGCGCCTCACCATTTAGGACTCGGGTGCGGACTCCTCTGGCGCTGTCGGTGTGCCCCCAACGAGCTCAGAGATCGGTGCGGACTCGCCGCGGCGTGCATCCACCCGAATTTTTATGAGGCTCGCAATTGTCGCAATGGCCATTGCCCCGAGAATCACGCCGAGAGATGTCCACGTGCTGATCTCGGGAGCCCACTCAACGTGCTGGCCACCGTTGATGAATGGCACCTCGTTTTCGTGAAGAGCGTGGAAAACAAGCTTGACACCGATGAAGGCGAGGATGAACGCAATGCCGTACTTCAAGTACACGAGCTTCTCGATGAGGTCGCCGAGCAGGAAATACAGCTGTCGAAGTCCCATGAGGGCAAATACGTTGGCGGTGAAAACGATGAAGGGACTCTGGGTGATTCCAAAGATCGCGGGGATCGAGTCGAGTGCAAAAACAAGATCTGTCGTGCCGATGGCGATAAACACAACGATCATCGGGGTAAACACCTTCTTGCCATCAATCACCGTGCGCAGCTTCGAACCCTCATAAACATCTGAAATAGGGATGTGACGGCGCAAGAATCTGATGACGCCGCTTTCCTTCTGTTCCATCTCGTCATGGTCAGTTGTTGCTTGCTGAATGGCAGTGAACAACAGAAATGCGCCGAAAATGTAGAAGATCCACGAGAAGTTTTCGATCAACTGAGCGCCGAGAATAATGAAAATGGCACGCAAGACAAGAGCAATGAGAATGCCAACCATGAGCACCTCTTGCTGGTACTTCCGTGGCACCGAAAACCTAGCCATGATGATGACAAAAACAAAAAGGTTGTCGATGCTCAGGCTGTATTCGGTGATCCACCCGGCGATGAATTGTCCAGCGTGCTCGGCGTCACCCAGCACCAACATCAGCAAAGCGAAGACAAGCGCGAGCGCGACATAGAAGCCGACCCACAGTGCCGATTCCTTGGTTGTCGGAATGTGGGGGCGCTTGTAGGCAAGCACGAGGTCCGCAGCAAGGATGAGCACGAGCACGACGAGAGAGCCGATTTCGAACCATGCGGGCAGGGCGAGTTCCATGAACATCCTTCGAGGTGAGAGAGGTGTGAAATGTGAATCCACGGGTGGGTACAACAAAACCCGAAAGTCTCTCCCGCAATCCGAAACCTGCAGTTTCACATTGCCGCTATGCCCGGAGCTTCGACACTGAAGCTCGTGTTGACGAACATAGCGAGGTGGGATACTCCCCTTCGCTTGGATCAGACTACACACCAACAGCGCGCCGCTAGTGATCGGGCACACAAAAGCCAGCTTCGAGATAACTCGAGCGGGCTTTTTGTGTTCGGTTAGTTCGCAATTCTCGAGAGAATTTCTCGCAAACTCAGTGTTGGTGACCCCAACGGGATTC
>Ga0070745_1000493_pt1 | contig 23655 bp, 26 predicted proteins | sample VirMetDEL_Mar_4_FD_77438 | JGI IMG/M metagenome (GOLD analysis project Ga0070745, IMG submission 77438) | Aqueous microbial communities from the Delaware River and Bay under freshwater to marine salinity gradient to study organic matter... | ecosystem: Environmental > Aquatic > Marine > Coastal ...
GTTGAATTTTCAAATATGCAGATCGTAGTCCAGCAAGTATCGGTAGATCCTAGATATGAGGCGGGAATGATTAAGAAAATGAAGGATGGGGGTTCTATTGAGATTGATATTCCCAGCGTTACTAATTACAAGCACTCCCTCTTATCTTCCAATAGAAATGCAACAGTAAATCTTCAAGTTTCTAATACAAGAGCAAAATCTATGATAGTTATTCCAAGTGACGCGAAGGTTCTAAATCCAGCTCAATTAATCGGTGGTTTAGCATCTACATATGAAGAAGAATCAACCAGTATGGATGGTCGGCTCCATTCTATCCGAAGCGGCCAAGTTGGGATTATTGATAGGCTTACATCTTATCAATTTCTGATTGATGATAAATTGGTACCAACCCGTCCGATAGTAGTTTCAAAGATAAATAAGGGCGTATCGATTGCAGCCCAGCCTCTGGTAGAATTAGAGAAAGCTCTAAATCAAGCTGGTATTGTTCCTCGTTCATTTGTAGATTACAATCGTAATTTCTGTATTGGCCGAGCATATGCTCTAAATGATGGAGTAGCAAATCTGAATAATAAGACAAATCAATTGCAGCTATTATATAATGAAAGCACGGCCGCGGGAGTAGATCAAGCTCCGGCTCATAATAAACTCCTCTATTGTATGCTCTTCCATCTCCGAAGAATTTCAATCAAGGGAGATAGCGTAGTTGTTGGCCTCTAAATATTGAGTTAAAATTTGGTAAAAAAAAATATATTATAATAATATAAATGAGTTTTACTAATGATAAAGATAGTGACAATTACGCAACTGATAAAAAAGGATGGGAAATAATAGAAGATTTTATTCCAAAAGATAAAATTATATGGGCGCCGTTTTATTGTGACGGGAAACAGAAAGAATATTTTGAAGAGATGGGGTACGATATAATTCATCAAGATAAAGATTTTTTTGAATATGAACCGGATAACTACGACCTAATAGTTGATAATCCTCCATTTAGTAAATGGAAAGAAGTATGTAAAAGATTAAAAGAATTAGATAAACCATTCATATTAGTTGGATTTTCAAAAATTCTTTTAATGAAACATTTTCAAAGATTGTTTAAAGATCATTTGCAAGTAATTATCCCATTTACAAGGCCAACATTTACTCATTTAACTAATCCTAAAAAAGGATATACTCCTCCATATGGAGTTCAATATTACTGTTATAAAATGAATCTACCGAAGGATTTAATATTTATCGATTGATATTTTCTATCAATTTTTTTTAAATTTTTTTTATAAAATTATTTTATATTGATATTATATAAAATGAGCGTATCAAAGAAATATTTATCTATTCAACCGAGTAATGTTCCAAGCACGGGGAAGGTATCATTTGCGAGAGGTAATCCTATCTTAACTATTACTCTTGGCCGTCAAGATGCTATGTTAGATTTATCTTCTCTCCGCCTCAACGCTGAACTGAATATTTGGCGAGATGCGGCTGGAACTCTTCATCCCACCGGTACAGCGGGCCAAGCCGTAGAATTAAGGGCTTCTCATAAATTAGGAGCTTATGGAGTTATAGATCAGTTAGTTTTCAGACACGCTGAAACGAAGCAAGTTATAGAGCATATCAGACATTATGGCCGATTTATGTCTTCTTATCTTCCCGTAATGGCTGGTATGCAAGATGTAGCCGGTCACCTTGGAGAAACAGCTCTTATCTATCCCAATTATAATTCATTTAGGGATAGTATAGTTAGAAATACGGCTGGAAGTAAATTTTCAATTCCTCTCCCTAGCGGTCTCACTCTTGGATCTTCTTCTCTCCCTCTATCAAAATTACCTCTTGAAATTGAGATTCATCTAGCTCCGGACAGCCAGTTTTTCTATTCTTCTGATGGAACTACAACAAATCTCGCTAATGCTTTTTATGAATTAAGCGATATTGAGCTATCGTGCGAGGTTGAATATGGAGAGCAAGCACCGGATAAGGGAGTATTTGCTTTTAATTCTATCACCTCTTATTTCTCAACCCTTGAAAGCACTAACTCTATTATTAATTACAATCTGGGATTAACAAAAGTCCTTGGTGCATTTGTAAATTTTGTCCCATCGAATTTTGTAAATAATTTAGCCCAAGATGGATTTTTGACTTATATGCCGACGCTGGCTGCGAATGCGGCTGGAACTGGATTAGGAGGCGTAGCAAATATTGAAAAAATAGCTTTCCTCCGTAATGGCGAGCGTTTCCCATCAGCCTTTGAGGTAGATAGCGTTAGAAAATCAAACAATCTTACAACTGTCGCAGATAGTCAGATTATTAAGAGTTTCTTATCTTCAATTATCCCAGAAAAACATCATACAAGGACTAGTGCTTCTCCTCTAACTACTAATAGAAATTTTACGGCAAATCAGAGTGCAACAACTGGATATCGATTTATTCCAGATACCGGAGCTGTTTATGGCGTCGGCGTACTTTATGATATGCTTGATAGCGAAGGAGTTGATTTCAGCAGTTCTCAATTTTCTATTCAGATGACAACCGGTTTAGATGATGGAAATCCTATCTCGGCTTATCTATTTATCAAGTCCAAGGTTGTTGTAGCTTGGGACGCTCAAATGGGAGTGCAAGTTATAATGTAATTTTTTCTATTGATTATTTTTAATTTTTTTATTTTTTTTAAATTTTTATATATTTAAATTATATAAAAATGACTGATTCTATGGATACATCTGATGTAAGCGCTGATAGAATTCCCGATCTAATTAAGGTAGGAGCCATCCCGTCTTCTTACGGCCAGATGCTCTCTACGGATGTGATTGATCCGGTGACGTTTTCTCAAAATAGAGTAAGATTTACTCTTCAAAGGGTCGCTGGATTTCTTCATTCAAATTCAAAAATTACTCTCGCAATAACTCCTCTAACTACAACTACTGCATTTTATCCTCTCAATATTGGGGTAAGTAATTTAGTACAGTCCGCAGCCCTTCGTATTGGAAATAAGACTGTATGTGAAATTGATGATTATCAACATTTTCACCACTATCAATCGATGTTTGTTTCAAATGAAGATAATAAAGAAAGAGAGCAATATTTAAGTCAGAGATGTATTAATCATAAACCGGTATATGATGATCGCGCAGCCAATACAACTGATAAGCCTCCTAATTCTGCAAAGAAAATTGGCCTTGATGTTGGTCGCAATCCTACGGTTCCAGCCGCTGGCGGAGCGGGTGCATTCCAACTTCTTCCCTTTCAGCTTCATTCAGCCGCCTCGGCACAGACAATAGCTGATGCTCCGGTCTATTCTGTTTATCTTTCTGATCTATTCCCATTTTTAAGATTTAATCAGCTCCCTATGTTTATGCTGAATGAGGAAGTTCATATTGATATCGAATTTACCCCCGTGACATCTTCTCTTACTGGCGCGGCTCTGTCTCGTCGTATGTGTGTCGCTAATAGTGACGCAGCCGAGAATGCAGTTGAATATCAGATCAACCAAGATGAATGCAAACTCATTTATGATAGTATTTCATATGATGGAGAAATTATGGAAAAATACAGACAGCAGAACCAGAAATTAGTATTTTCCTATGTTGATTACAGATTAGCCAAGCGCACTGGCTCGGAGGCAGCTTTCGCTGATCTTACCTTCCAGCTCGGAGGTAATGGCCGCCTTGTTTCCAAGGTACTTTTTGGATTACAGAAGAACGAGAATTTCACCCCAGTATCTCTATGTAATGGTGTCGTAGCCAAGGATGTCCCAGCGGCACAGAGTTTATCTGTAAATCTCTTATATAATGATTTATATGAATTTAATACTGATAGAAAGAATCACGCTCTATTATTCCATACTACCCAGCACGCAGAGGGTAAAGTTCCTATGGTTGCTCGGGATGAATATCAGACATCAGCTGTATCGGCTCTAACTGCTGAAACTATGGAAGGTCACGCCCAGAATAGCGGCACGGCTGGTCTTGGTGGAGTTTTCCGATGGACTGCAATTAAAACTAATAAGGGACAGCGTGTAAATAACAAGGGTATTGATTTAATATATAAGGCTTCTGGTCTCCCAGCCGAGACATACACTCTCCGCGCCTACCTAGAATTAATGAAGGTTGCAACAATCGAGAATGGAATTTTCAATTGTTATTTCGCTTAAAAAAAAAATATATATTATAAATATAAAATGCCTTGTGACAGATATAAAAAAAAATATGAGGAGCAATTAGAAATAAATGAAAAATTAGTTATTCAATTGAAAAAATTAAAATTAGAAAATTTAAAAATGCAAAAAATACTTTTAGAATTACAACAAACCCAAGAAAAAATAATTGAAGTTTTAAAAAATTAAATTCTTTTTTAAGTTTATTTTATTTAAAAATAATATCTAATATTATTATATAAAAATGATATTAGATAGTAAAAATCCAAGTGAAGATATTTCAAAGGCTCGTCCGCAATTAAAGACTAATACTGTTAAACAGTATGTAATTAATCTGAATAAATTACAAAAATTATTTGATACTGATGGATATGACTTCTTAAAAGATCCAGAAAAAGTTATGGATAAATTGGGAGATTTACATTATTTATCAAAAAGGAATATTTTGAATGCAGTAATTGTACTATTGATGGCTTTGAATCACGACAAAAAGAATGATGATTTAATTGAAGAATACGGGAAAATTAGAGATGAATTAAATGATAAATATAGTGAAGAACAAAAGAGCGGAGTAATTAGTGATAAACAATCAAAGAATTTTTCAACAACAGAAGGGATATTTGAAATGATAAATAAAATGGCTGATGATTTGAAGCCAATCAAAAAGAAAAATAAAGATGAAATAACTAAAAAAGAAATGCAGCTTTTACAAGCTTATACATTATTTAATATATATGCGAGGATGCCTTTTAGGAATGATGTAGCTGGGATGGAAGCTATTCAAAAAAGAGATTATAATAAATTAAAAGAAGATGAGAAAAAAGAGAAAAATTATTTAGTAGTTGAAAAAAATGGATTATTCTTTGTTTTAAATAAATATAAAACAAGTAAGAAATATGAAGAATTAGATCTTCCAATTGAAGATCAAACTTTGAAAAAGATATTAAGATATTATTTAAAAATAAATGGTATGGGCGTTTTATTCAAGACATCCACCGGTAAGCCTCTAACAAGGATAGAATTATCAAAAACTTTGATAAAATATTCTCAAAAATATATGGGTAAATCAATTAGTACAACTCTATTGAGAAAAATTTATTTATCATCAAAATATGGTGATATGAAAAAAGAGTTGGAAAAAGATAATGTAGTGATGGGACATTCGAAAGAGGTTGCATTAAATACATATGTTAAAGAAGCCAAGGATTAAGTATTTAATATATCAGTTATATCAACCCCTTCATATATTGCTTTATTAATTGTTGCTCTTTCCCCCCATTTAGTAATTAATCTACCAGAGCCACCTATGGCTTTGATTCTCTTTCTTGCTGTTGCGTCGCTTACTCCATCTCTTTTAGATTCATATTTAGCGAGTATCCCTACTGCTTTTGTAAATGCTTTTTTCATATTAGTTTTAAAACCGCTTTCATAAGCGGTTCTTAAATCTGGGATTAAAACTCTTTGCCACAATTTTTTAATTTCTTTTTCTTTTTCTATTCTCTCTTGTTTATCAACCGGTTTTTCATCTTTTTTATCATCTTTTTTTTCTGTACCAACACCTACTGAAACTTTCTTCGCAGTCGGTTTTGGAGCCTTTTTAGCTGCTCTCATTTTCTCTTCTTCAACTGCTTTTTTTCTAATTTCTCTGGCTTCTTTCTTTTTCATTTCTTCTTTGGCTTCTTTGGCCTCTTGCATTTTCTGTTTTTGTAATTCAGTTTTTTTCTTTGGAGCTGTAATTTTTTCAGCTTGTTTCAAAGTAACATTTGGCTTTCTTTCATTTTTATATCTCCTCTGTATAGATTGTCTGACGTGATTAACCATATATCCCTTATCATCTAATATTTTCAAAATCTGGCTTCTAGTTGCACCAGCTGGGATCTTAATCGACATTAAGACATTATGGGCTTTTATGAGTTTCCGTATTTCAGCGGTTGTTAATTCTCCTTTCAATAATCCAGATTTAATAGGCATCTATTTTAAGTATATATTATAAAAAAAAAATATATTATAAATTAAAAAAATGTTTATTGATAAATCACACTCAAAAAAGGATATTATAAAATTATTTTCAAAGCACGGCGTAAATATTGATGAAGAAAAAACAAAAGGAAATATTATTTCAGATATTGAAGAATATATGGAAAATTTCAAATATGATGATAAGATTCAAAATTTAACTCAATTAAAAGATTATTTGAAAAATAAATCTCCTAAACAGCGACCAACTACCGAGGAGAAGAGCCGAGTAATGTTTATTGCAAAGAAGATTATAAAATGGGGTAAATGTAATTATAATTTTGATAGTAGCACATATACAGATAAAGATCAAGTATATAACGAGATTTTAACAATTTATAAATGGGGTGATCTTCCATCTGTTAGGCGAGCTTGTACTTTTTATAATAGCTCTCCATATTGTATTAATCATATAAATCCAATAATGACGGAGGAAGTAGCCCAAGAAATAAAACAAAATAAAATAATTAAGACGCAGTATTTATATAAATTAACTATCAGAAGAGCTACAAAAGAAAATCCTATTGTAGTTTTATTTGATTAAAAAGTGTCCGGGCTGGAAAGTAGTTTTCAAAAAATAAAAGCACCTCTTCAAAAAAAAAATTCGGGTTTCCAGCCCAGACACTTTTGAGATTGAGTTTATTTCATTAAATTAAAATCTAATTATAAGTAAAATGACAGATTATAAATCTCTAAAAAATAAAGATTTAAATTTTGGATCTAGAAGTGAATCAACCAGCCATCAAGATTTAGAAAATATATTTGGTACATTATTGAATACAAAAGATAATGCAGATATGGGAGATTATTATGAGTTTGATAAATATAATGATAAATATTATATTGAAATAAAAACAAGAAGGATTAGACATAATCAATATCCAACTTTAATTTTCGGGAAAAATAAATTATTAAAAGGAGATGAAATAATTTCGAATAATCCAGATATAAGAATATTTTATCTTTGGAGATGTAACGATGGAATTTATGGATGGGAACATAGAAGCTCTGATTTTTATATTTCTCAAATGGGTAGATGGGACAGAGGTAAGAGAGAGATTTCAGATTGCGTAAATGTAAAACAATCTGATATCAAGCCATTAAATAATTTAATCAATTGAAATATAAATTTAAATTCAAGTTTTTAAATATTAATATAATATAATGAGGAAATATATTCAAGGAGATATTCATCAAGTTATAAAAACGTTAGAAGACAATTCTATTGATTTTGTTTATACAGATCCTCCATTCAACGGCCAAACAAAAGCTGAATGGGATAAAAATTTAAGATGGGATGAATTATTTCCCGAGCTATGGAGAGTATTAAAACCAGATGGAATAATTGCTTTACATTCAGCAATTCCTTTTAGTTATGAATTATTGAAATATGAAAAACCAAAATATAATTATAATTGGCTTAAAAATAATAGCACGGGATTTTTAACAGCTAAATATCAACCATTAAGAATAATGGAAGATGTATTTATTTATTATAAAAAAAGAGGTACATATAATCCTCAAATGGTAGGTGAAGAATTCCATCCGAAAAGAAATGTTAAGTATGGAGGAAAAAATGCATATTGGGGAAAAGATGGAGTAAATAAAGATAATGTTATAATTGAAGAGGAAGGACATAAAGGAAGACATCCGACAACATTATTACAATATCCAATAAGAAAAGGAAGAGGTAATGGAATTACTAGATGCGATGAAATGATAGATTATTTTATAAAAACATATTCAAATGAAAATGATCTCATTTTAGATATGACGGCTCATAATGAAATCGTAGGTAAAAGATGTGAATTATTAAAAAGAAATTATATAGGGGTCGATATAGAAGAAATCATTTCTTCTTCTTCATAATTAAATATCCATTTGATTCATCATTATCGATAATTTTTAATTTAATTAAACCAAATAAACAAGAGATAAACATTTGATGGTCGCTTCTTCTGATAGGCTGGCTGTTTTTCTTTCTTGCATAAATAAGATTACAAAAATTAGTTAATGTAAATATGATTTGTTTTATATTTAATTTTTCTCTCATCGATTTCAATATTAAGTACTCACCTTGATATTGATATCTTTGAAAATTATTTTTTCTAGATAATGGGAATGATGAAATTAATAATCCCTTGTAATATAAATTTAAAGATCCATCGGGTCCATTATAAATAGTCATTTTTTCTATATATTCTTTATAGATATTATTATTTTAAGTATTATTAATCTATTATTATGCATATAAGCGCCGGAATATCTCAAATTATACTGTTTTTAGCACTATTTAAAGTAATAATTTTAAAATTTATGTATTTTTTAAGTCTATTTTTAGTATAATTCAAGATATACCGACGCTTAAATGGTATAATTAATGATTATATTTAATTTTTCCGCGTTTAGCCCATATTTTTTTTCTATATTAAGTATATAATGGATAGACAAAAAGTATTTAAAAAAGAAACAAATAATATTTTGTATAGAGGGAATAAAAATATGAATAATAATAATAATATGATCTCAATTAAAGATTTTAAAAATCAATCCAATTTTAATGCAAAGGTTGATATTCAAAATATAACCAACAAATCTGAATTAAACAAAAAGATTGAATTATCTAAATCAAAGAAAACATATTTCTTTGAATGGACTGATTATAAATCGAATGTAAAACCATTTTATGATATTGACGCTTGGTATGAAGACAAAGATGAATTTGAAACAAATAAAGAATTATTTCAAAATGAAGCCAGAGAAATTTTAGGTAAGTACTATCCACAAGCAAGGATCGCTGTATCTTCTAGTCACGGTAAGAAAATTAAAAAAGGTAAGGAAGGATGGGCGATTTCATTTCATATGGTCTTATATGAATATGATACAACCATCCAGAAATTAAGAGAATTTAATGAGAAAAATAATTTATATGATTTATATTTCAAAGGTACAAAGATAAAGATCTTTGATAAAGCCGTATATAGAGACGGAGGCAATATGAGAATGATTTATTCTTACAAACCAAATGATGATAGACAGAAGATACCGGTAAGTTTTACAGATTATCCGACATTTCATATTATTCAAAGTTGCGAAATGACTAATGGCCCATATGCAAGGAAAAGTCTTCCATCTTCTCCGGCTTCTTCTCCGCCAGCCTCTCCAAATGCAACTGATGAAGAAGAAGAAGAAGAAGAAACTATTGAATTTGTACCAGTAAAAAAGAATTATAATCTAAATGAATTAAAAGAAATTATTGAATTATGCAAAGTCCAAGATGAATGTTATGAATATTTTGAATGGCTAAAAATCGGTATGGCTCTACATAATATTACAGATGGAGATGATGTTGGTTTAGGATTGTTTAAAGATTTTACGAGTGAATATGAAGGATTTAAAAATAAAACAACAAAAAGAGATATTCATTATAAATGGAAATCTTTCGGAAAAGAGAAAGATGGAAATAAACTCGGATTAACATTTTTAAGAAAATTAAAAGAAAAATATATTCCTAATGATTGTAAATCTTTACAGTCAATTTATATGGCGGCTCTTGAAGCAAAACAGAATGGAGGAGCCAGAGTATATGCAAAAAATGAAATGTTAAAAGAAATGAATAAAAGATTAATATATATTAAAAAGACATCCAATTTTGTTGTACCATCTTTTGATACATTAGTAAAATATGATGATGAAGGGAATATGATTCATACTACTCAAAAAGATACTTATGATGTTAAAGCTATTAAAGATGTAAAATTAGATTTTCAAAAAGAAAATTTTGAATATACAGCTACCGATGAAGACGGGAAAACTAAAAATATTAAAGTTAATCCTCTGAATGAATGGCTGAATTGGAGCGAAAGAAATGAAAAAGAAAAAATAGATTTTGATCCAAGAAATATTGACAATCCTTACATTTTCAATATTTGGAAAGGGTACAATATTACAAAAGATGATTGTGAAGAATATGATGAAGAAGAAGCCCAGCCAGTAATCGATCATATCAAGAATATCTGGTGCAACAATAATGAAGAGGATTTTCAATATGTAATTAAATATCTCGCTCATATTATTCAGAAACCGTACAAGAAGACCGGAGTTTGTTTAGCTCTTCATTCAAAACAAGGTGCGGGTAAAGGAGTAATTTTAAAGAAACTTGAAAATATTATTGGAGATAATCATTACTCTCAAAATAGTAATGCAGAAAGAGTATTTGGAAAATTCAACGGTTTATTAGAAGGTAAGACATTAATTAATCTTGATGAGGCTTTCTGGGGTGGAGACAAGAAACTTGAAGGCCAAATTAAAAATCATATTACAGAAGATAAACAAACAGTAGAAAAAAAATCAATTAATCAATATAATATTCACGATTACTGTAATTATATTATTACTACAAATAATGATTGGTTCGCCGGAGTTGAAGAAGGAGATCGTAGGTATTTTTGTTTAGAATTATCGAATGAATTCGCGGGCCGAGCTAATGATGAAAATGAAAAATATTTTAATAAAATCAGAAATGTACCAACTGAATCATTCGGTAAATATTTATATAATATTGATCTATCTGATTTTAATCCAAGAAAATTTAAAAAGACTGCATTATTACAAGAACAAGTTGAAAGAAATCATAATTCACCGAAAGTTTGGTGGAATACTGTAATGAGAGATGGAGGCTTTGAATATGAAGGCAATTTTATTGAATGGGGCAAAAAATTAGTAATTGATGAGTACTCGTGTCACCCTAAAAGATATGGTTTAGAATTAACTGATAAACAAACCGGAGAAAAAAAGGTTGTATATGACAAAGACTGGCTTTTCAAGGTATATGAAAGCAAATCATATGATGGAAGAAAATTCAGCAACGCTACATTTTGGAAAGAAATTCAAAAAAATTGTCTAGGTAAAAAATTATATGTTGAAAATAAAATTCAGAGGAAAAATCAAAGGAAGATTTTCATATTTCTTCCAGATTTAGAAGAGGCTCGCCAGACTTGGTATCAATTCCAAGAGTACGATTATAAATACGGTGACAAACCTAAAATTGAGGATCAATATGATTTTGATATGTATGATGATGAATGGTAATTTAATATTTATTTTTTATTTTTTTAATTTCTTTTTTTTTATAACTATCAAAAATTTTTTCTGGTTTGATTTTTTTATCATCATCCAAAGATTTTTTGATATCAATTTGAATTGCATCGTGATTTTTCACGGGTGCAACTTTAACAGACTTTTTAACTTTGGTCGGCATTTTATAATATGTAATAAATTAATTTTTACATAAAAATTTTTATAAAATGGATAGTACATTTTTATTAAATTATTTTATATTTTTTTTTATCTAAAATATTTTATATTTATTTAATATAAAATGAGTTTAGTTATTACTTCAAATCAAGCCGTAGAGAATGGCCCGCAACAATCGAACGCTTTCAAGCCTTTCTCCTATCAGAACCGCTTACTTAATACGATGAAAATTCCTCCAAAAAGTGAAATAGCTCTTCAATCTGCAAAGATAAATAAGAATGGTTTATTTATACTTGATAGATCAAATAGTGGATTTTGTAATTATTTCGGGACGCCAGTCGAAGATGTAAATAGTGGAAATATTAATGATACTACAACCCATCCTTTCCGAGCTGTGATTGGATCGGGAGAAGCTTTTCGAGCTGGGGATTTAAAAAATGAGGTTAATGTAGAAGATATGAGGAATGAAATTCAAAAAGGAATTAATCAAGCTACATTTCATCCATCTTTGATAAATGGAGTTGATTCGACAACATTAAATGTTTCTACTCTTTATGATGCTACGGAAAAATTTGAAGGATTTAAATTTGTCGCTACCCAAGCTACCGCTAAAACTTCTAAAACTGTTTTTGGAAATGATTCTCTAACTGATATATCAAGCTCTGGATTTGAAGGAACTTTTACCCAAGCTGCGGGTGAAGCAACATCTACTAATAACAAAGGATTTTTAGTTCAAAACAGAGAATATCCTATCTCTCAAAATCAAGGTACTTGTGTTATTAATTTTAGTGACGCAAATACAACTGGTCGTTGGACGGCTGGATTATCTCGTATCAATCGAGAGGTTGAAACAGAAGTCGGAAAAACTGAATATGTCCCAGAATATTTTGAATTTGGCGTCAGAAATAATACGGGTGGTATAAGAGTGCATAGTCAGTGGAGGTATGCTGATATTTGCGTTTGTAGGGTGGGGACAGATTTGAAAGTATTTCAGAGTGGGTCTCGAACAATCGGAACTGGAAATGGAATTTTTATGAATGAGGTAATTTATTATGGAACCCATAATGTAAATTTCGCAGCTAAATATAATATAGCCACTAATACGGCTAATTATGAAAAAGTAAGATTTACATTAGATAATGAAGAATTATCAATTCATATGCTAACTAGCGATGATACAGCAACTCTTCTTTGTGATTTTACAACTATGAGAGGAACCGGTAGCGGAACTGCTGCAAATAAAAATGAATGTCTCAATCCGGTAAATGCGACTAAATGGGCTATGTACCCGATTATGGCTGCATCCAGTGGAGGGGCCGGGGGAGGTCAGAAAATGAAAATTGAAAAAATAGATCATTATGCAAATTATCCAATATATGATGCCTCAACATATTTTAATTATGATTGGTGGGGATGGTCTCAACAATATAACCAGCTTAATTTCTGTCGCTCATTAGAAAGAAGGAATTGGAATAATTTCAGTCGGACTACTACAAATCACGGGGACGGAGCGAGTGGATTATTAGTACCTAAAAAGGTTAATGCTAGTGGAGGAATGGCTGATTATGATAATTTAATTATTACGGCTAGGAGCGCAGAATATGGGCCAGCAACTAATGTTACAAATACTCAATTTACTCTTGGATATGTAGGTCAGCCAGTTAGCAGACCAACCGACAGCACAACTCTTACAACTACAAATCAAAGTAGCACCGTCCCAAAATTGATTTCAAATATTTCATTATTTATCAGATTAAATAATTTTACTCAATCATCTATGAATGCTAGGATGGGTACTCTTTCGAAAATTGTGGCTCATCTTCCTCGCTTCGATAATAGCGGGAATGAAACGGGAGGATTGTATTTTGAACCTCACGAGAAAACATACGTAGCCTTGAATAATACAGAAACTCTCTATATCAACTCTTTTGATGTAGATATTGTATATGAAAATGAGACGCTATGCACGGCTATTTCTGGAAAAACTATCATCTGTTTTCATATCCGCCCGCAAAGATGAGTTTAATATATTTAAAAAAAAAATTATCTATATATAATATATAGATAATGGATCTTACAGCCGAACAAATCGCAAGAATTCTTACAAATTATAAAAATAAAAGAATCAGAGAAAATAAATATTATCACGACGTAAGCAAGAATAATGAAGATTTTAAAAAGAAAAATAGAGAGAGAGCTAAAAATCATTATAAAAACGGGTACAAAGAAAAGAAAAAGGAAAAATATAATGAAAATAAAGAATTATTAAAAAATAAATCTCTCTATAATTATTATAAAAATAAAGATAAGATTGATATATTTAAAGAGAAACATTCTGAAAAATTTCAGTATTTAGTTGAAAAAGGATTTATTCAATAATTTAAGTTTTTAATTTGTTTTTTTTATATATTTATATAATAAATATAAATATGAGTGAATATGTAGATACTAAACTTATTAATTGCAATCGACTTGCTTCCGTAGAGAGTAGAACGGGCAACGATAGCAATCCAGCTGTATTTACGAATCCTTTAAATGAAACTGTAAGATTAGATGTAGGAGATAAAGTATCATTAGAAAGAGCATTTATCAGCGAGGTTGGAGCTGGTAATCCAAGCACGATTGAATTCAAAGGAAAAGTTACTGGAAAAAATAAAGTAAGCACATATACAGATATCGATTACAGAGATAAATATTATAAAAAAACCGCTGGATATAATAGAAAATATAGGCTCGGATATTATAGAGCTATTACTACGACAGAAGTGAGTGATGAAGAGGTTGATTTAAGAGATAATTTAGCTCCATTAGTTATTGGATATTATATTACATCTAATGAATATCCATCATATATTCAGCAGCCTAGAAGATATAGTCATAATGAAAGTGCAAGAGGAAGCGTACCAAGGATGGCTGCTGGTAATCATTATACAAACGCTGATGATGAAGACGAGGGAGCTACTAAATTTAATGTAAATGAGGATTGCTTCTGTCGGGCTGATTGGAAAAAAGTGAATGGATTAAATTCTGAAATTTTTAAACAGAGAGTAGATAATAAAAGATATACATTATTTATCAAAGATAAAATAGCTTATTCAAAAGGAGATTCATCTAATAATTATATCGCTCAATTCCCAAGCAGACATAATGGAATTATTCAAGAGGCTACATATTACAGATTGAGAGAAAAAATAAATATTGAAGTCAATAAAGGATTTAATACTCCATCTGCTATTGCAGACCAAATAACAAACCAATTGAAAGAAATTCAAAATGAAAATATTTTTGATATCAAAGATAATTTAGGATTTACAAGACAGCTTACAAGAACAATAGAAAGCACAACATATAAACCAATCAACGCCCAGAATTTATATAATTTTAATAGTGATACTCATTCAGCTTTTACAACCCAAGCATTACCAGCTACGGCTGGAAATATTACAGATAATGCAAATGATTATATAGCTACCTTTGGATATATCGGTGTCAAGCGCCCAGAATTATTTGAAGAAGGAAGAAAAATGATGAATGATCTCGTTCCAAATACTATTTCAATTAGAGATAATGCCGGGACCGAGGTATGCCCGGTATTGGCTAATGGTTTTGATGGATTACAAATTGGAAAAGAAATACAAGGAACAACTGGAAGAACAGCAAATGAATTGAAAATTATCCAAACTAATTTAGAATATACAAGGGATAATTGTGAGAAAATAATGAAATTTTTAGATACCCAAGCATTGTACCCCGATTTATGGGATGATTTACAAGAAAACTATAATTATGAAGATGATAAAATAGTCGCTGGAATTGTTCCAACAATTGATAATTCGAGATTTATTCATTTTAATCAATATAAAGTAAGCGCCTCTTTTAATGATAATCAAACTCTGGGAGATGATGGATACGTACAAAAAGGGGCTCACGTTAGATCAACAGTTCCCGTGTTTTTCAAATATACCCCAGCAAGTAGAGATTTATTTTATGATAATCCAAAGAGTTTTATTTTAGGTGAGTCTGAATTGGCTTTTGGATGTATTATGCCTATCGCGATTAGTCTTTACGATAGTGACGGTGAATATACCGGAAGTAAATTTTTTATATCTTTTGATACAGTTGAATTAGGAGGAGTGCCGAGAATGCTATTCACGGATGCCGGTGATAAAATAAACGCTGGAAGAAGAATCGGTTTCGATTTTCACGCTACCGCCTATGGTACAGCTATTATAACTCCATATTCTGGATATGATAATGTAGATATTGGGACAAAGGCCACTCAAAATGACGGTAAAGGAGCCTCTGATGTAGTTAAAACATATACAGATACAATTCAACATCTGCACGCTCTGGGAAGTAATTTATTTACATTTGATATGTCACCTTATCAAACTATGACTTATATCGGAGCTAATAATCCTCTTTTATCATATAATACCGTATCCAACAGATTTGAATTTTCAAGACTTCATACATCTAATAATCTTGGAAATAAATTCAAAGCTGGGAATACAGCTAAAAGTATTACAAGTGAAAGTATGACCCCAGCCGCAAATTTACAATTAAGAGAATTAGTGCCTCCTCCTATAAATGCAGATGCTGGTAATACAGTTTATAAAATAAATCCTAGGCCATCTCAATTTGGATTTTCTCCTACATTTAAACCATATACAAGAAATGATTTCGCTATAAGTACCACGGTTTATCCAAAGACTGCAAAAGAATATGTATCAAATTATACTACGGATGGAACAAATACAGCAACTTTTAATGCTTGGAATGATAACATCCAGCCTTTCACGGTTTTCGATTCTCACGGAGGAATATATATCGATAATTGGGGATTTGATGCTGATAATTGGGAGGATAATTTATGGGATATTTTAGGTTTTGATTATGACGCAGTCGCAGCCCCAGCTTCAAAATTAAATGTACTTACTAAAAGAGTTGATAATGAAAACTCTGATAAATTATATAGACCTACAACAAATGCAGAGGTTGTAGCTACTGATACTAAATCTTATATTGCAAATTATTACGAGGCCGGACAATTTCATACAGCTCTCCCATATCCCGTAGGAATTGTAAAATATAAAGCCATACATACTGGCTCAAATGATGAGTGGGTTTATAATGGGGCAGCTGACGCAAGTGACGGTCACTTCACGGCTACAAACGCGCAGCCAACTACTCAATATAATCAAGTTAATATTCTCACTCAATCTTCAACAATTACAGCGAGCGATTTACAGAAATCAGTTTTAAGACCATATTATACTATCAGATCTAATATTCTTGAAGGGTCGAGCGCTATCGGAGGAAATCCTACCGGAGCAAATCTTCCCATAATTTCTATTGTTGATAAATATTCAGCGGCTAATGATTATTTTATGGGAAATCCGAGTGATATTCAATTTACAGTTACAAAACCTACATCTATCGCTGATATTACGACCTCTATTCACGACAGCGACGGAGAATATGCAAATGTAGATAAAACATCAGCTGTGATTTATAAAATTCAAAAAATAAGAAAAACTCCCGTCGGATTAATTCAATCAATAATGGAAGATGAAGAAAAAGAAAGTAAAAAAAAAAATAAATAATTAAAAAAAAATTATATATTATAAATATAAAATGGTTAAATTATCTCTCACGGATGAAGAAATGAAAATGTTCGAAAAAGTAGAATGGGAGCTTGAAGGGGATGATAACTGGTGGTACGATCTCCTTGATTGTGATCTTAAAGAAGATTGGGTGGCTTCTGAATTAATTGAATCAATTCAAAAAGATATTGATGAAAAATTAAGTATTGATGAAATTTACGGAAAATATGAAATAAAAAAATCTATATAATAATATAAAATGGATCAAGTGAGTTTTGAGGAAATCGTAAGTATTCTAGCAAGAAATGGAAGACCAGATTTAATCGCTGAATTTACAGAGAATGTTAAAGTTGATGAAGATTATAAGCCTCCAAGTTTTTTGAAAAGAGAAAAATATTCAGATGATGAAGGATCGGCTGCAACAGAGGAAGAGTATTCAGTATCAGAAGATGAAGAGGGTTTTATGTCTTTAAAATAATTTAAGGGTCGGATTGATTTTATAAATGTTAGAAAAGTGTCCGGGCTGGAAACCTATTTTTTTTTTTTAAAACACCTTTTTATTTTTTGAAATCCACTTTCCAGCCCAGACACTTTTTTTTTGTAATATATATATTTTTATATTTTATCATAATAAAGTATATTATGATAAAAATGATAATTGAAAAAGGTACAGCAAAAAATAAAAAATGGAAGGCTATTTTTTCAGATGGAGATAAGAAGATAAAAACAACCCAATTCGGCGATAATAGATATCAAGATTATACCCAGCATAAAGACAAATCACGGCGAGATAAATACAAGGTGAGACACAAAAAAGATTTATCCAAGGGTGATTATATGTCGGCGGGTCATTTAAGTTATTATATATTATGGGGGGCATCGACAAATCTTAATACTAATATTAAACAATATAAAAAAAAATTCAAATTAAACTAATACCAAAGGTTAATAACATCCATTAAATGGATTATATTCTACCGGAGGTTGCACGGCACGTCTGATAGTTGCCCTTAATTGTTCTTGTTCTTTTTCTTTTTTTAATCTCTCTTGTTTTTCAGCTTTTCTATCTTTTCTAATTTTTTCATAATTCATTATAGCTTGCAATTGAGCCTCTTCTAAATCTTTTTTAGAAAATATCATTTGAGTTTCAATCTTTTTAGATTCAATTGGTTTTTCTTCTTCTTCTATTTCTTCTTTTAATTTCTGCACTTTCTTTATCTTTTGTTTTTTTAATAATTCTTTCTCTTGTTTATCTAATTCTTTTGCCTCCTTTTTTTCTTGGGCTTTCTTCTTTCTAACCTCCATAGCCTTTTCTCTTGCAGCTTTCAGTTTCTCTTTATGAGCTTCACTCATAGGAGGACGCTTCTTTCTAGGTTTTCCAGATTTTGTTAAATTATCAGATGGTAAATTAAATATATCATTCACGTCCATATTGTCTCTCTTGTTTTTAGCTTTGGGTACTATCTTCTCAATAGGCTCCTCTTCAATTTCTTCTTGTGATTTATCTTTTTCTTGATTAAAATCTTTTATTTCAATATCAAGATTTTCATCATCTGATCCTTCTTCATCACTTGGAATAAAATCTGTTTTAACTTCTGGTAAAAAATCCATTATATTTAATAAAAGATTTTATTTTTATTTTCTAAAAATAATAAAAAATTATTATTAATTTCAATTTAATTTTTGCAAAAATAATTTCTTCTTAATTTTTCTAAAAATGGTATATTCAAAAAAAAGTGTCTGGGCTGGAAAGTGAATTTTAAAAAATAAAAAGGTCTCTCAAAAAAAAAAAACAGCATTCCAGCCCAGACACTTTTCTAACATTTATAAAATTAAACCGGCGCTTAAATTAAGGTTGATCTAAAATCACTTGTTCGGATTCGGGCTTTTTCACCGGATGATCTCTATATGGTACAATTGCTTTTAATCCATTACATATGATGGGTTTTCTAACATCTGGATATTTGTCATTAAATTTTTTATTAAAATCACTTATAATATCTAAATCAAGATTTGGAGAAGATTCAAGTAAATTGTCATATTCACTTCTGCATACTTTGAGGAAATCTCGGCAAGGCTTCCTTTTCTTATCGTGAAGAGAGAGTTCTATTTCGATTGCTCTTCCAAGTTTAGACCAAGCCAAAGCTGAAATACGATGACCTTCAAATGTTTCAGCATATTTTAAAAATGATCCAAGGGTTCCTAGTATTCCGCAGAATATATTCAAACCTCCAACACAAGCTGTAAATCCGTGCTGATAATCAGTCGGGATGTAACTATCGACTGCAAAATTACCTACGCCAGTTAATGTAGATAAAACAATAATAGGTATCTGTAAATGCTGATATTTCCTTTTATATTTTCTGGTACTATAATTATGAAGATAAGCGTAACACATAGCAACCTCCCCCCATTCTGAAAGCAGTTCTTCTATTTCATCACTCCATTCATCAATATCATCTGGAAGCGGCCTCGGGGTTTGCATTCTTTCCATATTTATTTTTTTATTTATTTTATTTTTGATTGTAAATTAAAATATTAAAATAAAATATATATGCCCGATGTTAGCCAAAAACCCATTCAAGATGTCAAACAACAAATAGATTTTATAAGAAGAGATATCAATAAATTAAAAACAGACGTCATATGTATCAAAGCTGATTTATCAATTATCAAAGATTTCATTAAACAAAAAGAAGCTGAAAAAAATAAAGGTTGGTTTTGGTAAATTAAAATAAAAAAATTAAAATATATTATCATTATAAATGGAATTATTAAAGACAAATGAAATAGCTGGTATTGATAAAGATTCACAAGAATATTTGAAAGAATTTATTAAAAAAAATAACTGTAAAAAAATACTTGAAATAGGAATGGCAGATGGAATGTCTAGCATAGCTATTTTATCTGCACTTGAAGAAATAGAAGGTACATCATTAACAAGTATAGATCCATATCAAAAAACTTTTTGGTCTAGTAATGGATTAAAAAATATTGAGAAAATGAATTTACAAAAAAAACATATATTTAATGATAATTTTGATTATATAGCTTTACCAGAATTAGTAAAAAATAATGAAAAATATGATTTAATTTTTGTAGATGGTTCTCACATTTACGACCACGTTATATTAAATAATTTTTATGCAGATATATTATTAAAAGTAAATGGATATTTAGTTAATGATGATTACTGGATGCCCGCCATTAAAAAAGCGTATAGTTACATAAAAAATAATTATCCTCATTATGAAGAGATTGAAACTCATCGAAGATTTGCACCAATTTTAAAAAAGAAAAAAGAGAAAGAATATTTAGGATGGGATTATTTCACCCCGTTTTGAAAAAAATAATAATATATATATATTATTATAAATGGATCTCCCAAATATATCGATATTAATTCCAACATATAATAGAAAGAATTTTTTACCATTTGTTATCAGAAATTTAAAAGTGCAAGATTACCCTCATAAAAAATTACAAGTAGTTATTGATGATGACGGGGAAGAGCCTCTGTTTGATAATTATAATTTATTTAAAGAAGCTGTAAAACCAATCAAAGTGAAATATATGAGAAATGAAAAAAAAAGAAGTATTGGATTTAAAAGACATAATTTAATAAAAAATTCAAATAATGAAATCATAGCATTTATGGATGATGATGATCTATACGAGCCAACTTATATTTCTCACTCTTACGAAATTTTAAAAGAAAAAAAAGCTGGCTGCGTTGGATGCGATAAAATGATATTTTTATATCATCCATATACTGATAAAGATTTCTACGCTCTAAATGCAAATTCAAAATTATTGATTCACGAGGCAACTATTATGCTTCATAAAAAATGGTACAATAAAACAAGAGGATTTATGAATTCAAATCGTGCAGAAGGGTTAGGAATAACTGAAAGCTGCAAAGAAAAAACAATTGCTCTTACAAATCCTTTTAAAACTATGACTGCAATTATCCATAAGAAAAATACAATTGATAAAGATAAATTTAAAGGAGAAGACAATAATTTAGCTCAAATGTCTATTGATAAAAAAACAACCGATTTTATAATGGCGGTATGTACTTAATAACTTCGCTATAATTTCTGATCTCTCCAAAATTATCAGACCAGCCGTCTTTCTGGGTAATATGTATCGGCGTTATACAAAACCATTTATCTTTTTTTTGTAATCTTTGCATATATTCATCATTATTATTTTCATTTAGATTATCAATTAATTTTAATTTTACTCCCTCTTTTAAATTATTTATAAATGTATCGTAATAATGAGATTTTACAATATATGCGTGAAGACAACAAGCCCTCACAACTCTCGCAAGATCTGGTTCAACTTGAACCGGTTTTTCATAATTCCAACAGCCAAGAAATAATACATCATAATTATAATTTATATATTTCTTTATTTTTTCATTAATCTTTTTTTTATTTTCGATTTTGATATCATCTTCAAAAATTATTACATAATCCCATCCTCTTTTTTTAGCTTCTTCCATACAGCCTATATGAGATCTAGCGCAACCAACCAACGGTATCTCGTGAGTTATAGCTTCAAATCTATTTGGTTTTTTAATTCCTAATTTTCTTAATTCTGTTATAGTTTCCATTTTTCTTTCTGGCCGATCTTTAAGATTGATATAAAAATGCTGGTTCATATTTTATATTTATTATATATAAAAAAAATATATATTATACTTATAAATGGAAAGAGAACCCCCAAAGGTATTTAAAGTACGCGATCCAGATCCGGATGATAGATTCACCGATATACATCCTCATTTACCCCAGCCTCCATCTTTATTATTAATTGTTGGATCTGTAAAACAAGGAAAAAGCAATTTACTCGTAAATTTATTATGTAATCCTTCTATGTATAAAGATAAATTCGATGTAGTAAAAATTATTAGTAATACATTAAATGCAGATCCCAAGGGAAAATTAATGAATAAATATTTCGACTGCGAGGATCATTACACAGATGAAATGGTAACAGATATAATTGAAGTACAGAAGAAATATGAAGATTTTGAAAGGCCAACAGTTGCGATGGTTTTAGATGATATATTAACAAAAGATTTTAAAAAAAATAATGCAGTCTCATTTTTGGCTACTAGATTTAGACATTATGGGATAGGATTATTAGCTTTTACTACTCAATCATTTAGGGCCGTATCTGGCCTCATCAGAAATAATGCGACCGATGTAATTATTATGAAACAACAGAACAACAAAGAACTTGAAAAAATTGAGGAAGAATACGGAGATTTATTTCCAAAAATATTTATGGAATTATATAAAAAAGCCATAGAAGATGCTCCTTATTCTTTCTTGTATCTAGATATGCAGACAAACCCAGCAACAGCTTACATTCGATTTGAAACTAAAATCGCAGAAGGAGAAAATAAATTTTTTTAATTATAAATTAATTTAAATTATATATATTTAATATAAAATGGATTTATACGGAAGCGGAGCATCAATCGCCCAAGCCAACGCCCAATCAGAAGCTGCAAGACAATTGAACCAAGCAACAGCTGATTTTAACAATTCTCTTGCCGAGCAATTAGATACAGCAAATTTAGCTGTTGATGAAGATCAAGCGGGAAAAATGCAAAAAAATATGGTAAGTTTAACTACATCTGGGGGGAAAGTTGTCTCAAAATTAGAAGTAGGTAAAAATGCAAAAAAAGCACTTGGAGGAATTAAAGAAATAAAAACATCTCTGGCTGAAAGAATGGCGAAAGACGCCGGTCAAGAAAGAGCCCCTCTTGCTGGTGGAGATATACGGTCGGCCGAGGATTTAAGACAAGCGGCGAGCGAATTACCAGCCGGCGTCGAAGAAATCGGAGCTGAAAGATTTGCCGCCGGAACAAATATCGGTGAATTAACAAGCGAGACTGGGGTTTTAAGATCTAGTGAAGGAGCTCTTGTTGGAGTACCAACCCAAGAAGGATTAGAGGCCGCCCATAATTCAGCTCCACGCGAATTATATACAGCCGAACAAACCGTGGATGAATCAACCCAAGCCGCAGAAGCTGCAAGAACAGCCGAAGGAGGAATTCAAAGCTCCGCTGATCTCGCCAAAGCTGGAAAAACTGGTGCTGAAATTGGAGCAGATGTTGCAAAAGGAGTTTTAAAAACTGGGGGGAAAACAGTTCTAGCCGGAGTTGGAGGAGCCATCGATGTTTATCAAGATATAGATCGAATAGCCAAAGGCGGATTTAATAAAGATGCTTTCGGCTCTAATAATTGGTCGAGAGTTGGTAACGTTTTAAATGTTGTAGGATCTGGATTAGAGGTAGCCGGCGTACTTACAGCTTGGACTGGTATCGGGGGTTTATCTCTTGAAGCCGCCGGGGCGGGATTAGCTCTCGCTGGATCTGGATTAGAAACATACGGAGACATAGAATCAACGGATGATACAAAAGAAAAAACTGATGAAGATATTACAAGTCAAAGAAGAGGTGAAGTTGCAGCCGCCCAAGTTGAAACTGCTACTGGCCGCACCCAATAAATTTTTTTATTTTTTAAAGTTTATTTTTTTTATTTTTTTTTATTTATTTATTTTATATATTATAAATATAAAAATGAGTTCTTATTGGAGAGATGA